>Ga0179591_1301647_pt1 | contig 25633 bp, 32 predicted proteins | sample CZOMad2_1_08_16f_FD_182891 | JGI IMG/M metagenome (GOLD analysis project Ga0179591, IMG submission 182891) | Vadose zone soil fungal communities from Angelo Coast Range Reserve, California, USA - CZOMad2_1_08_16fungal (PacBio error correction) | ecosystem: Environmental > Terrestrial > Soil >...
TTGGGGCATGTATCAGGTTTTTTTTTCACCATAAGGCGCCGCCAGGCCACCCCACGGGGGCCCGACGCCAAAGAAATGGGGGGTGGAAAGGAGGGGGGAACAGAGGTTGGAGGACTTCGAAAGGCAAAAAAACGGCCCCATATAGAAAAATTGCTGGACTGCCCACCCAAATAATGCGAGTGGGCCTCCTTTTTGGATGGGGTGGGCAATTTTGGCCGCCCCCCCAAACTCGTGCATTGAAAACGGGAGGTACAAAAGTACCATGGGGTCCCCTTTAAACCCTAAAGAAGTCATGGAGCTACCCGTGTCCCGAAACCAAAAAAAGGGGGGGAAAGAGTTTCAAACAGACAACTGGGCGTTTGGCGAAAGAAAAAGAGGGGCCGTGGGAAGAGGGGGGGAATAGGGGGGGGGGGGGAGTCAACCAACCTCCTAGTGTGAATAAAATCGTTGCAGAACCATTGGGGGGTATTTCCCCAAAGGGAAACAAAAAGGCACGTAAATGGGGGTGAAGGGGGAACCCAAAAGGAAAACCCCAAAATACCCACCACAAATTACCCACCCCCTAAATAAATTACGGGGGTCAGGGGGGGAAAAGGGGCAAAAAACCAGAACCTCAGAAGGAAAACAAAAGTTGCACCCAAATACCAACCCGATAAAAGAAGGGGGAAATGGTCAAAAGGAGCCCACCACAGGGTGAAAAGGGGGGAAATAGAAAGATGAGTCAATGCCAGGGAAAAGATCCCAAGGTTTTGAAACCCCATCAAAACAAGAAAACTTAAGAAAGTGTTTGGGGGTTTTTAGGGAAAGGGGAGGAAGAATTACAAAAAACCCGGGGGGGAAATAAGGGGGTCGGAAAAAGACGCGAAAACGGGCCCCAGTCAGTTTTTAAAGTCCCTTGTTTTTTTGGCTCCCTCGCGTTTGCCCCCCCCCAAGTTTGAGGCAAAAACCCCGAACCCAGGGAAAGTTTGACAAAAAAAAAAAAAAACTTTTCCAGGGGTGTGCAGGAAAAGAAAAAACCCCCCGCCCCCACCAATGTTAACACATTTGAACTTAGGAATTGAGGAAATAAAAAAGGCCAAACAAAATTTACCCAAAGACAGCAGGAAAAATGGGGGGGGGGGTGTTCAACCCACAAAACGAACCCGCCCGGCGACGCCCCCGATTCGCCTGCGGGGAATTGGGGAAGGGGGGGAAAAGGGGGACCCTTTTCGTACAAAAAAAAAACCCCCGACCACCGGGCCCCCTTGCTTTCCACCCAAGAACCCCCAACCTTCAAAAAGAAACTTTGCCAAAAAAAAAAGGTTTAAAAAGCTTTCCCCCTGGAAATCCGGCAGAGCCAACGGCCCCCAACGTTGAAGAAAAGTGTAATAAATTTTTTGCAGGTTGGGAAATTTGGAGCCCGGGGGGAACAAGCCATTTTCTATTGAAACCGGGAAAACCCACGATCGCCCCCTCCCACCGAAAAAATCGGTCACAGGGGGGAAAACCCCAAACGGAAAAAAACGGTGTGAGGTAACAAGCCCCCGCCAAGTCGGCCGCTGTCCTTAAGCAATTAGTAGATAGGAAAAACCCATAAATAGATGGTTGAAAAAGGCAACGGTTGTTTAAAATTTTGGGGTGAATATAAAATTCCCAAAACCCATTCCCCAGACCGATTTTTCACGGGGTACGTTCCCCCCGTTTGCCTTTTCAAAGCAAAGACCCCCAAGCAAAAAAAAGAAATTGACACCGGGGAGGAACAACAAAAAGAACGGACACCACCCTTCGTTCCCGGGAATGGCCCCCCCCGGGGGTCAAAAACGGGGTGAGGGGTTGGGGGAGGTTCAAAGCTTCCGCAAAAGAACACCCCGCCCAACGTTTCGCTCCAGGCTCCAGAAAAAAAAAAAAAAAACAAACAACAAAACCCAAAAGAAAACCGACGGAAAAACAGTCCACCTTTTAACTTTCCCCCCTCCCGCCCCCCCCCCACCCGGGTTCCCCCCGAAGCCCCCTATGGCCAACCCATACTCCGCAAAACGGGGTTTAAAAAAGGGGGGGTGGGGGAAAAAAAATAAACCCTGGCGTACAAAAACAAACCGGGTTTTTAAAACCCAAACTAAGAAAAAAAAAAATCCATAAAAAAAAAAAGCCCAAAAGGGGGGAACCCTTCAAGGGGGGAGCAGCTTTGGCCCCTCCCCTGGGTGAAAGCCCCCCCATTCTTCCCTCCCTTTGGGATGCCCAAAGGAAAAAGGGGTAAACCCAGAAAAGAAAAAAGAAAAAAGAGGGAAAAGGAAATGGGAAGAAAAGGTTAAACAAAAAGGCCAAGATCCCAGAACCCCCAAGGGCGGTTCCCCCCAGGGGTCCCCGTGTTTTTTTTGACATTGGGCAAAGGGGGCAAAGCATCTGGGGGGGGGGAAAAAGGGGGGGGTCTGTTTGGCCAAAAAGGTCCCGTTTTACGGACCGTGCCAATCCCAAATCCCACGGTTTGTGCTTATTGGGGGGGGCAGGGTCCAGGAAGCAAATCAAAAAAACAAAGGACATATCCCTTTCAAAAAAAGGTTTCCCCCAATTAAGGGACCCAACTAAAAGGGGAGAGTGGGTGAGGGAGGGAAAAGAGGGGGAAGAAACAAAGGGGGAAAACAAATTTGGGTTCCACCCCCCCGGCAACCCCTCCCTTACAATTCCCCCACCCCGCACGTCCCAAACAAACAACAACAAAAACCCAAAAACCCTACAAAAAAAAAGGAGAAACAAAAGGAACCCAAAGGGGAGGAAAAACAAAGGGACTAAACTGGAAAAAACAAAAGGGAACCAAGGGTTTGCCTAGCCAAAAACCCACACCGTGGTTTTCTTTTAGTTTACCCTTTCCAAGGGAAATGTGGGGAAAACCACAAATAAGGAAAAGGAAAAGCAAACAAGGGAAAGGTTTTTTTGTTTTCTTGTGCCCCCCCCATTTGTTTTGTTTGCGTACAACGTTCCTGTGGGGTTATTTACTCCCTGTTCCCGCCATACCAAAAAACCCAGCCCCCCAACAATAACAAGAATGGGGTCCCCCCCGTTGGGGAAGAAAAAAAAAAAAAGGGGGGAAAGTCCCAGTTTAGGGGTAAAAGGAAAAAAAGGGAAAAACCCAAGCCAAAAAAAAAACAAAAAAATAACTTGCAGAACATCCCTTTTGCTTGGCATCGAAGAAAAACTGACCAACACCAACGGGGAAGTAGACCAACTTTGGGGAGGGAACCTATAAATAAAAGGAAAAAAAAGGGGAAAAAAACTACAAGGGAGACGCGGGGCAAGCCCCACCTTTGCCCCCCCCGCGTTTTGCCACCCACCAAAGCCAATAAGGTGAACCATTCCCCAGGAAACGGTTTTGTGAAAAGGAAGGGGGGGTAAACAGAAGGCCCCTGCTAATTTCTGGCCCCGGAAAAGGAAGGGTCCCATAAACCAACCAAGAATTTGCCCCAACCCCCCGAACTCACCAACCCCACAAAAAACACAAAAAGAAAAGGAACAGGAAAGGGGGGGGAAAAAAGGCCTTATACCCAATCCAACAATTTGGCCACATTGACAAGAACACCCTTAAAACGGTGGATGGGTTTTTGTACGCGTAAAAAGCCCCAACACCCAAAGGAAAAAAAGGTTTGGGTGGGAAAAAAAAAAACCCAGTGTTTTTTAGGACCCGTTTTTTTGGGCCCCATTTTCCAACGCAAAAACAAATTTTGGGGGAAGACGTGTTACTTCCGCCCGGGGGGGTTGGGGGGGGAGGGTCCCTCTGTCAACCTAGAATTTAAGGAGGGTTTTCGGAAAGTTTTTTTAAAGGGGGGGGTTCACAAAGGGGGGGGTACCAGGAACCTAGTGGGAAAGAAGGAAAAAAAAAAAAAAAAATGAAAAACAAAATGGGCAAGAAAGGTCAACCCCTGTTTCGGGTATGGTGACACCCTTCAAAGGTGGTGGAACAGGAAAGAAAAAAGCAAAAAACATTCCCAATTGGGTAAGGGGGGGGTTTCAACGGGATGGTGGGAAAGGGGGTTCCCCCAAAAGAAAGAAAAAAAAACCATCTAACAAAAGGGGGGGGGTAAAGTTTTATAAAAAAAAAAAAACCAAAAGAAAAGGAAAAAAAAAACTGGAGGGAAACCACCCCACAAAGAACTAGAGAAAATTCTCCCTCCGCAAAAAACCACCTTAAAAGGTAAGGAAGTGCGGACAAAGGGTCCAACGGGAAAAAAAATGTGGGGATAAAAACAACCTCCCCATTGGTTCATGGTTTCCCCTTCCCCCCCCAAATTGGGTTGTTGGTTGTAAATCAAAAAAGGGAAGAAGGGGGAAGGGAGCCCCCCCAGGGGGGGAAAAAAAAAAGGGTGGAGTTAAAAATTTCAGATGTGGTGGTTGGAACGGGTGACCCTAAATAAAAAAAAAAAGAAAAAAAAAGAAAAGGTTTAATTTTTGGGGGGACGGTGGGGTTTGTCCCGTAAGGGTCTGTTGAAAAAAGGAGGGGGCAGGGGGGGGAAAAAAAAAAATCGGGAAACTACAGGACGGCCCCCCGGGGGCCAAAAAATAGCACCGGAAAACGAACGTGGTGGGAGCAGGAAGAAAAAAAACTGTGTGGTGGGGAAAGGAACGTTTTTTGGAAGAAGGGGAAAAAGTGTTCTGGGTGGGCCCACCGGTTTTGCCCCCACAACTTATCACCCAGCATAACCAGGTCTTGACCAAAAGATACCAAAAAGTCGGGAAACTCAAAAAAAATGCACGGGGTGTAAACACCCAACGTGGAATCCCGGCGACCCAAATCGCCCACCCGAAAATTCGGTGGCAAGAAGGGGGGGTTTGTTTTGGTTTTTGTTGGTTTGGGTCCCTCAAAAAGGCGAGGAAGCACAAAACGCAAAAAACAACACCCCCCACTGGTTTTTTGTGCTCGGGTTGCCACAACCAAAAACAAACCACACTGGGTTTGCCTTGAAGAGCCCCGCCCGCACCAAGCAAAGCGGTAGGCAAAGGTGGTTTGGAAGATCCCCAGGGAAATTTTCCCCAAAAAAAAACTCGACTAAAAGGGGGGAACGAAGTTGGGAAAGAAAAAGGGCGGCCCAAACAACACATCACCTAAAAAAAGGATTTTTTGGGCCGTCTAAAAAACGAAGGCACCAACCACACCTGTTTCCAGGAAAAAACCCAGGATTTGGTGGGAACGAAAGGGGGAAGGTCATGGTGGGGGGGGGGGACAAGGGGGAGTAAATTTCCGAACAATGAAGGGGGACCTTTCCCCCAACCTTAACAGACGAAAAAGAAAAATAAGTTCAAAGGGAATGATTCCCTCAAGGGGTGAATAAGTTTGCTTTCCCAAAGTATACGTCACTGTTTTTTGGTGGAAAAAGGTTGGGCGGACAAAAAGCAGGAGGAAAGTTTAAAAAAAGAAGTCCCTAAAAACCAAACCCCAAACACGGCACCCAGGAAAATGTTGTGGAATTAGGGGGCAAAAATTGGTTGGGTCAAACCCCCCCTCAAGGGACGGAAACTGGGTATGGGAAAGGGGGGGGGCTGAATCTCTGCCTTTTCTTTTTGCCCCCCAGAACAAATTTTTTTGACGACGTGGACCGGTGGAACAAGTTACCAAATCCCGCCAAAAGGTGAAAAGTCCCCAAAACAACTTTTTTGGGGACCCCCAACTATCCTGGGAAAGGTAACACCTAAAGTTGGTACCAATTTCCAGACCCCTTACCGGCCCCCGAATGGCGCCGGCAAACAAAAATTACAAGGGGGAACCCCCAAAACCAAAAACCAAAACCACCAAAACCCAATTGTGGGGTTTAGACCCAGCCGGATGCCAAAGAAGAGAACGGGTGTCCCACCTAATTGGGGGGGGGAAGAAAAAAAAAATTCCAAAAAGCACGAGCCCCCAGGCCCCATGTTGTGGTACTCAAAAAAAAGACCAGTCCGAGCCAAAATTTGGGGACTCCGGGGCGTCCTGTGGCCCCCTGCCCATAGGAACCCGCCACCGGCCAACACAAAGGGGTTGTAGAGACGGGATTTGTTGTTTCCCCCCCAACCAAAAAACAAAGCTTGGGCCCCAAAAAAGTGTTGTTTTTGTGCCCGATCCTGGAACCCCCCCAAAATCCCGAAAATAGGTCAAAAAATCCTTAAACAGTTGGTCTTCTGGACGGTGGAAAAAAAGACTGGCCCAAAAGGTGGAACCCCCTGAACAATTTTTGACGCAAGGGGGGCCGGCGAAAGGTGACCTTGGCCAAGGGGTTGTCAAGGGTGGGCCAAGTGACCACGAAAAACACCCGTTTGAAAATTAAGAGTTGTTTTTTTTTTAACCCAGATGGAGACAAAAAAAAGGGTGTGAACAAACCACCAAAGGTAACCTTCACTCCTATGGGATCCACACCGCAAGGGGGGGGGGGGGGGGGGGTGTCCCGCCCCCCCCCAACCCCTGTGGTAAAAACAAAAATAGTGGAAAACAAAACACAACCCCCCCAGGGTCAGGACCAACGGGTAACCTTCAAAAAAAAGAAAAAAAAGCGTGTCGCCCCCACGGAAAAAATTTGAAAAAATTAAGTACCCCAAAAAAAAGGAAAATACCAGGAAAAGGAACCCCCCGAACACACCGGACCCCCTGGTTTTCCATAAAGTAAGCAAAAAACAATACAAAAGTTGGGAAAAACCCGGAAAAATCTCACCTTCGCCAAAAAAAAACAAGAAGCCACCCGCGGGGCACGGAAATGAAGACCACTGAAAAAACCATTTGCCAAAACCCAAGGAGGGACAGAAATGGGGAGAAAACACCTTACAACCAACGTTCCATAATGGCAAACCGGTGTTGGAAAATCACTCAATGATGACCCCGACCGCAACACCCCCGACGCCCCGTTCTGGTGGGAGGAACCACAAGCTGAGAAAACCCAAAAAATGGTCTGGGTAGGAAACCCGAAAGGCGGTGGTGGGGGGGAAAATGAGTTTCCTCGAAACAACAGCCCGTGCAAAGAAAACAGGACTGTAACCCAAATTGGGTACCAAACCAGGGTTTGGAACCCCACACTGGGGGAAAATGTTTCCTTTGGGCCGTCCCACACCCCCACTCCCCCGGTTGCCCTGTCCCTAACAAATGTTGAAGGGTGCCCTAAAAAAATTGGTAAAGGTCAAACACCCTTTGATCGGCCCCCCCCCCCCCCCAAAAGCAAAAGTATGAGAAGAAAGACCCACAAAAGGACCAACCACACCCCGAAAAGCGAAACTTTTAGTTTACCCCTTTTCTTTTACCCCAAAAAAAGATAACAGTTCAGAACCCTCAAAACCGGTTTCCCTTAACCCAAAGGTGTGAAAAAAAACTCCCATCCCCAAAAAAAGGCGGGCCAACCAAACTCAAAACCACAATTAAAAACCTAAGACCCCCACCTATTTCAAAGCGAACACAACCTCCCCCCAAAAAATATCCCATTTGGTCCTCCATTCCAAAGAGAAGGAAAGGGGGATAAAACCGGAAAAGGTGTTCCTTCAAAAAAATCCCAAAACAAAAAAAGACTGTTACTGCCGACACCTTTCGGTCCCCCCTTGCCCCGGACAATGGGCCCCCCCCCCCCCAACCCAAAAAGGGGAACCAGGACTGTGGTGGGAAAGAAATAACCATGTCGCCCGCCCCTGACCCCCGCCCGGTGAAAGTTAAACGGGGGGGGACAAACTCGGGGGACAACCAAAGGGCAAAAAATAGGTTTTTTTGGGGCCGTTCTGACAAAACGGGGGGATCCTCTATGGAATTGAAAGCCCCCCCCCAAATTTTCTAAAAAGAGGACACAACTCCTCCCCACGCGGGGGAAAGGCTTCCCCACCTGGGGGGGAGTGGGCCAAAATCAAAAAAAAAAATTTACAGCCAAGGCACCCCCTTGACCCTCCCACCCCCACGTCGGAGGATTTTAAATGCGAAAAAAAAAAAAGGCGGAAAAACAAAAACCGCAACTGGGTGGAAAACGGTCGCCCCCCCCCCCCCCCCCCCTCGAACCGCCGGCAACCCCCCTTTGGGTCCAAAAAAAAAAAGCTGTTGGGGGGGGGGGTCAAGAGGGGGCCCCGAAAAGGGGCAGTGAAACCCGCACCCACCCCCAAAAGTAAAACCAAAAGTGCCTGGGACAACCAGAGAAATAAGGCCTTCCTGTCCCAAAAAACTTGTAACAAAAAAAAATGGTGTGAAAAACAAGGGTGGAAAGGTTTTCTTGGTTCCCATCCGGCCCCCTCTGGTAAGGAAAAAACACGGGGAACCCCCAAAAAACCCAAAATTCGGAACCCTTTCCAGTCCCACCCCCCCGCTAACCCCCAAGTCAAAAAACAAAACACGTTTGGTGGGCCCCCACCACAGCAGGCTGGTTCCCCAACGTAAACTGTCATCCTGGGCCAAGGCGAAAATTGGGGCCAAACGGGTGCCAATCCGCTTCCGGCAAAAAAACTTGTTGACATTTTTCTTTTGGGGTTCCCCCCCCTGGGTGGTTTTTTGAAAAAGAAACGCAACAAAAATTCCCAGACCAAACGACCGGGAAAACCTTTGGGATAAAAAAATCCGTACGACCGATTTTGTGGGGCCCCAGAAGGGAAAAACCGGTAAAAACCCGGGGAAGGGCGGGGGTTGGGGTCCTCAAAGGGGGGGGGGGTGGTCGTGCGCGCCGCCACCCCAACCCCCCCCTAAAACACAGGCAGTAGGGCTTTTTTTTGTCCCCCTCTTGGAAGCCTCAAACCCTGATTGAAAAGGACAGGGGAAAAAAGGTAACCACTCCCTTCAGACTCCCAACAAAAATGTCAAAGTCCGAGCAAACCTTCACCCCCCCCAACGAAACATTTGGTTGACCAAAAAGATCCGGGCAACAGTAAGTCTCCCCTGCCGATATCCCTGCTGCCTCTGGGGGCGGGGGGGGGGCGGGTGGGGTGGTTGTGGCCCGTTGCAACACGAAAAGGATTTCGGAGAAAGGGAAACAAAACTTGGAAAACCCCCAACCAGTTAAAGTGGGGGCCCCGCCAAAGCCCCTTTCCTCAATTTCCAAAGCACAAAGAAAGGTTAACAAATTTCAAAAACACAAAAAGGAAAATAAAAGGAAAAAAATAAAAACGCCACGCCCGAAAGGTGCAAGTCCCAAACCACTTAAAAAAAAAACGAAATGCCACAAAAAAAAGAAAAAAAAAAAACAAAAAAAAACCCCTGGTGTAAAACCAAAAAACCCACAAATCGGCCAATGCCCCCTTTTTTTTGCCAAAATGAAAAGAAGGGCAGATTGGATCACGTCTTGGAAAACCCCAGGGGCGGGGCCAAAATCCCATTTTTGAATGAAAGTTTGTCTGATAAGCGGTGCCGACTCATTTGGACAGAAAAATCCACAAATTTTTCTGAGCACCAAACCAAAACATTGGGGGGATACCCCCCCGGCCCCGGGAAAAACCTTCCCGTTTTAGGAAAAAACAATAAAAGGCAACCCAAAAACATAAAAAACCGGTGTTTGTTGTTGACTATTTTGTGGGAACCTAGCATGGAACACAAGTAAATTCAAGGTCACTCCCCCGGGTGTCCCCAGCCCCCTGCTGCCCCATAAATCCACAACGTGTGGGGAAAAAAATTGTGTGGGAGGGGCCAGGAATAGTCCCACAAAAACAAAGTCTGGCCACTGTAACTCGAAACGCCGGCACCAGTTATTTTCCCCCCACGTGCGCACTCGAAAACACACCCTATACTGAGTACCCACCCACCAGTCCACCTTGAAAAATTCCAAACGTCTTGTTTAAACTAAAAAGAGGCAAAAGAGAAGTCAAAATTCCCCGACTGGTGGAGAACAGAGCTTGTTTGGTTTTTACAAAATAATAATTTTCTGACCCCCTTAAGTCCTTTTCTCCCCCACCAATCAAACCTGTGAAAAAAAACCCCCCATTACCCCTCGTGTACCCCCTTGTGAAAAAGAGTCGTTCTCAAACATTTTTCTTTGTGGTTCTCTTTTCCTTTTCTAGTCTTCTCTTCGGGTTTGTTTGCTGGGGGGGGGTCTAGCAAAAAATAGGGGTCCTGATCTTGGCTTGAAAAACTTTAATTTTTGGTTTGTAAAACACCACTGCACAACCCCCAGCACACCCATCGTGTGCTGGCACCCTTCCGCTTCCACCGAAGGGCTTTGCCCCCTCTCACTACATTCAAAAAAAAATTACAGTCGGCAATGCTGTAAAAGGTCAAAAAACCGAACGGTCCCCCTTAGTTTCTTTTTTTTTGGACCAACGCGTTACGTTATGGTGGTGTCCATGACAAACAGGGATTCATCGGGTTTTGCAAATGTCTCGGCGGGGGTCCGAAAAAACAGCCTGCCCGGTGGATAGTTTGTACCAACCCCCTGGTTTAAGAACTGGTGGGGGCCACCGGGGGGGGAAAAGTCGGCCCAGTCTGGCTTGAGGGAAAAAGGTCTGTGGTGGGTCTTCTTTTCGGGTGTAAAACAACAGAAAAGGTCGCTGAAAAAAAAAAGATTCTTTGGAGCCTGGGTTGGTATTAATCCCCGAGCCCTCACTACCCCCCCGAAGTCCCCCCTTCCTCCGGTCACGGGTCGAAACGACAAACCGGGCTTCAGGGCGAGGGTGCGGGTGGCCGTCCCCCCCGCTGTCTGTTCCAATGAAGCCCCCCAAAGAAAAAAACGGGGGGGAAAAGCGAAAAGGAAGGGGGACCCCCCCGTACAGATTGTCCAGTGGGGCACTTTACAAGTTTTTCCCACCCCTTGCAGAACGTGCGCCCTTTCCTTTCAAAAACCCAGTATCCCCCACAGAAGTTTGAGGACTACAGCGACAGCTCCGGGTACGACCGCTAACAGTCCTCCAGTTCTTTCGGATAAACAACTGTAGGCGTATTTTAGTTTTTTGGGGCCATGAGCACCTTTTGTGGGGTAAAAATCCTTCCCCCTTCGTTAGAGGGGAGTGGGGGGCAAAATAGGCCCAATAACATTTGACACGGGACCACCCTCGGGGGCGTGGAGTTTGTGATCTCGGCGTTTCAGGATTTCGTACTACTCCTGCAGAGGGCCGGCGTGGCGAGTACAAAACAACAGAAAAAAAAAGATGGAGGATCGAACACCGCGGAGAAGAATTATGACACAAAACAAGCATCCTGCGTTTCCCCCCCTACCCCCGGCCCACCAATCGTATATGCCCACCCAGTTGCCCCACTCAAACATAACGACGGAAAGCAAAAAAGAATTAAAGAGCCATCAGGTGAAATACATATAAACCCTAGGCTAAAAAAGGAAACACCCCTCTCTCTTTCGTTATGAAGTCGTTTTGGGAAAAATCCTCGGAGCTGCCCTCCTGCTAATGCCCGAAAAACCAAACCATGGAATAGAAACCAGGAAAAAGGGGAAAACTGTCGCCCCCCTCTGTACAACAAAGGGGGATAACCCGGCAAATGTCGTAATAAAATCCTCCTTTGCCCGGGCCACAGCCCCATCGTTACATCCACCATAGCCCCGGGGGTTAACCAACAATCTTTATTTTAACACACAAAGGACCTTCGCCCAAAAACATTGTGTGCCAAATGGTTCTTGGGGCTTACACTTTCAGGAGTAGGGCTTCGTGGGCGGGTCACGGTCACTTCGAGTCACAAACCCAAATAGGGGGGGTCTCCAATAAAAATGTAACACTTTTTCCCGGCCAAACAAAAAAAAGAACAAAAAGAACCCAAGAAACTACCAACCAAAGGAAGGGAAGGGCCAGATCGACCCTCTGGGACAACCAAAGTTTTGTTATTGGGTGATTTGCCCCCTCTTTGACAACCTGCAATGCTCCCCCCCTCACACAAAAACAAAAGCCACCAAGGGGTATGACCAAGGGTGTTTAGTGAAGCTTGGAACCCAACGTCATCGTCCAGCCCCCCGAAAAGGTAGTGGAGACTCTATCTCCCAAAAAATGGGATCAATTCACGTCTTGTCCTTTAAAAAAAACAAAGAGGGGTGGAATCAAATTATACCAGAGACAACAGGGAAATACCCGCCCACGGGCACCCGGAAAGAGGCCCAAACTGAGTCGTAAACAAACGGAAACTGAAAAAGAGAGTCCGAACCCCAAAACCAAACAGACACCCTGGGGACTTGGTTTTGAAGTTGGGCACGTGGCATCTTGGCGTCAACCCATAAACAATACGCTTCGGGTTGAGACGGGCTCTGGTTTTCTCCCGCCCCTCCCTTACCCTCTAAAGACCCCCCTGTGGTTCGCAAACCCCCCAAAAGGGTTTTTCTGGTATAAACCGTGCCTGGGGAAGGGGTTTGTAGCCTTTAAGTTATGTGATCCCTGAGATCGGCAATACCTTCCAAAGAGGATTGGCCTTTCTGCGCAAGAATTGCTATAAAGCCAGATCCCAAATGCAGGAAACTGTAACGTGTCGCACCCATGGGAGTGAGGGTAAGCCGTCTATAGGCGAAAAAAAAAGTAACCTAAAATCTGTAACACCGGAGCTGATCGGGCTGCGCCTTTGGGATGTGGCGAAGGGCCCAAAAAAAAACTTTAGGGATACGCAAAGGAAACTGGGTGTTCATAGGTTTGTAGGGAATTTCGGAGCCCCCCGGTGAATTGACGTGGGAGCCAGGGGGAATGAATTGTGATTACCCCATCCGGAAAGAACTTATTAAAACTTAAAGGGAAACCAAGGAGGTGCACGAAAAAACAACTAAGATACTACACCTCCCCTAGGTCCGCAAGGAACTTATTTTTTGTGGCCAAAGGTCTGGAATTGGTTGGTTTGGCGCGTTTCTGGTGAAACCCCTTTTCCCCTGTGTTTTGGATGGTCGGGGGGTGGGGGGACTCAACAACGGGCCACGGGGGGGGACGGCGCCCAGGGAAATCCTGAAAAATTCATGGGGGGCAGTCCTTTGTCTAAAATTTTTGGCGGGGGGGGTGTTGGGCCATATTTGTACTAAACTTCTAACGGAAGGCACAGATTATTGGTTCGCAAGGCGTAGACCACAAGAAGGGAAAAGGATTGTGGGGTGTGGAATCACTCCAATATAATTGCTGTTCGCGGCGTATCGGTGTAAGAGCCAATGATTGGGACAAATTTTGAATCCATAAACGTTGGAGCTGACAGGCCTAACAAATTGTTGCCTGGAAGGGGCCCACCCCACAAAATAGTAAGGAAAAAATTGTTCCGGCAAAATGATACCCTACTGAACCCCGGGGGGACCGGGCTTCGGGGACGGTAGTAAAAACTACCGACGTCTTCCCAGGGGGGGGGGAAACCCAAGAACTTAAAGAAAGCTGGCAAAAGGTTCACAAAGGCGTCACCTGGGGGAATCCGTTTTTCTATGGCTGCCCAGGCCACAGAACCAGTGGAGGAAAAAACCCCCCCCAGTAGGGGCAAAGGGAGGGTGGCGGCCCACTAATGGTAACGAGTTGACCAGTTTGGTCGTGGGTTGTTTCTTCCTCGAACAAGCCCCCTCCCGAGGGGCAACGGCCCCCGAATGGTTAGAGAGGAAAAAAACTTAAAACCGGCCGGTTGGTTTCACAAGAGACCCCTCTCTTGGGGGTTGGGGCAGAGCCCCCGACCCCGAAGGTGGCCCAGCACCCCAACCTTACTGTTTTGGACAACCGGACGGGCGGACCCAGGACGCGGTTCGACCCATTAGAAAGAAGCAACAAAAAAACAAAATACTCAACATAGGAAAGCTAATATGGGGGGGGAAGGGCGTTGTCAAACCAGTCCGCCACCGCCCACCCCCTGGGGGTTTGGGGAAAAAAAAAAGGCCCCAACGCGGGGCTCCCGAAAGACAAAAAAGGCAAGGGGGACCGCGACATTAGCCAAAAACTCATGAAAGCAACCGCAACCTCAAAGGGGAAACACTGGATGGCCCCCGAAAGTTGGGGCGACGCTATGCAGACCGTACCCGGGCACAACCCAAAAAAACCACGAAAATAATAAACCAAGGGTTGTGGGGTTTCCCCCCCCACACCCCTGGACCCCCCCCAGGGAAACCACCCTCCCGCAGCGCAAAACCAATAAGAAAAAAAAACCCAATGAGGGGGTGGAGATGGACCCGGTTACCCCATCCAAACAATGGTGGCAGGGCCCCAACCCCCCCGGCATTGTTGTTTTAGGGTTAAACCCCCCCAAAAAACGAAAGGAAAGCCAAGTTTTGGGGCGCTGACCAAAAAAACCCCTCCGAGGAACGTTAAGGCCCACCCTTCTGGGGTACCCACTTGGATGTTTTTTTGACAAGGGTTCGGTTTTTTCTTTCTAATTTGTGGGGGTAATGGGGGCTCGACCAAAAAGAAGGGGGCGGTTGACAGGGACGGGCCGTTGTTTTAACCCAGTACCGGGGGTCATGGGCGGGCCCCCCTTTGTTGCCACCGATCGCCCCCAGGTCCCTTAGGTTGGTTTGGGTGGTTTGTGGGACGAGGGGAGGGGATTTTTGACCCCGTAGCCAAAGGCGGCAGGAGCCCCACCCTGCTCCCCCCTGATTGGGAACCCCCCAGCCCGGCGGGGGGACAATGCTTTTTCAAAAAATCTGAAACTGTTCAAAGGGGAGGAAAAACAAGAGGAATGGGGGCACCGAGGCACCCCAGAACAGAAACGACACCCAACCAGAAAAAGAAAAAAGCCACCCCCCTGTTGGTTTGCGCACACGTCCTTGCCGGGGAAAACGATTTTTTGGCGGGAGCAAAAAAGGGGAGAAAAAGGGGCCAAACAGAAATCGGCCGCCAAGGTAACCGGGGCCAGACCCCAGAAACCGGGTGGCACCCCCCCACCCAGTCGTGCTGGTGCCGAAGGAGATTTAAATTCTGTCCCCAATCCCAAACAAAAACTTCCCCAAGAAATGAGGAAACAGAGGGGGGGGGGGAAGTGTTTTTGAGGCCCAAATTGACTTTCGGTTGGGAACTGGGTCAGGATGTCCCCATGGGTGGTCTGGCGTCTGTTTTTGTTGCCAAGAACCCACAAAACCCCAATACCGCCCAGGGGGGCTTCCCGGGTAACAGGAATCGGTTACTTCCATGAACACATGAAATTGTTTGTCGAGAAGCGTACCCTCCCCACTCGCGCTTGTTTTTCGAATACTGTTTCGTGCGAAAAGTCCACCCTTTTCTTCCCTCCCTTGGGGTTAAAGGAAGGACAGGATTACCGCCTTTTGTGTAAAGCATGGTCGTGCCCAAAAAAACTCGAATGTTAGAAAATATGATGCAGGGGGGGAAACAGGGGAGATCGGAAAAAAAATTTTCGTAAACCAAACCCCCCAAATTTTTGCCGCACGAGAAACCATCCCAATTGTGGTTGAGGCGTTCTTCTAGAACACCTAAAGAAAAGAAAAAATCGTGTTGCAAAGCCGAAGGGGCTTTAATCTAGGGTGAAGTGGGGGTGGAGTTTTGTGTTGTTTCTGTTCTTTTTTTCCAACATAACCCTTTCATGGGGGCCCTGGAAAATTGTGCCCCCCCCCTCAACCTTCCAACCCTTGCCTACCCCCTGTTCAGTTCGGCTGTGGCACTCAAACTTGTGATTTTGGCAACGTACGTTTTGCATTTCTTGCCCCAAAGACTAGGGCCCAATTTTATTCGGCCCCCAAAAAGGTTTTTTGGTGACACATAAAAAAACCCAAAACCAAAAGGGGGTAAAAATAGGGGGGTGTGTTTCCTATGGCCCAAGCCCCCCCAAAACTCGAATCCCCCACAATCCGCACGAACTAAATGAGAACTCCCCCATACCCCAAACCCAAACTGAGGGGACCCTTTTTTTTTTTCCTGTGGGGAATCCACTCCAATTGAAACTTCCCCACCACCTTCTGGGGTAAAAACCAAAAAAAGCACACACCGCCTGGGGGCAAAAAAGGAACCCCGGGTAACCCCTTAAAATGGGCCCCCCTAAAAAAGACTTCAGTGCAAAGGGAAGTTTTTGGGGGGGGGAAAAGATTTTTGGCCTAGGAAACCTTAAGCGCCAGCCCTTTGGATCACAGCCGGCCCAACCCGTTTGTGTGTAAGGGTCCACGGCAACGAGACCAAAAAAAGGGAACGAACAGCCCAAACCCCCCCAGGCGCGTCGCCTCCCGATGGGGGGGACACCATGGGCCGGGTCCCGAAGGAAACCATTGTCAAGGTTCAGACTCAAAAAAGGGGGGACCCGGCCCTCAATCCCCGTCCCCCCATAACCGTTTGTGCGGCAGACGGAACAAAGAAGTGATCCAAGAAAGTCAGAAAAATAGGAAAAGTCATAACCCCGTACCCCCCTAAGTTTTTTCCCTTGACGGGACAGTTTTACCGCACGGGGGTCACACATCCCTAAAACCCCAAAGGGGCCGATGAAAAAAGTACATGACAAAAAACTTCAAAAATCTGGCGTGAATTCCAACGCGAACAGGTCCCCTTTCCAGTTAAAAAAACCAGTGCCCTCCTTGGCATGTTTCCCCATGCGCCCGCCCCATTAAGTGTCCGGGAACCAAACCTTTCCCCCGATTCCAAAGAAAGAAAAAAACCCCTTAGCGGGGAAAATGGCAACACCGGAAACAACAAAAAGCGGAAAAATTGCTATAACCCCGAAGATTGAGCCCGGGGGCACCGTAAAAAATGATTGGTTTTTAATCCCCCCCATGAAAGAAATCAAAAAAACCAAGGAGGGGGGGAAAGGGGCTTTTCTACACATTTCCCCGCCCTCCCAGGAACCCGGACAACCCGGCCCAACCGGTCCTTTTTCGCCTTGTTTGGGGAAAGACAAAGGGGGTAATGGGGGGGAAAACACCAACCCCGGTTTTGTGGTCAACCGTGTTGGATGTTCTGGGGCGGGGGTTTTTAAAAAAGTCCCGGAGCCCCAGTGTTTTTGTTTGTTGAAAAACGCACCCAAGGGGTGTTTACGAGAAGGGGGAAAAAAAAAAGTGGTTTTCCCGAAAAAACAACGGCCAACCCCAGGCACCCCCCACCGTCCCCCCACTCCGGAAAAAACAAGGAACCACAACCTAGCCCCCGCCGCCGAAAAAGTACCGAGGCCGGGCAAAAAGGTCAGGAAAAAAAACACCCGAACAAGCCCGAACAAACAAGGGTTTTCGCGCCGTTTGGGGGAAATACCACCCCCCGGGAAAAAGGGACAAAAAACTATATTCCGGGCCAAAAGGGAAGAAAAATTTTGGCCGGAAAACATCCCAAAAGAACTTTTTCCCTTTTGGTTTTCCAAGGGGGGGGGCCCAAAATAATCAATCAAAAGGCCCCCCCCCATGGGAGTTTACCCAAATGTTGGAAAGGGGAAAAAAAAAAGAAAAAAAAAACCTTCCCGAGGCCAGCCTTCCCTGTCAGTTATTCAAAGAACAAAAACCAACCTTTCAAAAAGTGAACAGGGGGGGTAAAGTACGTGGGGGTACCCACCCAGCCCCCGCCCCAAAATCGAAATCTTTATGGGGGGTTCCAAAACAAAACTTTCCCCCCGAAAAAAATTAAAAAAAGGGGTGGGGTAAGGGGGGGGGTGCCCCCCGGGAGGAACCAACAATATTCCCTTTTTTAATTGTAAAAAAAATGGGGGAACAATTGCCCCCCCCGGGGGTGGGGAAAAGGGGAGAAGAAAATCCCCCCCCCTTGTGAAACTTTTTTGTGTCCGGGGGGGGTACCAAATTAGGTTTTAAAACCCCCCCAACAAGTAATCTAAAAAAATTAATTGAAAAAAATAACAAAGTTGGGGAAGGAAGGGAAACACGAAATTAGGAAAAAAAAATAACTGGGCAATGGTAACCCACCCTTCCACCCGGACAAAAAAAACCCTCCCCCTAAACATTGCAAGAAAGGCCCTCAAACCCCATCCCCCCAAAAAAACCCCCCCGACAATGGTGAAAGGGGGAAAAACCAAAAGATACACGCCCGGAGCACCCCCCCCTCCACCAAAAAGAGGACCCCAAAGGTGTTAATTGTGAGGGCAAAAAAAAGAAAAACCCGTTTGGGGAAAACAACCATCTGTGTTTTTCAACAAAGGCTATTGGTGTCCACAGACGAGAACACAAGCCCCCATTTTTTGTGTTGGGGGGGAATGGGCCCGGGTGTTGGCGGGGACCGGGGGAAACCCCCGGGTTTTGAAAAGGGTTTTTGATAAAGTCCAAAAAAAAAACCGGGAAAGAAAAAGAGGGCCCGCGAAAGAAATGTTTTTTTTTCAAGTAGGACCCCCGTGCCCCCCCCCCTTCCAAACCCACCAGACCCGGTAACAGGCTAAACCACGCCCCCGCCCCAAAAAGACCTTGTTCTCGCCATTACCTTGCAGGGAGGGAGAATTTTGTTGAAAGAGACTAACAAAAGGAAAAAAACCCAAATAAACAACGGAGTGGGGAGAAAGGTAGAGAGAACCAGGAACAAAGAAAGGGGGGCTGTGTGGAAAAAGTTTTTTAGCCGAACGGGATCCCCGCTCAAAAAACAAACACTAAAAAATTTGACCGTGGGACCTTGGGAAAAAAAAAACCAAAAAAGGGAAACCTAAGGGAGTGCAAGACCCGGGTTCCCCATTTTTTCTTTACGGCGAAAATCCTGCTGCCTTGTGGCAAGGGGAACGGGAGTTGTCAAAATACCAACCAAGAAAAAATCTCCAACCCAAAACCGGTACGCCCACCAAAAAAGGGAAAAAAAAGAAGAAACTTCAACTTTTTGGGGGTTCCCGAGCCGTAGGGACCAAATGCATGACAACAAAAGGGACCCAAGAACCGTGTTGGGGCTTGGGTATTGTGTGTTTCCAAAAGAAACCGGGACAAAATCAAAAAAAAAAAAGACTCGGTTGGTCAGAGGGTTGGGGGGTTGTTTTTTTGGAAAGCAGGCGGTTGTCTCGCTGGGTGGGGGTCGGTTGTTTGGGGGGGGGCAGCCCGGGGTGCGGTTTTTGGGGGAGGGGGGGACTACGGTACCACGGGGGTGGAAAGGGGGTGGTTAGAAAAACAGGGGGTGGGTTTGTTTTTTTGCCCCCCCCCGAAAAAAAAGTGTTTTGACTTGACCAAAAAAAAAGGGGGAATCCTATTTTGGAAGACCCTGGGAGAGAAACAAAAGGGAGACAACCTAAAACCCCCCATTTTTTTTTCTGCAAAGGTCAAATGTGGGGGGGGAAAACCTTCAAACGGAAAAAAATCCGAATCTTTAAACAAGGTGTGTTGTTTTTTGTTTGTGGGGAACGGGGGGGGGGGGAAGGGCTGTTTCGTTTTGGTATGTGTGTTGTTGGTAATGAGGTAAGAGTGGGCAACGAATTTGCCCCTACGTGGGTTACTAGTTGGGCGTCTACCAGGGAGGGGTTTTTTTCGCCCTGACCCCATGACCAAGAAAATTACTTATTTGAAAATTGGTGAAACGCGCGCCCGCCCAAAGTAAAGGGGAAATGAATGGGTCGACAAACCCCAGCCATGGATTAAAAATGTGGAAAAAGAAAAAATCCCCACCCAGTTGTAACTTTAATAAAAATGTCCCCCCGCAAGGGTATGGAATTGCAACGAGCACGAATTCCTCATTTTCCCTGGGTGGGAGGGGGGGTGTTTTACCCATCCCACTTTTGGCCTACCAAGTGCGGAAATGGGAAAAGTTTGGGCACACCCCAAAGGAAAATAGTTTTTTTTTGGGGACTTGGAACTCCCCAACATTTGTGTTCAGAAAGGAGGCCAACTAAAGTGAGGGGGGGGGGGGGAAAAAGTTTTTTGACCCCCCGCCCGGTTTTTGCCCAACCCCCGCCCCCCACTAAAATCTGGAAGCAAAAAAAACAAAACGGGGTTTTGGGGCGGAGGGTTCCCCCAAATATCCGAAGACCGGGAAAGGGGGTGGGTGCGCTAAGTCGACCGGTTGAAAGTTTTTCCGAGGAGCGGGGGGGCCTGGGTTTGCCCCCCAAAAAAAGTTTTGGGGCCCGTTACGTGGGGAAAAAAAGTGAAGGCCCGGAAAAGGCGGAAAGGGGGGAAAGTACGCACTTTTAATACGTCCAAAATTCACTTGGGACCCGGGGGGGGGCCCCGACCCCGTAAAAACCGAACAAAAAAGACGCACCCTATGCCGGGGGGGGGGGGAAAGAAGGGTTTTGTCAAATGACGGTGAAAAAAGACTAAGAAATCACCTAATCACCACCACCAGGGGTTGGACGCTTGTGGGTTATTTATATTAAAAGTCTCCCACAAACTGGGGGTGTCAAAAATCAAAAAATCCCCCAAATGGCCGGTTTACCGCCTAAAAAAAATCGGTTGTTTCTTTTGGTGGGAAGAGAACCAAAAAACCAAATGCTAATAGGGGCGGGTCTGATGTTGGTATAGCAGGAGTTTGCCCGGGGAAACGGAATGTTAACCCTTGGTCAAAATAAAAAAAGGTCCACTCCAAAATTTTTAAAGAATCGTCAGGGGCTTTGGGGGGGGAGTAAAAAAAGATTAACGCCCCCCTGTGTAAAGGGTTTGTTTTTTGTTCCCGTCACCGTAAACAAAGAAATGGGGACAACAGCCCTTCACCAGGAAACCAACCGGGGAAAGAAAAAAACATCCCCCGCCAAAAGGGGTTCCAGAGACAAAATCCAATTTTCGGGTTCCCACAAACGTGCCGCGTAAAAGAGGAAACGTGCAAACTTTCACTTTGGTTTGGCCGCCCAGTCCCCCCCGGAAACGCCAAGACCACCTGAGGACGACCAACTTGGATCCTGGTACCCCCCATTTTAAAAGGGTTGTGTGTTCCCCCCGCCCCCCCAACAAACCACACAGGAACCCACCCGAGGGCCCCTGCTGCCGCACCCCCACCGGTGGTCCCCGGGAACAGTTGGAACTCAACTGGGAAACAACCCCCCCGGATTAGCAAAAAAGACCCCCCCCCCCTGGGTATCAGGCCCTTTGGACCCTATGAAGAATGTTTCCCCACCTCCCAGGGTTCCAAAACAAAAAGTGTCTAACATACTAAGGAAAAGGGTCCAAGGGGAAAGACCGAAGGGAAAGAAAAAAAACGCATTTTTTTTTTTTTTTGCCCCCAAGCGAGGGCCCACACCGCCGAAACACCAACCTGGGGGGACCAAAAAGGGAGGGGGGGGGGGGGATGGAAGCAAAATCCTATCCAAGTGTAACGGCATTTTTTTTTTAATTACTTAACAATAAAAAAGCGTCCAACAGGGTGAAAAAAAAAAAGTGGCAGGTCTTTCGGGAGGCGGCCCCAACACGGAAACCCAAAAATCGGGAAAAAACTTTTCCCTTCAGTTGGGGTGGGGGGGGACGGGGGGAAAGAAATGGGGGCGGATTTGCACCCCGAAATCACAATGAAAAATTGGAAAGGGCAAATTCTTTCCAACGGAAAGAGCCAGGAAAGAAAAAATGACCCTTCCAGGGGGAACTCCAGAGAAAAAAAAAAAGGGAAGGAAAAAAAAGCCAAATTGGCATTTGGGGGCCAGATTGGTGCCCCCCCCCCACTGAAAAAAGGGTTTGCCTTCCGGGGGAACCACAAAAGACCCCTGTACATAATTTGACTCAATTGGGGAAGGGTCAACCCAGGGGGATCCTTCCGCCCAATCCCAACGATTGGGGGTACCCCTGAGTTTGGCCCACAGCAAACATTGGTTGTTATTAAAAACCCAACAAGGCGGGGGGTGAAAAAAAACCCAAGCCCATCAGCGTTTGCCTCCACCCCCACACAAGCCCCCCCCCCAACCGACCAAGGGGTGGTTTGGGTAAAAAAGGGTTCAAAAAGGTGGAAACCAAAGTGGGGACGCCGCCCCCCCGGGGGAAAACGTACCGGAGAAGAAAGTTGAAGAAAACCAAGGGGGGAAAACACGAAATTTCGGCAAGGAACGGGCCAAATAACCCCCCCAGCCGGAAAAATTCAACACAAAACAACACAAAACCGCAAAGTCCCCCCCCAGTCCCCCCAAAAATCCAGAAGGAAAAACAACAATTTTTTTCCCAGCCCAGCCCCCCGAAATGAAATGCCCCAAAACGGCAACGTGGGAAAAAGAATGGAAGCTCATCCCCAAATCCTGGGAAAAAAAAGGGGGGGTTTCCCCCCTGGCGTCCCCCCAACTGCAAGTAAAAGCGGCAACCCCTTCAAAAGGTGTGGGAACCTGAAAAAAATAAAACATTTCTAAACGGGCGGGTTTTTCCGCCCCAACAAGCCAACCAGGACAAAGGGAAACACTTGCGAGTAACCCCACAGGGCCCTGGGGGGGGGGGGTGTCCGGCCCCCCCCTCTGTGAACCCCACCATTCCTGGTTCATGAGCCCTTCCAAGGAAAGGGGGAAGAAAAGGTCCACTGTAATGGCTGTTGGTGCCCCCACCGAGGGGTGAAAAACCTAATAAACCGGGACCATGCAGTCCGAAAGGGAAACCTTTTCAAAAACGCCGGCCCGGGTCCAAGGCCACAGCATCCTGGGTGACAAAAAAAACACCCCCAAATTAAAAACAAAAAAAAATTGTCCTACAAAGGCGCTAGGACCACGAAAATCAAAATAAATCGAACACAGCCCCACCACAAAAAACAAACAAAAACTCAAGACAAGAGAACAAGTAATGTGGTAAAACTGGGTCCCCCCCACAATCCCTGTAAAAACCTCCCCAAAAAAATTAAATCAAGGTGGTTTTTTTGGGCCCGAACAAAGACCGTAATAACTTAGATTAGAAAAAACATTGGAATCAAAACAATCAACTTTAACGTGCCCACCCCAAAGAAACATTCTTTGGACAGAATAGGCCGGAGGGGAAAATGGCCCCCCCATGGCATGGGGGGTCCCCCCAACCAATGGGGAACCCTCCCCCTTTTTTTTTTTAATCAGCGGGCCGCAAACAGGGGGGATGGCCACCAAAAACTTAACTCCCTCCTGGAAGTCAAGAAAATTTGGGGGGGGGGGGTGGGGCTTTTGATTCTTCTGTGCGGTTAGTGAAGTCGCGGGTAAAGGGGCGCTTTTCCCCGTGAAAGGGCACACGCCAAGGGGGTAAAAAAAAAAAAAAACGGGCCTGACGTTTGGGTAAAAGGCCAAAGGTGGCGCAACGTGTTAGGGGGGACAACAAAGGAAAAGCGACCGCCCCCCCATGCCCCCAAGGCCCCCACCCCCCGTTCCCGAGGAAAATTTAGTGTCCCAACGGACCTTAGAAATCATAATTGGACCCCCCAAAAAAGGCCGGGACAAAAAAAACACCCCCCCCCTCCCCCACCCCCCTCCCGACCCCCCCGCCCCCCCAAACCCTGGTCCCCAAAAAAAGAGGTGGTGTTCCCGAAGGGATAATGGGATTAAAGCAAAAACCGCAAAATAAGTTGGGGGCTAATTTGGAAACAGGCCCAACCACGTCCTCCCCCAAACCTTCGTGGACCCCCTTGAAACCAAAAAAAAAAAAGGGGGGGGGGCTCCCCTCTGGCCGATCCCGGACCCCCCCCAAAAGAAGGGGGCCCCCCTCCCCCAGGTACAACCATCGGGTCACCAAACGCTGGGGTGAACCACAGAATTACCAGAACGTCCCCCCCCAAACCCCCTTATTTGTTGGGTTTTACTAGGGAACCAGTTCAAAAAGGGGGGGGGCAGGACCTACCCCCTCCCGTGCAAAAAAGGGGCCCCAGCCAACAAACATCACCCATCCCCCGGGCGGACATTATGGGGAGAAAAAACACTTGACGGGCCTGCTGGGCAAGACCTGTTTTTTTTTTGGTGGAAATAAAAGACCTCGACCGTGGGGGGGGGGGCCGTTGGGCCCAGCCAGAAAATGAAAAACAGGGAAAAGGGGGGAGTTTCCCCGTGCCGGCGAAAAACTCCCACCCATGAAGAAAAGTACTTTTATAAACAAAAGCTAAACAGAAAAAGTAGGAACGCCCGTTTAAAAGCGCTCCTTGGGCTTGATCTTAATGTATCCCCTCTCCCTATTGACTAAATTTCCCCTTGGGACCCAAAACCCTTTGACCCCCCAACAGCCCACTTCCCCCAAAAGTTACCAGAAACCCGCCTTTAATTAAAAAAAAAATGTGAGGAGTAGGATGCCCAGTTTTGAGCGGGGCGTAAGTCCCACCCCAGATAAAAAACCCCGAGCACCCAACCCTTCAAGCGGGGGGTCCCCCTCCCCCGTACGGGGGTAAACCCGACATCCCAACCAAAAACACAACCGAAAAGAGATAAAAGAAAGCCAAGGAAAAAAAAATGAAGCAATGCGAAAAACGTAACAACAAACCTAGGGTACCACATACCCAAAAAAAGACCTTTTAAAAAACCAACACACTTTCCCGGCACCCCGGGGTTGGGACAAAAAAAAAAATCCAAACCCCTGGACCAGAACCTAAGGGGGTCCGTGCCCCCGGGCGAACCAAAAGTCCCCATTTGGCATGGTAAGTTGGGTGGGGGGGCGTAACTCTTCCAGTTAAATCCACGGGGGAACATTACATCAAATTTCACCAATGACAAAAAACTGGGAAAACTTTCCCCAGGAAAACCCCAAAACGGGAAAAGGACACAAGAGAAGAACCTCTCAGCCGGTTTTTTTTGTTTTTTTTTTCGAGGGGGGGGTTTTTTTGTCACAATGGGACTGGAAAGGGCACGAATGGACCCCTGTTTTTTTGTTTGCACCCGCAACTCCCATAGCAATCCCCTACAAATTGGTAGGGAAATAAAGCCGCCAATTAAGAAAGAAGAAGGGGGTAACAAACCCCTCCAGCCCTAAACAAGCCCGGGCCCCATGCCCCCCCCAGCCAAACGCCCCCCCCTAAACACCCCACTCCTTTCCAAACAAAACAAACGGTTCCCCCAACGCCCAAAAACCCGAAAATCCTGTCCCTCCCCCAAATCCTAAGTTGTGGCTTCAAAAATTTGTTTGTCCATGTTGTTCGTCGAGCCGTTTTACGCACTAGAAAAATCTCGTCCAGTTGGGGTTTACCTTTGAGTTTGGACATGAACGACATTTCCGTTTATTTTTGCCACCGTGAAGCCAAATCGCCGTTCCGCACTTTGGGAAGCAAGGGTCGATCTTTTTGTTTTTCCAATGCGTCGGGTTTCGGGGTTGTGGGGGGGAAACGTGGCCAGTGCACATGAAAGCTGACCCCAACGGGGGGGGTGGAAAACCAAAATCCCACCCCTCCGAATTTGCCAGAGAAATAATCTCAGTTATTTTAAACAAGGTTTTTCCCAGGTTTACAAGGTTCTCGACTCCCCACAAAATCTCGCTCCCGCTTAGGTGGAAACCAAAACATTCATTTTATGTCTGTGGCCCTCCTGATCCGTGGGGTGGTACGTGTTTGCGTGAAAATAAGCGCACCGCCTATTGTTAGAACGAAGAGTGGAAAAGGTCTGAACTTGGGGGGTGAGCATTTAAAGTTCTTTTTTAATTTTGTGTTGTGGGTGGGGGGCAAAAAAATAGGTTGGGTCTCCCTGACCCGAATTCTCAACCCAGAGTGCGTGGTTTGGTTTGAAAATCGAATACTATCCTTTTTAAATTTCCTAAGATGTGCTAGTGTCTCCCCAGGATCCCCGTCCCACGAACTGCCCCATCCCCTCGCCTCTCCGTCCAAGAGGCGCTTTAAGCGCCCATGGCTGAGCCTCACCATCCACTTCCACCGGGATATCGTCACGAGGTTGGTATGATTGGGAGCAGATCAACCAGCATCGCACCATACCCTAAATTGCGGTGGAAACCCGTTCTAAATGGTCTAACCCTATGGGGGGGGGGGTCGGGAAATCTAAGTGGGTCCTTCTGGAAGGAAACCCCGTACCCCTATTTCAAAAGGGAAAAATTTGAAAACGAACCAAGGCCCCGAGCCCCAAATGCCCCCC
>Ga0179591_1383624_pt1 | contig 25627 bp, 33 predicted proteins | sample CZOMad2_1_08_16f_FD_182891 | JGI IMG/M metagenome (GOLD analysis project Ga0179591, IMG submission 182891) | Vadose zone soil fungal communities from Angelo Coast Range Reserve, California, USA - CZOMad2_1_08_16fungal (PacBio error correction) | ecosystem: Environmental > Terrestrial > Soil >...
GGGTCCATTCGTTGTCGACCGTTTTAGGGGAGCTGACGAACGATCAACTTCTGGCCCAGGGATAGATAGGAAATCCATCAAGGAGAACGCGACGTTTCAACGGGAGAGATATCGGATGGAGCTGACACAAAATCGAAGATTCCGCCGGGTAGAAAGTGAGGAGGAATAGATCATTAGATGAGGAAAAAGGTCTAGAAGGACTCCTGTGATGGGAGAGGAGAGGGTCGCCTCACAGTGAGAAAAAAAAGACCTCAACATTTGGCGATTTACGACCGGGGGTAAGCGGGGACAATTAGAGAGACAGGAGATCCCAAAAAAACGTAGTAACAAGATGAGGCTCACTCGGGAAGGATTACGGGGAAGGCAAGGATCGTTGTGGGAAGGGGGAGCACGGGGCAAAGGCAAAAGAGGAGGCATTCATACCCAAGCGTGGGGGGGAACTTAGGGGAAAATAGCTTAAAAAGGAAATCATTGCCATACGCAGGGGACAAAGAGGCTACGGGCATCCAGAGGAGGGGGGATTCTGGGAGGAACAAGGTGGAGAAAACAGAATTCGTCAAAACCTATCTCCTCTAGGAGAAGAATCGCAAAGTTAACAATATTACTTCGGGGATAAAAGAAAGTTCGAACACGGAGGCGAGAGTTAGCGCGGGCGAAAGGGACATGAGAAGGGGGCAAGAGTTCGGGGACAACGTCGTTTAGCGACATAGCCGGGGAAAATGGGGAAACTGAAGAGAACGGCGTGCAATACTGTACTTGGGGTTTCCTCAAGGACAATGTAAGGTAACTCGGATGCCTAGTTTAACGCTAGGGACTAGAGGGGGAGGGGAAAAGAAGAAGATATGTCCCGACCTCTGAATTAGCTAGGGGACTGAAAAAAGCGGATGGAACAAATGATGTCGGCTCGGGAAAAAAAAAAAAAAGAAAGATCAAGGGGAGAACATAGCGGAGGGACAGGGCATTTTGGGCTTGGCGGCTCGAAGTTGTAAAAACAAGGTCGAGGAAGGGGAAGAACATGTGCGGGACGCCGAAAGGGACGGCAAAACTATTTCGAGTTCGAAACTCTGGGGGGGAAAAATTCCCCCGTAAGAAGGGGGGGAGAGGGCGATAACAGAAATGAGCTAGGAGGCCGGGGGTCAACACGGGTTTCCAAATAAAAACCATCGAAGGCCAGGCCATGTTTCAGGGTGGATTAAAGGTAGCAATGATGAATGTACCAAGAAACGAGCGGGGGGCAGAGTGAAACGTGCTCGCGTTCCGGCGGATGCTGAAGAAAAAAAGACGGGGGGGGGGCCCGCGTGAACGGAGGCCGATACGGGGAGGGAGAGTCAGAAGTTGTCGTTGATTACCGCCGAGGGTGAAAGGAGAAACAGACCAGCGGACTTAAACAAAGTGTAAGGGGTAGGGTCAATCGGCGAAACCAATTAGACATCACTGACGCATCAGAAACCTCAAGATGTTGGGGATGCCCTCTCCTGAAAAGTCAGTATCTCTCTGGGTTCACACCGGACAAACAGATGAAGAAAATTTTGGAATGGGGAGCCATCAAGAAAGGAGAGCGCAAAATGACCGTCATGCGGCACTTTGAATACGAGCAAGTTTAAGGGCGGAGAGATCGAAGAAAAAGCAGACGCAAACCAGAGTGGAAAAGGAACGTAACTTCGGGTACACTAAAGGAGGGAAGATAAAAACGGCGATCTCCGTCCAATTCGAAGAGGAAGCCCGGGAAGAGGGGGGGAAATGTCCGGGCTATTCTTGGGACCAACGCATAAGGAACGGAAGTCCTCTAATGCTCGTGGACTTGGACCGTCGCTCTACTCCAAATTAGGCCTTAATCGCCCTCAAAGAACAGAAAAGGGTTTTCATTAGCAAAAACAGGATGAAGTAGCACAAACTTGGTGGTGCCAGAATGTTTGTGGGCAATTATCCCGGCAGGTGTCAATCAGAGGAAAAAAGTTGGGGATGGGGTAGCTGGTGTCACTTAAACTGAATAAAGGGAGATTCGGGTTGAGAAAGACGCATCATCACGGAGGGCTTGAAAGCATAAAAGAAAGAGAACTCCGAGGCGGCGTTCGGATATTGGAGAAAGATGCTGGGAAAAAAATGAGGGGCTGAGAACACCATCCCTGATGGATGAACGACCCCTGGATTTCTCTTGGTCTGAAAAAAGGAAACGGCGGGGGCAGGGGAAAAATGTCATGCTATTAAAAAGGCAAAAAACAAGGGACAATGACGGGCGGTTTGGTTGGGGGGGGTGGGGGGCATGAAGAGAATCGCTGAGAATATATATGAGATAAATACATACCCGATTCTCAACAACAGAAGAAACCAAAAAGAGACTTTGTTAAGCCTTCTCGTAAGTAAGGAGGTAAAGGGCCGCAATGGGCAGGCAAGGGCGGATAGGCTGGAAAAAAAACTTAAGAAACTGTAAGTTCCAGTTCCTAAGAAAAGTTTGGGGGGGGGGGGGCATGGGAGCCCGGACGAGGTGCGAATACGGGCTAAAAGATGGAGAGCTCCAAACGTCCATGATGACCTATACGCGCAATTGGGGGGGGAAAAAAAGCTGGAAGCAACTATGTGGGTGAAAAAGGGTCGTTAGTCAAGAACAGACTTGGGGCTGATGCAAGAAGATGAGGAAGGAAGCTGCCAAGGGCAGGGAAGTTCTGGCAGTGGGAAGGGTGTTGGGGGATTAGGGGAAAGGTAGAAGGGAAATGATCTAGAGGCCAGGGTAATGGCAGTTTGCACTGGAGTTGAACTCGGGACGAAAGAAAACTACGAATCCGAAGTGGGACCCGAGGAAAGGCCGGAGGAAAGAGGAAGAGGTGTATTCCACCCCACGAACAATGGAGCTGCGGAGTCATGGAAAACCAAAGAGAGTTTTATCCGTAGTTTGGGAGGTGGGGGAGAGGGGGACCCTACCATACTGTTCACGCCGCTCGCCCAAAGAGAGTATGAAAAAAAAGTTGAAAAAAAAGCACCGGGAATAGGACCTTACCCATTGGGTCCAAAGAGGGAGGGAGAAATCTCGACCAGTGAAGCCTACCCCTCTTGTTAACCCTGTGGCCCAAAGGAGGTTGCGGGAAGGGGGGGGCCATCGCGGAGCGGAGAGATCACAACAACAACAACGAGGAGGAAGAAAAACCTGCGCAAAAGGTCACAACAGGCCAGGGAAAACATGTTGGCCACGGCTACAAAAGCTTTTAGGGAAAAAAAAAAAAAAGAGAGAAAGGTGGGAGAGACCTTTTGCAAAATTGGTAGTAAGATTCAATAAGGAACAACTGGGCGGCAAAAAAATATGGTCCCCCCTGATGTGGTTTCAAGTAGAAAGAAGAAGGTTGGGGGAAAAAGAGGAGAACTCCGTGCTTGTCTCTCTTCCCCCGGGAACAGAAAAAGAAATTGGGAGGCTCGATCAAAAAAAACTCCGTTCCTAGGTTTCCCTCGTGCCCACAAAAGCGGATAGGTCTTGCTTCGGAAGTCCGACGGCAGCGGGGGGGAACAAGGACACCGTCAAAGTAAAGTACCCATTGTGGAAGGAGCATCGAGGAAAAAGAACCGTGCAAAGCTAAAAAAAAAACTGCCGGGAGCATCATGAAGAACGGACTAAGCAGAGGAGAAAGATCGATGCCAAACCTCCACGAAGTGGGACGAAGAAAAGGAACAACGGAAGCGCACAGGGGCAGTGTGTCAACTCCGGAAAGTTGGGGATAAATTGATCGAAGGAGGAACCTGCATAGGTTAACAAACCATTGCATTCAGGGGCAACCATAGGGAAAACGGGGATTCATGAATTCCTGAAAAAGGGAATTCGAAAACCCTGCGGGGAACGTAAATTGGAGGTTAATGAGGTATTTTCAGGGGGTAAGACCGGCTAGCCCATGAGGGGGAAATAAATCCTTTCTCCTAGAGAAGGGAAACAAAGGGCGGCCGGGGGGGGGGGGAGGGATATTGGGTGCGTTGGCTTCTTTCGCCTCACGCAAGAGCGGGTTAACAACTCCCCCCCGAAAGAAGTCAATGGGTGGGGGTTATAGAGCAATGACCATCAAGGGGAACCAATTGGGCAGGAGCAGCAAGGGGTGGGAAAGTCCCGGGGGGGGCAGAGCTCGAAATTGCAAAAAGATTGAGGCTGAACAAATGAAGGCCCTCTAAGGAAATACATACGAAAAAGGAAATATTGGGAGCCCGTCATTGGAATTCCATCGGGAAGATTCACAGAAGGGAAGACGTGTCGGAGGCAGAAGAGCAAAAAGGGAAAAACCCTGCAACTTGGTCCCTGAGGAAGTTGACCAAAAGGCAAGGGATTTCGCGGAATCGTGAAACAAATCAAGTAGGAGGGAAGAGGGTCCAAAAGGAGATAACGAAACGGGTATGGGACGAAGTTTGCGGAAGAAAGAGGAAAAAGAAAAACGAAAGGTCTGGGGAGGGATTCATGATTCAGGGAGGAGCAAAGAACGGCAAAGGGAGCTAGGCGTTCCTTTCAGGGGCATGGACAGGGGGGGGAACAAGATCGGCCGTCTGGATTCAGAATCAAGTCGACACCGCCGTAGGGGTAAGGTTAAAAGAAGACCGGAATCGAACGTCTGGAGAGAAATAAACCAGCACTGGGGGGTGGGACCAAAAGAACTATGGCCAAAAGCAAGGGGGAGGGGTTCGAAAAAAGCGATGACGGATCTTCAGGGGAAAACGATCAACTTCAACCGGATAGAAAGGAAAGAACTTGAAAGATGACTAAGTCCGTGAGGGGCGAGGAGTCGTTAATCATAAGAAGGGGGGGACCCAAAATAGGTCAGCCTCCTTTCAATTAAAACCGAACCTGGAGCGAGAACTCTGAAGGGAACCTAAAAAAGGCGGAGAAAGTTCTGAAGCGTTCATTTGGGAGGGGGAAAAATTCAGGGGGAAAGGCGTGCGGGAATTCCTTGATCAGAAATAAACAGAGGATATTTGAGAGGGAGGGAGCAGGGGAAGGGCGGAGAAAAGTCTCGGAAAGGCAAGACACTACTCCTAACAGAAAGAAAAGGCAGCTCGAAAAAGTCGTGTCAAAGAAGAGGAAAAGAGGGTTAGAAAAAGTCTCCGCGCGGGGCTATCAATGTCAAAGGAGTACTCGCGTATTGGAATCTTAACCTAAGCGGAGGTCATCATTCCTATAGAGGTCGGAAAAAAGGCTTGAGACACCGCAGATATTTGCAGGGGGATTCTGACAAAGTGGTCTACCGAAAAGGTAGCTGACGGAAACACTATAATCTAAGCACTGTCTCAGGAAAAGAGTCGACAAGGAGGGGAGCCAAAGTGATCAGATGGCTTGCGAGTGCAAGGGGGGTAGAAGAAAAGGGGGTTCAAATTTGCTAGTTCTGCGAGTGCGGAAAGGCCTAGACCTAAGCGCCCTTGGGGGCTGGTGAAAGGGAGGGGGCAGCGTGGTACGAAAGATGGCAACTCCTGAGCGCTTTAAATATTCCCGGATCCGAGGGGGGACTCCATCCCCAGTTAAGTGCTTGAGGGCAAGAAGTTACGAGGCGCAGGGCAGGATCTCAACAACGAGAGAGGAGAAAATATACAATTCCCGTAAAAACGAGGGGAGAAGTTTGAGGGAGGGGAGGACGGGAATCGGAGTCAAGAATTTCTGTCTGCAAAGTTATGTGGGGAAAGCAATGGCCATTTGAGGGGTCATGAGTGCTGCTCCAAGACGGGTTCTCCACACGGGTAGGGCGTGTCACCGACCCGCGCCTAACTGGTTGACTCACGGTAGAAAGAAGAAGAAACTCTGTAAGGTGGAACTTGGCTCGGTAACAGCAAGTCCAAATTTGGTGAGAAAGGGAAATGTATATACTAAAAGATGAGTCATATGGGGGGAAGAAGAGGGCTGGGAATGGGGGGGGCCATCAGCCAATCACCGCAGGGGCTGCGGTTTAGGAAAAAGCGCAACGGGTGTACTGGTTCTGGGACCATTCTATCTGCAATGGAAGGAAAAACGAAGGGGGGCAGGAAGAACTGGCATGGGGGGGAAAATCCTTAGATCCGGGACCCTTCGGGCACGAAAATCTATTGGTTAAAATTAAAGCGGTATCGATACGGTTTTGAGTCTTGTTAGGGGGGGGAAGGCCGAGGGGGGGGATCATCAGAGTAAATACAGAAATTTCATGTTGGGAGAGAAGGTTCGAGACCAAAGACGGGGAGTTCAGAATAGCCCGAAAGCTTTTGGGGGGGGAGTTCATCGGACTGACCTCTCATGATAAGATCGGGAAAGGGTCCAGGAACTAGAGGATCATCTCCGTGGGAGTGAAAAAATTGGAACTTGAGCGGGGGAGAACGAAAACTGAATCGATCCCGGGGAACGGCACGCCAAGAGCTAATGCGGACTATTGAAAGGACGCGAAGGCGCATTGGAAAGAGTGAGAGAAATCGAGGGTCGCGCACAAAGAATGAGAGAGGGGGGCAACATAGAGCTGGGGGAATCGTTTAGAGATGCCTGGTATCACCTCAGTCGACTCCGTCGGAGGATCTAGGAAAGACTACTGAGAGAGGAAGGGGGTCGAGCAGGGGGAGGTTGGGCCGATCTAACGCTTACAGTGGAGACCGGAACGAAGGAAAAACAATCCTCAACTTTTCCGGGGCTTTTCATTACCCGGCCGCGCTCCGCAAAATAGGGAAAAGACCCGACAACGCACCGCTCTCAGGAATGGAGAAATTACCACATTTAGTGCTTTCCCAGCGAAACAGGGGTGGGGAGACTGCGGGGGGAGCCGGTTGGGTTAGATAGATCCGCGGGGGTTGATACGGTAATATCTCGGGAATTTGTATGCTGTTGTACAAGGTACAAACGAGGGGAATCAGTCGCAAAAACGCAAACAAGGATGAAAAGGGAAATTCAATAAAAGGAGATGAGAAGGAGGAAGGTAAACAAAATGTAGATGCAACTCTACTGCGATGAGGAGGAAGGTCGAGCCAAGAGGGGTTGAGATCTAGCCTTAAACCCGGTAGAGCCAAAAAAACTACTACGTGAGCATGGTGAAAGTCAGGTTCCCCGTGGAAAAATAGAGAAAGACAAAAAAAACCCACCGGGGGGGGGGAAAATGGGCCTGTGGCGTCGTATACAAAGAGAAAGGTAATCGTATATCATAGCCTCAAGGGCCAACACAAATTAGACACCACAAAAAAAAACTCGAGGGTCATGGACCTCGCATTTGAATGTTACATGCATCACTGGGGAAACAATGGATTCGCAAATAAATCAAAGAAGAATTCACTGAAGGAGGGAAAGAAAGTTCCAAGAGGTGGTGACCTTTTGTGGACATGTCCTACCTCCGGAGTAAGGGGCTTGTCAGCGAAATGATGGGGTTCAATAGAGAAGGAGACAGGGAAAAAAGAACCGAGGGCGGACAAAAGGAGGGGGGAGGGGAACTTCACAAGGACAAGAAGTGGATAAGGGGGTGTTGCCGGGACCGGAGGAAAGCGTGGAGGATGGAAGGAAATTTTAGAGACTAAGACTCTATCGGAGAAGCACCTCAGAAGAAAGGAGGGGGAAAGTGGCAGGTTGGGGGGTTTTGTGAGGTTGAAAGGATGGCACATAGAGATCAGACAAATGGAACCTTTGACCTAAACCTGTTTGGGCAAAAAAGTTATTTACGGGGGAACCGAAGAAGAAAATGCGTGAGGGTAGAAGAGGCTCGATGATCCACAAAAAGGGGGAGGTATCTGGGAAAAGGAAGGGGGAAAGAAAAAAAAAAAAAGAGTTTGAGGCTGGTTGGCTTTGGGAGGAGGTGATTCTACAAAAAAAAAAGACTGGCTGTAGAGCACCACTCATGGCGGGGGAACCGGGGACAGTTGGGACTGAAGAAGGAATCAACAGGTGGTGGCGGACTGGGAATTCCCATCACATAAGCTCCGCTAAAAGAGGGGGTTGCCGGGAAATCACGTAACAATGGTGGATTCGTGGGGCCTCTGTGTGAAAAGAGCTCGGAGAAGAATCTCGAAAAGAGGAGTTAAAGAAGGGAAAGAGATCCGAAAGGGGCGGACTTTCACAAAAGGCAATTCACCGAAAGAAAAGGTGGAGCACAAGACAAACCAATTCAGGATGGCGTTAGAAAGGGAGGCCCTTTGCCGGATGCATAGACTACCAAGGGTTAGAACAATCAGCGAAAAAAGGGGACAGAACGAAGGGAGGGGGGTCGAGAAAAATTCGTGTGGGGACAATTCACTCCCAAACCAAGAAAAAGAGGGTAAACTACCGGGGAATCTGGCAGCCAAACTCCTAACTCCATTGTTCTTCGTTTTGGCCATCGAGAAGAGAGGGAAAGAGGGACACGCATTCGGAGAGGAGAGGACGTCCTCAGATGGCAACGGGGAATCACTGAAGGTCCATGGGGGAGCTAAGAAGACCTTAGGGAACAACGTCCACAAAAACAAAATGAAAAGACAAGAAACGGGCCTATCGGGAATTGACTTAAAAAGGATCTGCAATAAGCTATGAAGAACGAAAAAAAAGGAATATTTCAAACTTAAAAGAGGGCAGGGGGGGGGTCAACGATGGGGAAGAGGGGAAGCGGATCGATTAGAGATTAAAATTCATAAAGCCTAGTTCGACACCAAAGACGGGAGGAAAAGACATGACCAAATTAGACAAACTCCTGCTAAGGACTTAAATTTCAGGGGGTACGAGGAGGAAAAAAAATTATGGCATTGAAAAGAGCACGAAATATGCGGGCAGTCCAGCCCTCGGTAGAAGAAGAAGGGGGATAAACCAAGCGGCCGTTTGTTGGCGGGGGGATCAAGTTGGTAGGGTTCAGCGGGATAGTGATATATCTCTACGGAGGCCTAGAGGACCACCGAGGCAAAATTTGCAGGGTTGTGGGGGGGGTGTTGGAAGGCAAAATCAAGGGGAAAAACCAATGGCAAACACGAACGAGTGTTAAAATGAAACCCCGGGCAATTAGCTCTGGACAAACAGAGGGATCTGGTACCACAGGAAAAAGCAATATGCAAGGAACTAAGAAAGAATCATCGTAGTAAAGGTAATATTTGGCCATAGGGAAATCAAGTATAAGGGAAAGAGAGGCTCATAAGATCTTCCCCGGCTAGGACATTTTCCCCTAAAAGGAACGTGGAAAAAGTACAAAGAAAAAGTATGTGGATAAGTGCGTGAAATCGGCGCAGGGGGGTCCACAACCATTAAAATACTGGACGCATGGAAAAAGGGGGCTGGAGAGAAGAAATGGTAGAGGAAAAGATCATTGCAGAAGGTCAGGAGTGGCGGATTGGGATTCAGTGGGTCGTCGCTCGCCAGGGAAGAAAAAGAAAGCAAGAGAGATTCGTTCCGTGACGGGAGGGGGAAGAAAAAGGGGGACCGGAGCCGGGTACTATTCAACAAGACCAGGCAGGCGGGATACCTCTAGGACGGGGACGAAGAATGGCCTCCGAAAGGGTAGACGAGGGGGGTCCAAGCGTTTGCAACTCGAACATGCATTGGGCGAGAAAAAACGGGGATTGTCAAAGGAGACCGCACTAGAAACTTAGAAAAGGGAGTATTAAAACAGTTTCCGCATGTAGCTCTTATAGGTCCATGAACAGAGCGATCCGAAAGGGGGAGCCGATACGGCACCAAATCATAGAGTGATCTCCTTCCGCCTTGGTTACAGAGAAAAACGCGCGAAAGAGGAAAGAATAGGAGCTCGGAATCAAAAAGCAGGGGCTATTTATTAGGAACCTGTGTTGAGGGAGGGGGGGTTCGCCGTTCAAGAATGAACATAAAGGGCGAGTTATGGAAGGACCGGGGGGGGAAAGCTTGGAGGGAAGGAGTCAAAAGGGCTCCAAAAAAAAAAGTAATCAGCTCGCCTCGTAAAGAGATTAGGGGTTCGCAAAATCGATTTGTCATTGTTTCACGGGCAAGAAGAACGCTATGTCAGGAAGAAAAAGAAGAAGGCGAGCGAGATCGCCTCGAACATTGCCGAGAAAAAAAGAAATGGCTACGGGGTGCATAAAAAAATCAGATCTGAGGGGTCTAGGGGGGGGGGGGGGACAAAGTACGAACACAAGCGTCAAGGGATCTCCTATAAAAAGAAGGTCGACCCTCTGAAAACCGACAAGTACTCTGGCATCAACAATACGATAAGGGCAACCACTCAGAAAGGGGACGCACTTGCTTCCCTTTTGGCGCGGGAGCGGGGGGGGGGTGGGTCCGAGCAGGCTCTGGTTTGAGGGGAACGGAGTGGGGAACAAATGCCCTGTACACTGGACGCAACTCGGAAGAAACAAAGTGGTGACGGGGAGGATTGCGATTAAATAAATTCCCTTGGAAGGAGGGCTTCGGCAAAAATCGAGGGTTATCGGCATTATCTCCGCACAAAAAAAGGGAGAATCCGGACCAAAAAGGCAGCGGAATTTAGGAGTACGTTCCGAATCAAAGTAATGAAAGGAGGGGCGATTCCCTCGGGGGGGATTGGAAAGAAGGGGTTCGGAAGAGCTGGAAAGGTTTAAAAATTGCAAGGGTGTCAACAACACGTTGTCAACTCAAGGGGACGCTGAAGAGATGAAAGGAGGGCCCGCGCAAGTTCCGCAGAAAGCAACGTAGAGGTCGAGTGTCTGGGTGGGGATGCCAGCAAGTCAATATGTTTCACGGGGGGTTGGATATGAAAGAAGAGAAGAAGATAAGGTTTTGAAGCCTCTTACTTGTGTAGGCCCTTTGTTGAAAGAATCAAGAAGAATCAGCTTTGGATGCCCCCGGAGCAAAGGGGTCGTGTGGTAAGGGAGGGCCACATGCGTATCAAGGTGGATTTGTTACTCACGCGATGGTCGCGAAGTAGACGCAGGTGAGAAAAAGTGCTCTCGTGGACTCGACGAGATCGAGGGTCCGCTTGGGAATTAATCCGGAGAAATTACCGAGGGAGAAGGAATCGTAGGGTGGGCCTTTTATGCGCCTAAGATAAGGGGGACTACTTCCAGAGAGGACGGGAGTAAATCGTCAGGGGCATTGGTTTATTCTGGCAAGGAGGGCTAACCTAGAAGAGACAAAAGACAGGGTCTCAAGAAGCACTAGAGGGTTTCCAGGGACGTCGGATATGCGTTTTCACGTGGGAAAAAGCAAGGGGAATGATATCATATTTAGAGGTCCTAACCTTGGAGGGACCCTGAGCCTGGCACCCAAATCGCAGGGGCTTTGATTTAAGAGGAGAGAAGGGCCGAAAGGACTGCGGTTAAGAACAGGCTACTTCTCTCGAAGAGAAATGCGAGAGCGGAGAAGAGGTTGGAAATTCCGGGGGGAATTGGGCAGAACGGAATTCAACCGAAAAGAGAGAAAGAATGCGCGCAAATTGTCGATCTGGGGGAATTAAACAGAGCAGAGAACGGCCGCAGGGGACTTGGAAAAGGGTTTACCTTCCGCGGACAGAAAGAATAAAGCCGGGGACGTAAAGTCTCACGGGCCGCGAATGGCCGCATGGGGAAGGAAACTACCTCCGGAAGGAGGAGGAGAGGATTTATTCATAGGAAAAAAGGGAAGAAAAGGTCGCGCACAAACGGGTTGTAAGCCTGCGTCACAGGGACTGAATTTGGTTTGTATAAGCTCCGGGCCTATGGGGGTTCGGAATCGCGAAGCACATCTCGTGGTGGTAGTGTCCAAAGGAGAAGGGCAATGGGGGGACGAAGGGCTGGGCCCTCAGAGAAGAAGGAAGAATCTAAGATGGGGAATAAAGCAAAGGAGTCAGAAAAAAGAAAGGCGGCGGTCAAAGAGGGGATGCTCAAAAAAAAGAGAGGAAGGGTGCTTAGAACGCGAAGACAGAGGTGAGAGGAGTGCAACCGTGGGGGGGAAGGGCTCTGTTGACAAAGGGAGGAGAATGGCCATTGGTCGTTGTCCCAGTGGCGTAAAAACCCAAAACTTGGGGAACTTGCGGGGGAGGAACAGCTCGGCTAAGGAGAGGGAGGATCGCCATCCGGGAGCAACCGAAAAGCGAAACAAGCAGTTGGTTGGTGTACGAACTTCTAGGCATGAGAGTGGTGGGGGGGATCAGTACATGGACAAGGGCATAGGAAGGAATAGGATTCTTCAATGATGGAGCCTGATTCAATTTTACGAGGAATGGGGGAAGGGGGATGGAAGGTAAGGATGCAGTTACTGACAAGAATGCAAATTGGTGACATATCGGCAAGGGCAAAAGTTCGGAGAGACGAAGGGCGGCGAAAAAGGATTACGTTGTGAACTTCAAACTTCAACCAAGGGGTGGTCGAAGTTGCGGACTGGGAAAGACACGGTCTAGGGGGGCAGGATGTTCCATGATCTCGAGCGGCCAACGGGGAAAAGGAGTTTCATGGAAGCCGTTTGTGTTGGGGAGTGAAGGACATATATCTAGCATAACCCAGGAATGACGTTGAAGATGTCATGGGAAAGGGGGAGGGCGGGGAACGGGAAAAATCAAAAAAGAGAAATTTAAAGAGTAACGCCGAACTGGGGTATATTCCTCGAGTGGCCGCAAAAGGGAAGGGCAGGAAAGTAAACTTGGTAATAAATACCCCATAAAAGTTGTTTATCGCGTGGTTTGAGTTAGCAGGACTAAAAACTTTCTAAACCTCCGCTCCAGCAACCACATAGGGGGCTTAAGGGACGGGAAGACAGTGAGTTCAACTTAATATCACAAAAATTTGGGTGGAAAAGGCCTGGAGGAAGAAGAGTCATCACGCAAGCCGGTGGGGTTTCCTACCTGAAAGCGGGTTCTGGAAAGTGGAAAAAAGGTGGTCCGGGGGGACAGTTTGGAATTCCCAATCGCTCGTAGGGGAGGAAGTGACCTTCAACAAACAAAGGGGGGAAATAGAGAGTGCCCTTCGCAATACGGAGGGAATTCAAAAGAAAGGAAGACACCAGTGTTGGGAAAAAGTCGAAACGTTGTATTTCCACACAAAAAAAGAGGAAGGATTGGGAGCTAACTTGTGAGGACTACAGAAAAGGGACCCAAGGGGTACCTAGAAAGAAAATCAGTGTATCCAACTGTCGTAGGACTCCTGGAAAAACCAAGCCGGCGGGGGGTTTGAGAGCGGAGAAATAGACTGGGTGGGGTTGAGCACTCACTCCGAGCGCAAAATCAAAACCAAAGTAAAAACACGACGGACCGTTTCGGGTTTGGCTTAGCTGACAAGGTATAGAGAAGGGATGGTCAGGGTTTGGGGTCAGCCATCGTTCATCCGTGAAGCTGGTACTCTTTCCCAAGCAGAGGAATGAGGTAAGAGATAGGCTCCCAGCACAGTTGTCACAACCACTGACAGAAAAAACTACCATTAACATGTTTCGGGAGAAATCTATTTTTGGTGTGGAAATTTCTCCAGGGAAAGAGAAACAAAAAAAAAATGCACACTCCAGAACTGAATCTGTAGGGGCGAGGGGGTAAAATTAGATATTCACATCAACCGCACGGGACTAAAAAAAACACGAGCAAATCACTTAACCCCTGATTTGCATGGGAATCATTTGCAAAGAACAGAAGAAACGAGGACTTGCGAGTTAACACATCAGGTTGAAAAAAAACCTCAACGGGAGCAGTGAGGCTAAAAGGATTCTTCGGACCATGCTAGGGGTGAGGGAAGATTTGAAGTTCGTAGTCATTAGGGGGAGGAAGCCATTCAGAACCATTGCGAAGAAGCGGGCTAGAAGAAGGCTGAGCCAACCAGACTGAAAGTTGCGGAAAGAAGAGGTGGTATTCTGGGCTGGAGCTAGGGGGAGGGTCGAAGGAGATATACAACCGCCATAGGCGAAGTGGGTGGGGGGTTTTAGACTAGCATCATAAAGACCAAGGCAGAAGAGTTGTGTTCAGCACAGATCAGACCACGGGGCACGAAAATCGGGATGGAAAAATACCACCTGAAGGCCAACGGATCAAGAGCATCGACTACGTCCGGGAAGAGAATTTGCAACGGTCATGAAGAGTAAGAACTGAGGAGTCGGGGGTCGCAGAGAACTTCCCAAGCATGGAGGGTTTCAGAAAAGCTGAAAGTGTACACAAGCTACGGGCCACGAGGAAATTTAAAGGGGAGAACATCAGAGAGAGGCGTCCACAAAAACAGACCCTTATATCATTCGACAACGTGGGGGAGTACTCATAATTTGTGAGGACAGGAACAGTCATGGACGTGGCAAATTAGGAGTCTTATGCATGCGTACCGGCGGAGCCCGACGGAAATTAAGAAGATAACCGGACGATCTAGATTCAAGGGATGAAAGGGGATCGGACTCAGCTGGTGCTCTGGAAATATTGGAAATCGAGAAAAGAAGTCTGTCTTTGATCTCGGGGGAATCGCGGATGTGGACTCTCAGCTAGAAGGTATAAACTATTTTTCAAGAGTTTGCCACAAAGAAGGAAACTGTGACTCGACGGATCTATTGTACTGTCGAGAACGGAAAGTCACTTAGAAAGATCAATCCAGAAAAAATGCACGCATGGAGTCGGGCAGCCGTGCACGGAGCGTGTAAGGTCGCAGGGAACCGTTCCCATATATTATATGGGAAAGGCCGCCTGTCCGACCGGAAAAGATCGATCAGGAAACGGGGCGCAAAAAGATGGCTAGGACTGATCACTCCTGTCAGTTTGTTGAGAAGGGAGAGAAAGGGGGTCCAGATTCAAATAACTCACAAGGACTTTGCGATTTACGGCCAGGATCGTTGGACAGTCAAAAAAGGTAGGGTCCTCCACGAATAAAAGAGTATACGAAGAGAAAACGGTAGGAAGGATTCGTTCAATCGTACATCGATGGGACACCGACGGGCTCCGGCCTCGATGCATCACCAACTACGGGGTTACCGGTGGGGTGTTTGTTATTGTTGTCTCGAGGAACGGGGAATGAAGCATTGCAGGATAAAACGGGGACAGTTTAGGTGAAACAAGGAAACAAACCATGGGTGGTGACACCCGCAGATCTTAGGGGTTTCTGATTGATTTAAAAAGGGCCAAGGAGGAGTGGGGATCTCCTCTCTTAGAGACTATCGACACCGTGCCACAAGGACTGAAGGCCAAGGATTATAAAATACAAAAGTTTCGAAAGCGTAAAGGGAATTTACCAGGAGGAAAAGTCTCTTGCTCTTAATGCAAGGGCCTATCACTGCCCTTTAGGCGAGTAGCGCAGCAAAAAAGCAAATTCAAAGGGAAAACAAGGCACAAAAACCTGGTGAAAGAGCCTTCATCAAATTTTGCAAGGTCCCTGTTGAAAAGGGACTGCACCTAAGTCAGAGGTTTCTCAGGGCAGTATCTCGTCTCAAACAAAGGGAAATATATATACACTGCCCGTCTAAAAACCTCGAAGTGAGCGTGGAGAAAAAAATGAAGATGCATAAAAGAGGCTGGCGAAGACTTTTGGCACCGCTCCAGGGAAGGAAGGAAGCAAGAAGTACCATTTCCTTTTAGGGCTTCGATCAAAACGTGGGCTAGAATGAGGCATTCACCGGGGGGGGAGAAAGCTTAAGGTTTCCCGCAAAGGCGCAAAGGGAAGAAGGAAATCTAAACGGGAAAAGGGGGGGGTTTGCCAGAAAGTCCATCTTGTTCAGTTGCTAATGTCTAGAGCTCAGAGGGGGAGGGGTGGTTGTTGGAAAAAGCGTCTTTGTGAAAAACCCTTGTTGGATCAGACAAAAAAGAAAAAAGGCAGAGGGGGAGGCAAACCTTCGCCATGTTCTTGTGGTGTAGCGGGGAGGCAAGGAATTTCACGACGCTATGTCTAGTAGGGAAAACACTCGATGGTGATGCCGGGTCCGTCCAAGCGGATCACTTCTGTTGGTAAATGGGGGGGGAAGGAACTATACGGCTCTTAACGAGGCTCAAAGTATATTTTGGATCGGCCACCGTTTTAACTTTCCGCCCGCTTGCCAACCCTTGAAAGAAGATAGAGAAAAGTTCATGTTTTTTCGCTCAAGGGGAGGCAACCCAAGTCGAGAAACACTGGGAAAGGAAAGAAAAGAGAGACTGGTTGGGATTGCCAGAGGCGGAACTCGGAAGGGAGTCTCGGGTTGAACGACGAGTCTTAAGTGAAAAAAATCATCTCCTCGAAGGATTGGTGGGGGGGGAAGGGAGAGAAGGGGGGATCGCACGGGCACTTAAAAATAACCCCAAACCCCATTCGGAAAGTGATGACTGAAAGCGGGAGAATCAGTCAGGATATATCATAAATCTACAGAACTTACACATGCATGCTCTGGTAGAGACACGAGATACCTCCTTGTATAGGGATCCAAAGAGTCGATCGGCGAGAGAGACCAATTCTCCCAAAATCGCCCGGGTGATAGGGGGGTGAAGAGTGGTAAATAGCCGGGACGCTGATGAGTGGTTGATCCCCCTTGAAGGCAACTTAACTAGTAGGAGAATCTCCTGATCTGTGGGGGAATTGCTAAGCCGCGCGAAGAAACCGCCACATTACGAATTGAATCAGACCTCCGGAAAGGGAGGAGGTGGGAGGGGTTTGTAAAGGACACTCAACAGTTCTGAGGTCAAAGAGGGGGCGAAGGCACATGTATATTGTTTGGGGGACCAGGAGAGACCTCTCCGATTTTCACAGGAGAATTAAGGAATGGGGATTGTGTCCACGTGAAGAGGGGGGAAATCGGAAGAAAGAAAAGGACAAAGGGCGCGCAATAAACGGCAGCATCAATGACATTTAGCCAAGGAAGCCTTACCGATGCGAGGAACTCAACCGGAGGAGTATATGCATCTCTATTCTAGAATTCAGGGGAAGAAGCGAAAGAAAAGCCGGGGTGACTCCCCTTTGTCTCTGTGGAGAGGAGCGTGGCGGCTCAGGGGGTAAATTGGGAGGTTAACCCTTGATGGGGAGGATGAGAACAAAAATCAACAATTGGGAGAAACCTGGCTTTTGGTAACAATCGTGCTAAATTAGATTAGATCGCCAACACAACGGGAGACATCCGCAACTGACGCAGTCTTAAGTGTGTGATCCTTGTTGTTTCAAAAGGATGGGACGCAAGGAAAACAATGTCTGAGAAAGTCTTCAATAAATAATGAATACGAAGGATTTGGGGACGTTCAAGGGCATTGGCTTTTTAATTGAATACTGCCCAGAGCGGGAAGGCAATGCATGCGAGAACGATGTGTTATCTAAGGCATTTAACTCGTGCGATACATGAGGACCTATTGCGCAAAGATGGGGGAAGGGGAAAATTCAAAAAACGGCCACTCAATGTGTGAGGAGACTTCGGGAACGTGTTGACTCCGACCAATACCTTAGGGGAGGAGGCTTGAGATTTTTCACTGTCTCTCACGTCACTTCAAGCCTTTAGTCCGGGTACGTTTTTTTGGGATTTCCGTGGGGCCTTTATGGGACTCAGGGGAATGATCTAGCACGGATGATGGTACCTTTTCCTTTGTTTCCTTTTTTAAGGGACTTCTTTGAAGGTTCTGACGTCCCGGTACGAAACGCAGGTCTTGGTCCACCAAACCCCCATAGTGAACGGCCCCTGGAATGGCGAGATCATTCCACAACACGACAGAAAAAAGAGCGCAGGGGAAAGGTGAGGAGAGAAACAAGGGGCTGGGGGGGATCTCGGTGGGCTTTTTGTGAGTAGAGTGGAGACCCAACAAGACATGCTTTCGAGGGAAGGGGAAACCACATCAGTGAAAAAGATTTTTCGGAAACCAGTTGGCAAACCGGGCAACGGCTACCAATGTGGTTGGGGTCAAAGGCCCTGATAAAATCAAAATGGTAAAAGCAGATCCTGATTGGGTTGCCTAAGAGAAAATTCGAGGGGACACGATGGATCGGTGCCTTGCCGAAAAGTTTGAAATTAGGAGATTCGGAGGGAGGATCCGATGCACGGGAAAGATGAGATTCAATCAAGTCCGAAGCGTGCGGGTCAACAGACAGGAGGTCACCGATCGAAGAGGGGGGAAACCAAAAACCCAGCGTTTTAGGATCACCACCAATCGGAGACTCAAAAGAATCAAGCACGGGACAAAATGTCTTTCAAGTTAAGGGAGTTTATCCCAACTGTCCGTAGAGACCGAACTCCGGGCGCCGGGGGAGAGAATCCATTCTGGTGGTTGAGCCTGCACGATAAAGGAACCACGCAAGGATGGTTTGGTGATCGGTTTCCCACAGCCTGCTCATCTCCAGTGGGTTCTTAGTGTTTTTTCCCTCGAGCAGATCAAGAAGGCCTGGAAGGGACAACATGCGATGGCGGGTGCTTAGGAGAATCCCAGAAAGACCACTTAATCAGCAAAGGGAAACCTGCTAGTTTTCCAGATCCAGTGAAAAGATCAACACGGAACTAAAAGAAAAGGCTGAAAACGAAGACTTGTGCCTCTTAGAGCAGATTAGAAAGTCAAAGCCACTGGAGGAACACAACCCGTGAAGACTTACTAAGGTCCACACGAATGCCCGGAAACGGGGTTGCAAGGAATTGTCAAAGACAAGAAAGTGGAGCGAATCGAAAGGAACGAGTACCGGGGGGGTAAAAAGGGGCTTCATTATCAAGCCAGAAAAACTCTCAGACGGGAGGATGAAGGCAAGAAAAAAGAAAAGGAGTCAACCGGCTATTTGGGGGAACGAAAGGGTATTACTAGGAAAGTGAAGGATTAGGGGGAAGTCCTATTCCTGGGATTTCTATCCCAGTGCTGCAAACTCCGGGGGAAAAAACCCGAGGGGAGAAAGTGAGGCACCAACCAGAAAGGGCGTCAGGTTGTTCGAGTAGGTCTTTGGCATCGGGTTAGTGTGCCCAATGATTAGATCTAATTCTATCAAAAAGGTAACCACCAAAAATATTACATGAAGGGGGTTTTTGGGTTTCCATAGGGGGACCAGAGGGGGCAAATAGAATTGTTCATCACAAAGAATCAAAAGGGCCAGCTCGAAGGAGAGCTGGCACAAAAAGGAAGGCCAAAGAGATCAGCTACATACTCCGGGGACCTCAGGAGGGGTGTCGTCGAGAGTCCTAGGGATCCTCCGGAGCTGGAGTCTGGCAAAATAGAAAAAAAGCCGCGGGTCCCAGTCTTAAAGGGAACAAATTCACAAATTATTGGGAATAAAGGGAGTACTAGAGGCTGGCGCGGAGCGGTGTCCACAAGACTGGGGGAAAAGGGGGTTGAGGCTCAGAAATTGGTCTGCCGACAAAGCATGGCTCGGAGATGGGCGTTTTCCTTAGGGGGATAAAGAGGGGGCCGAACTAAGAAGAAAATTCACTAGCACAAGGGATCTATGAGGTCCGGGAATGGGACAAATCGCGGCCTTCTGAATCTTTTCCTCAGGGGGAAGAGAGGTGGGAGGGTAGGTTCATCAGCTCGAAGGGGACGGGGGAAAGTCTGGAACGGCTGTATAAGGAGGAACTCTAGTTTGGACAAAGGGATCTCCAGGCGGTGGTGCAGAAAAGAGAGAGTGTTCTAAGAATAAAGATCACTTCGCCATATAGATATCCATCATGGAAGGGTCAGAAAAAACGGGAGCGGGCCCTGGGCTATCCGGTCGGATGCCGATAAAAGTTCAAAGAATAGAGGGTATACTTCCGCCGGCCAAAAAGGAAAAACAACGATAGAATAAGGAAGCGGGATCAAAGGGAGGGCGTATGGCTATTCGATGGGTGGGGGGAAAAAAATGCAGGGGGGGGGAGAATGAACGGAAGAAAGGAATTGGTTAAAGCGGTAAGCTTGATGGGGGTCAACCCTTATCGGGGGGAATGCTAAGGAAAACAAAAGAAATCCGCCTAGGAGAAGGGAGTTCAAAAGAACCATTGGGCGTTGAGCACAGAAGGCGGGGGAGAGAAACAAATCTAAGTGTTGGGAAGGAGACTGAGGAGGACATCATAGGAGAGGGGCAAATACGCGGAAGTAGAAAGGTCTGAATGTTTACCCCGCAGGATCTGGCGGTGATAGTTCTAAGGGGGGTGCAGAAAAAAACTTCGCACACGAATAGATTCTCGGAATAATAACCCGAGTAGGACAAGAGGGAGAAAGGAGACAGGACGAACACGCAGAAAGAGGGTTGCGCACTGGCGACAGTAGGAGAGGGAGGGGAATTTCTCAGAGTCGCAAGATGGATGGGGAAAAGGACTTTTCCGCAAGCAAACATTCACCGGGACGCTCGAGAAAGAAAAAAAAAGAAAGGAGATCTTTCCAAGGCACGCCAGCCAATTGGGGGAGAGACAGTAGTCTTCTTGCCAGAGAGTCCTGGGTGTCCGTCCGGATCTAGAAACGAGAGGTAAAAAAGAGGAGGAGAAGAGTTGAACGGCGAAAGTGCCGGGGAAAATCGGTAAAGGAAGAAAAAAAAAAGCTTGCTTGCCCGTTTTGGGGAACAAAATTCGAAGGGAAAGGGGGTCCAAGCATTTGCTTGCAACTCCACGACGTGGTCAAAAGGGGAAAAAGGGCAACGGGATGTAAGAAACCAGACCTACGGCCGAAAAAGGGCCAAACTCTTCGATTGTTCGAAACTGTGTCTTCTTGGAGGAAGGCAGTCCATGAAGGGAGGAAGGGTTCTATATTCGATAAAGGAGATATATGTGCCGCAGAATCGAAAATGGGGTTAACAAGATAATAGATGAAGAACATCTTCTTGGGATGCCTCGTCCAGGGTGGGGTCAGTTACAGGTAATCTCAAGGATGAAGGTCGACAAGAGCGCAAGATCAGACCCACTTCGGATGCTGATGCGTTCCGAGCGCCCGTCGAAAAAAGAGGGGGCAAGGGGGACGATTACTCCGGGGAATTCTTTACCGAGCGGACTGACGGCTTGTGGGCGGAGGGGAATAAAAGGGTCAGATTTACTTTCCGTCAGACGCGAGAAAAAAGGACGCAAGTGTGGGGGGTACTATCACGGAATAAGCGACCAACACGGAAACTCACGGGACAAGATAGAGGATGCGCGTTTGAAGGGAAATCTAGCCCGGACTACATGAAGAGAAGGAGAGGTTTTTCACAGGGAGGAATAATAGCCGCTATGATTTGGTCACGGGAAATCCTAAATCCCGGCAAGACATCCGAAGAAACCTCTGGCGGCACGTAATGATTGATAGGGGGAGCAAGAAAAAGGAGGGGCGTCCTAGAACAATCTAGAAGAAGCGCAAAAAAGCAGGGGATCTTTGGAAGACGATCGAGGTCCATTAGATGTAGACGGAAGTCTCCGTCCAAGGGATATAGAGGAAATACACTACGCTCTCGATCAGGGTTTGGGGAAAAGGGCAGAGGCCCTTTGAGGATCAAACACGGGAAGAAATTCCCCGGAAACGAATATAGAAGTTGGCTAGGACTTTTCGGGGAAAGGGCCCGGAGACGCCTGCATTGAAAGAAAAACAAAAGCGCATCAAGGGGATTTCGTTTGGACAGTATGCAGGTCTGCGGAAAAGAAAAAAATGCGCATGCTTCCAGCTGGCCTGTGGTGGTGGGAGCCGCCAGTAAGGTGGAAAAGTACTGAAGAAAAGTCAATCATCTCGTGTTTATAGATGGTGTCCAGAATTAAAGAAGGGAAAGGGGGAAGAAGGGTCTGCGCAAAGGGCCAAATCAAGGGAAGGAGAAAGTTCACCTGAACCGTGTAAGAAAAAAATCCGCCTTAGCAGATGATTCTCCTAGGACGGGAAAAGGGGTGGGTAGCCGAAAGGGGAAGATTTTGAATCTAATCGACTGGGGGGGCACAAATGTATGGGAAAGTGAATCGTGGAGACAATTGCCCATTTGGGGATTCACCCTTTGATGAATGGGGGGAGAAAAGAAAAGACGAAAAAGCCTCAGAGTGGGTGGTCGTATAAAGGCGCTGCAGGGAGCTTAGAGAAAAAAAAGACCCAAGAGCGAACACACAAAAACGGCCGCATCAAATGGTGTTTACGAGTCTTCGCAAAAAAGGAGTGTAATGCGAAGGGGAATGAAGTGTCTTAACTGGGAATCGGTAGGCGAATGAAGGGATTTAAGGGCAAGAGCAGTTGGGGACGATAACTTTGGGACTTGGAATCAATCCTGACTGGCGAATACTGGCTTGCAGGGTCAAATGGTAATAACTGGAAAGAGAACGGTATAGCGCAAAAGGATTAAGGGAACGGTCACACTGCAAATCAATTTTGTGCAGCGGAGGAAAGGGCTGTCGTAAAAAGGGAGGGGTGGCGATTGCAAGAGAAGGTCCGAAGCCTTAGAGATTCCACCGGAAGAGGGTCTGGCAGTGCCTGGGTGGTGGTGGGACGGGAAGGGGGGGAAGGGAGGGGGGGAAAATGACTGCAGAACGTATTCCTGGAGTGATGGGGGGGTGTGGACAGCACGTGACGTACTTGGCCGAGAAAGAAAGTCCGCAGGCAGAAAGGAAGGAGAGGCAGAGATGGAAGTGCACAATAACAAGCTGACAGGACGCTTTGGAAAGAGAAGAAATAACGAGGTTTATCAAGGCGTGGGAGGGGGAGGAGAAAAAAGGAGGAAAACCAGCCGTGCAGGGAGAACCCTAAGACAAAAACAAGAAAGCTGAGACAGGAGTTTAGGTACGACAGGGGGGCTGAAGGGGGAAAAGGGGGGATAGGAACTAGGGGGGGGGAGAAAGTGCCTGGAGTTACCCCATCGCGCAAGTCGGAAGGGGGGGGGCGACCGAAAAAACAGGTTTTAACCGGTGGAAAAAAGCCTGGGTGTGGGTGAAGTGGAGGGGGAAGTCCGGCGTCTGCTGAAAGGGACTCAGAGAGAGCTCAAAAAAACGGATTTATGTACAATAGAGAATGGGAACCCTTGAAGCGGCTATGATGAATGGAAAAGGAATCGCCACACCGGGAATCATTTTTGGCACCGTTCTAAAAACCATCGGGGGCACGAAAAAGCTTCTTTACGAAGGGTGAAATATAACAAGTTGTCACCGGTAGGGGAAGATCCCGTGAAGGGGGAATGAACAACTGTCTTCTCAAGACCTTTTTAGAAAGCAACCCTGTGAGCGCAACGGTGGGGTCGAATGCCTGAAAAGAAAAATCCCAAAGACAACCACGCAAGTGGAACCGTGGGGGGGCTTGTCCATTGGGACCTGCCGAGGTTTTCGAGGGTTTGGTCAGCAATAAGAGCTCTCATCAAGGGCGAGAAAAAAGTCTCCTTCTGAGGTCGGAACGTCCTACCAAAGATTTAACCACTGAAAAAAACGGCAAGGAAAGTACCTTCTGAGAGAGGCCATTCGCCAGAAAAAGGAAATCAACAACTGCCACTTCCAGAAAGGGATTCCTCGAAGGGGGGGACAGAGGAGTATCTTAGATATCTATGCCATAGAAGACCACACTCCTGGTCGGGAAACGAAGAGAACAGGGACCGAGACGAAAGGGGACAAAAGTTGAAGGGAAAGCATAACTTTGATCGGAATAGGAACTCTGATAAGTAGGACCTTCGGGGCCAAATCATTTGCAGTAATGAAAGCGAATCGCAAAGAGGGCATAAAAAAGACAGGAAAGAACAAATGCTTCTTAAACGAAATTGGAATGAAAGTTCAGAAGAGGGTAGAGGTGTTCAAGTTGAAGAGCCTGGGACAACTTTCCATGACCAATTGGGAAGCGTCACATGAAAAGAAGGCCTTTCACTCAAAAAACAAGAGACTCGGCGGGGGGATAGTTGGTCTGCTGGAAGGCTAGTGGAGCTAATTTCGAGCAGGAAGGTTATACGCCAAGTGACAGGTGGGGTTTTGGGTTTATAGTAAAGGACCTACAAAGGGGGGACTTCGCAACGAGTTGTAAAATCACCACGGGGGCAAGTAGATTCAACCGAGGGAGCTGCGGCTGCCGAAACCCGAAGCAAGAAGAAGAAAAGGGGTTGCTTCGCAAAGTAATGATGGGGGGTCCATAGGAGAGGCATGAGCTGGAGAAAGCAGGCTTACGAAGGGAGGGTCCGTTCCTTCGGAAAGTGTACACAATCCCCCGAGGAAGGGAGGCGAAGTAAGTTAAACAAATCGAGGTAGATTAGTAAAAACCAGATCCTCCGGGGGGGATAAGCAGAAATGTTGTCAGTGACAAGCGAAGACATTGAGAAAGTTCTCTGGAGGAAGGGATTCAGAGCGAAGGGGGCGGAGCCAAATCCAAAAAGGAAGAAAAAAGGCAAATGAGAGGAGATCTTTCCCTTTAATTCATGGAACCAAAAAGGGAAGGAAGAGGAGAGGGTAAATCAAGCTCGAAGCAGAGAGCAGGAAAGTGTCTGGCAGAAGGACGGATCGTACTAAGGAGAGAAAAAAAAAACGGGGGGTATCATTGGGTTCCGACTCGTGAAAAAAAAGAGCGCAAGGGAGGGGTGCCGAACGAAGGATTTGGTACTGATCTAACGCACTCAACTTGGGGGAAACCGGGGAGATCAAGAAAGGGCCTGAGAATCTGATTCTTCCGGGGTGTAGGAAAGACGCGGACACAGGAAGAATTCGAAAGAGAGGAAACTTCCGCCGGTCCCGAACGGGGAAAACAGAGAGATCGTAATGGCTAAAAAAGGGGAGAGGTAGGAGTACTCCTGTAAGTGAGGGTTGAAAAAAAGTTGGACGTAAGAAACCTTAGCAGAACCTAAAAATGAACGTTGACGAGTTACGATGGGGGGGGCTCCCCCCCCACAAAAACAGGGCTCTGAATGGAGCATCCACTACTCCAAAATATATCGAATATCAAGAGGGAAAAAAGAAGAGGGAAAAGAGGAAGAGAGCGTACCCATCGCTGGGGGGGGAGAAACGGGCCAAGGGGGGTCGAGCTCACACCATAGTGGTGGGGACCGCTAGCTCTACCACGAGGAGGAAAAGGAAAACGATACGAAAAGGAAACACACGAAACATTGGCAAAGACTGGGCATCAAGCCGATACGAGGAGCTTATTTGGGTGAAGTTGCCTACGCGAGACTCTTCGGCACACAAAGTCTCCTCTCTGCTCGTATAGCGCTGTACGAAAAAGGTGAACAGAAAGAGGGTAAGAAAAGAAGTTTCCTAGAACACTCAAGTAGAATGGTAGAAAAAGGGAATGGAAAGTTAGGGAGCTGGAAGGGACACCTATCAGCTAAAAAAGCTGTTGTACACGGCGTGAGAGCATAAGGGTTTGTACAGAAAAGAAGTGAGGGCTGTTCCAATAAGGGGCCCGCAGCATTGGGGCATCCGAGCCCTGTTTCGCGAGGAGAGAAAAAATTGGGGTCTCCGTTATCGCATCAAAAAAGAAAGGGGGAGGAGATTCCTGAATAAAAATCGAGGGAGCTGTAACATAATCAGGGGGCGGAAAGGAGGTGGGGCCGAGCTCCAATTCGACAAGAGGCGGGGGGCCCGGGGAAGCTTAAAAGAAGAAAGGTGCCCACTTGCTCTATATTGAGGTCACCGCGCAAGAAAAGAACTTTCCGCAAGGGAAGAGTGGTGAGGAAAGTCTCCTTGAAGCATTCCCATCTTAGTGTCTACTAGGGAGATGGAGAGCCGGAGGGAAGGAGGTGCCGCAGCGGACAACCCTTGGGACCGAAATCAGAATCACCCAGATCGGCAGGTGGGAAAAAACGTCGCCATTGGCCTGGGTAGGTTGACAGCAAAGATTAGGGGCCTCCGCGAAGGTAGCCGTGGGGGTAATGGGGGTTAAGCTCATGCGTGAAAGCCAGACAGAAAAAATTGGGTCCACTTAGGATGGAATCCGGGAAGAGATTTACCAGGAGAGAGACGTATACGGGGGGGGTAAGAAAGGGGTGAAGAACTTCATCCAATCTGCCCCGACGGGAGGGCAAAGGGTGTAGGGTCTCA
>Ga0179591_1287002_pt1 | contig 25607 bp, 24 predicted proteins | sample CZOMad2_1_08_16f_FD_182891 | JGI IMG/M metagenome (GOLD analysis project Ga0179591, IMG submission 182891) | Vadose zone soil fungal communities from Angelo Coast Range Reserve, California, USA - CZOMad2_1_08_16fungal (PacBio error correction) | ecosystem: Environmental > Terrestrial > Soil >...
TGCAGGTCAGGGCTCAATGAGGGGATCAATTGGTCGGTGTCCCGTGAAAAAGATTGTAATGGCCTGCCCCTGAATGCGAATCAGCGGCTAATCCATCACATTATGGAATCGGGGAATCTTGCGGCCCCATCTATCGAAAACCCCACAATGGGAACGCAAATCATCTCTCCTCGAACTCAACCACATGGGGATTCCATCGCCACGGCCTCTCTATGCTAATGATCCACTGATCGAGCCTTACGAGGTATTCGGTTAAAGCCGATCACGACGCTGTCCATGTTTGTCAGTCTCGCGGGGAATGCGAGAGTGGAGGGGGGGGGGAAGAGTGCAAACGCCATGGAAACAGGGGAGAAAACCGATACGAAGGAAAATTCGTGGGGGTTTGAAGAAAACTGTGCCACCATGTCGTCAGAACATTGTCATCGCGAGCAATCTTAAAAGTTAAGTGGCAGAACGCTTCTGGGACACCAGCAGGTTTCAACAAAGGGCGAAGAAGAGAGGGAAAAGCGCTTAATAAAAAGGGTGTTTGCAAAAACGGAGTCGGGACTTAAAGGAATGCGAGGGCAAGAACCTGGTTTGCGGCTCAACCCTCCTAGTTGGAGAAAAATGAACGGAAAAGAAAAAAAAAGAAAGCGGAAAAGTAATGTGAGGACACTATCAACGTCGACATACATTCATACAACCTGTGGAAAGGAAGTGATGAGGGAAGGAAAAACCACAAAATTTATCAAACCGCTACTCTCACCGGGAAAATCATTCTATCCAGGGGAACCAACGGGGGGGTAAAAGTGGCAGAGGTGGGTAAAAAAAAGTTTTTAAGTCATCTCCGGCTAAGGTCCAGCCGAGCTTCAGGGTCCGTCCTAATTCTTATTCAAAGATGTAACTTGCATTCTCCAGGGGCAAAAAATGCAGCAAAAACGTGGGGTGGGGTCAACTAACTAAGATCGAGGGTACCATTTTTCTAAAAAGTTTCCCCCATCGCGCCATTTCTAGGGGGCAGGGGGAACTGGGGCCGGGTCGACGCATGAGAGGAACCAGGAGAAAAACTTTATATGTGCAGGGGCCGACCCTTCAACAGCAACAAAAAACGGGAATCACTCTGTTTAAAGCCGATGATGAGTGGATGGGGCCGACAATTAAACGAGCCTTCTGAGCTCGGGGCCGGGATGGGGGAGAAATGGGGAAATCGAAAAAGGGGGATCCCGATAGGGAAAGGAAAAGATGGGTCCAAAAGTAGATAGGTTGGAAAGTGCTAGCGGAGTATAATTGGGGGGGGGGGCCGCCTATCTTCGCACGCTCCACCAGCAGTGTTATAAAGTAACACTCTAAGCGAAGCGATGATAAAAAAAAAACGGGGAAACATACACAGACTCGGGAGCGGGACTTGAAGAAGGAAAAGCCCGCAGAGCGTGGGTCTCAAAATGGCCGAGTGCTCAAAGGGACGCGGGGCGGGTTTTGCGCTTTCCAGTTTCAAGAAAGACCTGTAGTTGGGGAGGGGAAGAAAATGAAGATCGTCAGAAAAAAGGGAGGGAAGACCAGAAAGCACGATTTTGGAAAGTCCGTATCTCGACTTTTCGGGGTGCTCGGATCACACCAGATTATCGTCCAGTGGTGTCAGCGCAGCTGGAATTACGCTCGACCCTGGGGGCACGAGAAAGGGGGGGGCTTGAAAAAGGGTCTCACAAGAGCAGGCTGGAAGGAGAGCTTGAAAGGTTTTGGAGGCTGACCAGCGTCTCGCGGTCGTTCATTAGACGGGGTGGCGTATTCCGGGGTGAGCGTTTTTCTAAAATAGGTATTCAAGCGGATGAAGAAAAAGAGAAAGGAAAGGCGCGTGCAGTCCACGATAAAAAAGAAAGTCTTATATTTTCCGAAAAATCCGCACAATGCAGAGGATAGTTCGGAGAAGTGTGAAACCTATTCTGTGAAAGACGTGGGGGAGGGGAGGGGGGGAACGCGTGGAACTCAACAACAAAAAACAACAGGAGAGGGAAATAGAAATCTTTCCACGGTCACAACGCGCCCACGAGCTGTCATAACTCTATCTCGGGGGGGGGGCATTTGGGCTGGCAAAAGGGCTGATAAAGGGGGACAGTGTTAACTGAGGGTCGATTTCGGGGTCATGATAAAGGAGGACCGCGTCAGTGAAATAACAAAGCGCGTTTTTCTGCAAATCCGTACGGCATCGAAAACTAAGAAAACGAATACGCCCAGAAGGAGTAAGGACGATCACAAACGGGATGGAAAAAAAAGGAACACTGCAAGTCTCTCAAGAAGGCGATTGCGGAAAAAACTGGTGGAAGCAAAGGGGACCACTGGACACCAAGGCGAGGACAGGAAAGGGCGGAGGACCTAAACACTGTACTAAAAATACAAGGGGGGATCACCTCTCAAAACATTAATATTTAGAGACCGCAAAAGATTGCAGGGGAGAAATCAAGTGGTGTGGGAAAGAGTTCTTCAGACTGGAAAAAGGGGAAGTCCGCAAACTTCAAACTTGAGGCAAGTGCACAAACCCTTAACAAAGCTATACACATGCAAAAAGAAGGGAACTATCTAAAAAGGAAAGGGGAAAAGGAAAAAAGAGGAGGATTTTAACCGACGTATCTCATCTCTGTGGGAATTTTGAAGGGAGGGGGTGAATCCACCCTCGTCGGCCTCCCTCATATCTCGTTAAGTTGAAAACAAGTCATTCTTTAGCAGCGGCTGCACAGGAGGCCATTGTAATCCGAAGAAGCTGAAATTGGAACAAGCAGATCAGGGCCGCAAAATCTTTTAAAGGGGGAGGAGCCTGGGATCCCAATGACCGGCGAGGATTCGAAGCCCATTTGACCCAATGAGCTGGATCGCATGAATGCTAGGGTTGTCTGCACATCCACCTAGGGGAGCGCGTAGGGGGGAAACCAAAAAAGGGGGGGAACGGGGGTTGGGAGGGGAAGGGGACGGCGCCCAATAACGGGGGTTAATCTTGGCTCGTCTAGGCGACATCTTCATAAGTTCCCTAAAGGCGGGCACCAAAGGGACGAACTGGGGGGAGGGAATAAAAGAGTTATCTGGGGCGGCCCGTGCGGGGCGAAAAGGACCCGTAGCAGTCTACCAACCTTACTCTTTACCTAGAATTCTAATGCGGAGGGAACAGTCAGCAGAAAGGATCAGGACACTTTGAACAGAAATCGAAATCACTTACAGACACTCTTTTGGAGTGCTCCGCCGAGGCTTTCGCCAGCTCTGTGGTTATAAAAATTGAGTTGGGTTCCAGAAGAAAAATAAGGTTAATCAACATGGCGAAGGAAACCTGGGCAGGCCGGTGCAGATGCCCTCAAATACGCATGGGTTTCTGTTGAGGTTCCTTTTCGGGTTGCAGCAGGTCAAGGGGGGGCGGGGCACAAAAAAAAAAAAAAAAAAAAAAAAAAAAAAAAAAAAAAAAAAAAAAAAAAAAAAAAAAAAAAAAAAAAAAAAAAAAAAAAAAAAAAAAAAAAAAAAAAAAAAAAAACCAACAAAAAAACCAAAACTTCTCATATGCGCATCATACGTGGGCAACATCTTGAAAGGAGAAAAAAAAAAAAGGGGGTATGAGAGAGGGGGGGGAAGCTAGAAAGAGAGAAGGCGAAGGTTGGGCTTTGGAAAAAAGGGCCGCATGGGGGATTAGAAGAGGTTCTGCCGAACGGAGCAGATTTTCGAGCTGAAAATTTTTGAAACACGCATAGTGGTGGGGGGGGGGCACACAAGAAAAAAAAAAAGAATTTAAAAGACTAGAGAGGGATGTAGCCCGTTCGGACGCTGCGGGGTTTAGCGCCCGCCGGAGTTTAATCCCCTCATGAAAGCTCCTTACAAAAATAAGTTTAGGGGCGAGTTGCCGAGGAAAAAGGGAAGAACATGCACGGGATACAGAAGAGAAGGGAAGGTACACTCATGAAGCAGGCGTGGGGGGGATCAGGGGAGGTCGCCTGCGAGTGACGTTTTTGAACTGGTGGGTCCGCAGATGGCGAGGAGAATACGACGGTTATGTATCAGGCGGGGAGAGATCAGCAGAAGGGGGAGAACAAGGGGGCCTAGGGGACCAGGAAAAGAAGAGAAGGGCATGTATGACAAGCTCAAGAAATTTGTCAAGGACCTCTTCGGCCAGACGCGTTCCCGGACGGATATCAAGAAGGGGACGAACTGATGAAATAAAAAAAGTATAGGTGGTGAAACGTCGGAAGTCTACTCAAATAAGTAACCACTACAAGAAAAGACCTCTGTCATCGGCGGTGATCGAGCATCTGCTGTATCGGCCGCCATCTCGTCCGAGGGTTCGTTCGAGGCAGAAGGGAAAAAAATGGGAGGGTGACTGAAAAGGGGACTCCTACAGGGGGGAAAAAGAAGAGAAAAAAAAACAACGGAAAGAGAGAAGGGTTGAAAAAGAGGGGGAGTCACCAGTCTGGAGGTCAGCTCATAAAACGAAATTCTGCAAATCCTTAAGACAAAAATCCTGGACGGAAGAGAGGGGCAAACGGAAGGAGGACATCAAGAGTCTCTTGAAAAAAGGAAACCACTACCAGGGGAGGGAGTGTGCTTTTCTGTTCCAGGGGCGATGACGCGCAGACGACGATACGGGGAAGGTTCTTTCATTCGTCTAATCCGAACTTTTCATCTGATGAGTAATTTCACCGGATGCATGGGAAGGGGAAGGGGGAAACGGTGGGGGCAAACAGAGGAGGGAAAAAGGGGGAAGGAACCGCCCGGAGGGGGGGGGGAGATCCATCCACGCTAAGGTCGAATCGCCATCTTGCGGCCCACAAGCCCAACGGGGGGAATCGAACTTATCCCCGCCAGCGAAAGAGGTGTGGGAAAGACTTAGACAGAGAGACAGGGTATTAGGGGGATAAGTCAAACGCGTAAGAAAAGCGGGCGACAAGGAAAGCGAATGCGTCTGAGGCCCTGCTCTTCTAGGCTGAAAGCGTCAACCAAAGCATGATAAAAGGGGGAGAAAGGAAACGAGATCAGGGGGAAAAAGAAATTCGGGGTGCGAGACGTCTTTTCCCTCAGCGTCATAAAAAAAAGTGGTGTATCGCGGGACAGTCTGAATAGGGGAGGACGATAAGAAGGAAAAAAAAGGGGAACACGGTTTCCAAAAACAAGTAAGAAGAGAGAGATGGCAAGCTCATACCAGGGGGTTGTTGTCTTCGTCGGAACTAAGGTGTCTAGGAATCCTGAGGGGTGCGCCTCACTAAAAGGCAGGCGGGAGAAAGAAACAAAATAGGGGGAAAGCCCGGAAAAACTGTGGGAGGGGAGGGAAAAAGAAAAGGGCCTGAAAGGAACAGTCGCATACACATTTGGGGAAACGGATTCGTACACTAGATCACAAGCAAGGGGAAAACTGGGAGAACTCAAAAATCCAGATAAAAAGGGGGGAGTCAGTGATGGCGGGCGGGGAAAACCGGTGGTCTTTCTCTAATGAAAGGAATAAAAAGATCTTCATTCAGCCTAAGGAGGGGAAAAGGAAACTAGTACGGGAAGGAGAAATTTGTACAAGGAAGAGAAAAAATAAGTCAAGAAAACTAGAAGATAGGGCCACTTTCAAGGTTTTCGGTCGAAAGTGTCCCGCTCAACTTTTCGAAAAGGTAGGGAAGTGAGGGCTGAGGCAAAAAAGATCACACAGGAGGGGTTAGGATGCAACTTCACCAAAAAAAAACACGCTCCTGCGTGGGGGGGTTGAACTCGATGATTGCATTTGGATTTGCAGACCATTCAAAACACATAGAAGGAATGGGAGAGCAAAGCAAACGAAAAAATCAATGGGATAGAAAGAGGAAGAAAAGGGATTGGGGGATCCGACGCAAGACAGAGGGGAAGCACAAGGTCGATTTTAACTCGGTAAGCTCTCGTTAGCGTAATTGACTCCGGAGGAGCACGAAGAACCATAAGGGGGGGCAACTGGAAATATAAAACGCAGCGAGGGAGGGACGAAGGAGGGAGGAGCACATCCACTGGGGGAAAAGTTCCAGAAGCTTCTCTTTACTTAAGCTTATTCAGAAAGTCATAGGAGGATCATCGCTGGTCTGAAGGGGGAAACGGGAGGGGGGGAGCGATGTTTCCAGGTGGTTGAAGAAAGAAAGTGAGAATGGGTCATCCCCCATGACCCGACTAAATCCGCCGCCATCACACGGATTTCCTAAGGCCCTCACGAATGCGAGTTCCGGAAGAGACTAAGGAGGGAAAGGGGGGGAAGCGTGAGAACAAAAAAAAAAAAAAAAAAAAAAAAGAGTTAGGAGGTAACGGGCAAGGGGGTGTCAGGCCGTCCTCTACTGGAATACAAGACCGGTGTTTTCTAGGAATGGTCTTTCCACCGTAATCAGGCAGAGGGGGACGGGGGCTTTCCGGGAAGAGAAGGGGGTGATGCCCCAAACCCCCCCCCAAAAGTTAAAGATACCTCAATTATCTCATCGACATGATTGCGTTAGTCAGGAGAGTTTCGGAGGGCAAGAAGAGGACACGATGGGGGGGACGATAAAAAGAGTCTGACTGTCTAGAGATACGAGGGTACGAGGAAGTTTCCGAAAGCAGAACCTCAACAATGCTATCGCCCCTAGGTAAATGCCTATTGCCATTTGCCAAAGAGACGGCTGGAAGAGGCGTGGGGGAAAAAAAAAAAAAAAAAAAAGAGTGGGGAAAGTGAAAGAGCTCTCGAAACACAAAGGTTGATGAGGAAAATAGAGTCTCCACTTAAAACTCGACCCACGATATTCAGCCTCTATGAAGGGTTGGCAAATGGGTATGGAAGAGAGGAGGGACTGAGTGGAAAGGGGGGGCGGGAGTCGATACTAGCTGGAAAGGAGGCTCTCTCGTACATCAGCGGATGTCAGGAGAGTTGAAATTCGGAAAAGCGCTGCAATAAGAAAACGAGAAAGAAAACTAAAATAAGGAGCATGAAAGATCACAGCAGCGCTGTCAAAAACAACCGGAAAGCTATCAAGGAAAGCCTTCTTTAAACAGTCAGAACTTTTAGAACATTTCCCTCGCCAAAAAAAGGGGAGGATCGTCAAGGGAAAATAGCGGGCGGAAAGGGAAACCACGACACTACCTCATGGGGGGGAAAGTCTCAACAATGAAAGACAGTCTAGATACGTACCTCGAACCGTGATTCCTGGAGAAACATCACAGGGGGGTTGGAGAGTGGATTAGGAGGAAATGTGGATTAAAAATAAAAAAGGCGGTCAAAAAGAAAACTTGGAAAAAGCAGAGACAAATTACCCTCCTTGATCCGACAGGGGTGCGGAACGCTCTTTCGTGATTGTGATAATCCAGAGAAGGCAAGCAAAGGATGAAATGGGGGTAGAAATGGGGATGTGGACCTCCCTCGTGGGAAAGTGTCACCAGAGAGGTTCCTTTAAGGGGTAACACAGTCTTGCTTTCGTTCGATAGTTCTTTTACGCGAAGAAAAGCCTTGCCGGTCCACGACTCTCAACGAAAGGGTCGGAAAGAGGGGAGTCCGGGAAAGCCCAATTCCGTTCGTCTAAGGTGGATGCCATTGTTACTCATTGGAAGGATCGCATTAAGTGCAGTTGTAGGGGGGCGGCAAAACCTGCATCAATAGAGTATGGGAAAAAAAAGAAAGAAAGGTGAAGGTCAAATGAGTTTGTGGGGGAAAATTGAGAGGGTGCATCACACCAAGTACCGTGTGGAAGTCTCTCCGCGACCTGCTATGAATCCATGAGTGAGAGCAGGTAAAAAGGGAAAACGAGTGGACGGGACGAGGAAGAATGTATCGCGGGCCAAACAGGGCGGGAGGAGAGGAAATGGAAAGTGGCGACTCACCGGAATCGAAAACTATTTCGCATTACGATGCTTGAAGTCACATCATACGCAGGAAAAGGGGGGCCAGACCAACTAAGAAGAGAAAAAAGGTTTAGGAAAATGGAGAGAATGAGGGGGAGGGGGCGTGCAGAAGGGCAAAAGGTAGGGGGGGGGGGGTCCTCCGAATATCCTTTTTCTCAACCAGGGGATTCGAATTTACTGTTCATTGTGGGAGGCCAGCAAAAGAAAGTTGATTGGAAGGTTTAAGAGAGATTTTAGGTCTGGGGAAAAGGGGAAGTTCTCAATATCGGGAAAAGAGGGGAAACAAAGCAGTGCAACTCAGTTACTTGGAAAGGGTTCCCAAGCCTGAACGAGCAACAAAAAATGTATGGATATCTTTCCAGCTCTATACGCGTCTACTTGGCTTTGTGACTGCTCATGTACTAAAGAAAAGGGAGGAAGGAAAATGATGAAAATTGCGCGGCAAGAAAAAAAGTATGAAGAAGAAGGGAAAGGAAAAAGCTAGACACACGAATTCTATGACTAATAAGGGAGTGGGAAAGTCTTCAGGCTACGTTTGTGAAAGAGGCAACGAGCTCAGGGCCAAACAGCGAGAAGAAAGTACAGAGGTCTTACGGGAGGCCGATTTCAACGATGAACGAGGAGGGAAGAGATCAGGTCCAACCACTGCGCGGGATCAATGTCGTAGGCTATTCGTTTGGTCTGTGGTGGCAAAACGAAAGAGCAGGGGTCGAATCGCGGATGGATAGATATCGAGAGGAAGGAGAAAAGGACGGCATCAAAAAGCGGGACAACGTACTCAGAGAAGGAAAGAATGGGATGTAAAGAAGTCAGCCGGAAACATTACTCGCTTCAGGGCTTCCCAGACCGAAACGTTAGGGATATCAGAAACGAATGAACGAAGGGAAGCAAAAAGGGATGGTTTTAAAGCGAGAGGGAGGGTAAGCCGAAAACGATTTCAACAGACAATAACAATCCATTCAGTCTTGCAGATCAGCAACAGCGTCTGGGGGCGGCCCGGGAAATCGAGAAGGAAAGGGAGGGGTTCGGGTAAAGGGGGGGAAGAAGAGGGTCAAACCGGATGAAAAGGGGAGGAAGCAAGAAAAGGGGGGGGGACAAAATACTCAGCAACAACAACGTAGTAGATAAAGATACTGATCTTTGGGAAAAGTGTTGAGTCCCAGCGGGGTAAAGGGAAAATAGGGGGGACGGGGGGAAAAAAGGAGGAAAGCGCTGAAAAGAAGAAGAAGGGAAGGAGTAGAATTGGGGAAGCGCCCACCGATTCTAAACGTTGGGAAAAAAGAGAGGAAAAAAATGCGGATGGGGGTTTCTTGATGTTTAACAGTAGGGTGCGGGATGACCGCTCTCTGTAAAAGAAGGAGGCAGAAGGGGAGGCCGAGGTCGAGAATGAATCATGGACGAAGAAAGAGAGGAAATGGGAGTTTAGGCTGCTTTGTAATCCTAAGGAGCACGAGTCAGTTTCCTAGGATTAGGGGTGCACGCATTCCTGCGCGATAGGGAACAGATCCATCCACTCGGAAAGGGGAAAGGCTGAAAACACAATCCCAATTTAAAAAAAAAGGGCGAACGCGTGAGAAAACTCATGCTGCAGTGTTTCCAGGTAAGAGGAGCCTATCAGGCTATTCGGTGTAATAGGCAAACGCCTTAAGAGCGGAACCATTGAGGAAAGATAGGGTCGGGAAATTAGTAGGGGGAAGAAAAAAGAGTTCCAAAAAAAGAAGAAGGAAAGAAAAAAGATAAGAAAACGCGATGAGTATTGACCGGAGGAGGGGGGGGCGAGGCTCTGTTAGACTAAGAGGGGAATTGTGGGAAAGACGCGGGGAATCTAAAAGTCGGGAGGAGAACACTGACCGAAGGAAAACCAACCAAGGGAGACGGTTTTCAAAAAAAGAAAAGGAAAAGGGGGGGCGCGATGGCTTGAAAAGCCTTAAAAACTTTTTGTTGCGAGTCCGGGGAAAAGGGAACCGATGGGGGTGGAACCGGTGCGAAGAGACTAGGGGGCGAAACGTTCAGGAGGGAAGAAAAAAAGAAGATGCGGAACCAAGGCCCGGACACAGGGGAAAGTGCTGGCACGAGCAAAGCCCATTACATCGCCTAACCTGGGAGACACAGTGGGGGGGGGAAAAGTTGAACACCAAGAAGGTAGCAAACGAAAGGGGGGGAACAGGGAAAAGTTCTAAACACTATCCATAATCAACCAGCATGGAATGGCCCCCCAAGTCAATTAGAATGTCGCAAAAACAAGTTCAGGCCCTCAAGGGGGAAGGAGATGCCAGCCGATATCAGAAAGTTAGGATTTCAACGAAAGTAGGGGTGAGGGGAAGAAAGGTTCCCGTAGCGCTACAGCCCGTTTGGGACAGATCACTCCCGGGGGGAAATTGAAAAGATGGAGGCTACAGTGGGTGGAACGAAGAACCGGCGAGGGACTTGTCAAGTAAGAAAAAAGCCGGTCCGCTGAGCCACGCTTCAACCCTTTATAGCAGAAGCTAAAACACGGAAAACTCCAAAAAGAAAAATCAACGATCTTGTCTTGTGAAAAGATCTTGAAGGGGGGGATGTGCCGACACATTGAACCACTCGAGGGGGAATTGCAAGCGCCAAGAGAAGGGGAGGTTCTTCACAAGGGGCATCGAAGCGAAGACCGGAATTGGGAGCCGCGCACAGAAAACTTTGGGAAGACATGGAGAGATCGGTGGGGAGGGTGAAAGAAAGCGGGGAGAGTAGGTAGGGAATGGGAAAAAAGGAACCTACTTCTTGAAACGCACGAACGCCAGCTCAGCATGGGTCAAAGTAAAAACGATCTTATTTAAGGCCGACGAGCTGATAAACTCACTTGTGGACCAGGGTGGAACAACTGGAAGGGAAGGGGGGGAGGGCAAGGGATGTCAGGAAATCCCGAAGAGGGCAGGGAGGGGAAAAAAAGTCGAAGGGGAGAATTCTCTTGGCAATTTGTCCGCTTTCAAAAGGGTTTGTGCCAGAAAAAGGAAAGTTTTAAAGCCCATCAAAAAAAAAAAATACAGGCCAAAAAAAAAACTGGAGGACTCCAGACTCAAGATTGCAGAGGGGAAGGAGAGGAAAGGGACTGTTTTTCTCTGATCAAAAACCCTGGGAGGAGTCTTCCATTTGGGTAGGCTCATCTACTGAAAGCTCGACACCAAGGTTTTTAGGTCATCTTAAAGGGGGAAAACGGCAATCGGAGTCCTGAGAGCTTGCCGGGGGGAGCGGGGAAAAGGGATCTATACTTCTGCGCTGGGGAAGTGAAAACGTATTCTTTTTCCGCGGGGAGGTGCAAGTATATTCGCGTATGGGCATAAAAGGCAGCCCGCTATCTAAGAAAGAACCAGTATATGGGGGGGAAATCAGGAATCACGGCAACCATGGCCATCGAGACGAAAAGAGGAAGGGATGCAATTTCCAACCGAGATAGGATTCTGACGCTTCGTGGGTCCGCAGCGGGGACCTTGTAAGGAATCGCCTCAAAACAACAAAAACGATTAGGAGAAATCTGGAAGGGGCCACTTAGCGCGAAAAACACAAGATGTAAAAAGAGAAGTGAAAAATGGAAGGGAAAGGGAAAGAAAGCGAGGCCATTTTGCTGTCGATTCTTCACTCAAGCCTTCCTCGTAGACGAGCGGGGAATAAAGAGAGCTCAGCTGAGCGTTGAGGACATCGCTAATAGCCTGAGGGAAGAAAAAAACAGCGACCGACACCCACTATTCAAAAAAATACTATCACCGGAGCCTCCACCGCAAAACTCAAAAAAGGAAGAGCGATTGAAGGCCTGGGGGGGAACTTTGGACCCTAACCCAAAGGGTCGAGCGAACAAAAAAAAGTCTGTGCTGCAAAACCAAGAACGCTACACATCGGTGTGAACGCTGCACTCACAAGGAAATCGTAGATTTACTGGGGAAAGAGGGGAAATCATGGAGGGCAGAAGAAATGTTGGGTTGAAGGGGAAGGGGGGATTCGTCCGGAATGGGGAGGAGGGCAAAAAAGGCGCCCTTGGCACACCCTAAAGCGCGATCGAACGCCTTCGAGCAAAATGCAAAAATGGTTTGCGCAAACCTCGGGATGGGACGGGAAAGAAATCAAGCGCAAAGGAAAGAAGCAGAGTGATGGAATGGGTCATCAAGTTGATTTGGAAGAAAAAGAGGAGGGGTCGGGGGCCCACCACAACCCCCAAAAAAAACAAACAAAACCCAAAACAAAAAACACAACCCCCCAAAAAAACAACCAAAAAGGAGGGCCGACGGAATTTTAAACACTTAGGGGGAAGGCGTTCAGGAGTAAAGAGAGGAATTAACTTACCCCGGTAAAGCCTACCGTTCACCCGATACAATTTCTTATAAATTTTTTCAAAGAGCCAGGGGCCCAATTGACTGAGGAGAGTCGATCCCTGTGGGGACAAAGAGGCGATGGATCAGGAAGGAAGATGTGGTGATGGTTTGAGGAAGAAAAGAATCATCGATTAACAAAAAAGGTTGAACTTAGGGGGTGTTTTGGTAATTGTAGAGATCCAATATACCGTTGGGGTTAAGGGAGTTAGAAAAAGCAAGGCGACAAGCAGAAAAAATCTGCCGAGAACGGACCAAATGTACCTACTAGAAGGGCCTGAAGGGAAGAGGAGGGGAAAACTCGTTTGCCTTCGCGAACCTGTTCCCAATGAGAAAACAAAATAGTGAGCCTAATTTCATGGAGAAGATGGAATCTGCAAGAAGAAACGGCGCAGACTGTTTTTGAAAAAAATCTGAAAGGCACGCATAATGTTTCTTTTCTGATACTGGGGTTCAGCCCGTCAAAAGGTCTAATGGAAGGGGGGGGCCGAAAGAAGAGACAGGGGGCTCAACCAAGTTAGGAACCTGGAATGTGCAGCCTGTTCTCGTGAAATAAAAGCAGTTGACTTTCCTTGGTTTACCGATCTTGCGTTTTCTTAAACAAGTGAAAAGGCAGAAGTGCAGAAACATCCCAATCGCACTGTAAGGTTGAGTCCCGACGCCGCGCACAAAAAAGGGGTAGGGAAGGGGGAGAGTGTAAACTACTAGCGCCGTCTAAGGCGGTGGAACCGGCGCCTTGTGACGAAAGCGTTCTGTCCAAATGAGTCAAGGGAGAAGGCTTCAAAGGGGGGGCTTGGAACTCCTTGAGTGGGGGAAAAAAGCGAGAACACGGGGCACGAAGAGAGGGGAGGGTAAATCATGTGAGACATGCTTCTGTTTTTAAGCTTAAAGATCCGCGAGCAGGGAGCTCATTCGCTCAGACAAAAAAGGGGGAAACGTTACATGACTGCGTGGACAATATGAACAAGGAAGAAAGTCACCTATATCGATCAGAGTTGAAAAAGAATGGAAGCAGGAGTGGGGGTGTGGTTTGGGGTTGGAGGATGGGAAGGGGTTAGGTTTGGGGGGGGTGGGGGGGGGGGGGATCAAAAGGTCGTTAAAAAAAGGCGATTACCAGTTTGGGGTGGATGGTTGGAGACCCGGCAATCTGGCGATGAAATACTCTTTTCTGTAGTCTTCGATCTCAATGCAGAAGGCGGCCAATCATCATAGGGAACTAAAGAAAAGTACTCATCCCTGCATTTGGTAAAAGGAAGGAGAATAAATTGAGAGTCGAGGACGGGGGAGGGGCAGACCGTCACTTATCTCCATAATATATGATGCAATGAACACTTGACTTTTACCTCATAGAGCGCAGACGAAAAAAAGAAGGACCACTCCAGACAAGGAAGAAATGGGAGATCGACAAAGAGGGAAAGAGGAGGGGGAGAGGGGCCGCCGGAAAGCCAGGAGGGTTGAGTGGGAAGAGGTTAAACAAACGTCGATGAAAAATACTTGTTACTACAACTGGGGCCAAAGAGAGAGCAACCAACCCGGTTAGGATTAAAAGAGGGGGGGGCCCAGGGGGAGTCCCAAGAGGGGGATTACAGGGCAGAAAAAGGGTGAACTCTTCGGGAAGAGGGGAAAACCGACTGGACGTCGATTAGCTCAAAAGGGAATCTGTGGGTCAGATCTGAAAGATCCGATTACAGGGGTAGGTTCTTGTAGTGTTCCGTAGTTGGAGGATACTCTCTCGGTAAAAACTTACTGGGAATTAAGCAGCGCTGAGGAGAACTGACGGTGAGGGAAGGGACGGGGAAGAGGAGATGGGGCAATTGAAGGATGAAAGAGGGTGGGGAAAGAGAACGGATACGAGTAGGTCGGCCGGGGAAGTTTATTCCCTCCCGAGGCATTAAGGGGAAATCTATGAAAGGAAGGGGGAGAAGAATCGGGAATCTTGAGGGAGACCCACAGAACAACTGGACAGAAAGGAAAGACATTACATTCTTGCATGAGTTGGAAACATCGGCGTCGAGGAAGGTATTCAGGGGTATCAAGGAATCAAGAAAGAGGGGCAAGGGGGGGTCAAAGGAGGCGAATGAATGTCAAAAGGAGAGGAGGAAAGATGGCAGAGTTCAACATCATCAGTAAAGGGCTAAAGAACGCTGAGGATATAACTTCGTTTGGGGGGAAGCTATGTGAAATAAATTAAAGTCGGGATACACTTTGGGGTTAAGAGGAGGAAGAAGCCGGATCATGGGGAGGCAGAACCGATGAATAAGGAAGAAATGAGAAGGTTCAATAAATTATACTTGAGAAGAGTCAACTCTTCGGAAAGCTTTTTTGTTTGGGCTCAAGGCGGAGGGAAAAGAAAAGTAAAGGAAGGGGGCTACCTGGCAGGGGAGCAATATTTGAGGGCACAAAAAAAATTTCAAGGGGGGAAGCAGAAACCAAGATCGCTTAACCAATGGCAAAAGGTCACTGTTGCTTCTGTCTCATCCTAAGGCCCGGACAGACATAAAGGGGTTGAGACACGGAGGAATAATTCACCGGAAGGAACACCACGCCAGGGATACCAAACACGAAGGCGTGGCCGCACCTTGCTCACTCATGAGATCATAAATCAAAATTAAGGGTTGTGAAGGAAGGGCAATGAGGGGGTATTTTCAAGGCGGGCCTGCTACCGGAGGGGAGGAATAGTCCAAACGATCGTCACATGCCGGGGAAGAGGCGGATCACGGACTGCGGTCTCCAAGCCCCAGTTCATGCGAAAAATCCCGGTTTTGCAGGAAAAGAAAATCGAGGAAAGGAAGCAAGGGACGGCGGCTACAGTGGGCCAAGAGCCGCTTTGGTCATGGAAGATTGGAGCCGGTCGTGAGAGACGTCACCACCTGAAGGGGGGGGGGGGCGGGGATGAAGAAGAGAAAATTCACACAAAAGCAAACAAACGCAGAAACTCTGGCGTGGGTTCAACAGAAAGAGAGGAAGGTGTGTGCGACCACATTCCAACACATCGCATGAATGCGCTCAAGAGCGAGCTTCCATGGGGCAGCTAAAAGGAGGGGGGAAACCAGGGAAAGATGAAGGGGAATTTTTGGAATAAAACAGGAGCAAGACCACTTTTAAAATAAAACAGAGGGAGGAAAGGTGGGACCGGAGCTGAGGGAAGGTAGGCAGAATAAGAAGAGATCGCCAACGCGTCGCCGAAGCAGTGTGGGGGGTCAATTAACGAGAAAAGGAAAAGACTGAGGAATGGAACTCTGAGGGGGGGAGGGATGCAAAAACATCAAAGGGTGACCCAGGGCAAATACTAGTCGGAGGGGGGGAAACGTTAGGAGGGTATTCAGAATCCCGAAGAAGGGGGGCGGGGCAAAAAAATGAGAAGTGCTAAGGGGGCGCTGGTAAGGGGGAGGAGGAGGTCCGGGTTTGTTCTAAGACCAGTGTACTACTTTGCCTAATCCCCCTATAAGAGAATCACGGCACGGGAAAAAACTGGGTGGCATCAAATCGAAGGGTGAGATTTCGGTAATCCTCGACTTCGTTAACTTTTTTTGTAGAGGGGAAAACAAAAAAACAAATAAGTGCGTACAGGGGGACATGTCGCAGAGAGGGGAAGGCGAGCGAAAAGGGTGTCGAGGAATGGGGGGGATGCAACGGTACTCCCTGCATCGCTGCTTAACTGGCTGGAAGTTTGGAGGTCCACGCTCTCATGATCCGGACAGGAGAAAGGAGGGCATTCAGGTCGCGGGCGGGAAGATGCAGAATAGAAGGAGAGTCATAACATCCCTCTCTTGCTTAAGAATATACGCTAAGCTGGAAGAGTGAAAAGAAAAGAGGAAATTCACCTCAAAATGGGCATCTCTACCAGGGGAAGCGGACAGAAATTTGCCACAGAGGAGAGTTCTTACAGCTCTGGGGCTAAAGCTTTTTACCGGTGGTGAGATCTAGAACAAAACTGGAGGGAAAAGGGAGGGGAAAGATAAGAGAGAAACCGGTAAAAAGACGAGGGGTAAAAAAAAGAGGGAAGAGCATCGGTGTCACATGGATATCGAACGAGGTGGATAGATTGCCCATTTTTTGTTTAAACGGAGGGAGGTGAAAGGGAGGAAGAGGAACGCGTCAGCGCAGGGACGAAAAGCGGGCTGAAAAGGGTTCGGCCAGAGGGATCTCAGCTGCAATCGAAAATGGGGTGCGGAAAGAACCTGAACGCAAGAATCGAAGAAAGCATGCGGCGGTATGGCAGCGTCGCCACGGCAAGCCTACAAAGAAGAAAAAAGGGGGCAGGGTATACACTGGGGGGGGAAAGAAGGCCCCGCACTTTTCGAGCGGTAAAAGGCAAACATTAAGATGATGATGAACCATACCTACTCTAAGACTTGGTGAGAAAATAAAAAAAAAATTAAAGAGAGAAGGAACACGAGAAAGGAAGCAGTGGGGCCTGGATAAAATAAAGTGTTTTCTTCGTTGATGCTTAGGATATTGTGGATAGCAACAAGTAAGCCACTGGATGCTACCACAACGAGGGGGAAAGCGCGAAAAAGGAAGGAAAAAGAGGAATTAACGGGAAAAAAGCGACGGTGTTAAGAAACGGCTGACTTATTATAATCACCTAGGACGTCAAGCCATCTAAGCATTTTTCACAAGTGATTGGGGTCCAAGCCCTCAGGGCTGACGAAAGAAGAAGGGGGGGAGAGTTGGGGAAAGTTGAAACAGTAGGGGGTCAGGAGGTAAAATGCGAATCTAGTCAATTAACGCTACCGAAGGTAAAGCTGAAAGTAACACGGAACTGACCTGGGCGGGGGGAAAAGAGGGGGGACTTAAAGAAAAAGAGCACAGAAGGGGAGGGAGTCTCGACCATTTTTACGACCAAAGGAGCTTGGAGAGAGCTTCTATGGTGAAGTTTGGAGGGGGCAAATCCAAGGAAGAAGCCCCCGGGTGGAAAAGGAGATTATTCCCGAAGATTGGGGGGGAAGGGGGTGAATGTTTCATCCTAAAGGGGACCGTGTGTTGAATCTGGCCTCATAAGGGCACGAGAATCGTAAAGTCAAAAGAAAGGCGAAGAGGGCAACAAGTAGCCGCACTGAGTGAAAATCGAGAGTTTAAGAGGGGGGAGGGGGAAAAACGGGAGCCGAATACCTTGGACTGGCACCAATACTCGGAATCCTAATCAGGAGCAAAGACTGAAGAGGAGGGGGGGAAAATGAAAAATCAGCATCGCGAGGGGACGAAATGGGGTGACTGCAAAGAGGGAAGGGAAAGTTCCACACGAGTTTTCTGGTCATCGAAGGTAAAAAAATGGAACCCAAAGGAAAAGGGGAAATAAAGGGGGGGGGGTTTTCCTCAAATAAGGAACGGTGCTCACCATGAATTCGAAAGGCAGTGGACGGCAGGTGCTAAGGTTAAATCAAGCAAAGGGTGAGCCGGGGGGGGGGGGAAGGAGATCGTGGGGAGGAACTTGCAGACCGGAAAGGTGGAGAAAGATCAAAGCTCACGCAGGTAGCCCTAAAACACGTTCCTTTTCTTCTAAGCAAGAGGCAAAATTGTATTACAGCGTTTCAAGAGGCAGAGGATCAGGGCTAACTTTGGCTGGGAAAAGAAAAGGGGACTTCGGAAATCGGGGGTTGTTCTGCCAAGGGTGGGCTAGCGGAAAAAGGAAAAAAAAGGGGGGGGGTCGGAGATCAATTGATGCAAAGATCGAAACCACAAGGCTATTACTTATCTAGTTATGATCCATGGGTGATTTTCAGATGCTTGGGGTGTTTAACCAGCAGGCCAAGAAGAAAGGAAGCGCAGGGGGCAAAGCCCGCATTCGAACTTACAAAAAAAGGGGGAAGAGGGGATTTACGAGTTCCTATTAAACGCGATAAGGACTAGGGAAGAGGCGAGCATGATGTACAAACTCATCAAGAGGAACGGGGATAGTTCTGGCGAAGGAAAAGGCCAATTTGTGGAATTGTGGGAGAAGCAAGAGAAGGAAAGGGAGAGCTGGGGGAGAGTCAGGGGAGATCGAATAATGCGTGGAAAAAAAAACAAAAAAGAAAAAACACTAAAAGGAAGTAAGAGGAAAACCTACCTAAGGCTGGGGAAACGGACATGGATGTAAAATATCAGAAAGGAAATTTGTTACTCATTCATCTGCGCCATAGAAAGGAACGTTCGGAACGATAATGACGAAAAGGGGATGCTTCAATAGTCGTGTTTACAGCGCTCGGGTCCTCCAACTCGAACAAGAAAATCAAAGCTTGGGGAAGAAAGATCGAAACGAGAAATAGGAGAAGAGGAAGCAAAAATAGAGACTCAGGGGTTCGTGAAAATTATTTTCATAAGGTACACCAGATTATCTTATAAGGGTAAAAAGAACCTCTAGACGACAAAAAACAAAAAAGGAAGGAGGATAGAGAGAGGAAGGATTTGGGAAAAGAGGGGGAAAGGCAGGGGCTTTATTCAGCACATGAGAAGGGGGTTGAAAAATTGAAATACCTTCTACCTCCTTTACTTCCTCTATTGGGGGGTCTAGAAGCTCCAGCCTGATTCTTCGTTGTGATCAGGAATCCATGACCTCTGGTGGTGGCTTGTTGGGTCTTAGTGGCTGTACTCGCTCGCGGTCAAAAAAAGGAAGAAGGTGGAATTCAGAGGGAGGGGATTCTGTCGAGATCCGAACGTCGGGTCTGGCCAGGGAAGCGGATTGCTTTTCACCGGGAAGTTGACTCCCTGCCGGGATCGGGGGTATGGAGAAAAACCAAAAGGATGAAAGGGGGAAGATATGCAGGGAGAGAGGTGGGGGGGGCGGAATCCTCCACGAGTTAGGGAAGAGGGGGAAGATGACCCTCCCCAATGCCCCACTGAATCTCCCCTTCGAACGACATTTACGCAGTCTCATTATTTGGACTCTGGGAGGAGGGAAGTCAGATGAAGGAGTCGGTAAGGCAAAAGAAGGTAGGAACGCGTCCAAAGGTGGTAAAATGAGCGATGCAAGGTTACTTGAAAGGACTATGAGGAAAGGGGTCAATCGTTAAAACTCACATTAATAAACATTTAAGAACTCGGAGATAGAGTCATATAAAAAAAGGGGGGCGAGCTAGGGGAAAACTCACAATGGATTAGGCACAGAACACTTGGGGGTGAAAGAGGAGATACAATCTGATCATTTTTTCTGGACGGATTAACAACCTCTTGAACCTTCCGGGGGTGAAAATGCAGTGAAGAACGGAAGGAAGAGGGTAGAAGGGAGAAAAATAAGTCATACAGTTTGGTGGGAGGGAGGGCCGGAAAAGGACTAAAATTACGTGCAGAGGGAAGCCGGAGGGGTTGCCCTCTGTCGTCTAGGGTTCTCAAACTGTACGTCTTCAATAAAGAAAAGGGATCAAGGAAACACAGACAGGAGGGGTAAGGCGGGCCAAAATCAAAGTACAAAAAAGAACAGGAGCATAAAATGTTTGAACACTCTTATGTATGGACTGAGTAACCCCCAACCATTGAGCACACGAGGGGGAAGTCCAAAAGGGGGGATAATCATGTCGATACAAAAGATCAAAAAAACAGCTGTTTAATGAAGGGAAGCTAGGCTGCAAAGGGGCGTCCGAGAAAAGTATGAACAGAATTCAGCCGATCGTCAAGACCTCCCTAGAGGCACTTCACGAGTCCGTTTCTGTCGGAAATTGCCAAACTATTTAAGCGACAGCAGCCCGGGGGGGGCAGCCGACGAGAGAAGGAGAAAATTACTCACAGGGAGGATCAGTGTGACGCTGCTCAGTTCTGATTGGAAGGGGAAGAAGTGGTTTCGCCTATAGACCATTTCAAAAAAAAACCGGGATAAGGGGGACGATGAAAAGAGAAAAAAAGTCACCACAACACATCCGGGAATCAACTCTGGGCGTTGGGGTCATCCCCTACTCGATGGGGGAATGTTATGTGACGAACAGCAAAAAAAACAAAAAAAAGTCGCCTTGGAGCGCCAGCTAAGAAGGGGGGAGGTAACCATGGAACGAAAGAGCCGAAAAGGGGGGAAAGCCGGCTCGCAAAACGCTTTTTGACAATTCGGATAGGGGGAAAGACGGGACTAGGACGTAAGTGAAGGGCAAGAGAAAGTCGAAACGACAGCCATAGGGGGGGGGGGGAAGTGAAAAAAGAAAAAGCCATTTATGCCCGCCTAGGAGGGGGGGGCACATCCACTTTTTACCCCATTTAAAACTAAAAGGAATGCGAGGGGGAGACAAGAACAAGCGCGGAGGGAACGGGAGGAATGCAGCGAATGCTCTGGCGAGTGGGGCGCTTTCCGCGGGGGGGGGTTTAACAGTGGGGGAGAAGTTTGAGGAAAGACCCCAGTCAGGGAAAAGAAAAGATGGCAAAACACAAATTGGCCAACTCCAGCCTAAGGATTTTCAGGGGGTAAGGTTAAAAATCAGACTGAGTCAATCTTTGGGGACGGGTGAGGAAAAACAGAGGGTAGGAGGCAGTTTTAAAAAATGGTTCATTTCCGAGACATGACTCAAACTAAATGGGGGAGGGACAATGGGGCTTCCCATCATCCGAAGAGAGGGCTGATTTAGAAATGCCATGGGAATTGGGTAAGGGGAATGGGCACAGAAGACACGAGGTGATCTCATGCTACTTATGTAAATATTCTTGGCTTCGCTTGGTTCGGGTAGGCGTGGAGGCACGGAAGAAAACGATACACTAAGTTGCTGGGGCCACGAATAAAAAAAAGAGAGGAAAAGCTTATTGTGCCTAACATAAATGGCCCGCAACAATTCCCTCTAAACTGGTCAGGGATGACAGAAAATTTATGAAAAAAGAGAGTAGTCGGCGGAAAAGGCGGTTGGAGACGACTGTTGTCTGTTTACAAGATCTGAGCTCACCCCAAACAAGGAGGTAGGGGAGGAGAAGGGGGGGGAATACGTTGCAAGGTCAAAAACTCTAGGGAAAAAAAAAAGAATCATTCGCCTACTCGGTTTTGCAAATGTACTTGCAAAACTATGGGCGGATTCCAGGGGTGGGGCGTGGGAAGGCAATATAAGGGCTCCAGAGCTCTAGGAAAGTAAAGCACAGGAGGGCTGTCAGTCTGGGGACAGTATGAATATACCTCTTCATCAAGGAGAAACCTAATACGCACAACAGCGAAGGAGATTAAAAAAAGAGAGCCTGGAAGGAAATCCACCAGGAAGAAGCCTCTCAGGGAGATCTAGTGGGTGATGAGGAACCTTTGTTTACTCATGGACCTTCACACAAAAGGGGCAGGAAGGAGGAAGGAAAGGGACGGACCGGAAAAACAAAGGGACAGATAAACAGCTGGTGTGATCACGGCTCTAAAAAAACATTAATCCTTCTAAGAGTACTGACAGACAAAATAGTGGGGGGGGTCAGTATTCAATAAATGGGGGGGTGGAGGAGTTGTAGAGAAAGGGGGGGGAGGAAAAAAAATTCTAACAATTCTTTTCAAACAAGGAAAGCGACAATTCCCAGAGCCCTGTCAGGAAACAGGGCGGGGGGACATGGGGAAGAAAGCTCGGCGGGATTGAGAGCCCTCGAACGCAAGCGCAGATTATGGGGGGAGGGGGGAAACACAGTGATGTGGACCCTCCTCTTCCCTTAAACCCAGAGCGTTTTCTGTTAAAGGGACAACTGAAGGCGGGACGGGGCGAAGCAGTAGGAAGCAAAGGACGAGAAAAAGAATCAGTGTAAGCGGAAAAAATAGCGACCTGGGAAAAAACTCTGGCTTGCTCTAAGGGATACAATTACCGGCTGCGACTGTAGAAGGGTAACATGTGGGAAAACATAGGATAGGACAGGAAAGGACGATGTGGTTATGTTTATTAATCCACCTGCATCATCGAGTATTTTAAAACAGCAGAGGTAAAGAAAAAAACGGGGTTGTTGGGGGGGGAGGTAGGGGGGGCCATAAGGGGGGAAATATACCGGGGGGAAAGGGGGGGAGAACAGCGACCTGTGCGCCCTGATTGATTCCATCCGCGCGCGCGTTCAAGGGGTCATCACGAAAGGAGTGAGTGCATAATATGGGGGCTGAGGAAAAAACCGTGCTGCATGCCGAGCGCTGGGATACCGGGGGGAAAGAACCGGAAACGAAATCTATTCTAAGTCGATTAATCTTCATCATAAACGCAGGGAAACTGTGGGGGGCGGACATAATAAGGCAAGGGGGGGGGAATTCCAAAAAGGGGATATCTTGGTCGAAGGAAGGTCTAAAGGTGTCCACGTCGCTGTTGATACATGGGGTGTTGGGAACTCAATATCCGGGGGGACAACATGTGTCAGGCATGGTCATTAAGGAAGGGATAGTTAAAGGAAAAAGGGACGGGAAGTGGGGACGCGGATTGTGGTCGGAGGAAGGGAAAGGTTCGCAGATCGAAGTTCGAAAGAAGGTATGGCCTCAAGGTACTTTTATCCCGCAGCCAGGCGCAAAAAAAAAAAAAAAAAGTGGAGAAAGGAGCTTGTACAGAGAGAAGAGGGAGCACGACTGGTGGCGGGGGGGGGAAAAAAACAACGGAGGGTGACGGATGAAAAGAGGAGCCAGGACAAGGGGGGATGTCAGATGTCGGCTGACAAAGGGTTTCTGACTACGAAGTGGGGGTCAAAACTAAGTAACTAGGAAAAAAGAGAGAGGAGGACGGGAGAAATGGGGTCATGGGAGGGGAGGGGGGTGAAACGCTGCAAAAGTCCGATCAGACAGGGAAAGACCTCATTCGCCTGAAAGCCCAGCGTCTTAAGGAGTTGCCTATTAACCCAAAGGGCCATTATCTCTAATCAGAGGGGCCAAAGAAGGCAGACGTGGGAAAATGGCTAGTGCGAAGGGGGAGAAGTCCGGGTGGGTCCTTGTGGGGAAGGAAAAGATTTCTAGTGAAGAAGATGTGGATCGTTATCGAGCATGAAGAAGTCTTTCTCAACAGACTCGAGGAAAAACCAAAAAAAAAACCGACTAAAGAGCGAACGTAGGGGAAAGTAAGAAGGAAGGGGAAAGGTAACGCGAGGAGGCGGCCAAGAAGTCACGTTATTAGGATTCAGGAAAGGAGGACGGAAAAGGAGCGTTTCATCTATCTCTGACCAAACTGTACCCTACATAACATGAGGTATCGTCTTCAGAAGCGAAAACGAGAAACAGAGGATGGGGGGGAACCCTGAAGATGGAAAAAAAGGACATTGGGTTATAGGGGAGGGACAAAGAGGTTCAACAAGGATAAAGACTGGGAAGACAAAGAAGGGCCAAAGCTACTCAGCACAACATGAGAACAAGAGAGATTTGGACCGTTTTAAAGGTTAGGAAAGCTCCTGGGGGGTTGAACTTATGGGAGAAAAGGAAGAAAACCCTCATGAACGCTGCGGAAGAGTCCAGCGTGGTTCGTGGAATCTGCATCCGTGATAAAACTTGTTTCTTTTATTTTCAAATGCTGATGAAAGCACAGAAGAAGAGGGGGGTAAAAAAATAAACTGAGTCATCCGGGAGGAGGGAGGGCTCAGAAAGGGGACAGGGGGAGGGGGGGGGAAGGAAGGAACAGCGTAATGGAGGGTTCAGAGGCAATCTTGGGGCTCAGGAAGGGAGAGTAGTTCGGTTTCCTCATAATGATCCCTCCTCTGCAAAAAAGAATAGTAAACGGATCAGAAATCTGGAGAAGCTCCAGGATGGGGACGAGGTACCAAAAACACTGGAAGACGGCCAAAGAAAAGGACTTGATCCACGACTCGCTTTCATGGGTTGGGAAAGCCTATCGACCGATCATGGGGATGTAATTCGACTATAAAACAGGGAAAGCAGTAAAAGGGTGGTCATTAAGACGAGAGGCGGCGAGGATAGGGGAAGACGTTCAAAAACATGAAAAGGGGGGAAATGAGAGAAGGGAGAAGAATTCGGTTGGCAGCTCTTGCTCACTCATTATGGAGAAACACTTTGGGGGGTTGCAGCTAGAAGATGAAAGAAGGGGGCTGCAGGAGGGAAGAAGTCAAAAGGAAAGGGGTTCAAAAAGCAATTAACGGCGCAGATATAAGAAAGCATCTCCATCAACTTGGCGCTTAGTAGGAGAAACTGGAATGACGAAAGTTTCATAACAGGCTGGTGCGCCTCTTGAGGGGGGAGAAGGAATGCAAGAAACGGAAACTAAGACGGAACCATGGAAGCTTCTGGGCGCAAGAAACGGCCGGAAAGGAAATTCGCGAAAACGTTGAGCAACGGGGAGCGAAAAAAAAAACCTGATACACCATAGTGGCCAAAGGAGACAAAGCAGGAAGAAAAGAATCACCGCTGTGGGAAAAGGGAACTAGGGGCGCAAGTTAGGAAAAAAGGCTGAAGGGGAGGAGAGATCCCTATCTTCATTCCGAATATTGGAAGATCAGCTACGTTAAATTCATGGGGGTGTCCCAGGGAGGCCATAGGGAAAGTTTTGGGGGAAACTCCATAAGAGAGGGAGGCCCTACATTGCCGGGGGAGAGGGGGGGAAATCGCGATTCTATTTCAGTTAAGATGGACCGCCTTCTATGAGATCCCGATGTCACCGGGGGGGGGATTGGGGGGGCAAAGGGGGAAAGACTTCACACCAAGAAAAAAGAAGGGGGGAACGACTCTCTGGGAAACAATGATTTTATTGGAACGACACAGTAACAAAGCGTGACAGGGAAAAGGACCAGCTAAGGGGGAGGCAAATGGTTCGGGAAATCGTCCGAAAGGAATTTAGAAAAGGGGAGAGGGGAAAGACCATCCGTTCCGCCCATGAAGGTTTTACCTTTAATCTAAGGGATCTTAATGGGAGGGCATAGTCTGAATAACCAGAGAAAGGGGAAAGGGAACGAGAAACTCTTAGGGAAAGAGGAAGGAGGGCTGATACATCACTTTTACCCATTTCAAATAACTTGCGCGGACTGGAGAGGATGGCTCAGAAATCCTCATATCTTGGATTGCCAAAATGGGGAGAAAGCAGACGAAAGGGCACGCTTGGTGTTCTAGGAGGGACCGGGGTTTTGAAAAAAAAGGGAGAAGTTTTCGTAACCCAGTCCGACAATACCCCGAAAAACCCAAGGGCCTCCAGAAACGACGATTGAAAAGCCCGTAAGATCTAAAGGAAAACTGCCTCCCTGTTTACGGTGAAACCAGAGGGCTTGGAAGTGACAAGTTGAGGGTCGAAGCTAAGGGAATGACGCTCGAAAACGGGTCGAGTGGCACTTAGGCCACAAGGTCTCTTCAAGGCGGCTTCCTTGAGAGGGGAAAAGGGGGGGGGGGGGGAAAGCGCGACGACATGTGAGAGGAAGGCGAAGGGTCTTACTTCGGGGGGTCGGAATTTTTCGATGCCGATTGATATGCCGATGCGAAGAGAAAGAACAGGCGTGCCTGGGAAAGAAGAGTAGACGTAGAGTCGAGAAAAGAAACTCCAGAAAAAAGGGCCATACGCAACTAGGGTCAGATGCCATTTTCCAAAAGGAGCGGTCTGAAAGAATTCGGGGGGCAGGGGAGGAGGGGGGGCATACGTGTAAGGGGAG
>Ga0179591_1275321_pt1 | contig 25579 bp, 25 predicted proteins | sample CZOMad2_1_08_16f_FD_182891 | JGI IMG/M metagenome (GOLD analysis project Ga0179591, IMG submission 182891) | Vadose zone soil fungal communities from Angelo Coast Range Reserve, California, USA - CZOMad2_1_08_16fungal (PacBio error correction) | ecosystem: Environmental > Terrestrial > Soil >...
CGCAATCCTGCACACGACTGGCTTCGAAGCCGCCCTCCTGCAGAGCCTTTTTTTCAAGATGAGGCCTCCCACTCGAGGGTAAAACATGGTTACCCTCACTTGATTGAACATAAAGGGACCAAAAACAAGACTGATACAAACTCCTCGCACCCCCGCCATACCAAATCTACTTCTATACGTTACTTCTTTCCCACGAGTCAAACTCTCATAAGAGAACACTGCTCCAAACTCGAGCGGGAGTCAGGGGAGGAGAAAGAAAGACGAAGGAAAGCAGGAGTTCCAGAAAATTGGGCCATCGCCCAAGGAGAAGACCTGTAAGCTGGAACGTCTAGTTTGGACGACGGCAGAATACACGAATGGTCAGCAACGAGGGAAGAAGGGAGGAAAAGGATTCCGAGATATGATGCGGAAAATACAGAAAAAGATGGGTTTCGTCGGTTGGGCCCATTCTTCTGGAAGGCCGTACACTTGGGAACAGAAAAACTCCCCAGGACCTTCAGAAGCTAGATATCAGTCAGCCCGATGGAATCGATAAGCCAACGGAGGGACTCCCAGGGTCCAGTGACCTCAAAGGCTCAAAAAAAGGATTTATGTGGAGATAAACATTCCCGCAGCGCTTCAAGGAAAAAATAAAGGGTTGGGGGTCAACTTCCGGGAATGGACGAAGGAACCTAGATCCACTGAGGGGGGAAACACTGTGTTCATGTAGTTGTAACATAAAAAAACAAATGCAAACACAAATTTGGGAGAAACTTGACGAAATGAACAGAAGACCTGAAAATAAACATGTGCTGCGCTCAAGGGGGAAACAACCGCCTCGCAAGAAAGGGGCAATGCGGACCCTCTAAATTTGTCCCAGGAATTGACGGTGTCACATTGCGGGCGGGGTGAAGGGGTTTCAATCCCTGGAACGGCACGGGGGGGAGAAAAAAAAAAAAAAAAAAAAAAAAAAAAAAAAAAAAAAACCGAGCATGCTGCAGAGGAGAGTCTTTCAGCTAACGCAGGAAGGATCTGCGCGAAAGCCGTGGAGGAGGAGAAGGGGGGAATAGAGGGTTGGGAGGGGAAGCTGGAAGGGGGGAAAGGGACGCGTCAGGTGATTTCGTTCTTTCATAAAAGAGTTGGTAGTGTGGGCACCGTCTTCTGCTTCAAGAGGAGAAGGACACAACGGAAATGTGATGGATTCAGGACGTGGCTTCATGCTTCGCTGACCTTGGCAACCAACTAGAATACTTGAGGGAATGAGGGGACACCTGGAAAGAGGTCATCCAACCACACCCCTCGAAGGGAATCGAGGGACAGCAAAAAAGAGAAAGGAAGGATCCATGTCTGGGAAATGAAAAAGGAATCCAAGTTCGGACGGAGCCCCGGATCTATAAAAAAAGAGCGGAGGCCCGATCTCCCCACCGTCCACCACCGCGCCCAACCGGAAAGGAAAAATCAACATGAAGGGAGAAGTAAAAGAAGCTAAATGCTTCACTCCTCCACGAAAAACTCCTGCATCACGGTGTCTCCAGGAAAAACGGACTTTCGATTTCATACAATTAACAATGAAACCGAACCAAAAAATTCCAAAAAAGGGAGAAGGGGGGCACTGGGTTGTCGTTCTTCGGCTCTCCATCCATCCTCTCGAAAGAGACTAGTAGCCGACCATAGAAAAAGGAAGTTCGCGGAAAGGAGGTCGCTTCCGACATCCGTGGGGAAAATCATACGGACGGAAACGGACGGGATAATCTAAAAAAACACAGAAGAAGGGAGGAAGAGCGAGGAGGGACGGCCGCATGAATCTAAAAAAAAAGATGCGAGACCGGAACGGGGCCATTTTGTGGATGGAGGTATATAGAGGTGGTTTATTATTTGGATGGCAGAGACGACAGTGTTTCCACCTTCGCAATGTGGGGGAAGGGGGGGGGGGGAGGGGTCATCTTTTAAAGGTTGGCGATGCAATCGAAGTCATCAAAAAGCATCAGGGGTGTACCTTATGCGTACAGAACGTGATGTGGGGGGGAGGAGGGGGAAGGAAGTTTCTCGGGCGGGTCCTGTCACAATTTTGATCCCAAAGTTTTTTGGGGAAGGGGTTTGTACGGCTGGGGATGAGGGAGACGCCGATGGAGGAGATGACGACGGTGGCGGCCGTCGACTGGAGGCCTTATTTTCCTTATCCTTCCGTTCCTATGGTCGTTCGATGATCAAATCTGAGGTAAGGGTGGTCTAGGGAAGAATTCTTCAGGAAAGGCGTGCGAACCCCCATACTCAAAGATTTCAAGGGGGCGTGCACTTCAGCGACAAAGGCCTTAAGCCCTGGGGGGGAGATAATCCGCGAAAAGGGCGCTGGGGTGCCTCTGGTTAATCGACATAGTGCTACGGGGGACACATTGTCTAACGGAAAACGGAAAAGAAATTGAAGGAGGATGAAGGAAAAAAAAACAGACGCGATCCCCAACTTCAAATCACATCAACTCGGCTCACCACCGCTTTGGCGGAAGGGAGCTCGCGTCTCTGGGGAAGGACTAGAAGAAAATCGGCAGCATATCCGAAATCGAGTAGACCAGGGGACTAGGATTGAACACCTCACTTAGCAATATTTTTTACAACGTGAAGGGACAAAGGGGGACGGCCTAGGAGAGGAACGAAGCTTGCACGGGTCAGTGGCGAGGACGGGTGAAAGACACATCGCGCGAAGTATTTCGTTTATCGGTCATTCCTTCAACAAGGGTAGACAAAAAGGTGGGTGGTGAAGGTGGGTGAGTTGGTACTGCGAAAAGACTTTACAACGACCAGGTTAAATCCCTTGTCTGGCTATACTGAAGGAATTGACCTAACGCTTTAGGGGGAAAATTGACAGAAGGAGGGGGGAGTTCGCAAGGGGTTAAGAGGACACCAGTAAATCTCTATGGGTGGGAGGAGGGGACGGGAAGGGCTAAGATACTTGAGTGGAGAGTATCCGCATTCTTGAGAGCTGAGAATCGATTCGGAGTCCCGTGGGAGTTTGAAGGACAGAGGGACGTGCAGTAGACGCGAGGTTGCCCCAAAGAGGACAAGGGACAATTAAAAAAAGAAGAAAAAAATGACTTCCGCATGGGATTATAATCTCCAATCACTAGGCACCCGGGAGGAAAGGTATTAACCTTCATACATACGAGAGTGCTGCCAGAGACCGAAAAGGTAGACCCCTTCTATGACAGTGCAAAGAGAAACGTCATTAAAGTGGGGCGCCCGAGCCGGGGGCGAGTGGTATAAGTTGCGGGAGATGAAGTGAGCTATGAGGGGCGTAGGTGAAGAAAAGAGAGAAGAGAGAGATGATGTGTTGTTCTTCGGGGGGTTTCGCCGATGGTTTTGGAAACTGCGTGTCATATAAGGGTGTGGTGAAAGGTTTTAACAGAGCGTGGGCGTTCGGGTGGGGGGGGGAAAAAGGGGGAGCGGGGGTCCTTTTTCTTTAATGCTTTGTCGGTGCAACGGGAGTTTGTTTCCTGGAGACGGAGATGGGTATAATCGTGTGACGAGGGGCGGGTGTGTGAAGGGGGGGGCTCCCTTCGTGCACACGTTAGGAAACTTTTTTGAAAGCACTTGTCGATACGACCATGGAGACAGCAAAGGGAAAAAAGCGGAAGGCCGCCGAAAGGGAAAACATGTCGCCAGGACATCGTCTCCTTTACCGATTCCTTCCTACTCCTAGAGTGTCCCTGTCAAAAGGAGAAGTCCGATGGTGCGGGGGGGTCTCCAGAAAAAAAGGGGCGAGATGGGAAGTAGAAGGCTATTACTACCAATTTGTAACTCTATAAAAAAGGGCCGAAGGAAAACCCAGTCACAAAACGAGGGAATAAAGGAAAAGCTTAGGGCACCTCTCTTAAAATCCTCCAACGGAGGTCTTCCTGCGAGAGACGGAAGCGGGCGTGGAATTTTACAACGGGCCGGGGGGTTGTTTCACCGTTCTCAACAGAAAATCTGCTCAGCGGGTTTCTGGCCTGCGGTTCTTCGGCAAAGGGGGTGTGTGGACGGGCCCTACCAACTACCTTATTTTGGTCCGTTCTGGCTGGCATTAGGACGTCAAAACCATAAAAAGTACGCGTGGGATGGTAATATATTTCAGGCGCAGCGTTAAGGGGGGATTTCGCTAACAGAATCTTTTCAAGAAAAAAAAGAAATGGCCTCACTGCTTAATAAGGGGAAACTCACTTCTAAAAACCTCATGAAGTGGATAAACTCCAAAGAAGCGCATTGACAAAAATCCTCAACTATTGCGCTGGGCCCGAGCAAGGGGAGGACAAGAAAAAGCCTCTGAGATGGAAAGTGTTCGCTGGCTACGTGGCGGACGTCTAGGGAATCCCCCTGTGCTTTTGGGGAGGGGTGATCGGGTGGGGAGGAAAGTGCCGGATCTGGCCGGCGCCGCGGCGGCAGGTAAGAGATCCCTAGACTTATGCATAACAATGGCAACCAGAAGAGACTGCTTTTGAAAAAAACCGGAGATCGTAGTGGAAGACGAGGCGAACAAGTCGGACAACTGGTACAGAGATATAAGGAATGAATCGTCATCGGATTGAACTCGCTTCACATAAATGGTGGGAAGAAAAGAGACAATCAGGGGCGTCGAAGAAACGGTGGGGGCGTTGCCGCACGTCTCTCCGTGTGCGAACGAAATTGAAAGAAAAACATGAACAAATTAACAGGTGGAGCGGGGAAGACCGATATCCCGTCTGCAAAACTGAAAGACCCGCCGCGGTGCCGTCGGGGCTAATGTCTCGGGAAATGGATTAAGAGAAGGGAAGCGGAGGAAAAAAAGAAAGGCACAGACTATTGCAGGAAAAACGGGATGAGATAAGGAAATCCTCACAGAAAAAAAGCGACACCTTCTCAAGTCGGAGGAACACCGGACGGGATGGACCAAGAAAGGAGAGGAGTGTCAATGAGGAGACTGAGTGAGAAGAATGAGAGAGAACATTCCTCCTGCGGAAAATTTCTGGGTTTAACGATTAGGGTCTGAGAATCAAAATGGTAAGGAATGACGGCCGAAAAAAACGCGGAACCAGCAAGCGTACGTTGGGGCGCTGGTTCCCGAAGGCGCAGCAGCCCAAGGAAACACTCATGGATGGGAGTCCCACAAAAAATCAGTTGGAAGGAAAGTAAAAACCTTCCATCAAAATCAAGATTCCGATGAAGGGTAAGGGCGAAATGAATAGGGGTCATAAAGAAAAGAGGCTGAAGGAAAATGGAGGGCCGATTCCGGCGGATTCCTCAATTTGATTCACTTTTAAAATCGGGCTCAAACGGAGTTCGGAAGAGGTGTGATGGGGTGGGAAGGAGGACATCGCTGGAATAAGAGGCGAAATCCGTTAGATAGAAAGTAGATCATCGCTTGTTTCTTGAGACCAACAATAGGGGGGGGCGGGAAGAGGGGGGAAAGGGGAATCGTTCAGATTCGAGTAAGGGGGCATAGGGAGTTGGTGGGCTCCCGCTTGAGGATTTGGAAAAATAGGAGTCGAGCACTGCGATGTTACTGACATTTGGAGCGAAAAACATTACTAAAAACCACAGGAACGTGAAAGAAAGAGCACACCACAACCATCTTCATCACGATTCGCATCTTCGAAAAGGCTCCCGGAAAAAAAGACATGAAAAGACTCAAAAAAGAAGGAAGAAGATACCCGGGGCGAACCCGTAAAAAACCCCACTCGATAAAACAAATTAACCCCCTTGTTTTAGTAACTAATGAAAATCGGCGACAACTTCCTAGGGGAAAGAAAAGAAGAAGACATCGAGATCTATCTTCGAAAATCAGCTTCGCGCAGCCTCGATCACCTCAACTGCACAGAACGCTCATCGGGGCTACTCGACTCAGCAGGGTGGAAAGGGAAAAAGGGGAATCAGAAGGGGTCAGAGAGTGGGAGTAAGCGGCCTCAGTCTCGGCATGTAGTATACATTCCGCCTGGCCGCGTGAAAGAGGCCCTTCATCAGAGGGAGGGGGGAAGAGGGGCTGATTGGGGGGGGAATTCAGTTGTCGTTTGGCACCGGAGGAGAATAACCACTGGCGCTCCATCCTCATAATACTCGAATCCCGCTGGGAACGGCTCCGCCACGAAAAGCAGGAGAAACTGAGGCAAACGGAAGGGAGAAGAAAAAAGAGAAAATTGTAGGAAGATAACCTGGCGCTCCGCTCTTCAATGGAAACCTAAATTTTATGTTTCAACTGAGTTCCATTGACGCACAAGCAATGGGTATGCCCGGGGGGAAGGGTTAAATGGGAAGGGAGGAAAAAGAGAAAAAATTCAACCACAGGGGGCCCGTCCGTGGGGGACCACACCTAAGACCAAGAGTGCAGTCTCAATCACCCGGCATCCAGCGACCGGGGGGACAAAATTCTGAAACTGAGGAAGGGTTTTTTTTTTCCAACATTAAAGGACAGCTTTGGGCACATCTTGCTCCGGTTGTTTTTCAATCAGAGGCCTCACGTTGGAGAAGGAGCTCGAGATGCATTCAGAGGAAGAGAAGGGAAACCAGGTCTCTGCTTCCGAAGGGGCGCTACCGTTTTGGGAGTAGCTGGGGAACAGGAGGGCGCGGCTGGGGAAAGTTGGAGGGGGTGGGGTCAAGTGAACGACAGTCCATCGTTCGAGTTCCGAATTGGCCCACCGCGAAGTCGCTTCCAATAGGGAGGGAGAGAACCAGGGGCTAAAGGGAGGGGATGTCTTCGCAACTGTAGCTTGTATGAGACCTTGCGAAAGGGAATAATACTCCTGAGTGCAGGGTCGAAAAGAAGTCGAAGAATTAATCAGAAGAAAAAAAAGGTCCCGCGAAGGGGGAGAGAAAGACCGTAAAAATCGAAGGGTCTGAGTTAGATGAAAAAAAGAATCCATGACGGCGGACCTTCAAATATCGAGTCCCATTCTGCGATGGATAAAAGAACAAAGAAAAGGGCAACAAAAGCGACCCAAAAGCCGGAGACATGACTGACTACAGGGACATCCCCCCCTTGAACCGCCAATCGCTGAGAAGAAACGGTTTCCAATTTCGAGTGAAGGGCGAGTGGGAATAGGGGAAAGACAAAATAAAGACAACAAGGGCCACCTTCTACTTGGTTGAAAAAGGTTTTTACGGAGTGAAGACTCCATCCATCCTCCCTGAAGCCACCTCAATAAGTAAGGGAAGAACTCAAAACTGAAAAAAGGGGAGAGGCAAAACCGCGCAGGAGGGCGAGCCACAAGTCCCTCTCTCAAAACAACAAGGACTAGAAAAGGTCGGCGAGCGGGAGGATGCTCGAAGGCGAGGGAGTGGGAATCTCAAGAGAAGGGTCAAAGTGTGGATTATGAAAAGAATAGCAATATAGTGGAGAAATGGATTATGGATGAGTATGTCAAGTACAAGGTTCCCAATTACTCGGGGGGGGAAGGGGGGTCGGGGCTATGGTAGATTGGGAAAACGAGGAAAGAGAATCACGCAGGAAAAAAGGGGGGGGGACCTGGATTGAAAGAACTCCAGTTTGGAAGTGGATATTTTTCTTATGGTCCTTTCTACTGGGGGATCATCGGGGGTGGGGGCTGCGGTGGTGAAGGCTTGTAGAAGGGGGGTCAGCCGGTGGGAAAGGAAGCCGGGGGCTCCTTACAAATGATTCCTTATTTCAACCAATGATGTGACCGTAGTGGAAAATAGATGGCAAGGAAAAGTCAGGAGGGAGGGTGGTCTCGAGGAAACTTCGACAGGCGAGACACTTCAACCATTACTTTAGTTGCATCAACGAACTTAAAGAGCAAGTGCGACTATAAGACATTGGGGGACGCGGGTGTGGGGAAAGAAGAGGGAAGGATATATAAAGAGGCGACGGGTCCAAAGGGTACTGCCACTCAATGGAAATCTTCGGGACGAAGAAAATCACATGGCGGCCTTCCCAAACAGGGGGGATCTCTAAAAAGAGAAAAAGAGGTCTCATAAGCAACGGGGGAGCTTGCTAATTAAAGAATCTTCAGTCCCAAGAGATCTTTAAACGGGAAACGGACGAGGGAAGGAAACCATTCAGAAGCAAGGAAAAGGGAATCTTCAACTTAAGGGGACAGACGGGCCGAGGAGTGGACGCCTGGGCAAAAAAAGTTCAAAAGGGAGCCGTTTGATTGGACCGTAAGAGGGCAGGAAAAAAGGGGAAATGGGGTAAGGGGAAAAATCATTGACTGTAGGGGCAAATTGTAGAATCAGCAAACATTTGCCTGTGGTCCGGGACTCGCTGAATCTTGAACCCCGACACCAAAGGAATAAATCCGTGGCGTTGGGGGGAGAAGAAAGGGGGAATGACGAAAAAACTTGGAGGGGGTGGAAAAAAACGGGGCAATTTTATATGAAATCATAAAGAAGTTCGCTGCGGTCCGGAATTGGCGAAGGAGAAAGATAAGGGGTAGAAAGAAGAAGGAAAAGAGTGCTCGAGAACCTAGTCAATGAAAAGGTCATGGGGGAGAAGGCGCCAGGTCTGCAGCAACTTTTGGACCCAAGGAGAGGATTGCACACAGCCAGACACTGCTATGTCAAATCATGGATGAAAAGGGGGGGGGCTCTCAATAAATGCGGACTCGCGGGCGGCATTCAGTGGGGGGCCCCAGGAAACAGAAGCTCTAAAAGGGGAGGAAAAGTACCGAAAAGGGGACAGTGAAGGGGTATGATTTCTTTTCCCAAAATGTGCAGGGGGGTCGCCGAAACCCGAGTGGATCATGGAGGGTGGAGGGGAACTGGCGTGAGGAGCAGGGGGGGGATGTGGATAAGATATAAGATTGAAGGGCTTATATGGAGTTGTTCGGGGGAAATTTGGGTTTTCAGGGTGGGGGGACCGCGGATGGGATGAAAAAATCCAATTTGGGTCAAAGTTGGAAAGAGGGTGTGCTCAGGGTGACTCTTTTAAGTCTTTTAAGCTTGTGCTTGGTCCCTGTGGGGAAGCGTTGACCGGAGGGGTGGGGAGGGAAGGAAGGGGGGTTAAAAAGGGGGGGAGGATTATCTTGCGTACGGACAGGGGGGTGCTGCCGTTCGTCCTTCTGTTTAATCACTTGTTACGAAAGGGACGCCGAGCAAAAAAAGGGAGCGAGGAAGAAAGGGGGAAAAGAGGCCCATGACCTGCCAATTGATTCTCACATGCTTCACTGGACTGAGAGGACCCCGTCACGAGAATACCGAAAGAAGTTAGGGCCAAACATCTGCGGCTCTATTTGAGTACAAAAAGTTGAGAACGTAATTAAATCAAAGATTGCCACCGTAAACCCAACTATCTTAACCTGATCCCGAGCCCTGAGAAGTTCACGGTTCAGTCAAACAGCTTATGAAAAGGAAGAGGGGAGAAGAGAGAAAGTAAGGGGGACTTTGACAGAACAGGGGATGGGGGGGACGCACCTATCGCCTTACTCCAACTACTCTCAAGGGTATTGTGTGCAGGGCCTTGTCCGGTCTGACAAAAAGGGGAATTTTGGGGGGGGGATAGGAAAAGAAAACGCCTGGGCGCTGCTGACGATCAGCACCCGCCACTGAGTGCTTTTTGTCATCAATCGCGAAGCGAAGCAGGGGGGAAAGGGGGATGGCCGAGGAAAGTCACAGGTTCAGAAAAAGACAGGGAAAGGGGGACGGAAGACTTTGGAACTCCTCCAACTCTGGCCATCTCCGGATTGAAAAAGCCTCCCCGAATCGATGGGAAAAAAAAAACACGAAGGGGGGGAGAACGTCGGAAAAACAGAAATGAGGAAGGTGGCCGACTGCGCCTCGTCGGGGTCCATTTTGGTCTGGGCCCCTGTGCGGTTGCGGCGGCGCGAAGTGAGGGAACTGTAAGGAGCTCGGGAAAAGGGGACGGAGGAGGGAAGGGGGAAAGAAGCAAGACCCGATACTTATGCGGGGTACCGACAGCGGGCGGCCGAAACCGCGGCGAGAGGGGATGTTTAAGACCGCTTCCATGAGGACAGGGAGAGGTCAATAGCATTCGGGGGGTCTCGGGAACGCAGGAAAAACTGCCCGAATGGTGGCGAATGAAAAAATCAGGATCGTGGGCGCGATCTGTGAAGACCACCCGTCCTTCGCTTTTCAAGATAAGCGATCCTCAAAACAGCAGCGCTCTTCATGGTAACGGTCCGACTGAAAGCCGAGGAGTCCAAGTCCGAGAGGCAGGACTACCGAGCCGCTTTTAAAATATCTTCATAAAGGGCGCTGGAGATTCTTCCAGCTGCCGCGGCTTATGAAAGAGGGCATCCTCACTTTGGGAAAACGACTCCAAAAGCGAAGGGGCTGATAGAATAGGACACTACAAGCAACGATTCCACAGCTCCAAAAGGAGAAAGAAACTAGGCTTACTACTTGCGCCCATTCTTTAGAAAGACGCTCATTGGATCGTGGTCAATGCGAGCGGGCTGGCGTGGGGAGATATTCGGGGGAAGGGGTGTGGGAAAAAGGAAGGAAGAGTTGAAGTTGGGGTTGTGGGAAAGATTAGTTCGGGTGCGCCATAATGTAAACGGATGGCGAGAGGATTGAAAAAAAGACACGCGTACGTGTCCTCGGGGTTCACGGGAGAGCTGCCGACACAAGCCCCGAAAAACAAGAAAGGAGGGTGGGGAGCGCCAAAAAAATCCTTTGAATGACCGCCGCACATCCAGTCGGGTCCCGAGGGAGAAGGAGCAAACGTCGTGTAAAGGCAAAGGCCCTATTTAACGTGCCTCGCGAAATCCTGCAAAGAACCGTGGTAAGGAAGGGGGAAATGGAGTCGGGACTAGGAGTTCTTAGGTTGCCTGGTGTTCCCGGGCCGGAGTCAAAGAGAGGGGAAGCTGGGCTCGGGGTCGTACTCGACATCTGAGAACATCCTCCGAAGTGGGGGGAGGGACCCCCGAAAAAAAGGACCAAATCTTATTGAGGAGTATGGGTTAAGGGGCCGAGTGCAGGGAGGAAATTAAGGAAGAATATTATGTAAGGGGAGCAAATATTAGGTATGGGGGACATGTGAGGCTCTTTGGAACGAGCCCTTGGGGGCTCAGGAGGACATTTCGGAGACAGTGCGGCGACCGAAAATAAAGTGGGGAGTCTTTATAATCACCCCCCTAAAGTGAACGAAGGGAAAGAATCCGATCCTCGCAAACGCTCCCGGCACAAAGAAGGGAAAACAAGGAGAACAGAGTTGAAAGAAAAGGGGAGACCCCTGCCTACCCTGAAAAAGAGTCCTAACTATGGAAAAACATTTCACCTCTTTATTTCATCCTTGTAGGCCCCCCCAAAATCGGACGACAAAAAATCCTAAGAAGAGAAACCCTCCCTACCAGAAGATACTAGGCTATCTATCTGAGTATTAGGAACTCCACCTCATCCCGATCCACTGGCAGCGGGTCTCGGGCGACCGACTGAATAAGGGAACAAGGGACGCATAACTTGAAACCCTTGTTCGAGGGCTCGGCGGCGGCTTGGAGGAAGACACGCAATGTGCCGCCCGCGGGCCGCGTGCTTGAGAATGCCTGGCTCATAAAATTTAAGGGGTATGGATGTTGTTGAATGACCAAAGAGGGCACAAATACTGCATTAAATTTCTTAAAACCAAAGAAGAACCACAGGAACCGTCATAAAACGAGATCTCGGGGAAGACCGCTGGGGAAAGAGCACTCACAAGAGACGTGAAGCCACATTCAAAACCCGACCGCATACCGAAACAGAGATTTCCAAAGGTACTAATCCCGACGTCAAGTGGAAACAATAAAGAGTAGGGGAAGCAGACCGTCCTGCGCTCAACCTCTATCACCTTGGATTAAAGGGTGTCAGGGTAATTTTCCGACCAAACAACGGAACCACCACAAAGGGGCTGCGGGGCGCCCAATTTGACGGAAACCAAGAAAAAAGGGAAACAGTTCGCGCGCTAAGGGAAATCACCCGGCCTCTCAATCAAAAGGGTTGGGCAAATGCGCACTTCCCTCGGCATTCAATGGGTCAGTCACGTAGGCTCAACTAGGAGTGAAGGGGAAGGTTGAGAAAAAAAAAAAAAAAAATGTCCTCGTTTTGATAAATGATGATATGTGAATCAGACTTCTAGTCCATTGGGATACTCTTCGAGCAGAAACCATAACGAAGTTGTGCCGAAAACTATTTGATAGTGGGATATCGTGGGTCCAATTGGTTGGAAGTCTCGAAAATTGTGAATTTTCGGGTCGTCAGCAAAAGTGGCCAATGGATGTGCGCATTTGCATCCAATGGGGTCCACCTGCCGCTGGTACTATTACTAATTTCTATCCCCAACTGGCTCTGGAGGTCTTCTAGGAGAAAGCTTCGGCCTTTTCAGGGCCCCTTTGCAGAACTGCTCACTTACATCACGTTAGTTCTTGCGCGGAAGGTCTAACTCCTGCCTGCTAAAGATCCCAAACATCCCCTCGAATGGGGTGATCGCGAGAAACCGTCCACTGCGGTCCGTAACAGGGAAGAGTCCCTCCGGGAGTCAGTTCGACGGCAACGCAAGAACATCGGTATCTTACTCCATTCTTCTGAGACCTTCTCCAAGTCAAAAAGAGCATCCCCACGAAGATGATAAAGCGTCTTCCAGGACGCAATCTACAAATTGAAAGGGACGCAGACACACGACCTAGGAAGGGAAATCAACTGCAGAAAAGGGGACGACTCTGAAATACCAGATTACCCGAACCAAACAATTAAAAAACTGGAGAAGGGGGGGAAAAATTGGGGTTTGTACTTTCTTCTGCAAGGGACTAAAAAAAAAGCCTCCGTAGCTATTCTATCCCGCATTGTAACGCGTCTGGAGAACGACATCGAGTAGAGCATCATAGATCAGAGCTTCATCAGACACAACAACCATTATGATGGGAAATATAAGGGATGATGATGCTCGGATTCTTACGAGAAAGACCAGAAAGGGGACAGAAGTGTGATGAGGATGAATATAGCTTTTCTGAATGGGATGGATGGGGGTTGGGGGGGGGGGCATAAGAAAGAAAAGGAAAGTGTCCCCCCCTTCGCAATTAATTTTTGTTTCGGGAAAAAAAAAGAGGGTAATGTAGTGGGGGGGGGGGGGGGGGGGGGGGGGGGGGGGGGGGGGGGGGGTTGTGGTAGTGAATCGAATTCGAATTTGTGGAAAAGGGGATTCATACGTCAGGGTGTTGGGGCAAGGCCGAAGGGGCGCTGGTGGTCTGGCAAGTCTTTGAAAAAAGTTGTGATTCGTGTGGTAATTTAGGTCCGGAGATCGCCCGGTAGGAAAACAAGGGCAAGTTCGAAGGGGGGGATTCCGTGTCATCACATATACTGCGTCGGGTGGGGAAAAAAAGATAGAGAAGGAAGGGGAATGGGGTCAGCGATGAATTCTTGACTAAGGGGGCTTGCTACAAAGCATTCCCCAAAAAAGGAATTACTTGGGAATGCGGTGCAAGGTCAGCGACACATTAAGCAAAGTCAAAAGCGCAAAGGCATGGGGAAAAACGAGGGGGAGACGAGTACGAAGGCTAAGGGACTACTCCGGGGGAAAAAGGGGGAGGGGAACTACCAGGGGGAAGCGAACTTGAAAGAATCAACAGACGCGGGCCCTGACAAACGGGGGCAAGATCCAAGGAAATAAACAGCTACAGCAAAAAAGGCTTGTATTCATTATCTCGATGCTGAAAAGGGACTAAGCTCTGCATCATCGCGAGCTCAAGCGTGAACAACGGGGAAGGACAAGGGAGGAAGGGGAGGCAGCAAGCTGTTAAAGGTAAAACGTGGGTAGGCAAATTGACGGCCGATGAGGCCGCAGTTCCGGGGGGATTCTATTCAGGGTTGGGGAAAGGAAAAGCGAATGGTATTTCCGGTTGGAGTTTTGGAATTGCGTAAAAAAAAACGCAGGGCAAGGTGTGGGGGGAGTTGGGTTTCTTTCCGCAAAGTCACAGAAACCAAGGAATAACAGTGGCGCGCTGGGGCGGAAAGTGCACGTGAAACGAAGTGGAGGTTTCAACTTGACAGCGAGGGAAGTTTTCACGAGGTGGGGGAGGGAAGGGGCGGTCCTGGAATGAGAAGAAGGGAGAGAGAGAAGGTGAGGAACTTACATAGTTTTGACTATTTGAATTTCCTGTGAAGGGGGATCGAAATGGGGAAGTCAGATAAGAAGAGGGGTAAAAAAAAGAAGAAACTCAGAACAACCACCATCCAGAAAAATGAAAAACATAAAGGTAAGAATAAAAAAAAAGCGCAGGTCCCTCTTGGACATCTTGGGCCTCACAGAAGAGAACATGGAGGACCAATATCGAAAATTTATGCGACTTCTATGTTAACAGGGACAGTTAAGCCGCTGAAGGGCTTTCTCATAAACATAACGTCTCAGATGGGGGTTTCGGGATAGGCATAGGAGGAGGGTTTTGCGCTCACCGAAGAAGCTCTAGTAGTTTTCATTTATTGTTGAATAGTCGCGTTCTTTACTGGAGAGGATTTTTTGTTTTACGTGTGTGTGCTTCCTTATTAAAGTCAAGGGGGGGGTTGTGCAAATGTTTTCCAATCGGCGTGCGTGAGAGGGGGGGCCTTTTGAGCTTTGGGAGCGACCCGTAGCTTTAATTCTTTGGGTCCTGGAAAGGGGCGACGGGGGAGGATTATCGTATGCGGGGGGCTGGCGCAGCGGGCAAGGACCGTGTTTTACTCGTCCGCTAGTACGAAAGTGAGAGGGAAACGCGCAATGCTCGCATTACATAGGGCGTCCAAGGAAAGTAAAGGTCCCAAATTCTACTACAGGAGGGAAACTGGAAAAGCTTCAAAAAAAAAAAAATCAAATGTTTCTTGGGGACAAGACCCTAAACAAAAAAAAGGCGAAGAGTCGGAAAGTACGAACAACAGGAGTGACGCGCGGCAGCAATACAGAATAAACCCCAAGGGGAAAACCACTAGAACGAATTTCACCTCAGGGGGAAAAGCGGTCTCAAACGTCTGCAAGGAAGAGGCAAGGAGGGGGGAGTTTGTACCTAAGAAGGGGAAGTGGATTGTCGGAGAATCAGCGAAGGACTCCATCTCGGGAGGGGGGGCTGACGTAGTTTGATTGCAACGGGGGTGGTTCCACCAGAAACAAATTTAAGGTTGGGTCAGGAGGAAATCTGCCAAAAAGGCCAACCAGAAGAAAACGTAAGAGTAGGGTAAGCCTCCTGTTACAATTGGGTCCGCCCTTCATCGCTCCCCAAGAAAACCTCCCTTGGGAGTAATAAAGGGGGGGGGGAATAAATGAATACAGCAGAGGGGAGAAACGCCAACGCGAGTTGAACCAATACTCCCCAATAATAGGGGTTAAATAAAAAAAAAAGTGGACGCGGAGAGTGCTAGTGTGTCGCTGGTCCAGAGGCTGACTGTGATATTGGGAGAGAAGGAAAAGGGGGATGGTTGGAGGAGAGAGCATGGGCTGTGCCACTACTGGAAAAAACGCTTCAATAAGTCTCCTCGAGAATGCGAATTCCTGGCAACACTTCGAGCAGGAAGGGGGAGGGGAAAGGAGAACGGGGGAAAAAGGGGAAACAGGGAGAATGTAGGGAAAGGATGGATGAGGGTCGGAACCGGAACGATTGGGCGGAAAGAAAAAACCAAGAAGAGAGAAAGACGTCATTGCCGACAAAACCGAGGGGGAAGCGAGCGTTTCAAAGCCTCAAAATGGCAGAAACTCCTGTAGGTCAAGAGGGCGAAGGAGAAATTGAACCGTCACGATCGCCAGAGGCACGCCGCACTCTTTGAAAAGGAAGATTCTTAGGTCCGGCCGATGCTTCGGCCAGATAAGGCGGGGGAAAAGCAAGGGGAGCGAAAAAAAAAAAGCAAAGGGGGCTATAAAGTAATACAAAACCATCTCAACGGAGAAGAGAGACGGCATTCGTGGTGGGAAAAAGATTCTGGCTGAGGGGGCAATGAGACAGGGGGGGAGGGGTATGAGATGACGGGAGAAGGGATTGAACGTCTTCCCCGAGTGTAAGGCACGGGGGAAAAAAGTAGGAAGATGAAGTGAGAAAAAAGAAACTTTACAAGCAGAAGGGAACTATGAACCAGCGCGTACGTTTCCGGGGTTGCTTCTAGAGGGGAAGCAGCCCAAGAAAACGAAACACTCAGGGGAGGGTGCGGCCTCTCCCAATCAATTTACGAAAAACAAGAAAAAAACAGACAGGAGAGTCCTAGGAGATTGAAATCCAAGGAGTCGGGGGAGCAAAGGGGGATTGAATGAGAATGAAAGTCCGCAGGGAAGTAGGAGAAAGAAAAGTTTTAAATTAAATCAAAGGGGGAGAAAATAGGACATTTTAAGGAGTAAATTGGGTCTCGTCTTCAATCGATGGGAAAGAACAGTGGACGGAAATCCGGGGTGGGGTTCATAAGCGTGACTCTCCACTGGTTTTTCGTTATACAAGAAACATCGTATTTTCTGATTTGGTCCTCTTAAGTGAGAAAAAAGAAAGGAAGCGAAGAAAAAGGGAAGGGGAAGACCGTTTCCTGATACATTGCTGCGAGAAATCACTTAGGAGGGAGACAATGGGGAAAGGATCGGGTACCAATTGCTGAACGGGAAAGTGGGAGAACATCGCAAACCCTAAAGCTCAAAAAAATAAATCCCTCATCCTCCAAAAGGATTCAACAAATCACTTCCATCTAAAAAAAGTTCAAAGAAAAATGCTCAAAAAAAAAAGCGCCCCGGGATGACCGAAAAAAAACTCTTTAAAAGGGACCCCGAGGGAGACTCTTTACCTCCACCAAAAAATAGCTACCAAACAAATCTCCACAAAAAGAAAGAAACACCTAGATATCTCATCTTCCAAAAGAAGGGAAGTATCAGAAGCGAAACGAAAAATGAGAAAAAGCAGCGGGAAAAAGGCAAGTCAAATGGCGGAGGGTTCACATGACACCTTCTATAAAGTCTATTAATAGGGGGGGGAGGATAAGGGAGCGGGGGAGGTAGGAAGGGGAATACACTCAAAGCAAACGTTCGGGAGAGGAAGGGGGCGTACTCAACATAGAGCATTTTCGGTTATGCCATGGAGGTGGTCCAAAGAAGATCGAAAAAATGCAAGGAGAAAGAGGGAGATGCCACGACGAGTCAGAGGTCACTAGATCGCAAAAACAAAAAGGAAGAAAAAAAAACAAAACACAACGAAAACAGGCACCCAGCACGCACCACCAAGATCAGCGCCCCACAAGAGCAGACTCCAGCTGAAATGAAAACCCCCATGGTCCCTTCGAAAAGGGAAAAGAAATCATAAGAATGGATGGGAGAAGCGCATCCGCGCGTCAGGTTAAAATCGGTGTAACGTACCTCATGATAGAACATAGAGGAAAAGGGATGGGATGAAGTGGTGTCCATAACATTTCCATAGTCAAAAAAAAAGCAAACACAGGGAGCGCGAAGGGAATTCCAGTCCAACTTAAAGCATTTAAGAAGGCGATAAGGTCCAGCCGGCCTCCATATGGGTAAGGGGAATATGCGATACGAAAGAAAAAAATTCAAGGTGGTCCTCCCTTATTGACTTATTTGAGGGGGCTGCAGGGAAGGGGGTTAATACGTCACGTTAGAAAGGAGATCAGGTTCAGGGGAGAAGGCAAAAGCTGTAGTAGATAGCATCTCCAAACTCCTTTCGTAGGGGAACGTTGGATGAGTTGGGAGAGACTTGGGGCAGAAATATTTTTCGGGACTCTGGAAAATAAGGAAAGGTGGGGGTTGTAAGGTGACGACAAGGGAAACCGTCGCATCTGGGGGATCAGAAAAGCGTCAAGGAAACGCGAAAATGTCGGGAGGAAGTGAGGAAAAAGGGCAGTAGGGGAGGGGGCTGCGAGGGCCACAAGTAAATACTCTTGAGGGAATGAAGGGGGAGCAAACCTTTAGAAGAAGCAACTGCCAAGTGGAAAAAAAACGTTATCATGCGAGTCAACTCGACGATCGATGAGACCTAGGATCGACGCCGTTAGGGGGGGGGGGTTGAGTAAGAAAGAGGAGGAAGCTACAACCCTCTCATCAACGCCAAGGAAAACCCTCGGGAAACACCAAAATATGATCAACTTAAGTGAAAAGGGCAAGGAAAAAAAAAACGGGGAACCGGAGGGGGAAAGATACCAACCAGAAGTATGGGTAACTGGTGGAGGCAACACCAGGTTCCTAGTTGGAAATCGTAAAGAGATCCCCAAGGCCCCGCCCTGGCGAAAAGGGGGGGAAAAAATTTTTTAAGGGTCAAGTAGGGGAGGAGGGACCCAAAAAAAAAAAACCCCCAAGGAGGAAAAAAAAGAAAAACCACATCATAATTCCATCTATAGGCTCCATCCACAAAGGGTAACCGGAGGGTCGGCAGTCGGGAGGCCGCCGGAAGGTTAGAGAGCCGGCCTGGACGTATAAGCAACAAAAAAAAAAAGTATTGAAAATATATATGGCCTTCCGTAGAGGACTCTAAAAATATGGAGGGCCGACGACCCGAACTGAAGGAGATAATGGAATTATTCTGGATTTGGTATTCATACTGTGTTTCCCTTCGGAAGGGGAAGGGTGTTTGGCGGCAGAAGGTAGGGGAGATGAAAATAGCAAAAAGTAACTCGCAATTGGGGACGTTATCGCAAAAAAAATTTTTTGTGCGATGACCGAGGGAAGGGGGGGCGCTGGAGGTCCTGGGTAATGTTCAGTGTGGGACGGGGGGGGGTTACTGGGTAGATGGGGGAAGCCGACTGGAGTAGAGAAAAAAGGGGAGGACTGGATTAAGTATTTGCTACAGATAAAAAGGGAGAGAGTCTGGTAAAATTATAAATCAAGAGTAGGTTACTGGGGGATCTATTAGTAGCGGGAGAAGGAGGGCGAAACTTCAAGAGGAGGGTGGGGGGTATTAGGGCCATTTCAAATCGTAAAACACGGTTTTTCAATGTCAGAGGGGGATCCGAAGAAGAAAAAAGGACAAGATACGATTCGAAGGTGGGTGCTTAGGGAAAAAACTTGGGAAGCTTGACTAAAATCACAGAAGGAGAACCTTCCCAAAAAAAGGGAGAAGATACTAAGAAAAAGAAAAACCTCACGAGGACAGCTCAGGGGTTCTTGGGGCTGTGTGGAAAGAGGGCTCTGGTCGTCGGGGGGAGCGTGTTGGAGGGGGTAGGGGGGGGGAGGAAAGAATCGGGATCTAAAAAATTTAGACTAGGGTTGAAAAACCCTCTGCAAGAATGAAAGAATGGTGGGGGGAAAAAATAGGATGAGAAATTTGACGGGCATGTCCGTCAATTGTTCAACGTCGAACGGGTGAGGGGGGGGGGGGGGGAAAGGGGGAGGAGGGGAGGAAAAAAACTGGTATTTAAAGTTTGGGGGAGTTGTACCACATTTTTAGCCACCATTGTGGTAAGGGGGGGTGGGGAAGAGGAAATCGGGAAAAAACTGAAAAAGGAGGGGCCAAACTCGCTGGGACGAAAGAAAGGGCAGGTTTTAGATCTTCACTTTATACTAGAGGGTGCTCAAGTTGAAGAGGAAAGAAAGAGAGATTTGGGGAGGAAGAGGGAACTGGAAGTACAGAGGTACCGATAGGGTGTTGGCTGTCTAAGGAAAATCGGAAATCAGGACAGGGAAGGGAAGGGGGAGCGGGGAGAGAAAGGGGACCGTTCGAATCGTTCAACCCAGCAACAAAAGACCCGATAGATCATGTAGAAAAAGGGAGAAGGAAAGAGGCAAGCAGGGGGGAACAATTTAATGACCTAAGACGCGAAAAAAGTCCTCAAGTCTCGGTGCGAGGACAGGTGAGGGGAAGCAACTGAATGGTCTCGGGAGAAAAGGGGCCCATCACAGAGTTTTAGAGTTGCGGGAATGGCGGGTTGGAGAGGAAGGGGGTAAGAAAGAGAGAGATATTGATGGTGGATGGCGGGAAAGCGCTTATGCTTTAAATGGGGGAAAGAGTGCTTACTGATTAACAATGGGGGGGGTTCCCTTTTTTCCAAGGGCTGGGGGAGGTCTGGGGGGAGTGGGGGAAACCGGGGAGGAGGGGGGAGCCTTGTGACGTTGTGAAACGTTCTTTTCCTGACGTTTCAGGGGGAGTATCGTTGTACAGTGCTGGAGAAGAAACTGTTGAAGCCAGCCTGAAACGTGTGTAGGAAAAAAGCAAGCAACTGCTAACGCCATTGCCACATACAAAGCATCGGGCGAACGGAAAGAGAAAGAGGCCGGCCGGAAGGCGATCACTTAAAAAATCCGCCGAAAAATCAAATGATGTTCTGGGTAAGTCCCGAAAGGCGGAGTTTGTCGATAGGGAGAAGTAAGAACAAAGAGTGAGACAGGGCAGAGATTAAAAAGCAGGGACCAAAGTAAAGACAAACTTTACGAAAAAATCTGTCGAGAAAGAAGCACCCGCTCTTCCATTAATCAGCAAAAAAACGGAGGGAAAAGGAGAAAAGAGGCGGCTTTGAACGCCAGGATTGTCGCACATATCAGGGACTCAAGAGGACTAGAGGGGGGATGGGGGGTGATGGGGGAAGGAGGGGGGAGTCAACAACTTATTGTGGGAGAAGGAAACACCAGGTTTTCCGGGAAGCAAAGGAACTGATGACGGAAGCAAAAGGAGCGTGAGGGGGGGAAATCTCGTTAAGGCAAGAAGGTACAGGGGTCGGACCGCCGATCGTTAGCAACAGAAATGGAAGGAAAAGCGTAAGACGGGGGAAGAAAGGACGACCAGTAATAAAAACTAAAAAGTTTAACGCCTCCCTAAACGTCCCTCCGAAGGGGGAGAAAGGGACTACGGAAGAAAGTTGAGAGGGGGTTAGCTGGGAGGGCATAGGTTAAGGACGTTTCTATCCGAACTATGGGGTGATAAAAGTCGGAGGCTGAAAAAAGAATTCTTTGACGCCGCGGGTCAGCAGGAAAATCCGAAAGAAAGGAGGATGCAGGGAATGGACACCGATTCGGGTCGTAGCCTAGAAGAGGGGGATCAGCGCGTCATCTGTAAGTCAAGGAGAAAAAGGAGAAATGCGATGCGGTGGCGCGGGAAGGGGAATAAATGGGGGGGCAGGAAAAGGGAATCCAAATGCTAACTGCGGGAGTTCGGACGGGTTGAAAAAGGAGAGTGGACAAAGAGAAAGGGGAAAAGAAAAGTAGAACCGCATCGAGCCTCTTTAAGAAGAAAAGTCGATTCATTCCTATCTCAGACCTCAAGTCAGCTTTACTAAGGGAAGGATACTCTGAAGAGGCAGGGGAGAAGGAAAGATATTAAGGCAGACTCAATTGGAAACGAAAAAAAAAACCAGTTCTATAAAAGGGTCCATGAAACTACCACATTGCAAAAGCTTACTACGGGAAAAAAGGCTTTTGAGGAGGGGGGAAAAATGAGGAAAAGCTGGCGGCGGGGGCTTTATGCTTGCGTTTTTTAAGTGGGGGGAGGAATTGAGGCCACTGCTCGCATTTGCTTCAAAGGTATGGGATCACTAGGACTGGGGAGGAGAAAGAAAAAGGTAAAAGGAGGACGAGGAACTAGTGGAGAACAAGAGAGGGAGGGTTGGTCTGGGCCTTCTCTTCCAATCCATCCCTCACATCAGTGTCGGGTTCAAATCCTTTTAAGACAAGGGAAAAAAGAAAAAACAAGACAAGAGAAAGTAAGAAGGATAAGGGGCGAGAGGTCAATACAATAGGGGGGGGGAAAAAGGCCTTTCAGAAAAGAACGAGAGTAGGACTCACTTTTATGTAAATCAGAGGGAGTACATATAAGTGAGGGAATCTTGGTGAAGGGTTGGGGTCTGGGAAGCTCATGGGAAAATCGGCTACTACTTTGGCTGTCAATATCCCTCCGCGTTTTGCTGGGAAAGAAAAAAACAGAAAAACAAAATCGGGGAGGGAGAGGGGGGACAGGGGAAATAAAAGTAAGCAAAGTCCGAGTAGATGTTTGAATCATATGGCCTTTTGTTTTGCGGGGCTTCCGAGGGATAAGGGGGACAAGGCGTAGTCATTGTCGTAGACAGTAAGAACACTTAAGGACGTGAATGATGTTATCCACTAAAAAAAACCCTCCCTAGAAGAAGAAAAGAACTTCCCTTCCTTCAACAAATCATTACAACTCTCCCCAAAGAATTAAAGAAAAAGGTCAAAAAGAAGAAAGAGGTCAAAATCTAAAGCGCGCAATTGACTGGGGCAGTAGGCGGTCCAAAAAACTCAGTAAAAAAACCAAACATCTCTACTGATTTCTAATCGGAGTAAAAGAAGCGAACTCAGCACTCCAAAAAGGCGAAAATCTCAGGGGAAACGTTCAGCGATTCATCATCTAAAAAACTTGCAAAGAGAAAAGTACAGAGACCTTGGGAAGAGGACGGCCCTGGGGGCGACTTAGGAAGGGGAAGAAAATACCTCACTTTCCTCGCGAGAGCCAGTGACATCCAGAGGCAGGTCTGGATGGTGTTGAAAAAAGGAAAGTGGCTTCGGTGGGCGATCGGATAAGGAAAGGCACTGGGCTCGACCACTAAAAGGGAAAACAGGACATAAAAGAATCTCGATCCCTGGACGGAGAAAAGATCGTGAGACCAGTAGGGAGAAGGAACGGACCGAGACCGAAAAAGCCTAATTTAGGGAAACGCCCTCGAAAGAGGGAAAAAAAGGGGTACAATGTTGACCCAGGCAAATGGGGCAAGGATGCGACAAAAGGCGAGCCCAGGGGAGGTTAATGTCAGACCGTTCATATTTGGAAAGGCAAAGACCACATACCACCAATCTGCGTCAGAAAAGGGGGGCCTCAATTAACCAAGCTCAAAAAAGAAAAGAACCAGTTCAGACGCTACGTCCATCCCCCTGCAAATGCAAAAAAAAAAAGGAACTCCGGAAAAGGGTCAACGTTGACGATTTGAACAGCGGGGGCCGTGATGGGGGGAAAAGACCGTCCGTCACTTGGGGGATGTCTGGGGGACTGATAAGAAAGCCTGTAGAGGAAGGAGAGGTGCAGAGCCAACCGCCGTGAGTGAGAAAGAAGTTGATATAGTTTAGAAGACTGTGGCGGGGAAAGGGCCGATTACCGGGGGAAACGGTTGAGCGTTCAAGAAAGGTCAGGTGCTCATTTAAACAAACGTCGCCTCTGACGAGGAGAAGTCGAGGGGAAAAGAGCAAGGTGACTTATTCGAAAAAAAATTAGGAGGGCTGAAAAACTTCACTCCGAAAAATACGCTGGGGGAAGAATCCGGACGGAATTCTCAGGAGAACTCAGAAGGGGGGAAAAAGAGAATCGACACCGTAACTCGGATAGTCGAGTAACTTAACACAGGGGGGACGCTGCGCACCTTTCCTCCAGGAGGATTATCTCCGGAGAAGAAAAAGAAAGGTTCCACAAAGGGAGAAAAAAACACCGAAAGACGGATCCAGGGGGGAAGCAAACTGGCACTAACACCAAATTAGGTGAGCGTTCGCCATGGTGCAGATGAGGGTGGGTTGTTTTTTTTGTTTTTGTTGTTGGATGTGGGTTTTTTTGGGTATAGGGTTTTTAGTGTTGGGCTATGTGGTGGGGGTGGTTTGAGGTGGAAGTGGGGATGGGGTTTGGTTTTTTAGGGGGTGAATAGAATGGGATTAGTATGGTTGTTGGAGGGGAGGTGGGGTGGTTGGGATTTTCTAGAGGTAGTGTGGGGTTTATTTTGGTTTGTTGTGGGGAAGGGTGTGGTTAGCTAGGGTGGGGGGGTGGGTGAGGGTTTTGGGGGGTTGGGTGGTGATGGCGGGTTATTTGTGGGTAGGGTTGTGTGGATGAGATCGGGATGCGGGTGGAAGTGGGGGTTGGTTATGTTTTGGTAATGGGTATGGTATAGGGGTTTTGAGTTGTGAAAGTTTTGGTGAAGAGTGTGGTGATGGGTGCCGGCCGTTGGCTGCCCCCGTGGGCGTACGAGAGCAAAAAGGTCCGGGCCGCTGCGCACAGGTCGGTGTAGGGGGGGCCGGGGAAGGGTTCCCAATCAGGCTCTTGGCCGGAAACCCCCCCTTCACCCCGTGGGGGAGTAGGGGGGGGAAAAAGGTTGGGAAAAAGGATGAGAATCCTCTCTTCTCTCCTCAAAGAACTGAAAGCAATCCAAGGAACCGTTAGGATTCAGCGCCATCGCGAAGCATAATCAAGTTCAAGAGGCCGAGCCATCAACAAACAGGATGGTAAAAGAGATAATAGGAGAAAGTTCCTTCTTAATGACGAGAGAGATGTCAGGGGAAGCGACGACGTCACGGTTCAAGGGGGGGTGGTGGGTATAAAGGATTATTAAATTTATTGTTTAGGAGGTCATAATACAGAAAGATTTTTGGTCCCCACATTAGAAAGTGGGGTTTTTATGGAAGACAACTGGGGGGGAGGAAGACTTCACTATCAAAATTTTATAACCCAGGGAATACCTTTCGGTCTCTTTCCGATTTGCTCTGGAGGTGGTCGACTAGTTGGAAAGGAGCTGAGGGTGGATGCTTTGTGGAGAGGCGGTTTATATCCGCCAGGAATATAACAGGGGGAGACTTCTATGGATTGTCCCTGTCAGATGACATTATAAAAGTTAAGGGGGTAATTAGAAACGGAGGGAGGGGAAAGGGCGAAAATGATTAACTTCAATAAACTGCAGTAATCAGGTAAAGGATTTGCAGGTCAGCTCCAAGAAGAAAAATTTGAAAAATCCGACAGGGAGGGGTTAGACTAGGACAGGATGAAACAAGGAAATGGAAAATTGTCGACTAACATTGTCTTGCTGCGGACTAAAAGAGGCCTCTTCACTTCAAAAGTACTCATATTCAAAGAGGGGATAAGAAGAAAGGAGGGGGAGATGAAAATAGCGGTCTCAGGGACGGAAAAAGAAAAAAGAGATATACGACTTATACCAACGGACCGATAGGGGGGATTGACACTATATGTTTCAAATCGTAGTTAATGGTCCAGAATTTGGAAAGTCAGGAAGGGGGCAGAAGATGGAAACGGAGGTGATTGGGGGGAGGGAGCTATTGTCACCCGTTGGTCTTTGCCAAGTGGGTACAAGAAGCACAAGGGGTGGGTGCAATGTGGTTCTTGTTCGCGGAAAATATTACCAAAAAGCAAAAGAATCACGGTAGCTGGGGCTCCTGCCGGTCCGTGACAGAACCTTTAGGGGGGAAGGGAAAGACAGGAGGGGGGAAAAGGTGAAGACTTAACTAAATCTCTAGGCGTTCCTTTGGCGAATTGGACCAGGGGAGGAAAAGATGAAACTTGTCGGGGTTAATAGATTTCCTTTTAAAGAGGGGGGGGGGGGAAGCCAAAGTGTACGTACATCGGGTTCCCGCACGAGACCTTACATGTCAACAACCAACCTTATAAAATCAAATGGAGGAAGGGCCTATCAATAGAGCCCGGGAAACGAGGTCGTACATCTTGTATTAAAAAGGAGAAAGACAGAGGAAAAAAAGGAGACGCAAGTCAAAGAGAAAAAACCAGGGAAGGACAGGAAGGGACAGATGTCATTTGGGGCAAAAGGCCTTCTTAATTGAGTCACCTGCCAGGCGAGTGGAAAAATTGGAGGGAAAGATAGTAGGATGTGAGGAAGAAAAGAGAAGATAGTAGAAGAAAAAATAAAGAGGATGGAGGATGGGTGCTTGCGGCTGGGGGGAGAAGTGGGTTGGGGAAAGATTTCGGCTTCTTAAGGGAAAGGGGGGGGGGGGACAAAATGTGGGCAAGAGAGGGGCGTTTGGTTGAAGGGGAGGAGTCATGTTTTC
>Ga0179591_1303956_pt1 | contig 25577 bp, 23 predicted proteins | sample CZOMad2_1_08_16f_FD_182891 | JGI IMG/M metagenome (GOLD analysis project Ga0179591, IMG submission 182891) | Vadose zone soil fungal communities from Angelo Coast Range Reserve, California, USA - CZOMad2_1_08_16fungal (PacBio error correction) | ecosystem: Environmental > Terrestrial > Soil >...
GCGATCACTCCGGGCCTGAACCTCATCGAACTATTTCTCTCGCGAAAATACCTCTTGGGATTATTATGTGCGCCGGTGTGGTAAGACTTCCTTTGGCGAGACGCGAACGGGATTTCAGCGCAGCGGACAGTCTAAGCTGTTCTGGGTCGCGGGGGGGAATATATACGAACGTCGGAGCACATCGCGATGTGGATTCGGCTGAGCGAAACATCAATATACTCCATTATAACGGCATAAACTGGTGTAAATGAGGAGCCCAGCGGCTCACGATCTCAGGGCGCCGCCCACCTCGCGCAGGTACGAGATGGGGTGCGCCCACACGAGAGGGGAATCAGCCTACATCTGGAGATCTGATCGGAATTCCTCGCTGACAATTGTCAGCCGTCAGCAACAGAGAGGCGGACAGGAAGGGAGGGATATTAAGGGCCAAGCTCACCTAGCAGCTCTTCGACGATAAAGGCTTCCCAAGGGTCGCAATGCCGCGGACTGAAGACATTCGTGATGCTCTGATTGTGAAAATAACGGCACAGGCCCATTCTGGAAGCGCAGGCTTCGATATGGAACAAGAAGGGACTATTAAGAGGAAGACATCTTCAGGGAATTTTTCACCGAAGGCATAGAGTGCACGATAGCATCACGTCTAATACACTAGCCTATAGGGTGGGAGTGGGGGGTTCCGGGAGATCTTTCTTAGGCTACTCTATCGAAAACTAGCGGGGAAAAAGAACATTTGCTCCACGGAGTCCATGTTTAAATCCGCGATCGGAGATAGCTCAGGGGATGCATAAAAAAAAGGAAAGGGGGTTATGACCTTCACTTCTGGGGACGGAACTCTACCTCAAGGCCAGTTTGAAGAATTCACGTAGGTAGATCTTACGTCTTCTCGCGCGCCCTTCGAAACGCCGAGGAACCTTAAAAAAAACTGCCGCGCCCCGAAGTGTAGGGCACGGATTGGGGGGGTGGTAAGCTTCTAGTCCCACTGATGGAGGTAATGAGGGAGAATAATAGGCTAGGTAGGCGACCGTTAACCGAAAGGAGGAGAAGAGAGATTGTGTTAATCTGCTATGAGATCACAGCCCTATGCACGAGCTAGAGCGAGGCTTCCTTCCGGGGAGGCAATCCTCGACCCTTCTCTGCGAGAAGATAAGTTCAACGAGTCTGACCGAGAAAAAGAGGAATCGATGAAAATACGAAAGTGAGAACTCGGGAGGGACATCAGGAGGTAGGGAGCCATCGGTGGGGGAAAAAATCCACCCCGAGGAAAGAGGAGGTTGGGGTGAGCGAGTAGGGAAGTGCTCAAGTCTCTAATAAGAAAGCGTCAACCGCGGCACTATATCCGACGGAGTAGTGCATAGAATCGCGAGAAGCAAGGAGTGTTGGTGGGAGTAGAGCCATGTGCGAGGTTAAGGTAAGGGCGGCGACGCTCTTACTCCACTATCTAGAAAAGGGAAGGAAATCGATCATTACGTCGCAAAATAGGAAAGGTACGCGATCTGAAGAACAGGGGAGGATAACGAACAAGATCCATCTCTCGAACACACGATCCCCGAGAATGTGCTTCTTTCGCGTCGAATAAGGCATCGGGTCTCATCTCAACATAACACGAGGAGGGGGGGGGATATATAATAGGGTTCGAACTCTAGAAGCCCCCAGAGGATTGGGGGGTTCGACGGCGTCGGGTGGGGACTGGTCTAAAAAAAAAGAACTCCCTTTTCTCCATAGAGTTCAGGAAATGAGAGGCGTGGCGCTCCTGACCTGGGATGGGGACCTGCGAAAGTTGAAGCGCGAGAACGCGGTTGAAAAGTCGAAAAAATGGACGACCACCGGAGAAGAAGTCAGAGGAAAAAAGGGAGAGCGGAGTCTGCAGAAAGACTAGTGGGCTTGGAAGTCGGACTGTGTTGAAGCGGTCAGTTAGAAAACCGTGCCGTACGTTGACAAAAAGCACCTCAGGTACGAGAAGCTATGAGTCCTTCATGACGTCGGAAGGGGGAGCGGAACGGAGTGGCGGTCCGAACCCGCGGTGGTTCCTAACGGAAGGTCTCTTAGAGCAAATGCTTCTTCAGTTCGCCGCAGAGGAAATCTTTTTCGCGCTCAGACGAGAAGGTCCCGCGAGCAGACAGAAGGGAGAAATGAGATGCGCGGCGGCAAGAGACAATCGAGCTGCTCCAAATAAGACTAGCTATCATGTTTGGTGCGCCTACATCGCAACCGAGGCTCCGGTCCGTAAGTCTACTCCGGTCCGCCATGGGCGCTGGGCGGATAACGGTTTCCGGTGAAAGTAGAGGGTCGGTCGTCCGCAAAGCCTTAAAAGTCCCTGGCGTGAAAACAGGCCGGTAGTAGGCTGATCAATCTACGATATGGGCACCCTCTCCATAAGCTTTCTAGAACGGTAAAGGCTGGAGCGGAAGGGACTCAACCCCAGGTATAAGACCAGGGGAGCCGAGATAAGTTTCTAAGAGCCTAAATCGGAGAATGTAGCACCCTCCACCTGGCTCTGGTGGGTATCGCAGTCAAATGACAAAGATCGCCATGGCATGACAAAAGCAGCTGAGGTCAGCAACTGCCTTCTTCCGGAAGGTGGGCGGTTCTTTATAGGAAGGAGGGGGCTTCTCAGAGGACCAGCTGGAGCGGTCCAACGGTCTCCCAGTTCTTTGACACTTGGTGCGAGAACATTTGGTAGGCTCACCTGAACAGGATGCTCGGGGACTGGCTGACTCGGAACGTTCAGACCTGTCCTGGAAACTCTCACAAGATAGGAACAATCAGGGGAACTCCCTTAAACGTGGGGAAGGCAGGGCCGCTAAGGGCGGCCCTCATCACCTGACTCATCCCACGAGTTCCTGAAACTAATGGGGGGGAACGGCCCGGAGCCCCCAGAGAAGTGTCCGACAATTGTAATTCGGAGGCACTCTACGGGCTTACTAAAAGTGTCAGGGAGAACTCAACCACTCTCCAGGGAATGATCAATGCAACCGTATCATGGGGACAACGTCGCGCAGCGAAAGTATGACCTAAAGGTAATGACTGAACTAAGGAAGAGTATAGGGTTTCGCCGGCGGGCGAGTTCCCTGAGCGAGACCAAAGGAAACGCACAAGCGAGAAAACTAAAGAGTTGTTCCCGTATAATCTCCCAGAGGAAGCTCGAGGAATGCTTGGCACGCGCGGCTCACTGGATGGCATCCAACAGGACCCTCAACGAGATAAAAACACACCTCCATAGGGGAATCGCGGTCCCAGAAAGCGGATCTCCTCAAATCTAGGCTCGGGGACAAAAGGGGGGGGGCCAGCAAGCGATTAACCTGTCAATGAGGATTGGGACAAGCATCGCCGTGGATCGAGGGGAGTCTTCCGGACGCCGTCATGATAACGAGCGACATCTGAGAATGCCGAAGACAGATTAAATTGGGTTCCACGAAGGGGACAAAGTTTCCCCTCACTAAACCTAATGGAGGGGGCCGTCGCGATGCAGTAAACTCGACAGCAAAAGGACGAAGTATGGCGGGAGGGTGTTGACCTAAAATTCAAGGTACTCTGCAACGAATCATATCAGCTTCAAGGCGGCCTGGGCACGAGACGCTCGCGGTTCTTAAAAAGACGGGGGGGGGGACAAATGGGATAGTCTGTGGGGTCTTCCTTTGGAGGGGGGGGAACGCTATTTAAAAAAGAGAAAGTCGACTGTAGCTCATGAGGGCGTGCTGGCAGCGAGGTTTTCGTTGGAGGTTCCTGACAGGAGAGACGGCGGGTCGGGCAAAGCGTCATCGCCGAGGGGGAGAGGCAAAGTACGGCTGTGACCTGCGAAGTAACGGCTTCGGACGGAGCGCGAGGGGCGGATCGAAGGCGAGGAGCGCGTCATGACTATTTACTGAAGAATTGGGGAGCAGGGCTGGAAACAACACGCGGATCCCTATCGCTTGAACCCGCAAGTCGTTCATGGAAAGGAGACGAGGGAGGGAGAGCGACCGAGCCGCATCAAGAATGCAAAAAAACAAAACCCGCCCGAAAGAGCTGGAAATCACCGAGAGCCCAACCAGACCAATCGTCTAAGAATCTCGAGGACCTGGTATTTTGTTCCGAGGAGGGACGTCCCGGGAGAGGAACTCGATAGGTGAATCATGGGGCCTCAGCGATGCCGGTCGTGGAGGGGTCTGTAGACGGCAGTGGGAAATCAAAATAGCATCGGACGACCAATCGGTAGCGACATGCGAGGACTCATCGATCCTGGTGAGAATTCGAGGAGGAGCGATGAGGATTTCTTGAGGTGGAGCAGGATCTGAGGAAAGATTTCGTCTGTCCGGTGAAGCGCTCGTGGGTAGGAGGTGGTCGTATCATAAAGGGGGAGAGCCCGTATGATATGATCAAGGAGCGTCTCTCACAGTCGTCGAACTCCAAAGAGATGAAGGAAGGGATCGGATATCGCCGAGCGGGGTGGCAACCCAGAACCACGTCCGCGAGGAGCCCAGACCTGCAGGGACCAGTGCAGAATGTTCACTCCAATCGTTAGGGGAAAAAGGAGGTTAAAAAGTAAGAAACTCCGAAGAAATCAGCGTCTAGAATCTACGTGTGGGCCGCGCGTAGCTCAGAAGGGAGGGAAAGCGCGAGATGTCGTCAGCAACCGGTTGGAAAGGGGAGCGATTAAGATCGCGAAGGCGCGTCACACACGGGGCGGGGAAAAGGAGATGGACTAGCTGCGTCTTCGCTTTCGCTGAAGTCCTAGGGGGAAGTTTCTGGAAAAAGATAAGGCTCCTCAACGGCTAAAGCTAACGCATCGTGGCAATTATTCATAAATTCGCTTGCGGGAGTTTCTAGTCCACGTGAAGGACGAACGCCACTATCCGCGTGTGCGGTCGAGCCTGCAGCGACGTCTACGCGAGGGAAGGTCTTTTGAGGGGGGGGGAAGGCCGGGGGGAACCTCTTAGATAGCCTAAAGGGAAACCGAAGGTAAACACCCATGTGATCGCGCTTTCCTCAAAAAAGCCATGAGGGGGCGGCTCGCTGCAAAGACACTCCCTGCTAACGAACTTCTACTTCAAGGAGCTGATCTCTTGAAATCCGGAAGGTTGCTATCTCTATTTCCTAGCTGAGAACCACTCTGGGAGACAGCAATCCACCAAAAATGAAGGTCTGGGCTAAAGGACTTAATCGGTGATGGAAGAGACGAAAGCCGAGGGCTAATAGGTGCGTGGAGCTGTCCGCGGAAATGGTCCGCCGAACTACTACTGGAAAAGACTCCGGGTGGATCTGATCAACCCAGAAGAACGTCCAAGGGTCATCCGTATGCCCACGTGCGAGGAATCATCGTATAAACTTACACTCTGTGGATTTGGCTTTTGGCTTTGTTTTCGTCAGTCTAGGGAAGACTTCGGCTGCGGTAACCTGGTTCCGCTTACTTGAAAGACAAGAAGTGACTAGCAATCTAAAAAGGACAACGAAACGATGCGGGGATGACGGGAGAGGAGCCAAGCGAGGTCCTGGGGCATGAGGCATCCGGCATGCGCTACGGGGTCTTCCATCGGTGTAAAACGCTCTCGCACTCACAAGGAGCTTTCCTAGTCCGAGAACTGAGAAATGAAATCGATGATCTCTGATAGCCATCCGTGAGCACAAGCCGCGAAAAGTATTCCATAGTAAGGTATGATCGACGTGAGGAAAATCAAAAGCTTCAGGCCGAGGTCAGGGATCCAAGACACAGGGACAGAATGAGAAAAAAAGCGGATCCAGGCAGTCACCCTAGTTGGGACTGCGGAACTATCGGAGCATGTCCGGCAAATGCCCTTCACCTAGGAAGGAAATCTTGCGAACCCCCTCTGAGGAAGCAAACGCGAGCGGTGCGTGTGGAAGAGATGCTGTCCGATTAAGACTACCCGACATCGGAGAATTAAAGGAAGAAAAGGTCAACACCAGGCCCTACAAAGTACAGGGCGGGGGGGAGGTAATTGAAGAGGCGCTGAGGACTGGTCGGGCGACTGTCACTACGAGAACAATCTTTCATCTGAAAACGAAGGGTGATAGAACAACCTGTTACTTCTTAGAGGACGCTCCCCGGGGCTTCTTCTGAAAGCTTCTCCTTAGATACGGGGGATAGATGGACCGACCTTCGGCTTTTACAGGGGATAGTCGTAGGTATGTAGGCGGAAAAAACGCCTACGGTCTGAGGATTTCCATCACTTACAATAAACCAAGTCGAGTAAGTGACTCGGGATTAGGGGTCGGCCGCTCATCTCCCAAAAGTCTTGAAATACAGGTCGGTTATGGAACTGAAGCAATAAGACACGTCAATGCTCGACCTGATGAAAGAAGCAGCTAGGAAAGAAGGGAGAAGTTCGGTGAACCGGAACACTAAAAAGAAAGGGTATTAAAAGGGACAGTTGAGTTCAGGGTCCTTCATGAATAGCGAATTACTTCTAGCGAGGGGGTAATAGTACAGGCGGAGCAGGTACTGCTGAAGTTATTAAGGGGCGCGTATGTGTTGAGCAGGTTTGACCTGAGAAGCATCTTGGGAGAGTGGTAGAGAGGAGAGCGGGAAAGCCTTCAACATGTGATAGAAAAGTGCAAAGGTAAAAGCCCGGCGATGAGTGAGGACCCCACGAAGGGCCCATTGGTAAGGCATAGGGAGGGCCCTACCCTCGGGGGGTAAGAAAAGCCTTGAAAAGAGAACCCATCCGGAAAAAATCGTTGGAGAAGACGGAAATGCTTCAACGCATCGAAGCTTGAGTTCTTAGCGTCCTCTGGAAAGTGGGAAATTGCGGTCAGACTGATTGAAGAAGTAGGGAAAAACGGGCTTTATTTCGACATGGATCTGGATGGCGACGTCAACAGTTCCAAGACATTTCTGGGAAAAGGATCGTTATAAGAAAGGGGCAATCCGTGGGGGACGGGGTAATCAGACAAGGACACTATGAAGATGAACCCTAACAGCCAGTCCAGTCAAGCGAAGGGACACGGGAGAAGAAGGTTTATAGCAACTCAATAAAAGGGAAAAGAGACAGTAGAGCTTGGTCTGCCCTGGGAAAAAGCCTTTACGACGCGGAAGAGATGAGGCTCTTGCATCGGACCACAGTAGCTGCCTGCGGGGACCTGTGCTCCTTGCGCGTTTGATGGAAAGACGAAATCAATACGGGCTAGGGTGCGAAAAGGACAGTTCTGCCTAAAGGGGGGAGGAAACTTCTCTGCTTATCACGACCGTCACGGGTGTCTTCAGCCTCCGAGAGGGGGGAAACCTGTCCTGAGACAGAAGATCTTAGTGGAGGGAATGGCGCTCCCGAGAGGAAGAGGTAGGGTCTAGTCTCCAGCCAGGGATGAAAGTCACAGGGGGGACCCAAGGGTCCTCGGACTGTTGGAAATACTGTAAAAGAGGAAACAACGGGATAAGAGCTCAGGAATTGTTGACTCAAATGATGGACAACCCTTGGTAAGCACACGAGAAGGCTCATAAGGGATGGCAACGCAGGGATCGGCCTAAGGCTTCTCGCGTCAGAAGGAAGAAACAGGAGAGGAGAAGGCGATAAGAAAGGATCTAGCCTGACAGGGATCTTATTCAATTGGCTCCGACGCCTCCGGGCGGCGTACGGTACCGCATTCTCCGGTGAACGTTAGCTGAGACCAAGAGGGAACTCCCCTGGGAATCAACGAGTGCCATCTCTTTTGACGCTCTATCTCTCCGGGAACGCTTGAAGCTATACTACTTAACCAAAGGGCAAAAGGGAAGTACAGACCCCATGGATTATCACTAGGAGGACTCTCCTAGGATTCAAAAAAATGACAAATTGGAGTGTGGGTCAGCATTTTTGTATTAAGATGCTCCCTCCGGGCTAAGGGGACAAGTTAGCGACTATCTTACATTCAGACCAGTCCACACGAGATTACGGTGGAAGTCACGGAAGGAAGAACTCGGGCACAATGGCGAAGAAGGTCCAGAATAGAATCCCAAAAAAGGGGAACACAACAAGTAGAAGGGGCAATCAGGGTGGAGGTGTCCGTTCTCCTTCATGTCGGCGGAGTCAAAAAAATGGGCAGATATATCAATAACGGGAAACAAACGCCGAACCCGAAAGCATCGGTTGGTTGAAAGGGTGGGTGGGATCTTTCCCTTTTGGACCAGGACCTCAACTGAGTGCTGTAACAGGAATGCGAGGACAGGTGCAGGATCAGATGTGACCGAGAAGATGAGGGGAGGCGAGACGCAAGGGAAGGGTTCAGGATAATATAGGCACATGGCGCTACTCCAAAAACGAAAGCGTCCGCAGCCGGACTGAGTAGCTTCAGTGGCACTGAAGCGTGGAGCGGAGGAGAGTTGTTGTATCTAAAGTCTTAAACTGTCGGTGTAACGGAGCTTGAAAAGACTCATCCAGATGGGAGGGTCCTCTCGTTTGGGATACAAGTCAGATGGCAGAATTGTCGTTAAAGCTGAGGGATTGGAGAGTCAAGAATCAGTTGAAAAAAGATTACATTTGTTTGGAATATCGCGTCGAGATCCTTGTGGCAGAAGTCTGAGGAGGGTATCTCGTAGATTTTTAAGAAGAAGTAATAGGACTCAGGGGGTGCCAGACCAGCTCGCGGAGCGAACTAAGGAAAGGGCAAGAGAAAAAATAGAACAATTTAATCCTACTGAGAGCAGTTCAATGAAAAGAGCGGATCGTACAGACTTCGAATTTTGGGCTGCCTCTGAAACATACCAAGGGGGAGCCAAGGCTACCAGGGTCAGTTCTCTATACTGCAGTTACTGAAAAATTCAAAAACGTTACGAAGAGATAGTCAAAAACTCGGATGAGTGTGCTCGCACCTTCGTAAGGCTTATGCTTTGGGAGGACCAAGCAGTGAAATCGCTGGATGGCTTTCGAAAGAAAGGTGATTCGCGAGGGACAAAAAAGTCAACGCCAGTGAAAGGAGCATGGGTCGGGAATAAGCCTTACTCATACAGAGACTTGGCAGCCCACAAAAGAGATGAAAGTATAACTGCGTGAGCGATAAAATAGTAGACAGGTAAATTCGTTCGGTACCAAGAAAAAACACCTGTCCGAGCCTTCTCCTAGGAAGATCTTGATAAAAGGGGGGGACTGATTATCTGGCAACTGGGGAGTCACTAGGGCATGGCGATTGATAGGCCTCCTGTCCCAAGATGTTCAGGGGGACGGAGAGTCTTAGAAGGAAGGAGAAAGAGCAGAATCTAATAGGAAGAGGGGGCGCTAGTGAGCAGAGACGGCAGCATCGAGAAACAATGTGCAGACGCGAAGAGAGAAAAACAAGAAGGGTAAGAACTTTAGAATTATAGGAGGCTCTAGAAGTATGAAGTCCTCTAGGACCGGAGGGGAGGAGTGTCACGTCTACTCGACTAGAGGTTACTGAATCGTCCAATGGACCATGGATCCTCGTCCTATAGGATTAGGTTATGCGCTACATGTGGGTACGAGATTTTAATAAAATAGAATAGAAGCAACTAACGCGCAAGACCTAGAGGTCCCTGATCATCCTAAGAATGGGAGAACTTCATACACTACTGATACTACTGGAGGGACAGAACTCGGAGTGACGGGCTCTAAGGAAAATGGCTTTGAGGAAAGCGAACTTCTCACAATATACCCAAAAAGGGACAGTTGATACTTGATTAACGCAGGAGAACTTTGCGAAAGATCTCGAGTACTATAGGGGGGGGGTGGTTATTGGGGGAGGGTGAGCGACTTGACCGGTCACCGATTGGAATTACGCCTAAAAAGTATGCGGATCGCGCTAACCTGACAAATCTGGGGGAAGTAATACCTCAGTGACGTGCACTCAAAAGAGGAAGCTTCGGTAAAAAGGAAGAACACGGAGAGTCAAAATACGAGGAAAAAAGAGCTTGACAGAGGGATTATGTCGGTCTTAAATTAAAAAGAGAACAGGAGAACATAAGTGGCGCACTGTAGCAGATATACCGTAGTATCGCGTAACAAACCTGGGGAAGGGGGGAAGAGAGCTGAACGAAAAGTAAGGGGGGCTTGGAAGTATCTCCGCATTACCGACGCATCAGAGGACCACAGAGAAAGACGGTTTCTGCCGGTTTGAGGAGGGATCATTGAAATCCACCTGATATTTTATGGGAAAAGACGGCGCGAGCGGAGCAAAGAGATAAAACCGAAAAGGGGGATGAAAAGCAAAGGGGGTTCGAAAAACGTCTATTTATGAGAGGGGAGTATGGTTTTATTGAAGATTCTTTGGACCGCGAGGGGGTAATCACAAATGTGTCTAATGGATCGCTGGTCAGATCGGTGGGCTTTCTCTGGGGATAGGTGGAAGCGCGGGCAGACGTGACGTTTCAGGAAAACGCGGGCGCTGAACAACGCGAGAACACGACTGAGCGTTCGGTGGTAAAGAAGAGGACGAAAGAGAGTCTTCAGGCTAAGGGATGCGGGCTCATCGACAGGCGCGGTAGGGTGGGCGCGAGGGGTTTGAACGACGAGTTAAAGTCGTCAAGGAATTTCTGAATTCACTCTGCCCCGAGGCCTAATCGGTCTGGCCGCAAAGATGGGGGGGAGAACAGTGTGCGTTGTGGAAGTGCAGAGGGAAAATCAGATCCGCCGCAGATGGAGCTGAACGAAAGAATCCAGAGAGGCAGGAGAACTGAAAAATAGAAAACCTGTAAAAAAAAAAAAAAAAAAGAGTGGGAGAAGTAGTATCAGAATGAATTTTTAGAGGGCCGCAACCGGCGGCGGGAAATTTAAGGGTCGGACTAATTACGTATAAGACTGGAAAGAGAAGGACGTCTCGTGTAGGAAACGGTAGACATGGGGCCGATCTAGGCACGGGGAAGAAGCTTTATCTCTGTGATCTAAAGGAGGAGCTTCAAGAAGGGGCCGGACTTTATTCCTTCGTGGAAGGCTGGGAGACGAGGTCGTGGGTGATGAGAGTCTAGCCGAGGGGACAGAGGATAGGATAGCAGCGCGATGTCGCATTTAGGGGAAAAATCATAAGGGTTGCTCTGCCGAATGCTTGGAGGCGGCAATCCGAGAAAGGTCGCGTAAACCGCAAGGAAGAGAGGCCGGAGAGGAAGGCAGGTAAGCGGCAGGTTCCCAACTACAAGTAGAACAGAGAGAAGTAGGAGAGACGGGGCTCTGACTATCCAGGGCTACAGTTGGCCGACACCTCTTATCTGGGGAGAGTGCGTCCACGGGCAGGACCTCAGAGAAGAAAGGAGATAAGGGACTAAGGAGGCGAAGTAAGTCGTTTTTCAAGAAGACTATGCCGAAGAAACCGGTTGGGAGAAGGGGGAGACAGAGCGATGAATAAATATCTGAGTATATGAAAACGGAAGGGGAGGAAATATAGAGATCATAACTCTTCTCTGAAGCTGGATAGGGGAGGAGGACGGGAGGGAATTTTCTTTCTGTACGAATCTACTGTTTCAAAGAAGCATGGGGGACGAACGGACTCAGTTAGAATTCAAATCCGTCCAACTGATTGCGGGGGGCCTCGGGGAATGACTTTTACTCAATAAGGCCGGATTGGTGCAAGTGAGCCCTTTGAGAAGTAGGGAAGCTACCGGTAGGTCTTTTTTCTCAGGGGTGACCAGTCTTACTCTCAATGGGGCGGATAAGACAGAGTGGAAGGTCGCATCAGGGGGAAGACTTGGGAATGCTTGGAATCAGGGAGGCCTGGCCTAGCTAAACGGAGGGGCAATGAGGAAAATGCTAACATCGAGAGGGGGCTTTTAGCGCATCCTGAAGGAAAGATCCGCTCAAAAACAGAATCTCGCCATAGAACCGTTACTAAAGGGAAAGAAAAGGACGAGGCGATACGGCTGAAAAAATGGTAGTCGAAAAGATACAGTTAGGTCTGACAGATGTCTCAGAATCTGTGGGCTTGAACAATGAAAGTAAAGTAGTCAAGTACTACTACATCACTGGCAGGGGAAGTATGTATCGGGGAAAATAAGAGGAGAAGTGAGGATATCCGTTCACGCCGTTCTTTTCCTCAACAGGTATCATCGGACTTAAGAACTTGTGGAGTGGTTGGGTTGCGGTCGGAGAAGGGAGCGCGCGTGGGGACTGCCCACTATCCGTCTTTAGGCTTAAAGCCTCGAAGGGCCGCCAGAGAATGCACAAGAAACTGCGTGATGGGAAAGATGAAGACCATAAGGAAGGGAAAGGAAGAGGGGCGTGACAGATTCCTACAAAAAATACTTCAATCTCTTAACTAGGAAGAAGAAAACGGGAAACTGGCCTATAAAGACCCAGATCGGGGAAAGGAAGAGGAAGGGGGCGGAAATCTTTTTCAGGGGCAGAGCGTTGCGTGTAAGAGAGGGGGGGAACGAGGGGCGCCGCGGGGCCGAAAACTGAAGAGAGAGAAGTCGAAATTTGACAGAGGCAAACGGGGAAAAAAAGAACAATTCGAGTCTGTCATAGGGGTTGGAAAACTGCAGTTTCGGCACTCACGCAGAGGAGAGGGAAGAACTACATCGAACAGGTAGAACACCACTGGCAGATAGGACGGGGTGCGTGAGAAGGGACAAGGATCCTGTGAACAGGAGCAATACTAAGGGAGAGATAGGATGAGATCAGCCATAGTTAGCCGGAATCCCTCACGTAGTAGCTTGGGAGTGATGCAGGGGGCGGTCCCTGGGAGGCGGGAAGATACAAGGGAAAACGAGCCATTCCACTACAAAAGGGGGGAGGGAACCGATAAAAGTGGAGACTTTTTCGTCTCGCAAGTTAGTCTTGAGTCCTTCGGTCAACACGATGTTTCGTTGCGGAGAAGGCTAACGGAAAAGGGGAAAAGAAAGGTCAGGCATAAGTAGATGTAAGTGGCTGCTTGAGTAAGAAGATCTTTGAGGGTCCATGTCGTCGGGGAGGGGAAGTCCACAGCTATTTGAAAGAGTCAGATGTAGAAGGTTCCCATTAGAGCGAGGGCGTGAGTCCGAGAGCCGTAACCTATAGTGAGGAGGGCTCCATAGAGAGGATTTGAGAAGATAGAGACAAAGGACCCTTCCGGAGAGAAGAGTCGAAAGGTAGAGGGGACGCCGGCCGGGGGAACCACCAACGATGGGGCTTTGAAGGTTTTTGGGACGTACCTTCATGGAAAGAAGGACGGGGGGAAGATAAGGGAGACCATCTTTCGTATCAGACCGTGATATGCTCGTATAGGGTCGAGACTAAAGGGATGGCGATCAGAAGAGGGGGGAGGGGTTAAAAACAGGGCACTAGGGGGGAAAAGTGACTTCAACTCAAACGCCGTCCGAAGTGCACTTCGACCATCGGCGGGAAGGAAAGAAATAAGGAGGACAGGGGATGTCATATATCGCCACGCAGAGGTTGTGCTCAAGAAAAGCCGGCTTGAGCACTCAAATCGAGGCCGCGGAATCCAGGCGAAAAGGAGCGGAGAAAAAGTTAGTAAGCTAGAAACTTATTATACGGCCTCGGTAAGAAAAGGTTGCTCCGTCAGGGGGAACTAGTCGGCCGCTCCGATTGCTTGGTACTTTATATTGATGGTTGCGAGGAAACTGTAGAAAAGAGAGACGGAAAAAAAGGAGTGATTGAGGGATGTTTACCTCGCCAGCCATGCGGGAGAGCGAGGATCATTAACAACAGCAGATGGGGGAATGGAAACTCTTAGAAAACAGGAGTAAGGGGAGTTAGGAGGGGAGAGGCCTGTGAAACGAGAAAATTGGGGGATCTCATCGCGGGGCGATACTCGAGAGGCTGAGTATGGGGTGTTTCCGTTTGCCCAGGAGGGGGAGGTCTGAACGTAAGATCATGCTCGGAAGGGATTCGGTCTGACCTGCGTGAACGGTGCTCCCGTCCATGTTGGAAAGGCAATCACCGAATAGGAGTTCTCGAGTGAAGCCAGTGGGAGGGAGATGGGAAAACTTCTAGTACTATAGGACAAAAACTACCGAAAAAAACGGGTCCAGACTCAAGTAGGAGAAAAGGGGGAGCAAGTCACCTTAAGGAAAATCGGGCAAAGGCAGAAAACATGTGCGGCAGGAGTCGAAGGAGAACACAGAAAGGAGGAAGGATGAGGGGAATATGGTGCGAGGGAAAAAGAAAAAGACATCGCGAGGTCCTGTTTAACCGAGGGGGAGGAGACAGAGACCATAGCGATCTCAGTCCCGGGAGATGGGACTAAACATGAAAGGATATTACGCAGTCGCGAAAAGCACGTTCATTAGAAAATCTGCAAAAAGGAAGAGAGAGAATCTAGCAACTGGATGACGACGAGAGGGGGGGTGGGGGGGGGGCTGAGGGGAACTAGACTCACGCAGGCGCCTTTGTACCGGAAAGAAAGCTGAAAACCCAGAGCGGGCGACATTTTACAGAGAAGATAGTGGAGTCAGCAGGGGAGTCAAGACTCAGGTCAGCGAAGGATGAAAAAAGACTATTAACACAGAAAAAAGTGAGACAAGTATACGAGCACTGATGTAGAGAAACGGGCGCAGGTGTTCTTGTGGTCGAAATGTGCGATTTTATGGAGAAACAACTCTCTCTGAAGAGAGTAGACATCAGTACATCTAATATAAAAAAGGATAGAATCAGGGCGTACTCCCGCTGTTACCGTAGGGAGGACGGATCTCAGGATAAAATGTAGAGGCGCATGAAAACCCACACCGCGCCTCTCGGGGGAGACAAGAGGGGATTCGTCGCGTTAAGAATTTCGGAGGGTCTCTAAAATCGGAGGAAGGATTGGTATCTCGACGCCATGGGAAGGGGGGAGAAACGGCTTCGATGGCCGGCGATGGTGTTAGCAGGAAGGAGGCGTCAAAGGGTAGTACGACCTGGGGGCTGACCGTAGCGGGAAAGTACTTGGAGAAGAAACAGTTTAGTCGCTCAGTGGGGAGCTGGGAGGAATAGAAGTATTTATGATCTAAAAGGAGGGGGCATTTCGGAGGAAGGGAGCGACCCCATCCAAGTAGAGCCGAAGAAAGGCAGAGTAAGTTCACTGTAAGGAAAAAATTTAAGAGGGAAAGGAAGGGGGTTGTGTGGGGGGGGGATGTTTGGTTGGCATCTGGGGGTTCTATGTTTTTAGGTGGGCGTTTTGGGTGGTTAACACTGGATTTGGGGGGAAGTGTATTTTTTGGGTGAAAAGGATGTCTTGGGTGTGGTCGAGTGGGGTTGTTTCACTTGGGTTGTGTGTTGGTTTTGTGTATTGTTGGGATCTCGTAATGAACGAGTTAAGTCCTAAAATCTGAACTGATGCAGACTCGTTCGCTTTCAAGTATAAGCTCTAGGCTGGTGTGGAGGGGACCGGGAAAGGGGCTAATATGAATGACCTAGGAGAGTCAATCCGCATTGAGCGACGCTAAAGTTGCGTCTCGTGTCAATAAGGCCTTATCTGTGTCGACTGCAGCCTCAGGAGTAGAACGTGGAGAGGAGAGGGAGAGACGCTTCAGGAAGGTTAGCTCGCATCAGAAAAGAAGGGGGAGGGGTGAATAAGAGGACGAACAGGGCGGAGGAAACAAACTATAGTAGTCAAAAAGATCGTTTATCCCAGGGGGGGGAGTTCTCAGACACCCGAATAGTCCAAGCAAGGAATTGAAGGGGAGAAGAAGGTAACTCCGTCTCATGCGTGGGACCTTTTCAGGGCTGATAGTTCCGTGAAACGACGCCCGGGTAAGGATGGAAGGAAAGAGGAGGGAGAATCGGTTCCTTCGGGAGATTTCGGGAAGCTCTAGGAGGAAAAAAAGATATGAAGCACTCGATTCGGGATCGCATGGACTGACTCAACCATCGAAGGGACGCCAGGCTCCATAGAGCTCCTTTTCGGGAAATAGGAAGATCTGACATTCTACAAAGAAAAGGAGGACATGCTCAGATATCTCCTGCGTGCAGCTACAACAATCTAAAGAAAAAGAGATGTTTGTAGGGACGCGGGACCCTGAGGTCGTCTGCATAGAAATAGTAGGCATAGGCGTTGTGGCTGAGAAGCTGCTGCGCTCAGGCCCCTGGAGATGAGTACAGCAGGAAAAAGGGGGAGGTTAATTCTTTGGAAACCAGTTTTAGGACAAAAGAAGAGAATCCATTAGAAAGGAGACAGGAGGGGAATGCCCTCCGGGAAGATGAGACCTCAGAGAGACCGTTTCTGAAAAAAGGTAAGAAGAGGATTAATAACTAGGGCATCGGGAACGCCAAGAAGGTGGGGGCGATTCTTCCGGAGATTTCAGGTTTCGGGGGTCAAGAGGGCTCTGCGTACAAGGACGTCTATGGGAAAGGATATTAGACCTGGCAAAGCGCCGAAGGCTGACAAACTACTCAGACAGGGAAAGTAGGGAGGCTGCTGAAAGGATCAAAAAGGAAGGAAGTGTAACGCTCGCAAGAACTACAATCTTAGAGGGTCTGCGGGGGGACCAGGTCATTTTAGAACAGAGCTAGTCTTCAAACGATGACCAGAGAACGCTTGGAACGCCTTTACGATGACTGTCGTCGGAGAAAAGGACTGGAGCGGAGGACGTCTCCAAAGAAAAGAAACAAGTTAGGGAATACGAATTAATCGCATTGAGGATTAGATGATCTAGGATACGAAGGTATAGGGCAAGGGAGACTGAGCGGAATTTTCAGCGGGGGGATAAAGATTGACTGGGGAAGATCAATTCGGAGATTCTCATCACGATAGGGAGTAGAGGAGAGGGCGCCGGCGACCGAATTGAGTCGGATAGTAAATAGGTCACGTAGGTAAAAACACTAAAGACTTCCTGATAGTATGTAATCCTCCTCCACTGGGTAAGAATCAAGGGAAGGGGTCTTAGGGGACTTACGCCGTCTTATACGAAAAGAACATCTTAGGGGGACTTCACGAAGGGGGTAATCAGCGGAAATCGCGCACGGCTGTACGCGTGAACGACAAAGACGTGGTAGCCGATTTGAAGAAGTACCATGCCACATCTGGAGGGAAACCTGCGAAGAAAGCCGAAAGTGGTCGGCCAGGGTGATGCTCGTGATTCCTCATCTGGTAGAGATTCATTACAAGGACGGGAGAACGAAGGGGAGAGGGGGGCCCGAAGAAAGAATTGGGGAAGAAAGGAGATGGGGAGATTAGGTGACTCGTGTTCGTAATTGGAAGGGAAGGGTACGGGCGATTTGACCAAAGCAGAACGGGACATTAATAAGACAAATTGTATCATCTGGGGCGAGGAAGGGAGAAAATATCTTGGTAATGGATCTCGGGAGAGAAGAAGAAAGCGGGGGGTCAAAGTTCAAGCATAGCTGCTAAGAGTCGCTTCATCTCGAGTGGCGGGGAGGCAAGATCTCCCTTCCTGGGAGTCAGAGAGGAGGGGAGATAGGGGCAGGAGATTCATTGTCCGACGGTATGTACCTACTTTGGAATTCTTCGAGGCAGTAATGCAGGCACGCGGCCGAGGAAAAAGACTATCTTCATGCGCCGAGGTACACCGTAAGTCTTTAGGGTGTCAAGGGCGAGGGAAGTCTATCTATGGCACGACCAAAAGGAGCTTAAAGGCGCTCCGAGCAGAGCTGTCAAGTCTGAACGGCCGCAACGAAGCCCACAAGAAAAATCCCAGAAAGTCTATTGCGATGGACCACTGTTCGCTTGTACGCCTGCAGCGGAGAATTGACGGGTTCGGAGGGGGGAAAATCGAGGACGTGGCAGCGTGATTCTCAGGAGAGCAAAAGTGAAGCAAGTCACAAATATCTTGATCGGGCTGGAAGATTCTTCATAGAAGATGTAGAAGACAAGTAAGGTGTGGAAACTCTGGCTTCCTTTGGGGAGCTGGGGGGTAGGGACGCTTCTATTAAAAAAATAATCTTGAAGGAGGGAAGGGGCTGAAGGAGAGAAGAGATAGGTCGGCAGTATTTACATGGAGTTATTTAGCAGGAACTGAGGATCTCTCAATAGAGAGAAGTGAGGGGGGGAAAGGGACTCCGTCTCATCTATCGAAAGGAGGAGGACTGAAAGCCAAGAAAGGCAGAACTCGAGGGGGAATCATAGGCTCTTCAGAGTCCTCAGCATTGCGCGTGCAACGCGGATAGGGGGTAGATTCGGAAAAGAGGGGGAGGAGAACTCAAGAGCAGAAAGTTTAGAGAAATGGGAGAAGAGGAAGAGAAAGGGAGGAAGATGGAGACTATTACAAGAAACTCAGCACACCGTGTAAGCCAATCAGAGAGGCGAAAAATGAAGCCTAGGAGAGATCTCAAAAACGGGGGGGTAATTAATATGAGGGAATACAAGAAGATAGGATAGAGGATGGGATCTATCAGTACGGTTCGAAGGGGATACTTTGTCACCGAAGGGATCTACGCTCCGGGAAATTCGAGATATTCACGGGAGTCTCCAAAGGACCTCTGAAACGGCCGGTACGAAAAAAAATCCGAGTTAAACGGATTCGGCTTGAGAAAGGGAGACTTCTGAAAGAACTAGATCGCGCTGGGGGGGCAGGGCCTTGTTTCAGGAGGGGGGGGGCCGGGGGGAGAGGTAGTCTAGAATGTCGAAGAATGGAATTTGACTCATAACAGCAAAAAACGGGGATCGTCGATTTCCATAGATATCCGCCAGGAACATACCTGAGGGCGATCTACTAAGAGAGGGAGCTCGGGGGGGTACGAGATTTGAGTATAGGGAAATAGAGGAAGGAAAGCCTCGCAACACTAAAGAGAGAATCTCTCCACAGAAAACCCTAAGGCCTGGATAGGGAACGGAGAACCTTATCGGGGAAGGGATAGATCAGAAAGACTGAGGAAAATCTTTTTCGGCTACACTTAAGAGGAGAAAACGAAGAAACGAGGAAACTCGGCTTATGGAAGATCAAAGTAACTTCGTAAGGCTTCCCAACCGGACAGGAAGGGGGAGAGAAGGAAACTGCTGACCGCGACAAATAAAAGATCATCGTAAAAAGTCCTGCATCTTTTATGGGGGAGTGAGATGGGGATTTCGTCGGAGATTCAGGGGAAAACGAAGACGCCGTGCCGCTTAAGTAGTTCGAAGGTCCCTCGCTATAGAAGGCCCTCTCCCGACGCATTCCACTAGGAAAAGTGCGGTGAGTGAAAATGACTGGGAGGAATTTAAAGGCCGCGGACCGCGTTGAGGTAGAAGGCAGCTGGGGGAAAAGAGTAGGACCACGACTCATAAGACAACGCAGCAGGGAAGGGTATCGACTGCTCGGGATGCCGCGAACTTATCTGGGATATTGGGCCCCCCTTTGAGAGACTGTTACATTCTCGTCGAGTAGTGAAACTCCGTTCCTCTCGTCAGGGGAGAAGCGCGGAACTGAACATAAGCTAATTAAGAGAAAACGGGGGAGGCCCAGCAGAATTCATATTAGACTTAGGGAAGGTGCTGAGGGGCGGAACAGTTCGGAGGAAAAAGGAAGCCACCTAAGGGAACATAAAGCCGTGGGGTCTAACAAAGCAAACTCTTGCGGGTCGGAGAGATGGAGTGAGCGACATGTGAAAGTCCGCGGGAAGGGGCGATCAGGTGCTCGGAGAAGCTCCGAGCATAAAGGAAAAAAGACAAAAAATGGGGGGGGGTCAGATGATGTCTTTACGAGACTATTCCGGCGAGAAGTCACGATTAAAAAGAAGGGGGGCTGTCAAGGACCGAGAGGGGAAAACAGTGCAGCGAAAGGGAAAGAAAGACTAAAGATCAAGTACGTCCTGGAGGGGGTCTCGGAGAGAAGTCTAGAAACTATGACGACCGATTTCGAGGGTGGGAGGAGATCTTCCGGTCTGATGTCTAGGACATGAAAGAGTCAATGTCTGAGGGGGTTCAGAGAAAGGGGAACGTCGAGGGGTATTTCGCTTAAAAGAGGTAGAAGTCTCGTCAGGGTGCACAAGGACGTCTATGAGGATTTCGGTTGCGAGGATCTAACAAGAAAAGAGGGAAACTAGTCGATCTGTTATTACCAGAGGGGAACTTATAGAAAAGTAGCGGCCTCCAAAGGGAGACTAAATTAGGAAAGACCTGAAGAAGGAAAAAACCATCCCGAGGGATGTGGCTCGGGGAGAATGGGTCCGGCATTAAGAAAACAGCCGTTGGGAAAAGTCAAAAGGACGTAATCGAAAAAAGGGAGGTCAGGTACCATGAGGAGGGGTTATGAGAAGTTAGCTTGAGGTATCTAGGTTGGAAGATAAGAGAACGTAAAGAGGGGATTCGGCTAAGAGAGGAGTATACGAAAGGCAAACGATACTCCTGACAGTCACGATTGCACTTGCCAGGGACACCATTAGTGACTCAAAGAGGGTTCACAGAAGAGAACACTGGAATTGGATATGAAGAGGTGAAAGGGTGAGGGACCGAAGAATCATGAGGCTTACCTAGGAAACGAACATCTCTGCAGACGAGGTAAGGGGGGTCCTCTACGAGCTGAGAAAAGGGGTGAATGCTCGAGTAATACACGGTCAATAGTGATTGAAAGAGTAAGCCATCTAGAGCCTGTATAGGACTACTTGACCATGAGCCCATGGTAAGAGGACCAATGTATCAACCACTCCATGAAAAAATTGAGGGAACCGAGCTAGTGTACCAGCAAAGGACGTGTATTCAAATCGGAGGAGTCGAAGAAAAACAAGAGTTGGAAGAAATTAAGAATGCGGGCGTAGAAAGTGAGGGGGACCGAACTCAATACGGAAGGGGAACTTGGGTTGGTAAGACTAGCAATAGATACTCAGGAGCGTCGGGCGTTAACCTTTCACCATTCAATACGTGGGGAGGGTAGGCTCAGTGATCTGAACAGGAAGATCAGAGGATTAAAAAGGACGGAAGCTGGCTGAAGGGCGAATCGAAGACGTTTTTCGGAACGAGTAGGAAAGTTCTTGAGATGATCAGCATTAGGAGACGGAAAAATAGCGACTACGACGCAGGGGGGGCGGACAGAGGGGGAGACTACACGATAGGAACCAGAGTCTTAGGACGAAGCGGCGAGGGGCCTTTAAGGTCCTGCTGGGAACTTCAAACATTGACCAAGAAAACAAAACTGTGCAAATGAACGGTTCAAGAAAACCCGATAATCGCGTTACTATAGGGGACGAGGAAAAGAGACAACCTTTATAAGCTGAAAGGGGATATGTTAACAAAAAAGATTTTCCAGTCATCCAAGTGACGGACGTCCGCGAAAAGATCTCCTCTGGGATTCGGGAGAGAAGGTCTAACATACGCATCTCCATAGCAGGTAAAACAGATCGAAGGCTTTGCATTAGACCCGTGAACAGGAGGAAGAAAGGGAATAAAGGGAAGAAGACAATTTGGAGATATTTGAAAGCGTACCGCAAACAGACGCAGGAAGTAGCTAACAGGTCGGAGCGAAAAACCGGAGGAGGAAAGGTTCAGCTCTTTTTGATTTGGGGAAAGAGGTCATCGGGAAAGACAAAAAAGAACAAGAGAGGCGAAGCCCAATCAAAATCATAGGAAAAAAAGGCTTGCCAAAAAGTGAATGTATAAGTAATTCGCTTCGCGAACTGAAAAGCGTGGGGAGTGCGATTAATTAGAAAGATCGAATGAGCGCGCTTCTAACACTATATGTAGCAAGGCATACACATACCGAAACGTATGAAAGCAACGTTAAAGAAGGAACGAGCAGTGACTAGCAAAAGCAACCGGGGAGGTCCACCATCTCAAGGTAAAAAAGCAAGAAATAAATTTTTGTGGGGGGGGAAGACTCGTTCGCCTAAGAATGGATGCGACTCTCTCAAAAGAACGAGGATGAAGGGGGGGATCAAGGAAAGGGACGGGGACGGTAACGCGAACGCCGAAAAAACACCGAGAAAAGGAGGAGGAAATTTTGTGTTGAAACTATGGAGAGAGGCGTTTGTATCCGGGGTTCTGACTATAGGGAAAGGAAAGGGGTCGGGAAACAGGTTGAGGATAAGGGAAGGGAAGAGGGGCTCTGGTATTAAGTGGGGAGGCGTCGCAAGGGAGTTTGAGGAAGAAATAAATGGAAGCCAGACGAAGAACTTGAAGAGAAAGTGACTAAAATTCTACTCTGGCCTGACGGAGTGGACTACGGCTGGTGGTTGAGCAGACCTCAGGGAGGACAGGGGGGAGTAACTTGCCCTAAGAGACTTGGGTCAAGAGACAGGGAAGCAGAAGAGGTGGCGGTGGTTGCTGCGCACTGGGGAGAAGGGGGGAATCGGAAGGAGGGGGAGGGGCGTCGCAATTTTAAAGACAAAGAGGGGAGGGTCGTCAAATCCCGGAGAGTGAAGATAGAGGAGTAATGTAGCCAGAAAAGAAGCTTAATAGCGGAAGTTCAGTTTGAGAAGAGTAAAAAGAATGTCAGCGGGGCCGAGCGTCCTCGGGGCTACGGAATGAGGAACTGAACCAGGCCTTCTGACCATCGAGAAGGTCACACGTATCAGAAGAGGCCTCTCGTTCGCCTTAGTCAAAAAAAGGGGTGGACAAAAGAGCGCCTAGGGAACTTCCATAATCAAGACGGCCAAGGGTGACGCGTCAGACCTGTTAAAGGGGGGGCAGGATTCATCTCAAGGATAAAGAGTACGTAAGAAGCTATTTAATGCGACACACGTTGGCGAGTCGCTCGTAGGTCGTATAATCAGACGAGCAGTGAGACCAGATTCAGGGAGACTGCGGTTAGGACAGTCAGGAGCGAATTACCTCAACGCATTCTGAGGGGATCAATGACATAGAGCGACTGTTCGAAAAGTTAACTCAACTCGACAGTGGGCGCACGAAGAGAGAAAGCGCGTAGAGGAATAGATCTCGAAGCACAGGCGAAGACTGAGGGGGACCAAAAATTACATCTGGTAGCGCAGCTGATCTACCGAGAGATCCAGTGTTGTTTCAGGTTAAGAGAACCTAAGGGTCTGGAATGGGTCGAGAAGAGCTCTAAAAGGGTAATGGGGAGGTATTTCGTTTAGAAAGGAGTCTCGGAAAAGATAAAAAAAGGAAATGAAAGGGGTGCTTGGACAATCGGGATAAAACGAGTCTATACCTTTACGAAAAAGAGAAGGGAAGAATCTCCTGATGAAAGAAGTTAAAATCCGCATAGAAAGTATCTGAGGGTGGGTCTATGGCGAGGGGACGAATCACAAGGGATCTTGGCAGAGAATTTGGCGGATATGACATTCCATTGGGAAGGAGCCTGGCGACTCATCGTCAGGAGGGGCCTCGGGAGGCGAGAAGAAATTGAGGAGATTAATGAGTGGTAGGAGGACATAAGAGCCACTCTACTCTACAGTGCTGCGTGAGAAAAACGGAATCAGAGAGACCTAAGAGCGTCAGTGTACAAGTCCTGTTACCTAAGAAGTTATGACTTGCCGAAGGGGCAACCACTGGATCTGGGGAAGGATTGGAGAGAAACCACCGGGGGAAGATTCCTCGAAAAAAGAGTCTTGGGGGACTCACAAAAGGTCTCCCAGAGAAAATTTCGAGAGGAAAACGAGAGTATAAAGAAATTTGTAGGATGGGCAAGGTGTATCGTCGAGGTCACGATGGTCATCACAGGAGAGGGGACGGAGGAGTGATTGGAGAGTCTCACCTACCAATCTCCTAAGTGCACTCGGACGAGGAATAAGTGACTTATAAGCAAAATAGCGTTCGTCGGGGAGCCGGGAAGAAAAGATTACCTGGAGGATCGGAGATTAGACATCCTCCACAAGGTAACTCATCTGAACGAGGGAGTATACTTCACCGCGTAAAAACGAATCGAAATATTCTATCGAGACGCAAGATATCAGTCGGGGGGGAAGGTCGAAGTGTCCCCTCTCATGGAGGAACGAAAATAAGTGATAGAAAGGAAAAAGAGAAAACTCACACTCATATGCCAGAACTTTTGATTGGCGTGACGCTTATGAGGAGCTGCAGAGCTCGAGCAAGGGGAGGGTATGCTAAATTGGGGGGTTAAGTGCTTAAGAATCAAGAACGGGAAGAAGGGACGATACAAAGGGGGGGGTGAAGAAAAGAGGTCGATGGAGGGGGACAGTCGATTACTGGATAGGTTCCATTGGTGTTCCCGAATTCCAGAGAACTAGGGACGGGAGGGCAGTATAGGAGTGGAGAGAGGGAATCTCGTCTTGGGGAAGGGCCGCTGAGGAGACATGCTGAAGAAAAAGCATCGCCGAGATAGAGATAGAGAGGGGGCTTTGGATAGAAGCGGATCTTCGAAGCTAAATAGAGATGCAGAGTTCGCGGGAGCATCTCGTGTGGCGGGGGCGATTTTGGGAGGGGCGGAGGAAGGTCTTCATTCAAAGAGGCCGAAAATTACGGTCGGGCCGCCTATTCCACGGGTCACAGTTCAAGTCGGGAATTTAGTCGTTGCGAGGGACACTTGTGAGAATCTCCAGGGAAGGAGGGAGAATAGTCCTCAAATATAGACTATAGAGGGAAAAGAAAAAAAGAAAAAGCCCAGAAAGAGTGTATCCATTCGATGAGGAAAAAGAGTAGGGGGGAAGGGGAACCGGAGGCTGCTAGCGAAAGTGACGTTTTGAGGGAGGGGGGGAAGCTAGGGGATAGTGAAGCCGAGTAGATCTGTCTTAATACTGACAGGCACAAAAAGTCTGACATATGGTCGACTAAATGTGAAACCACCCAGATTAAGAAGGAAAAAAATCAGGTCGCGCTCAGTACAAAGGCGGACCGGTCGTACTGGAAGGGATGGTGCGCGGCTCTGTCACGCGAGGACTAGGGGGAGGGTCAAAAACGAGAGTGGAGTCGGCAGTTAAAGTTATTCATTGAGGAGGGGAGGCTGCAGAATAATGTCGAGAGTCGCGCAAGCAGTCAGTCCGTGCGGGCAAGGGAGAAGAATCGCGGGGGGGGCGTCTATCGCCCGAGGTACGACGGCGCCATCTACAAAGAGGCCCGAGGAGGGAGGCGGGAGATCGGACTTCTTTAAACTCAGGGGAAAAAGCTGATGTAGGTAGGAGGGACTTCCCTGCAACTGTGGGGAAAGACGACACTCAAAGGGGAGAAACTTACGAAGCTGGGAACGCGTACGAGGAGAAGGAGGGTCTCGGGAGGCAGTAGAATAGAAAACGCGTTCCTCTCGGGAGACTCTACAGGAGGAGGACGCCGGCTATAAAATACAACGGGGGGTTAAAGAGGTCCGAGCTGCGGACCTAAAGATCTGCGGGCGCTACGGCAACCTGTTAGGGAGGAGAGGAGCTAAAGGGAAGGAGGCAAGCTGCAGCGACCCAAGGCAATTGAAAAAACTTCGAAAAGGGGAGACTGGGGTCCTACGCCACGGGGGACGGGTTACAACGAAGGAAAAAACCAGTGCGGGTTGTGAAAGCAGGAATGAAAAGTTTGGAGTGACGTCAGCTCGAAAAAGCTAAGAGAGTTCGTCTGAAGGAAGGCAGGGCGCAGCTCGATAAACGTCCGCGAAGGAGCTCAAGAACTTGCGACGGACTGCAGTACCCTTTTGGAGCGGGACTCAAAGCTCATTTCAGAAGGGAGACCTATTTACGATAAAGAAACTGCGAAGGGTTGGCGCGCAGTGGTAGCGTCTCGTTTAAAGAGAAAAGGAGAGGTGGGGAAAAGGAATCCTCTCAAAATCACATAAAGAAAGAAACGGGGTAAACTAGAGATTTAAGGTCTGAAGACATGAATAGCGAAACGCTACGCTATCGACCAAAGGGAGACGACTAGAGGGCAAGGGACCATCCGGGGACCTGGGGGGAGAGAGATACTGGTAAGAGAAGAGGTTCTAACTAGAA
>Ga0179591_1382577_pt1 | contig 25577 bp, 16 predicted proteins | sample CZOMad2_1_08_16f_FD_182891 | JGI IMG/M metagenome (GOLD analysis project Ga0179591, IMG submission 182891) | Vadose zone soil fungal communities from Angelo Coast Range Reserve, California, USA - CZOMad2_1_08_16fungal (PacBio error correction) | ecosystem: Environmental > Terrestrial > Soil >...
GGACATCATCGAAGCCTTGGGCCATTAAACTCCGCATGCAAGACCAGCGGCAAGGGGGGGGGGCACGCGATGAAGCGCGGAAGGCTCCTGCAATCTCAAAAGCGATGCCTTGAGCGACGCAAGGTACGACTAAGAGTAGAACGCTGCATCCGGAAAGAAAAGAAAGAAATGGCGCAGGACCATCAGGGACTGGAGACGTGCCAGAAAGGTAGAAGCGCGCGCTATGCTCATTCAAGGAATAGGGGATGACGAGGGGATCATACGTGAAAAGACCTATATTGCGTACGAACACGCGAGGTTAGAGTCAGGCTCACACGCCGACCCAGCTCATCTCACTCCTGAGGGGGGAGGATGACGGACGTCGACGAAAAGAAAGCACTGAGAAAACTCGAAGGGACGGACCGTGAGAGATCAAATCCCTACGTCGTGATAGCCAACTGCGCCCCGTTGGGGGCCAGTCTAATACTTATCCTCTGTCACGTATCAGAAAGAACTGTAGACCACCCCAACAGGGGAGAAGCACGCAAAAAGCACCCTCTAGATTAGACGAGCAAAGAATCTCGGGGGATCAACACATGAAAGCAGGGGAGAAAGCCGGCCGTATGAACTGTCTTTGAGGTAGCATCGTGATGGCGTGCGAGTAGACCAATGCCATTGCGCTAGATTAGCGCGCAGGGAGGTTGGTTCAGTCCGAGCTGATATCCTTCTCATACCGAGAATACTCTCGCTCATAGAGGAGAGGCCACAGCGTGACAGGGATACGCTTATATCTGCGACTTTATCAATCGGGCGCGGCGTCTGGTTCCCAAGAACTGTCTCTGGTGAACACTCAGCGGGCAAGTGGTATCTAAAAAACGCAGAGCAGTCTAGGACGTGATCGAAGAGGGTTTTTCTAAAGGAGGGAGAAAGACGCCTGCAGGATAATATCCCTCGCGACGCAAGTCGCCGAGCACCCAGCACAGTTTTGAAAAAAGACGCGACGCCCTACGGGGGCACGCCGCCACGTGGTGCTAACGTTCCGGAATGGCTATCGAGAGACTGCAAACCGAAGAGACCGGCTGGCGAAGTTCCAGGGGGGGGCTCCTTTCTTCATGATTACAGGGTGAGAACAAATAGATAGGATACAATGTAACCGATGGTCATCTATGAGAAGGCCCGTCCACCAGCAACGATTACGTGCGCTGAAAGCTGACGAGGAGAAAAGGACAGGACCAAACTCTCCAATACTAGGATCCAACCGCGCCGATAAAACAATTCCGACTTCCTTAGAGAAAACTCACCTAGCGCTGGGAAGACAGTCTCGCAGGAGATCCGTTCACATAGAGGAGACGCGCGCGAGAGAGTGCGGCGAAAGAGGGCAAACGGGAACTTGCCAAAAACGCCGTTCTCTCAACTGACTTGGGTTAACGCGAGAACCTAACACAGACAGGGGGAAACTACTACGAGAAGCGGCGGCTGGATACTCACACTCTTTCTAGCGCTGGTCAAGACATCGGGCGGGTAGATTAACCGACTCGCGAAAAACAGAAGAGAGAACTCAGACAGGGACTCCTCGGGTCGAAAAGCAGGAAAGGAAAGAGTGCAGAAAACAGTTCATCTCTGTGGGTCCTGGGGAGGGAAAAGGTGTACTAACCGATTCTCCGGATCCTGGCCGACGGGGACAGAGAATAACACTATGGCGCCTAGGGGGAACTATATCTGCAAAGCAAAAAGGGGACGAAGAGACGCGACCTTAAAAATGCAAAGAGCTGATCTAGAGCCACAACTCAGGTCACGGAAGGGTTTCAGGCGAACCGTGACGTGGGACATTAAGCCTTCCCCCAAGGGGGAGGCCCCGGCAGAATGCTAGACAAATCGCGGGATAAACAAAGAGCAATGACGCATCGAGGTCAGGAACGTTGTTCTAGGCAACGAAGGCTTAACTCTCAAGATGGTACAGGGGATAGCGGCGCCTGAATACCTTCAGGAACGGGGAGAAGGGCGAGGAACCGCTTGGGTCAGAGGAGCTGCAGGGCATGAGTGAGGGAGCACACGTGACACCTCATCCGGCCCGAAGGAGCCTTGAACGAGGAGCCACTACGCAAAGATCTGTCAAGTCTCTATAGTTCATATATATCAAGCAAAGGCAAAAGGAATGGTATAAGGGGGAAGGCCAGAAACGGACAGGAGGTGCCTGCTGGGGCAATTTGCGGACATGGGGGAAAGCCAGAAAACACCCCATCTCTGTCTAAAGTTTATTTTCTTTAAGGGGATTCAAGGTCATTAAAGTTAAGAAGAACACAGAACCAAGACAGATTGTAGATGGTAAATAGATCGCCCTCGCTTCGGGCTCTCCAACCAGAGGCCGGACCAGAAAAGAATGTCGGGAGACACGCTTCCAAACGAGGGACATCCCTTATTTTCTCTTGTCTAGTTAGAGCTGAAAGCGTGCGGTATCTTACTCAAAAATATTATGAGAAGATAAGGACGTGAAGGGTGAGTTCAAGGGGGAATAGCCAGAGACACATCACTGATCTCTAATCTCTGAGAATAGGGGAATGTGGGACAATTGGTCAGCGTCGGGATCTAATGAGGAGATCGAGAGTGTCAAGGATGAAGATGCCTTTTCAGGGGTGTTTGGCAAGGGGACTACCTCACCTTTAAACAAGAAAAAAGTAAGGGACTAGCCTTGTCCGGTTCTTTCTTACCTGTCATTCTCAGAGGGCGCGAAGAAGATCGGCCGCCAGTGATTATTGTTTATTGAAGAAAAGGCATGGGAAGCCGGACGGGATCGTATGCAGACGGGAGACGCTCTTTCTAGTGGTGTGGAACGATAAGGGAACTGTCCCACAGGCCGGGCACTTGAAAGGGTCAGGACTGTCCTTTCGTAGCCACTGAATAAAAAGAACCAAAAAAAAAAATCGTCCGATCGACGTGCCGCGCCGACGTAACTTATTTCCAGTCCAACGCGAACGTTTCATCGCCTTGCGCCAACGGAGGGACGTCAAAATGATTAGGAGCCTGGAAAGACAAAAAGGGCCGAGACGTACGGGGAGGTCTCGCTGCCAGAGGCGGGTGTCACCGCGACGGGTTGGCAAAGATCCTTGGCGACGGAGGGGGATCGGAGGCGATACGGTTTAAAGGCAACCCGGTTGGTTTCATCTGAAAGGTCGGGTTTGAGCTTTAATGCTCTTCATGCTCGACGGAGGATGCATTTTTTTTGGCATAACATGGACCCTCATGCGAGATGATTGAAGGGGGGCTTTGGGCGAAAAGACAGGGGGACATTCTGCGGAAGATAGGTGACGGAGAAGAAGACAGGGAGACGCAAGCGTCCCATGTGAGATTCTAGCAGGTAACAGCTCCAGGATTGCGTGCTAGGGAAGGGTCTCGACTGTCTTCAGCGAGGAAGCTATTTACTGCATCAGACTCGTGGAAGGAGATTAAAGCCCGCTTCCGGGTTTTTTGAAACCGCAGTTCGCGCACTACAGACGTCCAGAATATCACGTTGGGGGGGTGCACTTGAGGGAGGATAGAGCGGAGTGCGAAAACTCTTCTGCGCAGCGTCTAAAAGAAAATCCCTAAAGACTGGAACCGAGAGAGGGCTGCAAGAGACTAACGTAATATTCTGCGGGGGGAAGAGGAGAGGGTAAAAGGGCCACACTTCCTTATCTAAAAGACGTCGTATTGCGGGCCGTGAAGACATCCTTTCTTAGAAAAGTCAAGGGAGCTTTGAGGTGTTACGGTCGAGCATTGGAATCGGCGGAAGATCGGAATTAAGGGGAAGACTTACCATAAGTGGGAAAAAACTCCAACCAGTTCCGGTTCAATCAATAAAAAAGAACGACGCAAAGCATGTCTACATCTTTGTCTGCTACAGGGAAAGGAGAAAAAGAGCGGCGCGTGCCGGCAGCTGAGGAAGGTCTCTCTTGCTCGCGGGTCTCGAAAAAAAGTGATTGTAAGGGGCAAAAGGTGGCAAGGGGAGGGGGCTATCTCTCGAGAGAGTATTGACAGGGCGCTTTGTTATAGGCCAAGGAGAAGAGAAAACTCTTTGGAGGGGGGGTCTAAGGCGAATCAACTGCTTCTCTAGGCGGTCTAACCTGAAGGAAATAGAAAGTGCTCCTCCGACTGTTCGCTATGTGGGGAAAGGAGAGAGAGGGTAACTGTCCTCTTTGTCGTGAACTTCAGACAACGCGCCGTACTTAAAAAAAAGTCCACGTAATCCGGCACAAAAGCCTAATCGCAATATCAGGTAGTGGGGGAAGAGGAGGGGAAGCTCTGATACGAAGCTCTCATTCGAATCAGATCGTCAACAGGCTGGAAATGTCGGGCGGGAGTTGCTCGATCCGGCTAAGAGCCTTCTATGGACAGCCGCAGTCCGGAGAGGAAAAAAGGAGGACACGGGGAGAGGAGACGGCCTGTGTCCGTCTACGTAAGGCTTTGTCATCGACGGAACGGGAGCTGTGCATCGAAAGAATTCGCAAAAATAAATGGAAAGAACGGATTGACGGGTCAGACTTTGAAGCTACTCAGAGAAGGGGGAGAGAGAAAAAAAAAGAGCTTGGGCGAACTACTACTACGAAATTCAAAAATACTTCTCGCCGAATTTCCGTGCTGTTTAAAAAGGGGCCACGACCGGCGAGTTCAGAAACTTCTATTTCTAAAAAGCAATGGGGAATGAAGAAGGGGGGGAGTCGTCGGGAGGACGGACAATCGTCTCGACGCGGCTGCCACTTAACGAAAGAAAAACTCCTTTGGGAATGAGTGCTCCGAGCAGGAAGAGGAGACTCCACACCTTCGGCTCAGGCGGTACACGGACATGAGGAGGGAGGGAAGAGCTCAACTCAAAAAACAAAAACTTATTAGAGGAAAGGGAGATAAAGTCATCTGCCTCCTTCGTACCGTACTTCGCGCAATCAAGCTAATGTCCTAGGAAGGGACTGAAAAGGCCTGAGGGAAGTAGGTCAGGGGAAGGAGCGTCGGGGAAAAGATGAGGAAGCTAGACTATCTCATTGAAAAAACATCCAACTTGCGCATGCGACAGATCGACTTGGATGCAAAGTAGAGCACCTCTCTTATGCGCCATGCTGAATAGCCGTAAAGTTACTGCTACGGAGGAAGGAGTGATAGAAGAATCACACGCGGCGGGGGTGATCTCGCAGGCGTATCAGAAAAAACGCGCAAAAAAAAACATGCGAAAACGAAGGATCGGGTAATTTACCTTCGTCACGACGGGAAACCATAGAAAACCCGGGGAACGATGCAAACAATGGAGGAAGTCGACATGGAAAGCGTCATGGTAGAAAAGGGGGCGAGAAAAGGGGAGCGCGTTTCCTTGGGGAAAAAAGGGGCCTCTACGGATCTCCCGGAGCGAAATCCTCCGAAAGAAATAAATCTCCGGCGAATCTATTAATAAGGGGGGGAGAAAAGAGTACAGCTTATTCCGACTCTAGAAAAGATAAAAAACCATCGGGGAGCGCAGAACGGGAGGGCAAATTGTTCGGAGGGAAGGAGGTATCGTAACGACTGAAGCCGGAGGGTCTACCTGCTTGGATAACCGTAGAGGAAGATGAGGTCGTAGCTACGTTCATTTCCCTCAACTTAAGAGACTTAGAAGGGGGAAAATCGCATAAGGTCCTAGGAGAAAGAGGCACTCGTCAAGACCAGGGATCCGGCGACCCCTCAAGACCTTCTGCGAGAGTGAGGACCGATGACGTCGCTGCGCTTTATCTATCCTAGCGCTCAAGTCCATCACAGCATTAAAAAAGGACTCCTAGGAGATCATCGATAACCTCAAGAGATCGCAGGGGTCAACCTGAAACCGTAACAAAAAAAATTAACAGGTCAGGGGTCAAATAAATGAGAGTGAAGAAAGAACTTCTTTACCTCTTTCGGTGGCGAAGTTGCGTAGTGAAATGGAAGCTTGTGGGGGGTTTGTGGTCTCAAAAAATCATTTGACGGAAAGAGGGGAGAGGATGAAAAACAGAGACCCTTCACCAGGAAACAAGTGGACTTTGAGCAGGGGTTAGAAGACCGGAAAATATCATCGGGGGAGAAAGACCTTAAAAATTTCCACGAAAGGAAACGCCGTCGGAGGAAGGATCTACTCTAAGAAGACATCTGGGCTTTAAAGGAGATCCCATTCCCTTCCGGTCTCTATAGTAGAATCAGAGAGGAGAGCAGTTAAGATCCGAAAGAGACTTGCCCAAAGTCCAGGAAATAGGAGAGTCTGGAGGGGGAATCCGCGAACCGAAGCAGAGAAAAGGGAAACAAAAAACGCGACGGCTGCTGCTCGGCAACTCTCTACGCTTCGTAATCGCCGAGAATTGAAACTCGAGAAAAGGAAAGTCAATCCTTTATAAGGCAGAAATAAGAGGATGTCGTCAAAAGGGGGCTCCGTCTATCTAATGTCCGGTAAACGGTACTTCTATATTACTAGCGACCCCACTCATAAGCTCTATCAAAAACTCTGGAAAGGTGCTTTATCTAAAAAGGTCGGAAATAACACCTGAAGCTCTGCAAGAGCTGAGAAGTCAGAGGAAAAAATCTCAGGCTTATGTTTAAATAACACCGGGGGAAAGGGAGGGGGGCAGGTAAGTTAAGACTAAGCATCTCCAGGCCCCCGTCAAGTTGAAAAAACCACGTCGAGAAGAGAAAGACCGCTCTGGAATAGACTCTCAAACTACTTCACGTTCCCGGTGGGGAGGCAAAGGAACAGTCTTACAAATCTCGCCTTGGAAAATCAAGCAAGACGGAGGCCGAAATTTAAGGCGTTTGAGGGGCTGGGGAAAAAGCTCGCTTTTACAGAGGACTAGTGGCCGTCGTGGACAAACCAGTAAGAAAACCGGTTAGAATTGGAAAAGGGAGGATACCTCCAAGACATCTAAAAATAAAATCTTAAGAGCATACGTAGGAATCTATAGTCCTATCGCTCTCCCGGAGGTAGAAAGAGAAAGACAGCGGGGTTCTAGTGTCCTGTCTGTTGGGGGGGGTTTCAGTTGGACCAGAATACGGAAATCTTCTTCCGTAGGGCCTGCTTGGGGGAGTACCATGTAGCCACTTTAACCGGGGACACCCGCTCTTCCAGATTGAAATCTCGCCTATACAGGGACTTCTGCCTCTCCCCATGACGTCATGAGGGAGCGCCAGAAAAGGTCTTCCATGGCCGTGGGCTCGCTCGGACGGATAGAGAATAACTGGATTCGACTCAAACAAAAAGATGAGAGAAATATGCAAAGGCTGTTAGCTTAAAGAGAAGGAAACATAGTTGACATGTTAGAAGGGTGAAGGCATAACTCTTAGAGTCATCGACCATGGGCTCTCCTGGGAAAAAGCTCGTCGACAGGGGGAGGGAAAAAGTAACCAAGGAGGCTTCTTTGTTAGGAGGAAAAAAAAGTGGGAGAAAAAGAAGTGAATACATCCCTTCTACTTATAATTGGGAATTCTTTGGGAGTAAACAAGCTTCAGAAGGGCCACTAAGGAACTTCCTATGTCCAGGGGGCGGAAAAAATCACATTGAACGGACTACGGTCTGCAATTCGGAGCAACTCAATTGGTAGGGGGGAGGCTCCTCGGGGAAGGAAAACGTGCCAGATTGAAAAAGGGAGTCCGTTTCTTTACCGGGTGAAGTCACCAATAAATCGTCGTCTCAAGACGCATCGTGACCTCAATCATTTCGGGAAAGAAACCTGAAGGGATAGGGACCGGGGATTTAACATCACTTCTAACTGGAACCTGAAGGCGACTGAAGGCGCTTCGCGAGAAGAGTGTTGGGAAAGAGAAGTCGTGGCTCATGAATGCCAGAGGGGGGAGGAGTTAGAGGAATGAACGCCGGGTTCTCCTTACCTTTGAGACTTTAACAAACTATGTTGGACGCGGGAGATCAGCTCGTGAAGAGACTTCAGGTTGGGAGGTCATGAGACGTTGGGAATCTGGGGAAAATAGGAGGAAGAAAAGGGTTGAAGAGTCCTGGGGAGACCTTTAATGAGGTACTGATAATCAGAAGGGCAAATTTTCGGCTACATCCTAGCCCAGGAGGGGCACATGGTTGAAGAAAGATCCTTCCTCATTCTCTCCTGGTACGGAATTTCGTTCTTGGGGAAAAATCTTCGGGTCTTCAGCTCGGGACGAGAGTTCATGAGCGAAGAGAAACTAGGAAGAATCAGCTCTCGCTGATGGGGAAGTGAAAGGAAAAGCTGGGAGGAGCGCAGAAATCACTTCAATCTCGAGTGGGGGCAACGTATATGGTCTTCCAGAGAGTTAGTGCCTACACATCTTAAAAATCCTTAACTGTAGAGAGGAAAGATGGAATCTTACAGGTTCGTACGACCTTACGGGAGAGCACATGCTCAAGAGGGGGGAGCTGGTCTTCTTGTATCCATTACCACCGCGACCGGTCGAAGAAGCGTGATCTGAAAGGGGAAAGTGAAACGGAAAGGAAAAAAATTAGAAAGGAATCGTGGGAAAAACTGGTGGTTTACTCTCATGGGGAAGCGAGGAAAGATCTTATAGTACGTATCCATGTTAAAACTCAAAAAAAAAAAGTCCAGAACTGGAGCCAACCTGGGGCACTCCGGTAGAAACGGAGTGAGTAATAAGGCTTACTTGTACTACGTTCAAACCCGTCTCTCGTATTTCATGGGCGCATAAAAGGTGAGAAGTCTCCTATTAGGGAGAGGGAGCACCGTGCTAGGGAGGGGGCTATAAAAGGCGGTAGAAAGAGCGGTTCGGGCTACTTATTAGGGGAAGAAACGGGATCACGTCGCCGAGAACTCTTTTAGGGGGCCCGCGTCAACTTCTGGGCTCGACAGACTGCAAAGCTCGCATGATTCCTAGAGGGACGGAGAAAATGCTCCTACCGTGGTCAGGGTCATCCGGCAAGAGGGACGAGGGCAAGGGGGAAAAAGGCCTTTTAATCGACATACGAAAGAGGGAGGAAGGAGAAAGTGGATCTCACTATTAAGCGCCACAAGAACGGAATCCGACCTGATCGAGCAGGCAGGCGGGGATCTCTCTGGCATCAAAGGTACTCGGGGGAGAATCGGAAAAATCAAGGCCGTATCAACACCCAGGATGTAACATGGCTTGGAACGAGGAACTTGGCTACGAAATTTGCCTAACTAGCTACCCAAGGCATAGGTCGAGAAAAAAATGTTCAACAGTTCTCACAGCTGCATGACGTAAAAGCCTGTGGAAGAGGGAGAAAAGTCTGGAGGAAAAAGGGTGGTCAATGAGGGTAGGAGGGGGAAGTGGAGGTTTAGATGGGGATGGGGGCGAGAGAGGAAGAAGGGTAAGAAGGAGGGGGGATAGAGAATTGGGGGAGAGCAGGGAAAGTAGGAGGGGAAGGAAATGTGGAGGGAGTGGGGGGGAAGGAGTGTGGGAGGGAGGGAAGGGAAGGGAATACGGAAATAGGTAGGGGGTAGAACGTGGGGGACGTGGAAAAGCGGGGGTCAGCTGAGAGTAAGGGTAAAAGAAGAGAACGAAGGGTGAAGCAGATGGAAAGAGGGAAGAGAATGGGACTAGTAGTCTCGGATCTCTGTTTCTGTGCTCTCCTCTCTCATAATTAAAGGGCCTCTCAATTAAAAATTCACTGGCTCGGAGTTATCGCTTCATCGAAATTCTCTAGGAACGAGGGGACTGGCTGGGGGGAAAGTGAGTACAGGAGACGAAGACAGGGGCGTGAAGAGAGTCCGTCTCTTTTCAAATTATCATCTACGTAAAGAAAGGCAAGCAAGGTCAAAAATTCTCCTGCCTGAGAAAGGGGGGGATCTTCTTGCGCCGGTTCTATAGAGTAGGAGGGCCGGCGGATATCGACTGCCTAGAGAATCAATAAGGAGCGGACTCAGTCATCGTCTACACCCAACTACACGATCGCTTTTGCGTGCTATGATCTAGCTCAAAAAACATTATGTATACAAAGAAAGAACCGACGGAAGGTAATCAGAGAGAAGGTCAGGAAAAGGTTTTCATGCAGGGTCCAGTCCTATTCTAGTGAAATCGCAACACTTGCCTGTCTGCAGGAAAATAGGAAGAGAGAAGGTCTCTAGCATCAATGCAAAAACGACGAATCGAAACTGACAGGCCGCGCAAGGACTTTTATAACGTTAGAAGGAAGACCTCTTCTTGCCCCTTGCCGTCAAGCGCCTGGAATGCGATGAGCGCCTTAAGGAACGAGTCAAACGACCAGGGCTGAGGGGGCGGCGAGACATTTAGCATACTCCACGGAGAATCTCAAAAAAAAGGTCAGTTAATGGGGGTCGTGGAGTAACTAAAAAGGGTCGAGAAAAAACCGAGCAAAGATAATGCAAAAAAGTCGTCAAGGAAAACCGAAAAGGAAGATCATTTCTCACACGTTGAGATGGGGGAGGGCCCTGGTTAGAAAGGACTAGAAAAAGACGAGCACTCCGCCAGATCGAGGGAAAACAGCCGAGGAGAGAAATGGCCAGCGTTCTCCGGCCAGGGAGTTAGAAATGTACTCGGCGGGAAGAACATCTGAAGTCTCTACCAGCCAGAGGGGTCGAGTGAGGATCAGCGGCCGGGTTCCGCCGTGGGGTCCTGAGGGAGAGCTCGGAATAAAGGGAAGTCATACTAAGGAAGATGCTGGGGCAACATTCAGAAGAAGGGGAAAGTCCTATCTCAAGAGTCTTTCGTCTAGTCTGTCCGCCTTCTACTTTGTACCAGAGGTCATCCTTTATAAAAGGGGAATACGTTCCTGCGTCACAGAAGGGGGGTTCCATCTAAAAAAAGCCGAGTGTTTCTACTTTAGGATGTCTCTTGGGTGAGGACATAGACCTCGACAACTCTAAGTCCTCTGCATCAATAGATTCAAAAAGAAATCGTGTTAAAAGAAAGGGGGAGGACGATCGAACTTATCGGGGGCGAAAAAGGCCTTCCTGAGTCACTGTAAAACGTTATTCATAGGGAGCGTCTCCCTCTTATACCAGGCTGGAATTTAGAGGCCTCGGTCTCAAATTTCCTTGGAGTTGGGAAAGAAGAAAGGATAAGGAAAGAATGTAAAAGTGAACAAAGGACCGATCCCCTAGGGTCACCCAGAAAATCAACACGCTCGGGGTAGCCTCGGGACTCGGGGGGGGGGGAGGGCACTAACGGAATTCTAAGAGGGGGGGAAACTCGGAAGGACTATGGGGGGGGTGGAAGAAACTCTCCCTACCAGATTGAAGGCCATTCCTACCAGTCTGGAAGAACATGACTCTAGGGACATCGCTGGGAAAGGTTTCTATCTGCGCAAGCAGATATGGCGTCGGAAAAGCAAGCCAGTTCACTCCATGCCAATTTATCAGGTCTATATCGGGCGTTTTTCTGGAGCTACTAAACCGTAAAAGAAGGGCAAAACCTAAGAAGAGGTCTGGGAGGGGCTCGGGAAAAATTCGCGTCGCAAGGATGTCTCGTCGGCTGACAGCGCGCTTAAAAAGCAAGGCTCGCAAAAACGCCGCCTTACTCCTAAAGTCAAAAGGAAGGCATATTATTTCTGGGACAAAGGGACGTTTTGCGTATCGAAGGAGGAAAGTGTACGGCTGAGCGATTCTCGCGCCTAAGTTGAAAACAACGGCTAAAGAAAAGGACCTTCAGGGTGCCCGAGGTAGCTGCCAAACATGGAAAGCGGCACTGAAGCGGAAAGAAAACGGCATCCAGAAAAACAAGCGAACAATGCAGGTAACACGAGGGGAAAGCCAACGGGGACAGGCGAAAAATTTTTCAGAAACACGACCGAACTCCTTCTGCCAAGTTCATCCTTCTCGCCCACCTGGAAAAAACCGCCTGAGGGCGAGAAGAAAGAGGAACTACTTCTATGCCCGGGGGGTGGTCGGAACATGCAACAGGTAATCTCTCCGGCTGGGGGAGGATCCTATCAGTAGGGTTTTTGGCTGTTCCAAAGAACGACGTGCTGAAGGGCAAGAGTGAGGAGGATATCTAACTAAATGCGGTATTGGCTTTTGGGTTGAGGCACCTTCGAACAGCCGACCGGGAAGCGGAAGGGTGACTTTACCAAGGACGGCCGCCGAACAGTCGATCAAGAGATCGTCACGTCATATACAAGCTAAGGGAAAAGAAGGGAAATTGTAAGTTCAGCAGAAAAAGGGGCGGGAGGGACTATCGAAGTCTTCTTTGGGACAGGATTGTGCATGGTCAGACAAATCGCAAAGCTCGGGTCGAAGGGGGAGGGGGGTCCCTGGCTTGCGACAGGTTAGAAAGTGACAGCACACGCGCCTGGGTCTCTGTTCAAAAGTCTAAGAGGATCTGCGGATCCAAGCGCCAAAGGGAAGAAGGGCAGAGAGGGAGTCTCGCCGCGGAGCTTGCCATTTCAAAGGAGTTTCAGCAGGGGTACCCAGCGCTGTGCCTAGAGAAAAAAAGAGGAGTAGGAAAAATCCGATGGAGCACGTAGTATAAAACCGTGAAAGAGAATCTCTCCCCTAAACCGGAAGTCCTGTTCATTAGGAACCAAATTGTCGGTCGAAGTTGTGCGCGCGCGCGAAAGCAACCAAAACTAGGCGATGTGAAAGAAAAGAAAGATGACAAGAAGGTCAGGGTGAGCAGAAAGGGGAGAGAACGGGATACTACCGGAAAAATGGGCTGGATCCCATATTCAATAAAAGCCACGAAGAAAGGCAGATCGGAAAAAGCCTGGTTTGGGCTGACCTCCCAAAAAATTCTGGGATCGATGCCGACGCTCAGCGCGGACAGCAGAGGGAAGATTTTATTCGGAATCGAGGTCAAGCCAAAAGTGACGGGGGATGGCAAGGACTCGCCTTTCCAGGTAAAATCACTCATCAAAAAAGGCATAGCGTAATCGGGGAGCGAACGTGGCCGGATCACCCTGCACCTTCGTGTTACAGGCCAACAGCTGCAACTGCCTGAGACGCTAACCAAAAAAAAAATTGGACTTAGGGCCCGACCACCAGCCGAGGAGCTGACGAGGAAGACCGAAGGAGGGGTTGCTCGCAAACTGGCTAAACAGGAGGAAGGGGGCGAAGTCGGCGTTCGATAAACCGGCAAACGGTTCGACGTACAAAAAGGGGGGGCTTCACAGAACCGCGGGTGAAGGAGGGAATAAGAGAGTTCCAGCTCTTGCAGGAGCGTAGAATGCTTTTATCATAGGGGTACTCACTCAGGGTAAAATAAGTACTTGTGGCTAGCATGTGGCACGAACTCAGTCAGGGGGACGGAGAAGAGGGGAGGCACCGTCTGCAGAAGGAGGAAGGGCGAGGAAATGGTGTCCCAAGAAAAGGACTTCCTGAACGTTCTGGCCTGAGCGTCAGGGGTAGCTAGGATGTTAAGCGGAGGTTCTGAAGCAAAATCGTCTATAAAGCGCCTCTAGGGAAAAGAAGAGAGCCGCGGAGAGGGTGTTGTAAAACCTCGGGTGCGGAGGGCTCGCGAAACAGGACACACATCTCTAAGACCGGTCTGGGCCCTATAGGCGGGCATAGAGTAGGGAGGTTGCAGGTACTCTTCTCGCTGCTCTACGACTGCAAGGAAAATGGACGAGTCCTTGGGGCACCAGAAAAAATTTAACTGGAAAGCACAAAATCGAAGACTGGGAGGGGCGAGGGAGAACACGGAAAAGCCTAGAATACTATGAAGGACTTGACAGTCGTCAAGTGCAAAGGAAAGAGGGGCAGTGCTGGGTGACTGAGACGGGGGAGGTCATCTCAACAATATTGAGGCATTCCTATGTGAAAAAAAACAAAAAAGGGAATGTGACAAGGGATGACGCAGGACCTACCTGGGGGCCAATACTGGGTACAACAAAAACCCACTACCCCCCACAAAAGTCCTGCGGAGTACTCTCCTTAAGCGCACCAGGAGAGAGCGGCTCATCGGGAGACGAAGAAAGTCAGTCTTCATCAGGCGTCTCACACTGTGCTGTTTGGGCGCTTGCGCTACTAGGGCTCATCGCTCAGGGAGTAGGAAAGGCACTTTGTGTCCTCAAAGAAATAGCTCACGAAAAAAGAAGGGGAGGTCCGGGGGGGAGAAGCGGATTTCTAGACCGGCCGTCAAACGGCCTGCTTGGACAAGTCGAACTTCTAAGCAACGGGAAAGTTTCTACTTCGAAACGAAGGGGGGTCAACAGGCGGTCGAGGGGGGCAGGCGACTAACTTAAAAAAAGAACACGCGGACGTGCTCCGCTGGACGAAATACGCAAAGAAACCCGCTGCGAGGAACGGAGAAGAGAGCAAAAGATGGCTTTGACTATCTCTCGCATCCTCGGCCGAATCCGCAAAACCTTGAAGGAAGAGAAAGGCAGGGAACTTATAGCGCGGCTCTCTAACGGCTAATATTTAAAAAAAAGGAAAAGTTAGGACCCGCGCCGTAGGGAAAAAACACAATACATTAGCATGAAAGGGAAGGGAAGGGAGAAAAGACAGAATTCTTTGCAAGGGGGACACTGAATCTTCGCGTGTCTTCGGCGGCCGACTCATAGGAGACACTCATGCGGGGAGCGGACATGCTCGGCCTTTTCTAAAGGCATCTACAAGCAAGAAAGCCGGGGAGGACGGGGGATCGGGGAGGGGGAATAGGAACGGGGGAGTCCATTAACGTCTAAAGACAGCTCAGGCCTTGGGGCAAGCATTCAAGACGAAAGCTTTATCTAAGTAAAAAAGAAATTTTAAAAGGCGACGGAGAAGGGGCAGGGAGAAGGTTAGTTCTTCTTCCTTATGCAGCTGAGTCCCGTCAGAAGATAAACCTTTCAATACGCATTTGCAGGAAAAAAGACGGCTGAGAGGGCATTGACACCGATGCGAAAAAAGAAGGAATGAGGCGAGAAGGAGGCCTGGGTCACTACATGACTGCGAAGGGAAAGCTCTCCACAACAACACCGGCGTAGGAGAGAGATCTCTCCTCCGTCCCGTTACAGAGAGCGAGGTCGCAGCGAAAAAGGGTGCCCGTGCAACTATTATCTCTCTGCAATCCTGAAGACCCTTCTAGGGGCGGTCAATGAGAGGAGTCGTTGGCCGTCTCATCCTTCAGCCAGAGAGCCCTGGCAAGAAAAAAACGTCCCTAGAGAGGGCTGAGACGTATAACGCCAGGGAGGATTCGCAAATCGGAACATCATCCTTTTCTCAGTCTTGGGGGGCGTCGTTTCCCTCGAAGAACGAGATGGGGTACTTCTCTTCCCATGGGCGGGACCAAAATCCAGGAAATCGCCACGCCGGATAATTTATTCTTTTCGCAAGAAAAGCGAGGACCTGAGGCACGCGCGAGTAGAAAAATTCTGATTCAAAACCTTCAGTACCGAAAAGCTGAAAGTTGGCGGGGGTCATTTGAAAGGTATCGGTTCTCGACGACAACCTCAAAGAAAGGGAGCCAGAGGCTCATCAGGGTAAAAAAAAAAAGTGAGGGAAGCCGTTTGCGCGTCTTGCAGAAGGAGAGCGCGAGGCAGCAAAAAAGGAAAATAGCAAGTAGCGCAAACGGGGGACAAGGGGTCAGGTATATCCTCACGAGCGAAAATAGGAAGGGGAGAAGTCTCGCAAAAAGCGAAACTTAATCTTCGAGGTCGCGGGGAGGGGTTCGACGGAGATAAACCCTTATATTGGAAAATAGTGACGACTCGTGAGCAAAAGGAAGAGGGTCAAAGACTAACAAAGTTGGGATGCGGCCCCAGAACGTCTTTTCTTTGATCTCTAGTGATTAACAGGAAGGGGCTTCTCAAGGAGAAAAAATCTGTCAAAAAAAGGGCAATCGCTCAACGCACACAGGAACAGTTTTGCTCTATGGGACTGAACAGCTACTTATCGGAGAGGCCTGCACTAACTCAGAAGTGCTAAGGACCATCCTCTCGAGAAAAAGCAGGTAATAAACTGCAGGAATTTCAAAGGGCTACCTAAGTACATGCTTTGGGGGGGGTGTGGTGGGAAAAAAAGGGGGGGATAAGGATCCAGGGCGAGAGTGGCGCGAGGAAAAAAACCTTTACCCGAACGAATCAAAGCTTGACGACTTGATACGCTTAAATTACCTCCAGAATCTGTCTTCTTCGACGAAGAAATCGGTGGACAAGGGGGGGGGGGCCCAGCTGCCTATCCCCAGCTTCGAACTGAGGGCAAACGGAATAAGGAACTCGGGACTACAGCGGAGGAAAAGAGAAGATCCTTCCTGAGGGGGAAGGGAGCGGAAAGAAGGAATAGGGTCGTCGGGGAAGACTACTATAAAAAAAAAAAAAAAAAAGAAGAAAAAAAAAAAAAAAAAAAAGAAGGAAAAGGGAGAAAAAAAAAAAAAAAAAAAAAAGGAGAGAAAAAATTTTTTGACATAATCCAAACCAGGATTTGACTTTTGTCGAGGGGAGAAGCGAACAAAGAACGCAAGGGATCACTCAGGAGAAAAAAATCCTGAGAGAGGAACAAAGTTCTATTCGCTTAAGTTCATCTCGGGGAGGCTTTAACTCTCTGAACCATATCTCAAGCATCCTGCGAAGGGGCCTCATTAAGAAGAAGGGCGAAAAAAGGGAGAATGAGCTCTTTCAGTGCTTGGGGTACTTGGTCAGAAAAATTCTCTGAACGTATAAAAACGTTTCAAACACGATAAATCAAAACAATTCTGCCTCCTGGGGAATCCGATTATCGAAACCAAGATTGACGAAAATAACTATCCCTGAGAAAAAAAACTATCCTCGAAAACAAAGCTTCATGCGGGGGGAATCTTAATAGAACAACCGGGGAACGGGTTACCTCTACTAAGGGGACCGTTCGGAAAGAAACTTCAGCTCCCAGGAGCGGAAAACCAACCGATAGGGCGAGAAAACTCAGAGGAAGTCGAGGATTGGTCTCCATGGGGGACAGTTCTAAGCGCTATCACTGCTATAGGAAAGGGGGGCGGGGGAAACCGTAAAGAAAGATTTAACAAGTGTAGGACAATGAAAAATGACTAAAATTCAGAAAGGGACGGGGGGGGCTGGAGTTTTTTGAGGGAAAAAAATCCAAGCCTCATTCACTAGGGGAAGGCTGGGGGGAAAGGTTTCCGTGAAAAGTAGGAGGTCGCCCGGACCTTACAGCGAATAATGCGGAGACTGATCTACTTCATCGTATCCAGCAAGAAACCTGCTCTCGCGGCAATTTGGAAAACGGAAATGCGGGAAGGAATGAAGTATCGTTTCCGATGGAAAAAGGTTAGCCATTGCCACGCGACTTCTAAGGGTAGGTGCTTTGGGCAAAATGGGGATCCATGAAAACATCCTCCCTAGGAACGACTGGTCATTGGGGAGGCTAAGCGCCTGAGAGAAAATCTGGCGTCTCTCTCACCAAGACGAAAAGACTAAGAAACAGGGTCTCTCAAGTTGACGCCTCACTGGGTCACAATTGAAGGTATTTTCTCTTATTGCCGGGGGAAGAGACCCTCTCCGCAGGGGAGAAAGAAGAAAACAACTTTGAATGCAAAGGGTCCCGAGGTGGCGAGGGGTTGAATGTCACTCGAAGAGAAAGACTTTCATTTCATCAACATTAGGACGAGACCTCTTGCTCAAAGAGGGGGGCAGAACCCTTCGCTGAAAAAACGAAAAACGACTCGGGAAATCAAGCGGCTATTCCCAGCCAAGATGGAAGCTGGGGAGTTCAAAGGGGGAGGGGGTTGTCCATCCTGACAGTACCATACCTTAAAGACGAGGATGCGGTACCAAGCAGCCAAGACGAAAAAAGATCGGAAGAAGGCCGGGGAGGGGGTGACCAGTCTTTATCTCGTCGTTATCTCGGGATACCTCTCTCTTCAGATGTTCTATTTATCAGCTTGAGAGCAGCACGTAACTAATTGGCAAGGGGACTTAGGGACAAAGGAGGGGAGAAGGCTACTCACTCACAGAACCAAGCGTAGGAGGGGCGATCTCATGCCTCCCGATTCACTTAACGTGGGAAACGGTCGAAAAAAATCCATGTTTAATTGAAAAAGAGTACAATCAAGACTGATTTACTCGAACGGGATTAGACCACCAGCTCTACCTCCGAGTCTCTGCGCAAGTTTCATCGCATAACGACATTTCGCTGAAGTGCCGGGGGGCAGTTAGTCGGATGGAATCCAGGGGGGTTTGAGTCAGGAACGACGGTGAGTACTGTACCAAATCGGTCGTGGGGGAGGATCTATCAGAGGGCCTTCATTTGAGTCTCGGAATTCTTTGTCAAGATACGAACTCAGGGGGGATAAGATTCCTTGGGGAACTTCTAAAACGAAGAAAAAATTTCAAGGGCGCGAGAATCGAATATCCCGGTGGTCGGCTCCGGCACGACACATAACCACAGGATATCAGAAAAGCGTCCAGAAAAAGCTGCTTGGAAAAAAAGGATTGGCTGGGGTAGGGAGGAGGAGGGATTGGACAGAATAGGAAAGGATATTACTTCCATGGAAGGAAACCGTGCCGAGAAGGACAAGCGCGGAAGGGTTGTTGAACGTCTTTCTCTGGCTGCGAAGGAGCGACAACTTCAGAAACTCAAAGAGAAAGGAAAAAATGGAGGGGGGTTGAAAGGGTCAGGACGGCATATCTCTTCTCCCTAACTCTTAGGCTGTCGCTACCGACGATCGGGCTATCGACGCCGCACCTTTTCGGAAAAGACGAAAAAAAGCGTGGTAGGCGCACGCAAGGGCAGGAGCTGGGGAGCGTACGCTTACACGCAGGGGGGAAAGATGCCACTCTATGGGGGGGGCGTCGGTGGGAAAAGTGAAGGCATACCAGTCAGACTGGGGGGAACGTTTTTACTTGCGGGTGTCTGTGGGGAAAAAGAGCTGCTATCGTGAGGGGGACTTATCCGGGAAAATAAAACTCGACCAAAAAGGCATTTGCCGAGGACGGAAGAGCAAAAAACATATTGAGCCTTCTGGGAGACTCGTATCGGAATCCTGATGCAACCAAGACGCGTACTTGCCGCATCGAACTATCATGCTGTCGGTCCCTCGGCGGAAAAAAGCGACGGCTTTTGGGGATCTTTATCAAGCTTTCGAACTTCGAGGATCGAGAGGTCGGCAAAGGACGTATTTTGACGGGTAACGCAGCGAGGACGCGGCAACCGACGGTTTAGGGGGGGACATCAAGGGTACCGCGAAAAACGGGGAGAAACGGATCTTAAGCAGACCGCAGAGGGTGGCCAGGCGTGCGAAAAAGAAAGAGTAGACAATCGTGCGAGCTTCTCTCGAAGAGTTAAAAACTTAGGAAGAAGGTCGCCTATACGCGGCCGAAAAAAGAATTGCGCCCCGAGAAACGATCCTTTCCACAGAAAACTAGCTGCGAGCCGCGATTAGTCAATAGCGGGAAAAAAAAAATGCGCGGATAAAGAAAAGACTAAAAAGCGCATTCGGTCAGACGTGCCTGCCGACACAGTCGGAAAAAAAAGAGAGTGCGAATTTGCTAGAGAAAAAGTAAAAGGGCTCGTGAAGAAAATCTACCAAATCAGCAGGGAAAACGGAATCCCAAGACATCGCGTCGGCCTACGACGAGGTCTGGGGAAAAAAAAAGACGTTAAAGTCTTTTTACAAAGGAAAACAGCGAGAACTCTTGAACCAAGAAACGAAAGGGAAAGTAATAGAGGAGAGTGAGCGAGCCTGGGGGAAATTTGGGGGAGCGCGTGGGCGCGCTCTAACCGCGCGGGGATCTGAGGAAAAATTCAGGGAATCCATTACGTCTCGTCACTGTGAGAAGGGAGAAAACTCTCTCGCGGGGCCTAGTGGATCCTTCGCCCGGCATGGTCGTTCCGGTCTGCGAGGGAACCTGAAAAAGGGGAGTCACTCTCGACATCAACTTCAAATAGGAAGATGGCGGAGGGTCAGATAGAGATGTCCGGAGAAAGCCATTCTTCGCAAAAACGGGCGAACATGCTCTCGGGCACTGACGACGAACGACCAGAGAGAAAACAACAATAGTAGAATAATATGAGAGGTCTTTCCACTTAAAGAGAGATTAGAAGAAGGTGGATTCATCATTTTTGTCTACGGAACGACTATCAACGGATGAAGCTGACCGAAGGCGAGTTCAGCTCTTCTGAAAAAAGCCAAAGGGGCATCGACGAGCGAAAGAAGGTCAGAAAAAATACAATAAGCAGTCAAGAGGAAGAAACGGGGAGAAACTTTGACGAATTATAAAACAGCTCGTATGCGAAGAAAAAACCCAGGCGCTCGCGGCCACGGGAAAGGGGGGAGTCTCAGGAGGGGGGCCCGGTGTAATAGCTAATCCAAAGCCAGCTTGGTCGCGCGCGCACCATAGCAGGCGCAAAAAAACGCCAGCTCAGTGCACCCAGGCGGGAATTGATGATTGCACGACCGCGAAAATCCTCCGGAGGCCAAACTCTCAAGAGAAGGGGGAAAAAGACAAAAAAGGTAGTAGTCGAGCCTGTCCGAGCATGAAATTTGCGACAAAGGAGGATGAAGGGTGGGGAAAAAGTCTCAGGAATAGGGACGGAAAGGGAGAGAGAAAACGCGCGATCTTCCAGAGAATTTGGTCGGAGGGTGAGAGGCGTCCGGCAGAGGGGAGTCCTCACGAGCATAAAGGGGGAAGCGGGGCGGGGAAGCCTGAATCTTCTTTGAAACTCTTTATATCCATCACAATCGAAAATCCGTCGAATTCGAGAAGAAAAGCTCGAAGGGAAAAGAGGGCGAGCTGACTTCTGCACATTAGAAGGAGCTGGGAAGTCGAAGGGTACCAGCAAGCAATTTCTCGGCACGTTGACGCGGAGAAAAAAGGAGGCGGCGGCGACAAAAATCAAGGAGGGGGAAGGGAAGTGGGAAGAAGGGGAGGGGGGGGCGGTTCTGAAACCTACTTTCCGTGCTAAAAGGGCATCTATTAAAGAAAATCGGGCGAATCTCTCCAACACAAAAGGGGGGGAGAGGATAAAATATTACTCTCAGACTGATGAGGGAGATTCCGGGGAACGCGCTCTAACTTGGAGAACGGTTACAAAAGAATCTCAAGGGGGCAACCGAAGGGGAAAAAAAATCTGTCTCATTGAGGTTTAGAGGGGAGGAGAGGGCAAAGGGGGCACTTTTGGGGTGCTGTCTCACATATGATAAATCCTGTCTGAAAATGAACAATACTAGACAAAGGAAAAACAAAAGACTGAGGGAGGGGCGAAAACCTCAAAGCCGAAATAGGATAGGAGGGAGCATAGTACTTCTCTTGGGGAACGGGGGGTCCACTATACAAGAGACGAAATTCCCTACTAAGATCTATCTGGGCTGAGAAAGGCTCTTCGGAAAAGTGCTTTCTAGAGGAAATCGCATCTCAAAAGGGATTAGAAAAGAGATCATATCTTCATTGCAAAAACGCTTCTCAGAGGTACTGGGGCGGGAGGGGGACGCGTACCATAATATCTTTACACAACGGGAGCGTCAAGAACTTCACGGGCGTGAGGGGGAACTGCAAGTAAATCTCTTCGTAGCGATCACCTATCTAAGAAATCGCAGCAACAGAAAATACTGACCTAAGGTCGATACTTAATTAATTGATAAAGAAAGAAGACCGTTGGCCCGGGGGGCGGAGGGCAAAAGGGTACTTCTGATTCTCATAACCCTGTGAGAAAAGGGAGAATCAAACCTAAGATGAGCAATGACGGTCCCCTATTTATCTTCCCCAAGCATGTAAGAAAAAGACCCTCTGAGAAGGAATCAAAACCTCTCGCAAGGGGTCACGACAGACACTGTGGTCATAAAAAAGGCCATTAAAGCAGAGAAGAAGTCCAGACGGAGGACACTCATACTTCTCTCAGTGCGCCGCAAAAAAGATGGACTCGAGAAAGAGGAACTAAGGAGATGAACCTTTGGTCGTCCAAAACTCGAGAATACCTCTCCGCGGGTACTGATATCAGCAATGGCGGGACCGAACTGAACTACGTTGACGCTTCAGAGCTGAAGCGATAAGAAGGGTAGGACTCTTTATGAAAAGATAACGAACCGGAAGCCGTTAGGAGCGCATTGGGAAGTGACCTGGCAGACACTAAGAAAGTCTACACTATTGCTTCTCGCGGATGAGAAATAAAGCGAAGTCAAGGTATTGTAATGAGACAAACCTTCAGGGGCGTCCAGAGAGTACTTCCGGTGGCTTATTTAATGAATGGGCTAATCGTCGAAGAGTCATGGAGGGGGAGGGGCAAAAAGTTCATGGGACCCGGGAACGCGACTCCTGTCCTTTGTTCAGGTCACTAGAAGGGAGGAGGGTCGAGCAGGAGCCCAAGTCGGAAGGGAGAAAATATTATCAATCGGGGTCTATAGCCCATGGGAACGGAGGGGGGAGTGGAGCGGCGAGTGAGGATAACTCAACTCGGGGATCTACGAAAAACAACAACAACGGAGAGAAGGTGAAAATACGCTTTCTCTTTACCAAGCCTAGAGAAAAGAGGGAAATGGTCAAGAGGGTGCAAGTTCTATTCACCGCGGTGATTCCTCTACCTTGGGCAGCGAATGCTCCGTGAAAGGATCCTATAAAAAGCGACAAGAGGAAGGAGGGTGTCGTTTGCTGGTTTACGGGCCGTGAAAGAAAAGAACAATTAAACGGCTTGTCCTATTCAGGGCGACTCCAAATTCCAGCCAAAAGAAAGGCCGGCAAGGGACTAAGAACCTAAATTGTCTCTTAAGGGCATCGTTAGAGAGTGAGGACGGGATAGCGATGGCCGAAGATTCTCTCATCTTTTGGGTATGTATCTGGTATCAAAGTCCCCTTTAGAGTTCCTCAGTTCTGGTTCAGGTTGGAAGGAAACTGAGAAAGAAAGAAATAAGATCTCGATCGACCTACTTTCCTCTCCCCTGGACCGCCTTAGTTGTTCAAAAGACTGAAGTGCTCAGGAATTGAGAGCCAGAATTGTAAAAAGGGAGGGAATGGTACCACGGGAAACTCTCTGCTTATCTGAGCGCCAGTAGGAGTTGTTTTGGGGCGAAAGTGGAGCGCAAGGGATGGCAGGTGCCAGCAGGAGGGGAAGCTGAGATAATAAACAGGGGCACCTGTCTTGAGAGAGGGACCATCATGAAGGCGTTGTGGCGACGCGGTCATCCGAGAAGGACTTCATTTCTCCTCCTCGAAAAGGCTTATGAACATCTGGTGAAAGCAAGTCGTTGGATCGAGAAGGGGGGGGTCCACGCGGGACATTAGGATCGAATTTGACGATAAATACGGAAACTAGACGCCGCAAAACATGTGGGGCCGCAAGATCCGGGGCCTGACGGCGCGCAGAGTCTAAGATTTCGTCTACTAGTTGTCAAAAAAACCGAGAGTAGGGGGCTGTAAGCTCGACGCGATTAAGGAAAAAAAATCCAAAGGCATCCTTTAGGGGGGGAGGCTCTCGGGGGCGGTCCGCGCACAAAAGGCCAGCCTTCGTTTTTCACAGTCCTATTTCCATCTGAGGAGTGTGACTACGGACCTCTTCGCGCTTCTAAGTCGTGAGCAAGGGCAGAATGGCCGAAGCCGTTTGAGAAACGGAAGGAAGTACGATGAGAGCAAGGCCGTCGAAGAGGGATCGGGCATCCACTTCAATCGATCTATTCTCTATAGGAAGAGGGAGGGCTGTGAGGGAAAAGGGAGTAAGGGGGCCATAAAACGTACGCTTTTCTGTAAAAATGGTATCTGGTAGGACTATCTGATTAAATGGAGGATCCTATGTGAAAGAAAAAAATTTGGCTCTAAAGTACTAAGTGACAAAAAGAAAGGAGACAGCAGGGGGAAAAATTCTGTTCTCGGAAGTCGATTCCGTGCAAGTCGCACCAGGAGAGCCTTAGAGGAGAAAAATAGCTCGTTCAGTCGAGGGGAAAGGTGCGGTGGGCGAGAGCGCTGAGAGATTTGTATAAATCGGGCTCTCGGACAGGGAGAGAAAGGTCAATGGGAGCTCGTCGGGCTACACGAAGTGCGTGGGGGGGGCAGTTGTGTGAGCCAACGCTCAGGGAGGCTTCTTTCTGGGGGGGCCGTCGCAGTCGAAGGGGTATAAAAAGGAAGGCGCTGGGACAACGGAGAAATAGTCCGGTCAGTTAGGACATCTTCTGATAGCAGAGTTCCCTTTAGAGATTGTGGCCAGAGCCTAACGAATACTCAAGACTTAACTCCGCCTATAACGTGCACTGACCTAATCTTGCGAGAAGAGGAGGATCATGGGGATGCTCTCCTAGGCAACGACAGAAGAGAAAGACGGATAAAGGACAGTCTCTCTCTTTACCTGACGCGTTCTTGTGATCTATCAGAAGGGGGATTAGAGAAGGAAATCGGGCTAAAAAGGACAATCAGAGAGACACAACGGGGTCATAAACGGGGGACCGGGGAGAAAAAGAGGTCAGGTCATAGCTCACTTAGCGTGATTTTTCCTCAGCGCACCGCGTTCGTTAACCTCCGAGCAGGAAAAACAGGCGGAGCAGTATCCTCTTGTTATAAGACTGGGGAGAGGAGAGAAACGCTCGGGGTCGTAGAGGAAGAAACGACGGAATTCCATAAGCGCATTTTCAGGGAGTGGTGCCCCCTGACGCGCGGAGTTCTCTACGTCGGAAAGTCCAAAACGCCGGGGGGGGATCATTTTTTCGGGCACGGGAAGGACGGGAGCAGCTAGGGGGAAGCATCAGCGAGGCAAAAATCTCTCATCTACCTAACGCCCGTGCTATTCGCTTCGAGTCATCGGCATACTGGGGACAAAGGCTGGGAAAACCTGCGGCAGAAGGAGAGTATAGTTAACCTTTGACAGCTTCTATGAAACAAGGTAGAAGGGGAAAGTATAGGGAAAATCCTCATCACTGTCCGTGCCCCTAAGATAGCAAATAGAACTCATGGGAACAATGTACATTAAGGGAGCACTCAATGTCAGAAACACGGCATTGCCGGGGGGGGAGATGGAGCTATCTAAAATGAGTACAAGCAGGGAAAAAAAGGGAAAGAATAAAGGGAGCAGGCCGAAGAAAAGAATCGAATTGGAACGTGCTTGAAGTGAAGGTAGCACGCGTCGAACTGGGGGCGAGAGGGAAGAGAGGCTCCTGAAAGGGGGGAATTCGCCTTCGTAGTCTGGACTCTAGACCAACGGTTCAGACAGATAAAAAGGACGGAAGGAGAAACGTCCTCTCTAAAGAAACGAAAAGAAGGATTGGGAATTGTTCTTCGGCGGTCGAACAAGATCCTTCATGCCGAGAAGGGAGGAGATGGAACACAATTAGTAGTCTACTATTCCTCTCAAATCCCGTTTCTAGTTCGCGCTTAATTGAAGGGGTCAAAATCACCGTGCAACAGAGGAAAGATGAGCAAAAGCCTCTCTGATATGAACGCCTTTTTCTATCCTGAACTGATTACTACTTGGAAGGAAAAGGCTGGGAAGGCGAGACGAAGACCAGGATAGTCTTCGGCAGGGTGGGAAGGGAAGAATCGGGGGAGGAGAAGAGTCATAAGTACGGGTCTCCTAGTCCTCGACGTATTAAGTGGGAGAAAAACCGACAGGGGGGGGAGAACGGAATAGTCGAAGCTCTGCTGCCCTAGTCGAGGAAGACTTCAGCAGGGAGGAGGAAGTCGACTTTTTACCAGGGGCCAGTCATGCGTCTCTGGAGACTAGCACGTCCTCTCTAGGGATGTATGGCGCGGAGAAAAAACCAGAACAAGTTTCTTCGTAGAAGTTATGCCTTGGAAAACAATTTTCCCAGTCCGCCGAACGGAGAAAGGAATT
>Ga0179591_1338985_pt1 | contig 25549 bp, 43 predicted proteins | sample CZOMad2_1_08_16f_FD_182891 | JGI IMG/M metagenome (GOLD analysis project Ga0179591, IMG submission 182891) | Vadose zone soil fungal communities from Angelo Coast Range Reserve, California, USA - CZOMad2_1_08_16fungal (PacBio error correction) | ecosystem: Environmental > Terrestrial > Soil >...
GTGATACACTGTGTTTGCGACACCCAGTCATACATGGACGCTACACGAAAGTGCATAAGCCATTCACTAGCAATGTTCTGATCAACCTCAATGGCTCGTTGGGGGGCTTCATTCACTATATCTACAATCAGTAGCGTGGTGAAATAGGCACCTCATCTGTATTTGGTCGACTATCATGGGTTAATGTTGGGATTCATCTTGCGAGCTTAAAGGGGAAAAAAACTAGGAAATTATTTTGATTGGGTATAATATCTTGGGAAAGGGAAGTTCTAACATCGGTTGACCTCTTCGGAAGGACAACATAAAACTTCACTGGGTCGAGATGGGAACAATTTCACTTGGGTGCCATGACATGCAGTCGGGTGAACTTTCAGTCTTCACTGCAAAGTATAGCTGAGAAAAAGGCTGATGGGGGGCCTACGTGCTTTTCCAATCGATATTTTAATGTAAGCGTGGGTCACCGAAGAAAGGACCGAAGGGTCAACTTGAATAGGTTTCGCATTACCGGTTAGGGAATGCAGTGGGTCAGTGGGGTTAATGATCTTGGGACCAGATTATTTTGGAGCTGGGGGGTGTTGCGTCTTATGGTGCGAAGAGTAGGTGCCGGTAAATCGTAGGAAGAATGATGTTCAAACAGGAGCATCAAAACAAACTATAATTGGGGGGCTTAACAGGGCCATGCAGCGTGTAATATCCTTTCAAACTTGGGAGGAAAGGAATGCACTGATGGGGAAAGGTGTTCTCAACAAGGCTCAATACAAGGAGAACTCATTGCAGTGGAAGTCTGCACATGCACTGAAAGCACTGCTATACACAACCAGTCAATGGGCGATCTGGTTTCTGTAGCATCGTCGGGGGAGGAGAACTTAATCCTTAGTGCCATCAATGTTACATCTTTTTGACCGTCTGGGTTGTATCGGTAAAGACGGGGGGAGTCCAACTCATCAACAAGTGTGGGGGGGGGCTCACCATGGCGTTAAGGGGAAGGGTAAGGGCGTTTTCACTCACCGGGTGCAAAAAATCGCGTCAGAGTGATTGCATCAGTTGTAAAGGAGAATTTTATTTAACGCTATCTGGTAACACATAAAAGAAGAGACTTGCGTGAAAGTATCCACACTGCATATACACGTTGATCCTACGGGGAACGGGCTCTAAAAGGGGGGGTATGCTTTGTACAGATGCACTTATCTCTTGCAAATGTAAGGATGCGTACGTGCGTAAAAAGATAAATGGAAACTTATCTTGGTAAAAACTAAGCCATAGGCGGGCATGAGTGAATGTTGTTTAGACAGATGGGCGAGGGGAGGAAAAGGGGGTGGGAGCAGTGTCTGGGGCTCTTAACTTAGGTTGGGAAAACACCAAGTTGTAAAAAGGTAGCAAAGTAATCATTCCACAAGCGTGGATATCAGTCAAGGGGCATGAAAAACCGGGCTATGGACATAGAAAATTTGTGAAAAAATTGAGACTACAAATGCATGTGGTGAAGGTTAGATGAAGGTTGAGAATACGGTTGTCAACTGAGATGGGAGGAGCAGGTTATCATAATCCAGTCAGTTGTGAGAGACCAGTGCTACAGGAAACAGATGTTGAGAAATTCATGCTGTTTATGTTGGGTGGTTTTTTCTCGGGGGGGGTGGGTTAGTGGGGTGCGCAAAGAAAAAGGGGAATGATATATCCTTTGGTGGGCTGCCGGGTGAATAGCGAGGGAAAGGGGGGGTGTGGAGTTTACACAGCAGGGAAATATTAGTTCATCGGCTTCCGTTGTATCAAGAATCTGAGTGACAAAGCATTGGTGAAAATACATTCAAAGCAGTGATAAGGGGATACACGTAGAGTCGGGGGGATGGCAGCTGTTGTTGGGGGTGCTACTTGAAAGTCTGAGAACTGAAAGGGGCGACTAGAAATAACTCGGACCAGGAGTGGGAAGGACAAGCAGACCACGCGCTGGATAAGTGACAAAGCTGCGAAGTCAAGCATTAACAAAAGATCTCAAAGAACGAAAAGTAGTCGCACTCAGCCACTGCAGCAGCAGACAGGATAAGTCTTGTGACAAAATGGGCGGAGGGGGAGTGGAAAACTGCCTCGAAGAACAGCAGAAGGGGGGAACTTTCCGGGGAATAAGTCTTATCGGTGGAGGGTAGGGTGTTAAAAGGAAAAACAACACCGATCACACACAGCGGGAAAGGCTGGGACCAAGGCAAATGAAATAAAAACGTTACAGAAAAACGATCTGGGGAAGAAACAGAATTAAACCTTCCATAAAGTTCTACGGAGTGGGGGGGAATCCGTAACGGGGGGATCATGTGGGTTTGATAGGGGAAGTCAAAGGAGGAGGATCTGCCTACACCATAATAAAACCGGGGGTTTTATAAAGGGTAACATTGGGATATTGATAAAGCGTGATGGCAAAGAGAAAGAAAGGGCAGAAGACATACGGGGTAGCTATAAGAACACACCTCGGCAGTCACATCAAACAAAGTAAAAGGATCACAAGCATACAAGGGGACTGCTGGTGCAAGAAAAACACACTGAGGAAGTACTCGAGAAAACAAAAAAAAGGAGGGTGGAGGAAAGAGAGAGAATCTCAGCCAAAAATGACGCGTGTGGGAAAACTATCTCATCAGCAAGGACTATGATGGATTGTTACATAAAGGGGGGGGGGAGGTGGAGGATAGATGTGATGGTGTCTTATACCCGTAATCATTAGGCATATGGACTAAGAAACATTTCAAGCATGTACAGCTCTACCAATGTATTGACCCCTAGGAAAAACGGTAGGAGGCTGGGAGGATATAAAAGTCTAAGGGACCAGCATCAAAACATTAATCACACCTTTTCGGAAACACGAAAAGAGGGTGCAGTGCTAAGAAGGGAGAGGCATTTATTCGGGTTTTTCCTTTTTTGCTAAAGAAATCTTGAAGGTTTTTTAAGAGGTGGCTCGAGAATCTTTGATGTCATCTCACCATGGGTTTGTGCTAGGGGATCTGCAAAAAATTAAATCCTAGCCGAGAAGTCCCCGCTGGTTCCCCAGTCTGGTTTGGGGGGTCTTTGAAATTAAAGGGCTAGAGGAGGCATGGACTGAAACCAAACCTGGGGAAGGAGGGGGTCGGGTAAAGAGACAAGTTGCTGTCTGCTGCTAAGGGGATTTTTTACTTTTCTGAGTATAGTCTACCGTTTAAGGTGGTGGGAAGGCTCAGAGGCTAAGGGAATACAGAGACTGTGTAGGTTTTCTTGTACTTCAAAGGAAGGGTTCCTTATGATTCTCATCTGTGTCAAGGGCGATCAAGAAAAAAAAAAATGAACATACACTCTTCAACCAAAAATGAAGGGAACGAATTTGTCGCTTCATGGTGGAAATGGGACGGGGCGTCAACGAACGCAAGGGGGAATTAAAGAAAACTTCAATACAACGAAAGGGGGGACTCAGAGGTGAGGTTTCAACGCAACCCTGAGCGCTTGGGGATGAGGAAAAAGGCAGCACCACATGGATCTAGGCTTAAGGATGAAACCACTAGTGCAACGCAAAAAAAAAGAAAGCATAGAGCAAAACACTACTATAACATCTCATAGGGGGACAAGGTGGATTAAAACCTGACCTGAGAAAGACTGTAAGTAGTAGAAACAAATAAGTGTGGATGGGGGGGGAGAAACCCTTCTCTATGTACCAAAAAAACCCGCGGTTCGGGTGAAGGGAAAGAAAATGTTACTAGGAATATCCTACTTTGAAGGAAGAACGAGAAAAAAACTGTGAAAAAAAAAGGCGGAGACAGCAAGTACAAAATCGGGCTGACTGCCAATATAATGAATAGCATACCCGAGACCTCCCATTTGAGAGAAAATCAGAGGTGAAAAAATTCAGAGAACAAGCATGCCATGGTGGGTACGATGCAAAAGCTCGATATGCACTCAGGGTCGTCAAGCCTAAAAGGCGTGCACACATCTAAGGAATATTAGGGGAAGCAAAGTCAGAGATCCGATACATTGAACGGGGGGTGGACGTGCTGCCTAAAGGGAGAGAGTTTTTAAGCGGAAATCTTCTACAGTCGAACAGAAGTAACTGGGCAAACAAACGCCACTGACGCGAATGGCAACAGCACAAGTGGACAACGACTCAAAGAACTACCAAAAGGGGACCGAATTTTGGAAAGCATCAAAAAGGTGAAAGGGTGAAGGCATCAGAAAGCAAGAACTCAGGCTGAATTAATCACAGAGCGGAAAACAAGACTGCAAAAGGCATCAGATTTAGGAAAAAGCAGAAGGCACGAAGAGAAGAGACAACCCGACTAGCGACAAACAAACTAAAGGGGGTTTAGGAATCAGTGCACTGAATATGTTACGAAAGACAACGAGGCCCTATACGACTATGGATTAGCAGGGGGAAACGGGAAATTGAAAGCATTTCATCTCCAGGACACAACATGAAAGAAAACTCAGGGGCACATCTTCAGAAAATACTTTCTGTTTGGTGGTTGCGATAAATGGGTTTGTCACTGACATAGAGACAGACGATTTATATAATCACCAAGACACAGAAGGGAGGAAAAAGTAACCACCTAACGCGAAAGAGGGATAAGGGCAAACCACAGACCAACTGCATAAAGACTACAGCTGTGGAGACGAGGAAATTCCGATCGGACACGGTGTGCAGGAGGGGTGACCACTGAAGAAGCAACTATATACAAGCGGGACACGCTGAACACACGGGGCAAATAAAATTTAAGAGAAGGTGCCCGGGAGAAAAGGGAAGGGAATCTTAAAGGCACACTAAAGGTTATGAAGTCACAAGAAGGTTGAACAATGTCCGAAGGACATGCTACTGCACGGTCTGGAAGGATTGTGGGCAGAACAAGAAAAAGATGGTTTCGAACAGTTAAAAAGAAGGGCATGAAGAATCAAAACCAGGCAAGAATTCACAATATGGGAAAAACGACGCTTAATACCAAAGAGAAAACTAGGAAAAAAGGATATCGACAAAAATACATAGGGGAGTGACATATATTTCATCCCCAGAAGGAGTGGGGGGGGGGGGGATAAGGGGGACAACAGCTAAGTCTGGGGACATGGAGAGCTTAACAGTGGGCTTTGAAGGAGGAGGGAAATTGCGGGGGGAGAGAGTGTAGTGGGGGAATCCCACCGGTTTTAAGTCTATCAAAAAAAACTTAGGATGGGGAATAGATATCTTTGTCGGTCGAAACGCGGGGGAGGGTCAAAAAGGCTAACTGTCGGCTACAAGACAATTATCAGTCCTGACTAAAAAGGTTCAGCGAGCAAATCGATCCCCTCATTCGAGGGGGAGTCTGAAGCAATATCGACAACCCAGGGAGACGTGGGGCGGAATATATCACACCGAAAATCTGTAAGGGGGGAAGAGGCATGGTGGATGAAGGTTTAAGAGGTGGGGGGGAAAAGAAAGGGAAAAAAGGGACAGCCTAGCATATAGGAATTGGGATATGAGGGGAAACTGGATTGGGAAGGGTACGCCACATCGAGGGATCTTCGTTGACCACATCAGGGGGCACTGAGGGGGATGAGAATGCTAACACTGGATAATCTAGATCCTGTCTCTACACTCGGTGCTCTAGTTAACTAAATGCCAGGCTTTAGCCTCTGCTCTGAACGTTCAGTCTATCAATCTCGATCTCGACCTGCACAGGAGGGACAACAGTCTAGAAGGGAAGGACGGAGGCAGAAAGGTGGCATGGGGAAAGAAATCATTGTGGAAGATGCTATAGTGAGGCAGTGGGTTCAAAAAGAAGGCATATAAAGTCTCAAGCTTTAACTATCTTAAGAAATTTTCAGCAGTACAACAACAGGTCTATTTACGGCCTTTGGGGGGGGAGGGGGTTGAAATGTTATACTGCATTCTTGGTTGAGAAGTGGTGTCTTTCGGAAGGGTTACTCACTAATTTCAGGTGGGCGTTCCTTGAAGCTAAGTCTGATTCTTTAATGCATTATGACTTCCAGGAAGAGAGGTCTTTGACAAACATCAGAAAATCTGAGGGTATATGAGACGCGGATCCTCTCTTCTGTCTCCTGAAGGGGCACAGGCATTCGCAGATGAGTTTAAACGTGTAAAGGGCGACATGAGCAAGGGGGTTCGACGGGTCGAACAGCGACATCGAGCAAAAGGGGGGCATCGTTGAAATGCGAGGCAAATCATTCAGGGGGAATCCTCTCTTCCTTCCGTTCTCTAAATTCAAAAAAGAGTCTTGGAGTGCAGGTCGAGAGAGGTTACTGGAACTTAAGAACTGAAGGGGGGATACCTCTGTGTGGTTGATTCTGTTGGGGGGAGAGTCTGTGCGGAGCAACTGATCTGGGGGGGGGGAATGAAAAGGGAGGTAAAAAAATTTCAAGTCCCCTGCAGTCACCATGGAGGGGAAGTGTCTGGTATTTCCGGGGGGCCTCCAGGGGAGGCAAACTCGGATCATTGGGGGTGAAGGGGGGGGAGAGATGGGTAGTCCCTCTCAAGAGGCTAAGACACCACAAAATCGGAGGGGGGGAAAAAAAAGAATTCCACGACTGTGAGAATTCTAAAGGGGGAATATAAACAGGCCGCTCACGAGGCGGGGGGGAGGGGAATTTCAATGGTGAGTGGGGGGCGCTGATTGCGATAAAAGGGGAGGGAAGATGGGAAGATGAGCTGGTAATCAAAAAGAGGAAAAAATTGGGAGGGAAGGTCTACTTAAGGTTTGGAGAATTTGCAATGTGGGGGGACCGCAGGTCTGCTCTGTCAGGGTTGGGGTTAGCCAACAATGATTGGGAAATTCTGGAGGGAAGAAGGGGAGGGAACAGCAGGGGATATCAGCAGTGACAAACCGGGACTGAGGGAAAACTCGGAAATTGGGTTCCTTTAACGAATACGAGCAATGCAGTGTGAATACATCGGGGCTGGGGGAGAGCCCATCAGTGGTCATTCGCTAGGAAGGGAAATCGAAGGGATGGGCAGGCCTTTGGGGGGATAAAAAGAACGGGGAAGAGGGATGATTAAGGGGGGAAATTATGGGGGGGACGCTAGGTGATTTTGTTAGTTGGATCAAGGTGCATAATGATAGATGGTTTTTCGGGGGGAAAATGGGACTGCAAGCACGATTAGAGAAGTTACGGAGGGGGAACTATCCGGTCCAAGGGACTTCGGAAAGGGTTTAGGCAATCAAAGGATATTACTCACAACGCAGTGGAAAGAAAGGTCTGCGGGAAGGGAGGGGGGGGACAACTTTCTCTTCTTTTGGGACACTTGAATGGGGGGGGGGGATGGGGAGTGCTTTATGACGCCGGGTCTTCTACTAAGGACGAACTAGGAAAAAGGCTTTGAGGAATTCAAAAAGGCTGTGAAACTGAACCAAGGGAAAATCGGGGGAAAAGCAGTCACAAGCAAGTTTTCGCCAAAAACAATACAGGAAGAATTCGGTGGCACACGAGGAGGGGCAAACCTTCATCATCAGAACCATAGGAAAAACAGTGGACAGGGGGGAATGGCCTCTCTATCACTCCGCAGGTCAGAAATAACTTTTGACCTGGGGGGGGGAGTGTAAAGGGAATGATGGGATCATTATTTGGGTTTAATTTAAAACAAGGGGAGGTAACTCTAGAGCACTGAATGAAGGAAAATAGAACCGCTTTAAAACATAAAAAAGAAAAAAAGAAAAAGGACAGGGATAGGAGGGGTCTCTGCACTATTCAGTGGGCCGTAAAGGTGCTTCAAGGTGTGTCTGGGGATGGGGCCAAGATGGTTGGGAGAAACTGTTGGAAAAATCAGCACATGTATGGGTGGGGAGGAGAAATTGGTATCTCGGTATCACAAGCGTTAGAAGGAACATACGGGGGCTGGAATAAACGGGGCAAGGCACATCAACCAGAAAAGGGGGAGACAAACTATCACAAAAGAGATATTAAGGTGGGGAGGAACAAAAGGAGGATGGGTTATTTTTTCAGGGTATTAGATCAAAAAACGGATTTTGGGGGGGAGGAAGATCACAAGAAGATCAGAAGAGGGGGGGGGGGAAATAGATCATCATCGATTGAAAATAGGGGGATGATGGGGTGCATTGAAGGGGAGAGGATTTGAATGGGAAGAGGGGGGGATGGTTATGAGCACTAAATTAGACTCTCTCAGGGAATCATAACAGTGGCAATACATAGCGCGAATTTCGGTAAGAAGAATCGATACAACAAGGGGCTTCTGCGGGGAAAGGCAGAAGAGAAAGGGGGAAAGACAGATCAACACATTGCAAACCTGTCCCACACGGGCAATATAGAAAAAACGCGAACAAAAAAGCAGCATTTAAGCGGGGGTAGGTGATTGGTTTGTCATCCGAAGCGGGGAAGGGGAAGGGGGAAGGCACATAGAACCTATCGTGAGAAAAAGGGTGAGTCGTGGGGTGTCGTGCTGCACGGACATAATTAAACACTTTTCAGAAAGGTCCTAACGTCACCGGTCCCCATTAGATCGGGAAAAGGGAGAGGGGGTCTCCACCTGTCGGGGAAAACTAATTGGGAACTTGAAATGCTGCAGGTGGGTGAGACATCTGTGGGGGGAGGGGAGTAGCTTTGCGAAAAAGGGTGCGGTGCAAGGAGCAGCTTTTCAGTATCCAGCTGAAAAATGGAAGGGAGGCATCCAGGGTGAAGAGTTCGTTTGTTCAAGGGGAAAAGGGGAAGAAGAAAAGAATCAAAAAGACACCCAAATTGAAAGGAAAAAAAAGAGAAATTGTGGGCAACGCTCAAAGGGCATGGAAGGGGGGCAATAGTAGGTTAACGTGAGGACGATCTCTTAAAGGGGGAGCCACGTCGAACTGCGAAGGAACTCTCCTTTGGAAAAGAGCTGGGTGAAAAACTCCAAATCGGGAGAAAGGCTTGAAAGAAGGGGAACACAAAAAAGGGGAAAAAAGAGGGCCCGCATGAGTGGGCAGAAGGGAAACACACTACCCAACCACATCGCACACAACCGCTGAGAAAGAAATTCAGAAAAAAACGTGATCCTTCGGTAACCCTTCCTAAAACAAAAACCAAGAAAGTAAGGAAAAATGAAGAACATAGAGAAAACTAAAGGAAAGGCGGTAATCTACACCATAGTAGGCACCTGCCCACACAGGTGATTTCTCGTAGCTGAGTTACAACAGGTGGTATCTAAAAAAAGGGGAAAAATGATACTGTCGCTGGATATACAAAGGGTGGCAGGTAATGGAAAAAAAGCGGTCTTACCGTAAGGAAGAGGGGGTTAAAAGATCAGATGGAAAAAAGAAAAGAAAAAGGTTGAAGAAAATGGACTGGTCTCAAACATGCAAAAAAAGAAAAAAAAAAAAAATGGATAAAATGATTACAACGAGAAGCTGCCAGAAAAGGGATCACTACCACGAAAAGGAAAAAATGGCACACACATCGAAGAGGAGTTAGAAAGGACATAAAGCTATCAGGGGACAAACGTGAGTCAATACGGGGGGGATGGAAAACAAGCGGCAATGGGGAGGGTGGATGAATGTGATCTCTTTTCTACAAACGAGAGGCAAAAAGGTCGTGCCACAAGGAAAAAAGAGGAACGAGGGGTTCTTCACATCAGAAAAAGTTGGAACAAAAATTTCCCTCCATGGAAGCAAAAGGGGAGGGTTATTAAAATTTCTATAAGAAAGAAAACTCACCGGGATTCGATGGATCACAGACGCGTCAAACAATCAGAGGGAAAAGTTGAGTGGGGAAGTCATGAGAGAGAGAAGAGAAAAAAGCGTCTCACAAGGAGTAAAAGACGGTTTTGTTACTTAGAAAAGTGAGGTCGAGTGGGGGAGTTCATACTCTCTCTAGCAATGTGCACTTCAGCGAGTCTCTAAAGATGAAAATTTGTTGAAATGGACACAAGGGGGGCAAGAATTGGTCATCGGGAAGCAAAGGGGGGAAGAGGGGAAAACACCAATTCATGTGCAACTCATCCAATTCGGGGTGGGGGGGGGGAGAAGGAGGTTTTGGCAAAGAAAAACAGTGCTTTAAATAAAAAAGGCCAATAAGCTAGGGAGGGAAAAGTCTAAAGGAAAAGGACTTGCTCCACAAAGCAAACAACGACAAACTAAATCTGGCACTACGAACATGTGGGGGGGGTTGGGAAACTCCAAGGAGAGTAATGAGGACGTGGGAGAGGACTGGTAGTGGGGGAAAAAAAGATATCACTATAAGAAGGAGGAACCGAAATGGGAGAAAAGGGAAAATTGAAGCCGTAATCCATCATTAGGGGACCTGAAATGGGGGAAAGTGATAAGTCGGCTCGCTTCTCCATCTGGAAAAGGGAGGGAAAATAAGGAGAGGCGTATCCAACCATACAGTTTTAGGCAAAATGGGAAAAGGATAGAAAGTACAGTGGGAATGGGTGGGCATACTCAGAGAAACGAGGGAGGGGTCTAACCCCAGGGGAAAGAGGGAGCATCATCCAAGAAGAGAGGGAGAGGGAGGGAAACTCGGATGAATACCAACTATCAAAAGAAGGCAGGGGAGAGAAAAAGCTGAGGGGGGTGACAGATGGAAGCCAAGAGAATAATTCGATTTGTAAGAGTGGGAAAATCGCACACAAGCTCAGTAGTTTCTCAGGATTGGGGGGGAAAGGGGAGGGAAGAAAATGGGATTCAATTGAGGTGACGAAAAAATTTCTCAATGGGGGAAACATTAGTGGAATCAGGAGACCTAGAAGAAAGGGGAAGGGAGGAGGGGGAGTAAAAGGGCTTCTAAAAAGTTAGCAAACCATTCAAAAGAAAGGTCACGCAACGCAATTTGCAGGCATGAATAATGTTCAACATATCAACAAGGGGGAGAACGATGGCGGGTCGCTGGTCATCAAATATCTAGACATCCGGAAGGCTATGCTAAATAGATTCCCGGGGGTAGAAAAGGTTGAATTAGTGGGAAAGGTGTTATGCCTGAGAATAGACCAGAGGTGACAGCTATCATAGATTAGGGGTGGGGGTATTAGGAAGATAACTGGTAAAAAAGGGAAGGGGGAGGAAATCTCCTTTGCTGCTGGGGAGAAAAGAAAAAGAAAAATCACTGGACCTGCACGTGGAGTAAACATGGGGGGGGGATGGGGCTCATGCTCATGAGGAAAGGGGGGCAAGGGTAATATACCTGCACTTGGGAAATGAGAGGGTTCAAATAAGCGCAGGATAGGCTTCAACGTGGTCATGGGATTTTTTTGGAGGCGCCTACTCACCGGGGGATGGGTAGGGTTCATCGTTCTATCTGGGAGATTAAAGAGGGGGGGAACAAAGAAAGAGGAAGCCGAGGGGGTCGGATCGTGTCTCAGTATCAGCCAATGAGTTTCATTCATTTTGTAGGGGTTGTAAAGGGAAAATTTCAAGGCGGGGGGGGGGTAAGAGGGGGGAGGGTCGGGGGGTCATCCAAAGGGGTCTTGTTAAAGTGGAGAAAGGACGGGCAGGGGACAAAAAACATCAGTCAAAAACAAAAGAAAGTATATCTGAATGCGGGAACATTCAGTGATTTCAGGGAAAACGTTGGGGCTGGAGCGAATGAAAAAGTTGAGTGGGGGCCAAAAAACGTTGCAAAAAGAAGAGCAAAGACAGGGACCGGTTGAAGACACGGCATCTGGGAAAAGTTACACTTCGAAAAACACATAGGTCGGGTTAATAGGGGACCGGGGAGAGGAGGGGGGTTTGAGAGGGGAAGAGGGAATTAAGGGAAGAATGGTCTTTTGGGAGGTACCCTTTGGTTAGGGGCAAGGGAATGGCTTAGCTAACTGGTATGGAGTGGAAAAGGGTTGGATGTGAGTCAAGGTAATTCGAAAACAAAAAAAAGGTTGGATCTAATTGAGGGAATTTAGGTATGTCGGAGGTGAATTGAGAAAAAGGTATTCAAAATCAGTCAAAGAGGTGGGGCGCAGGGGTGGCAATTTTGGAACTCTAAGGCTGAACAGAGCACTACGAAAGTTGCGTGAAAAGGAGCCACAGAGCACGGGGGGCTTCAAGACTTGTAGAAAAAAAAAGATACGGCTGTGAATCATATGCAAAATTAGGGGGGGGCAAATTTTTGGCAAGCAGTTCAGTGGAGAAAATGTTGAGGGGGAGAGAGAAGTGGCAGCTTATCAGGTAATAAACTATCCATGGAAAGCCGGGAGAAGGGGGATGGACATTGATGGAAATGGGGGGGAAAAAAAGGGAAGCTATGTATCGGTATAGTTGAGACACCATGATTTGTAGACTCTACAGTTGGTGGAAATGACACAATTGTTATATCATGGAAAGAGAGGAAGTCTATGACAAGCTCAAAGGTTTGGAAGGGAAGCTTAGAGGAAAGAGGTGACGTGGTGAGGGGTCAGAAGGGGGGGTTATATCAGTGGGGGAAAAGGGAAAGGCTTTTATGAGGGAGAGGTTAGTTAAGAAAAGGGAATTAGGAAGGTTTATACCTGGGTCGAGACGAAAACCTCTGGGGGGGGCTGAGGTGCATGGGTTGTGGGGTGCGAGGTGGAGTTTGGAAGTTTTTGGGATTCGAGATCGGTGGGGGAGAGGGGTGGAGGCCTTGGGCTTGCAAGAACTTGGAAGGGAAGGGAAACAGAACGTCCAAAGAATTGAGTGCGGAAGTAGGGGAGGTAAGGAAATGCGACGTCTATCAAAAGAAGTTTTACTCAAAAAGGACATGGGGAAAAAGGGAGTCTAGGGGAGTTATCAACTTTTACAAAGTTCATTCAGGGGTCAGGGGTAATGGGGGGGTGCTGAATGGGTGAATTTGCACTTTCCGCTGGAGAAATAACTAAATGCAATCCCTTAGGCGTTCAGGAAAAAAGACCTACCAAAGCGGAAGGGGAAAGCTGAATGAGACTAAGGGAAAACACAGAAAAGGTTCCCCGCTGCAGCAATGCGAAATTCTTTAAAGAGGAAACTTGCTTGCCCCGCTGTATCACCCACCTGTACTGTTTCCCGCTTTGCATCAATCAAAAAAGGAACGATTAAGAAGTGAAAAACTGAGAAGAAAAAAAGTGGATCCTGAAAAAAAAACATGAAAAAAAGGAGGGGGGACACCGTGCCCGGGGAAAATGAAAAGGAGATACATTGTGTATGATGGGGGGGGGGTTCAGGACTACAACCGAGACACACACATAAGACATCAAAGAAACTAGAAGAAACGCGTTACACAGGACTAAAGATCTGGAAGAATAAAAAAAAAAAAAAAAAAAAAAAAAAAAAAAAAAAAAAAAAAAAGAAAAAAAAAAAAAAAAAAAAAAAAAAAAAAAAAGGGGGAGACATCAAAGGTCGCTCACATTGAAATGTGTGTAGCCTTAAAGGGGATTCCGGGGAGGGGGAGGAGTTATATTTTGTTATAAATGACAGGGGCAAAAAGAATCAGACACGGGAGGGGTAGAGATTCTATTGCGGTGAAATACATTTGTTAATCTAGGATCCCATTGGAAAATATGGGTGGTAGTCAAGTATCAGCAGTCAGATAGAACGGTTTAAAGTGAAAAATCACATATGAAAAGTAAAAAACCAGCAGATCCTTCAAGATAATCATACGGAGGTTCTGCGATTATAAGGGAACTCAAGAGGGGTAAAGAGTTGAAAGGGGGGAGAAATAGAGAGACAACAAAAGGCGAAGGAAATAATCCGGAGAAGTGAAAAATCAGGCGCGTGTGAATCATAGGAAAAGATGAGGGCTTGTGATTCATTGAAAGAGTTTATTTTTGGAAGAGAGGGGGTTCCCTGTTTGGGGAAGAGAACCTTAAGAGGGGGAGTGAGAGGTGAGAAAGCAGTTCCCTTATGAGAGTTAAAGAGAGGTCCAAACACATGAACGAAAGCTGGCGTGCCAACACTCCACATCTCATGGAAGCCGAAAGGAAAAAAAAGAGGGGGGTCAATGGCTACCACACAAGGGGAAATAGGTAAGAGGACAGCTAGAAGGTATTCTTTTCGAGGTTTGAGTGGGTGTGTACGTTGGTGGGGCAGAAGTGGCTATATCTTTGGAAGTAATCTTCAGGGGCAGGGGGGGGAGTGCTTCAACGAAAAGAAAAAGTAATCCTCCAAAAGTGCCCCCAAAAACCAAGACGAGAGAGTGAGAGAGAAATAGTCAGGCTCCACCAGCGTGATGGCTAAAGAAAACATTTTGCTGCTAGGGGGGGGTGGAATCTGTTGAGTGGGATGGGAAAGGGGCAGCGGGGGAGTAAAAGGGCTTTTTGGGAAGGGCGTGCCTGAAATATCAGAGGGGGAGGGTAATAAAAAAAGGAGGGTGGGGAAGGGGTTCGGGGGTGATGCCATACAATGGGGACAAGGGGGGTGGAATTAAGTCTCGGTCATTTGGAAAGGAAAGAATAAAGGAAGCAAAAGGAAAAGCAGCGAAAAAAAAAAAAAAAAGGGGGGGGTTGCACGCTACTCACTGGAGCTTCAAGAGGGAAAAACATTCTTCTTTGGCAACAGCATACTGGAGAATGGACAGGGGGAGTAAGGTCAGAAGAAGTGGACTCTTCATAACCATCGGGGGGGAGAAGGGTTGAAAGACACCCTTCAATTTCTCAAGTGGGCACTGAACATAAAAGAAAGAAAGGGGGGATAGCCTCTTAAAGACGCTGAAAGGGGGGGAGCCGGCACACACTACACAGGCCACAGAAAAAAATAATAGTCATAAATCATTCATGAAGCCACCAGTTACCTGAGGGGTAGAAAAGAGAACGGACTCATCCGAGAAGGATGGAAAAGAAAGCCGAGTAAGTGAGAAACAATTCTTTTTTGAAATCAGCTTCGGAAATACATTAGGAATGAAAAACAACCGGAGTTGGAAGGGTTCGGAGTCAAGAAAAGGGTAGATGGGAGATTAACTAATACACGAAGGGGGCAAAGGGAGAATTTGACAAAACTTCTGGTCAAGATATTACAAACAGGGGGTCATATAAGTAAGCATGATGAAAAAATCACTGAAGAGAGGGGGGGGGGGAATAGAAAAGGGCATCTTTCCAAAGGCCACACCATTCGACGTTGAAAGAAAGAGAGGCCATGTGATGTATTAAAAGGAGTAAAAAGCTCTTACATACAACGAAAAAAAAAAATCAAAAAGCATGGGGGCACACACTATCGTTCGAGGGAATTAAATCATACATCAGCCAAGAGGGAAGGAAGTAAAGACAAAGGGCATTAGCAGGGTTTGCTACTACTGAAAAAATCTTATTGGGGGGATTATGTTTTTATAAGATAGGAGACAGAAAGAAGAAGGCCACCGAAACTTCTTCAAAAAAAGAAAGATGAAAATCTAGCTGCACAGCACCAGGAAAAACTACCAAAAGAGAAAGGATCAGTGATCATCAACAAGGGGGATTTGAGAGATTGAAACGAAAAGCACTACTCACTCACGCGGCTTCATTAATTCACAATAAAATAAAATAGTAGAAGAGGGTTAGACGCAGTGAATTTAGATGCCGAGCAAAAAAAACAACGAACAGCACGATGCGAAAGAAAAGAAACGATGTGTGAGTAAGGTTCCTGGAAGATGGAGCGCAGAGGAAGGTGGAGGATCGGACTGTATGGCATTTTGGGGGAACAACAAGACATATCCGCCAGTCAAACGGGGGGAAGGGGGGAAATAGGAAAAGGTGGCACGCATAGTAAAGTAACTTGAGGGGTTGTGCCGAAAAAGGGGTGTGGAACGACATAGCTTTGGAAAAAGAAAAAGACATCCCGACAGCAACACTTAAAGGAATGACCACAAACTAATTCAAAGGGGGCTCAAGGGAAAAACATCAAAAGGAAAAACTTGCTTAAAGCCAGTGTACTGCGACAAAAATTGAGATGAGAGAGAGAGGTGTGAGGTGAGGGGGTGGGGGGGGGAGCCAAGATAAAAAAGTCAGGGGCAAAGACCAAAAAAATTAGTAGAAAAAAAAAAGGGGTGAAGTCCTTAAATCTTATGGCCCTCAGAAGGGGCAGGGATGGGTCTTAAATTGCAAAAGGGTCAAAGGAAGGGAAACCAAGAGGGTTAGCACAATGTTCCGCAGATACTAAACGGAGAAAGGTTCAATTATGTGGAGAGAAGAGTCAAAAGGCGAAGTGGGGGTCCTAACTTGCTAAGGAAAGGTAACAGCTTTAGAAGAATAAAAAGTAAAAGCTTGTTCATCTTAGGCAATCGGGAAAAAAATAGTAGGTCACCATGAGCTCTAAACACATGCAGATTATGGGAATATGAAACAAGAAAAGAAAGGTCTGGGATGGGGGGTTCTATAGTATTAAAGGGGACAATTAATTTTGGGAAAAATCGACAGTGGCGCGTGGGGGAGATTAAATTTCGAAATGGAGCTGGGAAATTTTTTAAAGTCAATGGGGGGAGCCGGAGGAGAGAAACTCAAAAAAAGGGGAGGAGGGGGAAAAGAAAGGGGAGGGTTATTTAGCGAAGCTGGGGGGTGATTACACCCATTCATTTCAGTAAATCAAAAGAGATTCAAGCTCCTTGGAATCTTAAAGAAAAGCGGATCTTGGGTTGATTCTGGGAAGATAGGGAAAAATCCAGCAATGGATCGAAAGTGGAGGAAAGAAGAGGGAACCTGAAAAGGGGGGGTGTACGAGCTAAAGTCATTTGAATATTTGGGGGGGGGTTGGTATGCATAGGCAACTGATTAGCAGGATGATGTAATGAATAGAAGGAAAGCGGTAAAGTTGAGTTAATGAAAAAACTAGATTGGAAAAGATTCGGGAAAAAGAAAAAGAACACTGGGGGGGGAAATTCACGTTCAGGAATAGGCGGGGTGAAAGGTATGGGGGGGCGCATTCATGCAGTTCCAACGTCGGGTTCACTTTAAAAGAGATCGTATAAAAGGCGAGTTCAAAGAGAGAGGACTTAAAGGGAAGGTGCACTAAGCTGGTGGAAGTTTCGAAAAGGAGGGTAGTTTTCGGAGGGGTGGGTGTATGGTGGTCTGGGGTTATAAGGGGTTTTTGGTGGGTAGTTCTAGGGGTTCGAACAGGGGGTCCAACTCCGCACGAACCCAGAGAAAGTCCCGAAGAAAGATCTCTTTTCAAGGGACCTAGGGTGAGGATTGGGGCGGGGGGGGGGGGGAAGGGAGAAAAAAAAAACTTTCCAGAGTTCAGACTGTTTATGAGGGGCCAGAAAGCAAGGATTTGAAGGGTAGAGAACCGAAAGAAGGCGTGCAACATATGGCATAAAAAAAAACAGAAGTAAGGCGTTCCCTGATTGAGTGGCATATCGTGAAAAAAGGGGTTAGGCGGGCAATGAGGGAATCAGGGGGGAAAGGGGGGTTCTCAAAATATAGGAGAAAGTCTACAAGGACGACGGGGGCGAGGTTAAATTGACGTAATTGGGCTGCGAAGCCACCACAGAGAGGTTGGAGTCAATAGAGGTCCTAGGGAGGGGGGTTTGGTATAAAAAAAATTGAGGGAGACACTCAAAGGGTTATACTCTTATATTGGAGGAGTTGTTCCGAAAGTGAGTCAAGAAAAGGATCTTTATGTCTTTATTCTAAGAAAGGTAAAAACAAAAAGAAACTACCTTGTGGAAGCACATTCTTTAATTGGGACTGGGTATGGGTTCTTGACGAAAGGAGGGAAAGTACACTCAAAAACGGTCAGGGTTTGAAGAAGAGGGTGGATAGATGTACAAGAGAGAGAAAAAAAATCAAAGTACTCAATTTCTGGGTACAAAAGGACTGAGAGGCTCACGTTGCTACAAAAAAAGGATGGAAGGACGGGTCATGCTTTACAGAAAGAAGGGAAAGGATCGATTTGGGCAAATGTTTCATCGGAGGGAGATCAGGAGGAGAAAGGCTGGCATCGGAGACGGGGTAGTTAAAAAAAGGATGAAAGGGGCGGAGATGTTGGGGATCTTCATGGGAAAAGAAAGGGGAACTCATTGGGTCTGAGAAGAGTATGGGGGGGAGGCCACCAGGTTGAATAATCAGAAGAATGGGAATCATGCACCCACTTTAAAGAGAAAAAAAGAGGGAGGCGGGCAAGATGCTATACAGAGAAAGAAGGGAAACTCATCTAATCAATTAAAGGGGGTGAAGAATTGGAGAGTTTAGCATCCACAAGCAGATAGGGGTTGGAGAGGGAATCAATCATACCGCGGAGGAAGGGACCTGGAAGGGGGGCAAAAAGGAGGGATGCTTCAAGTTGGGAGATAAAAAATGCTGAGGCATTAGGTGTGGGGTCGTTTGGAAAGGGGTAGGTGTTTTAGGCTTCAAAATCAGAGGGGGTTCGGAGATCCGTTCTCCTGTTAGGTCAAGCAGGAGATAAGGTCATTGGGTCTTTGAAAAAAAGGACTAGTAAAAGGGGATTTATTAATCTGGGGGGGGGGGTGAACTGGGGAATCACTGGCAAGTAGTTTAACGAAAAGAATTTTCATTTCGAATGGAAGACTAATTGAGAGGGGGAAAACACTGGACATCGGGGGAATCGGGGAAAGTGAAGGTTTTTCTGGAGGTGATTTAGGAAAGGGAAACGGGCTTCTAGAGGAATAACGGACAACCTTCTCTATGCCGGAACACCCAAAAAAAAAGAAAAGGAGGATACTGCACAGCTTCAAAAAATCAAAACGGTTAAAAAGAAGCAAGTTGTCGCCGCTCAAAGAAAGTCGGTACACAAGAGGCTGTAGCACAAAGAATTCCTGAAAAAGATCCGTCAAAAGGAAAGAAAGGATGGGACTTTGGATCCAAACCTCTATAGCACTAAGGGAAAAAAGCAGAAAGTTCCTGGGGAAAGGGGATAAAGTGGGTGAGTGGGGGGGGGGGGAAAATACACCGAGCAAACAAGAAGGCACGCTAAGTTATCAGGAATGAAATAAAGGTAAACAGGAAAAAAGATAGGACACAACATAAACTAATACATTCCAGAGGGAGAGAAAACTATGCAGTGTTAGCCGGGTTTGGGAGAGTTTTGGAAGGAGGAAAAGGTGTTTTATGCCTTGGCAAAAAAAAAAAACACGTGGGGGTATCGAAATGGTGTCACTTACTTGGGGGGAAGGAGAGAGTGGGGAAAAATGATATTCAAATGAAGCAATCAGGAGAAGAGGTGGAAGAGGGGGAAAAAAGCAAAATTCAAAAATCAAAAAAAGCCGGAGAAAGACATACGAGAGGAGGAGGATAGTGTCAACACACACGCAGGTTGGGAATTGGGCACTTAGATCGAACAAAAAAAGGGATTAGAGGAAAGGAGAGGTAGAATCAAAAAGGAAAAAAACCAGAAACGGGGGGGTGGTTTTGGTTACCGGAAAACAGGCGACGAGGGATGTATGGGTATGCCATGAAAGGATCAGTGTAAAGGTTAGTGCACAGGAAGGGGGGGGAGTAGAACAAGGGGAGCTCTGAAGGAAGGAAAATCGAAAAAAGGGGGAACCCTCTGATCAGCAGGGATGGAAACGAGCATCGATACAAAAACAGAGGGTCTTCACTGGAGGCAGCTCAAAAAATCATGTCCCGAAGAAAAAGAAGAATGAGAAAGTGGGCTACCACAAAGGGCAGGGCGCGACAGGAGATGCAATTTAAAAGGGGTGTTAAAAAGGTCGGGGGGGTTCAAAATCTTTAGATTTGTGAAACGGTTGGAGTAAGGGAAAAAGAGCTTTTGATGGGAGAAGGAAAGGGGGGGGTGGGGGCGTGCTGCACCATTCACCAGAAGAAAAGGATCCTCAGGACATTTCCCAAGGACAAGGGGGGGTTCCCAGGAGAAGAGGATTGGGGGGAGTCAGTCCTCCAACTTATAAGAAGGGGAAAATGTGTGCTAACTGCTTGGGTGCTAACAGATGGGGGACCATACTTTGAGGAGGGAAGCGGAAAGGTGAAGTTTTTACTGCTCTGAAAAATATCATAGGGTAAGTATAAAGAGGAGGGGGGTATTTTAGTGAAGTGAATGAACATGGGAAATTGTGCATCTAGAGGAGGAAGCGGGCAGGTGATAAAGCAAAAGCAGAAAAAATGAACAAGGCTCAAAAAGAGAAAGGTGTGTAAAAGAAACTCACTAGTGTTGGAGGTTGAAAAAAAGCGAAGTGGTGACTTAAGAAGACAGAGTGTCAGGGCAACGGACAGAAAATGAAATCTGGCACGCTGGGACTATGCTGTTGGAAAAAAGAAAAACTAAACAATTGGCTCTAAGTGCGGTCCTCAGGGGACTCACCAAGGGGAGAGATAAAGAAAAAACGAGGTTTGCAGCAATCACACAAGACACTCCACTAGGGGAAAAACAAAAAGAAGGACATAAAAAAAATTAATGAAAAACATAGGGGAAAGAAGTGATCAACCTTGCTACCCCTGAAGAGGGCTTAGTGGGGAAGACCTACAAAGAAGGGAGTCTTTGGGTAGCCTGACTAGCCGGAAAGGAAACCACCGGCATTAGTCTTTACGGGAGCAAATGGGACAAAGTTTTTAATAGGGGGAAAAACGCTATATCACAAGAGGGGTCAGAGGGGAAATAAAAATGTCGAGAATTTGGTTCAGAAAAAGGGAAGATCAGAAAAGGGAGGATACAAGACTCATAAAGGGCAAGGGTCCTCAAAACAGGGAACGTATCATGCAGAAAGGGAAACGGGGCAGCGAGGAAGATTCACGATCATACGAAGAAAACGCACTTGTATCGCAAGAAGGGAAAAAGGTGAAAACATCGAAAGAGGGCAGTATTAAACAGCACAAAAGGAAGGGAAAAGCAAACGTGATATGACACAAGGTTATCCTTCTGGAAAAACAAGATGGGAGGAGAAGTAACTGTGGGGGTTAGAAAGATAGAACACAAAAGCAGTGCAAAAAACAAACCTGCCAAAAAGCAAAATACGAGTCTGACAAAAAGGGAAGCCTATAAGAAACACTGAAAACGGGTGAGCCAAGGAGGTGATTATCTTGGGGGGGGAAACTCCTCAAACACAGAGAAGGATCTTAAGAAAAGTAAGCTGGAAAATCCTCAGAAGGGGGATAACCAATGTGGTAAAGAAGTATACTACAACACGACGACAGAACAGAAATATTCGAGGAAAGAAGGTGTGGGACGGAAGTACTATGGGAGGCAAGAAATCAGAACTGCTGTGGGACGGAGGATGTAGTTAAAAGGTCAAATGGGGGGAAGGTGAACATCGTCCAGTGCTCGACATTCACAAGAGGGTAATGATTAACAAAAGTGAAGGGCACGAAATATGGCAGACTAGAGGGGAAAAGATTGGGGGGTTTTTGGCTGAAAGGTGAAAATATTCTTGGCCAGAACTATGTATAAACCTTCAAGGGGGGGGGGGGAATAGGAGGAGAACCATACTAAATCAGTACTTCAAACGATAAATCAATTTCAAAACCGCAACTGGGAGGACACTACGACAAAGGGGGGGGAGTGAAAAATAAAGGGGGGGAGAGGGGTCCCTGGAACGATCTTTTTAGGAGGGGGGGGAAGAGGGGGTCGAACTATATCATCTGCAATACTCATAAATGAGTAGGTGGGAAAACACACTTTTAAGAAGGAAAAAATCTTGAGGGGAAAGAAGAATGGGGGGAAGAGTTGCATTATATCAAAGTAACGAAAATTAAAGGAGACAAAAGGACAATGTTAGCACAAATTAGCATCAGAGAGGGGCACTGGTGCGTGATTTGGGGGCATTCAAGCAAAAAGGAAGCAGGGGGGCCAAGGGCAAAAACTTTCACATAAAGAAGGGGAGCCCCAATCATTATTCGCTGGACAAAAATTAGGACTCGGTCAGCGGATAAAAAAAAAAAAGAATCAAGTTAGCTCGAAAAAGGAGAAAGGGAACAAACGAGATCCATGAGTGTGGGGAGAGATTTGGGAAAGAGCAAAAAAAGTAAAGTGGCTCCGAGGGGGAAAAAAATAAGATGTAAAGGGGAATTGCAGTCAGGGAGACAAGGGGGAAAAAATGGTGTGGAATCAACACATAGGGGTCGGAAAGATCTCGAAAAAAAAAAAAATTGAAGGATGAAAATATATGGTGTAGATAAACGAGACTTGGGGTTAGGAAAACATAAAGAGGAATCAAAAAAGTGGCATCCTGCATGAAACGAGAAAGGTTTCATCTCGAAGAAAGCTTGAAGGTGTGAGGGTCAGATAAAGACCAGCAGGGTCAGGCAGTCAGAAACATGGATGTGGTGAAAAAGATCGCAAAGAAGGAGGGGGGAGACGGGTTATTCATAGAGAAGGAGTAAGAGGGGGGGACATCTATTCATATAGTTAGATTGGGGGGGTATAGTGCCCTCTGAATGGAAGTTTGGAAATGGTCCTACAAAGACGGGGGGTACTCGGAGGAAATAAAGCACTTGCACTTAAAAACTTGCAGCTAGGGGGAAAACAGTGTAAGCTTGTATTTTTTCGAATTATTCTTGCGACGGGGGAGGGTTCAAGTGCCTAGGAACTTCAGATAAAAAGAATAGGAGATGACAAGCTTGAGAGGGTAATAACTACATTTTCTTTAAAGAGGGAAAAATCTATTTCAGAAGGATGTGGAACTCATAAAGAAAGAAAAAGTAGAACAGTAAATAAAGGGGCAAGGTCATTACATCCAAGATATTGAAAGGGGTCGGGGGGGAGGGAGAATTGAAGAGTAGTTGGCAGTGGATTTCTGGAGGGGACTAAGGAGCTGAGAGTGATATCGTATGAAGCATATCGGGAAAAGAAAAACCAGGTACAAACCAGAAACATAAATTATATGGAAAATGGGGGGCGTGTCAAAAAAAGGGGGGGATATCAAACGTTGGGAAAAAGGGATATGAAGGTAAAGGTAAATGGGGGTTTGAGAACAAGGCTCAGACTAGTCGACAAGAAAAATGAAGGGTGATGCTTCACTTCACTTCGGGGAAAAGGGAGGAGACACCACATCGTCTGTGGGGCGCACGGGAGAAGAAAAAAAGTAGATAAAAAAGCTGAGGCGTTTGGGGAAGAAAGAGAGTTGCAGGTGGGGGTGCGGAGGCTGGGGGCTCAGAGGGAGGGGGAGGGGTGAGGCTCGTCAACTGGAAATAAAGACTAAAGGTGGACATTCGACCAGGGGAGGGAGGAGTGGAATGTCGGAGGTTGAAAAGGGCCTTGGGAGTTCAAACTCAGAGGGTGTGAAAGAAGTGTTTGAAAATGGAGAGTTTGTAGGAAGTCAAAAAAACGAGACAAGAAGAAATCTTGCTTTTAGCAGATCCAAAAAAGGGGGGGAAGAGGGGAGCACTTTTGCGGAATCTGAGAGAGAAGGACGGGTCCTGCATATATGCAAAGAAGAGGTTTTGCAAGATTAAGGTTTCAAAAAGTTGCCGGGGCAAGGTCGAGAACTTGGAGGGGGACGGAAATGGATGAACGCAACGTGCAGGGGGGGGGAAGTGAGGTGTATGAGGGCAAAGGGGAACGCAGGCGGAGAGGGTCATTATTAAAAAAAAAAAAATTGGATGAGTCTCAAACAGGGGAAGACAGGCACAATCGGGGGGAATGAAGGGATGGGGGAAAAGGGCTATGAGGGTGGAAGGAATCATTCTAACCAAGCAGGAGGGGTTGGGTGCACAGGGGAGTTTAGGTCATCCACAAAGGGGGAAACTTGGGGGAGAAGAAGTTTAATAAGGAAAAATAGTGGGGTTAGAATTTTTCGCGAAGGGATGCCAAAAGAAGAATTATGGGTTTAGGAGTATTGGTGGGGGGGGGGGGGGCGCGGGAGGGGGGGGGTGGTGGGGGGGAGGTTAAAAAAAAGCAGCGTGGGCATGGAAATATAGAACATGGGTTTGGGAGTCATGTCAGCAAGAGTAAATAAAAAGGGGGTGGGGAGGGGGAACATAAAGATTCAAAGGGGGAGGGAAGTCAAAGGCTTATGATGAAGCTAGAGTAGTTAATCACAATACAAAGGGGAAACTTAGAGTATTATCGTGGGAAAAAATTGTGAAGAAGGGGGGGTGCGGGCTTCTCATGGGGGGTGGGGGGGATCTTTCTTTGGTTCACTGCGAAGGAGAAAAAAAGGGGAGGTACTAGGCAAAAAAAAGGGGGGAGGGGCTGAAAAAAAATCAACTAACACAGAGCGTTATGACGGGAAGATCGAAAAAAAAAGAGAAATTCACATAACGGGAAACCTAGTAATCAGTAGGAGCACTACAACCTCTGTAGAAACCCACCGGGAATCAAATCAAACATTATCAAAAGGACAAACGAAGGGAGAGGGGGAGACCTGCCTAACTCGATTCATCAGCACAGAAAGGGGGGGGGGAAAAAAATGGCGTTAATTGAAGGGATACGTGGGGGAGGGGTAATTTTTGGAATCACTAAAAAACACAAAGAACTTACATCAGGGGAGTAATTGTTAGAAACACTTTACAACATCTAAGATGAAAGAAAATTACATTCCTAGGGCTTCGGCAGGGCGGGTAAAAAAGGGGAAAATTAGGTTTGATCTGGACTGAGGGAATGGGAAGAGACTGGGTCACAGAAGAGAAAAAATATGGGGGGAGGGAGGAACATGTGACAATACATTTGGGGGAAAATGAGAGTTTTAAGAAGTAAAGGAACATAGTTCTTTTGATGGAAAAACCATCACATCTGAAAGCACATCACACATCCGTTCACTTAATGAAAAAGACATAAAAGGGAGCATAGATATTTCACGCAAACGAGTGGCCAGGGGGGGGGATGAGATCATCAGAAAAAAAACAACTGGGAGGAGGAATAAAAAGGGGGATGGAATGAAAAACATTTACCACAAAGTGTGTGGGGGAAAATATCTCACAGAAGGGAGATGAGGGGGGAAGGGGGTTGGGGGGACGTCTCCTGGGGGGGGGTGAGTAAAGGGGTGGGAGGTATATACCAAGGAGATCTAGGAAGGGAGGGGAAATAAAGGGGACAGGAAAAACTCTTGTAAATCCGAAAATGGGGGAAAAGAGCTCTAAGAAAAACAAAGCGGTTCTTGAGGATGGGCAACGCAGAGAAAAGAGGGGCCCGACTACAGATCAAAAAGGGAGAGAAAGGGGGAAACACACCGGAATGTTAAAAACTAAAAAAAATGCTGAGGGGGGTAAAACAAAAAAAAGGAGGGAGTCGGTGTTTCAAAAAAAAAGACCGGTAGGGACCGGTGGTATCTTGTACATTGGCTCCGGCCTTGGGGAAAGACTTAAAGGGTTGTTCTGTGGGTTGGGGGAGATTCAAACGTCAGATCCTACCCAATGGATCCCATCCTAAGGGGAACCCGCACTGTAAATCATGAAAGAAAGAGGATTACTAATATGGAAATTCTCAAAAAGGAAGGATGGAAGTTGAACGAAAAAATTTTTCTGGGAGGGCATACCTTTTGGAGAGTGGGGGGAAAGGGGGACAATACCTGGGAGTACTGGAAAAAACCGGGGATGGTGGGTACTGGGCTTGGTTCGGACATAAGGAAAGGGGAAAAAGGGGGTTATTCTTGGGATTGACAGACATCAAATTGGGAAGAGTGCTTAGATTCGAGCGGAAAAGGTAGGGTCAGAAAGAGTAACGCATCAGAACACATAATAGGGAAAAGAAAACTTTCGATGTCGTTGTACACTGAGGAGTTGGGGCTCAAATAACGCGTGCAAGGAACTCCACGGAAGAAGGGGAACTAGGAAAATGAGAAAAGTTGACAAAGTTAGTGAAAAAAAAGGAAGGGATCGCGGCTGCCACGGGAAGAAAAC
>Ga0179591_1366852_pt1 | contig 25548 bp, 31 predicted proteins | sample CZOMad2_1_08_16f_FD_182891 | JGI IMG/M metagenome (GOLD analysis project Ga0179591, IMG submission 182891) | Vadose zone soil fungal communities from Angelo Coast Range Reserve, California, USA - CZOMad2_1_08_16fungal (PacBio error correction) | ecosystem: Environmental > Terrestrial > Soil >...
TCAACCCTGGGTTACCACTCGGGGCACAAAGGACTGTGACAAAAGACCTTTGGGGAGTTGGTGATGGTCAAAAAAAAAGCTGAACTCGGGCGGAAGGGGGATTTAGTGGGAAGCGTTTTCCTCCTCCGGTTCAAATAGTGAAATTCCCCTACCTTTCACTAATCAAGGAAGGGGGTAGAGGGTAAGCCTCAGGACACAAGGGGCCTTAACAAATCTCGGGCGGGGAAAACTTTCCTACAAAAGAGGGCTCTCAGGGGGCCCGAGAGGGACTGTGGCTTTCAGGGAGGGGAGAGGGCTTGGAAGGTCGTTATTCCCAATCTTTGGATCCAGAGGAAATTTTCTTTTGGGAGAAATCTCAAATTAAAAGAGCTGAAACATGGGAAAGAGGGGTCAAAAATATAATAATCCGACGCCACTGCCTGGAGGGGACTCCAATAAAAATGATCATGGGGCCTTGGGAACTTTATAGGTCCGTTTCTTACAGGGCCTTCAACCGAAAAAATTCCAAAAGGGACGGAGGGGGGGGTTGGCGAGCGGATTGGGGAAACAAAGGAGGGGGTCAACTACCGGGGAGGTTTCGGGGGCGAGAGTTTTCAAGTTGGAGGAAATTTCATAGATAGCCTATTGGACAACAACATCTTAAAAGAAACGGCTCGGGGAAAAGAAAAACGGGGGGCCAGGACAAGGGAAAGTGGGACACTCTCTTTCATGGGACCATAAAAGGATACGTACTTGAGGCAGGGAGTCAGGAAAACAGCCACAGTGAATTAAATCGAGAAAGGCCCTATCGAAACGGACGCTCGGACACCTGCTTTTGGGGATGAGGGCATCTCACTAGGCAATAATGCAAAACCAAGGGACCATGATATTAGGTATAAGGGGCGTGGAGAAGGCAAACTACGTGGTAATATGAGGTGGGAGAAAATAGGAGGGGTGCATGGGAGCCCAAAGCGGGGGAGCCAGCATGGGCACTTATCCGAAAGATCTAACAAAAAAAGGAGGGGAAGGATTAAATTATATGAGTAGGGTCAACCAGAGGAGGACTCATCAAAGCGGGGGAAATTCAACAATCGGGGTTTGTGGGAAGTAAACAATTATCACGCGGTTGGACGGCGTCAGAAGCAAACGAAGGTAAAAAAAAAAGATTCTTCAGGGCCGGCTCAAGGGGGATCAATTGAAATGTCTTCAGCACGGGCAGAGCAAATAAAAAGAGTGCGGAGGAAGAGGCGGAAGCGCGCGACGTGGTCGTAAAAGGGCTCAGGGGCAGGGGGAAGAGAAAATTCCATGCAGATTAGGGGAATGATATGGGAATCATTCCTTGGGACGGTCCAGGGGTTAGGGAGGGAGAAGTGGAAGCGGACCAATTGAAGTCTGGAATAACACGGTGGGAACCTCAGAAAACCAAAAAAGGTAAATTGTGCCAAAGGTGTGGGTCCCAAGATCGAAAGACAGGGTCAAACCCTCCCGCACTTGAGCTAAGTAGACATTACAGAAAAGAGAGATAAAGAACCAAGGCCACCGAAATGGCTAGGGTGTCCACTGCGGCAGGGGTAGGGGTGGGGCGTGGAAGTACAGGGGGAGTAGTTAAAACCCAATAATAACTGCCTTAGGGCAAAAAAAAACTGGGAGTTTTGGGGGAGAAACGGGACCGTGGGAAGACGGGTGTCGTGACTAAGTCGTAAGGATTGCCGCTTCCCCCCTGGGGAGGGGCAAAACAAAAATGCTTGCGCAATTGAAGACCGGGGGTCTCCTCCAGTTCCACATTCCTGGTGCTTCCGGAAGAGTAAAGAGTCAGCAGGTCAAAAAACGAAACCAATGAGGGGGAAGGTAATTCTCGCCCATAAGCACCGTAGAAAAAAAAAAGGGGGGGAGTCAGCACGATAGAATAAGAGCGGGGCGGCTTGGTGGTCTAAATCAACCAATCCGAGCAAAAAGTAAATTGGTGGAATAACAAGACGAATGTCTTGGCAGAGGGTAAACACCCAGTTGCCAGAACTTAAGGCAAAAAAAATCGCGAAATGAAGGGGACCGAATAAACCAGGGCGAAGAAAACATTTGTCTGCGAGCTGGCCCGGGGGTAATAAGAAGTCAGAGACGGAGGCGCGCCGCTAGCTGAAAGGAAGACAGAACGATGTCGCGCAGGGGCCACGAAACGCTGGAGGGCTTCGGTAAGACTCTTGAAAGGGTCTGGGCAGGAGCAGTTGGAAGCTCTATAAAAAGGGACAAGCGCGGGTAAGAAAAGTCCAAAGAGGGGGCAAATAAAGATGCAGAAGGGGGTAAGACTGGCAAGTTTACAGCACGAGAGGCTCAAGTGGCGGCGGAGAGTAGCGACTAAAAAAAGAATGCGATCAAGCGCCATTTAGGCGGGGGACAAGACAAGAAAGGATAGGGGTCAAGTCCACCTGACCAGGTTTTAAAGACTGAAGGGATGGAAAGAGAGCAGTACTCGGCATAAAATGTTGGTCCGTACGGTCAAATGTCTGAAAAGGACTTTGTAGCTCAGACAGTCGTCCATCACGTGAATTTGAGTCCTCACCAAATCAGATCACTGGCGTAATCAAAAAAAACCAGGGGGAGCACCTCAGTCGCCAAAGGTTGGCGAAGTGAGAGTAAGAAGCTGCAAAATGAAAGGAAGGAAAAAAAACACCAACATTCCAACTGGAGAAAAAAGGGGAGGAGAAAAGAACCACCAGAACGCGGATAGCAAAAAGTATAGCTAAATCAAGCCTATAGAGGAGAGATTCTGTCTTCTTTTGCGGAAGGTTTGTAGATAATGACTCAAGAAGGGGGGATGCTTACTTTTGACGACCTCAAATGAAGGACGATGTGGGTGATGAAACGAATTAATAGCGGGTGAATCCGGGGGGAGATAAGGATCGACAAAAGAGAGCCGGGAGACGGGAGGGACGGGGAGAGGCTACATCTCAAAAAGCGCGACACCGTGGTTTAATCAATGGTGTCGGGGGAATCAAATCGTTTGCAAATCTCAAACAGGAACTCGGACCCAGGTTCAAGAGAGGCTTCATAGGTAGGTCCAATCGGAGACTATGGATTTAAGCCAAACATAAGGGGGTTGAAAGTCTGAAGAATTGTGGGGAAGAGATCAGGTTACAATGCTGGAACGTGAAACTGGGGTAGGAATAAAGGAAAAAAAGCAGTCGGGGGGTGACATCCTGGAGGGGGTAAGAACGTACAGGAAAGGAAACACTCCGAACGTACGCAAGAACTGGAATCTCTACAATGCTGGCAAAGAAAAGCCAAGGTGAGAGAGCAGAACAACGGGGACAGGGAGAGCTTCAGAGCGCCGGTAAATAGCTCATACCAAGGGGGTAAGAGATGAGCCTGCCGAAAGTAGGATGTCGTAGAGGGAAGAAAACCGAACTGAAGAAACAATCTACGTTCAAGGGGTTTACAAAGCTGGGCCAGGGGGGGGGATAAACGGGTGCAGGTGGGGATCAACGTGTTTGGGCGCGTTGAAAAAAATTGGAGAAATCCAAGGGCAGGGGGGTTGCAAGGGGGCGCAATTGGGGGCTGGGCTGGTAGAGGGGAGAAGTCAGAGAGCGATAAATTCCGTTAAACCGTTTTAACATCGGGAGGAGAGCTCCTTTCTATTCGGAGTAGTTACTCAAAGGACGCATCAGAAAAGTAGGATCTAACCGAACGGACACTCACAGAGAAAATAGGTTCCGGGGATTGAGGATGGAAACGGAGAGAGGCACTGTGGAAAAAAAAAAAGGACTAAAAGCCGGTAGCCAAGATTTGTAAGAGGTTGGGGGCACGCCAGAAAGAAAGAAACACCGGAGAGGGGGAAAAAGAATAATTCTGGGAGGGCCAGGGAGGGGGGACATTAAAAAGAAAAGAAAGGAGTGGACATTCAGGTCCTTCAAAAAAAAGGGAAGAGCAGAGAGGCGGAGGGTATCAATCTAGGGGCTGAAGGGAGGATACGTAGAAGCTTAATTCATAGCTTTAAAAAAAAGAGAGATCAAAAACACCAGGGAGAATGAGGAAAGAAGGAGGCCGGAGTACAATGATATGAAAAGCCCTTCTTTGTCCGAGAAGTACACTAAGGGGGGCACAAATTGATACCGTGCCGAAGACTCGAAAGTCAAGAGGAAAATATGAATCGGAAAAGAAAGAAGGTAGGGGTTTAATTGTAGGCAAAAAAAAAATGCTATATTCGTGCAAGGAAGCGGTGTGCGGGAAATTGAGGGGAGGGATCACACTATTCAAAGTCTGGACCTAGAGTGAATGTGCCGAGCAGGGAAGTTGAAGAAAAACCATCCATAACTCCGGAGTCTGGCGATTGTGGTTGATGGAAGGCCTGCCTTTCAGTGGATGGGGGTTCGTCCGGAAAGGAAAATAGAAAGACGCGAACGGAGAGGACGAGCCATTGGGAACGGTATAGGGGGGCTGGCACGCTAGGGGGAGGGGAGGAGATGAATATCTGGTGGACAACCGCCTACGAATGGAATCTGGAAGGTTGAAAGGGCGGAGAAATTTGAGCAAGTCAAAGGTTCGGGAATCATTTTCAGGGGGGGAGGGTTGTTTTTTGGAAGAAAATATCTCGACCTGCGTGTCGGAGTTGGGCGGGGGACTCCAAAAAAGGAAGGAAGGAGCAGGCAGGGGAACGGAAGTAATCTTGAAAAAGAGGGAAAGGAGCAAGGCCGGACCTCTATGGCTATACACTGAGTAGGGAAATCGCTCGCCCGATTTGCTGGGCTCTGTCCCCAGAAGGAGAAAATCCTGTCAGTCACGGGGGGGAAGAGTTTGGAGGTTTCACGGTGTACGTCGTCCACTCACAAACAGTAAGACAGAAGGGGTTAAAGGGGGTCCCTAATTGATATAACCGGGCAGGGTAGACTAACAGAGTTATCAGGAAAAAGAAGGAGGAAGTAGATTTTATAAAAAAATTAAGGGGAGGGGATCAATCATTAGGTGAAGCTAAGGCTTTAGCCTCTCTTCCAGGGGACATTCAAGGTCTTGAAGTCTCAAACGATTGGGGGAAAAAGGAAAGAAGGGAAACCATTTTAAGGAAGGGGGGGAGAGGAACCAGGTTTTCCTTGTGGGGCAGGGACAATAAAGGGACGCGGCTTATCGCGACGAGGCGGCCTAAAACGAGAAATTCAAAGAGGGGGCTGAGGGAAAAAGAAATCTTCATCCATTTTGAGGGATGGTGGGAAATTAAGCGTGACCCTGCGGAGATATATCTAAAAAAAAAAACCTTATTCAAAAAAGAATTTCTTGATGTTGAGCTATGTGCGCATAGCGGGGAGAATGAATTGGGTGGAAGCTCACAGTTGACCCTCAAGGGGTTATTGGGGGGGGGGGGGGGGGGGGGGGGGGGGGGGGGGGGGGGGGGGGGGGGGGGGGGGGGGGGGGGTGGGGGGGGGGGGGGGTGGTGGGGGGGGGGGGGGTAGAAAAAAGTCGGGGGGGGTGGGGGGGGGTGGGTTGGGGGGGGGGGGGGGGGGGGTGGGGTGTTGGGGTGGGGGAGGATCGAGATTTATTATGCAGCTTCCTGTAAATGACGCAGGAGACGTCTTAAGGTTGCAGCCATCGCTACGAAGCCTAGGGTTCTTTGTGGAGGATGGGTTAGGAATCTCCCTTTCAGTGGGACGAATTGGCTGGGATCAAGGAAGTCAGATGGAAAAGGGGAAAAACATGAAGGAAAAAAAGTGGGGGATGCCTATACGGTGCTCTCAAGAACCACACACTGCTGGCAAAAAGGTGCCGGTGGCAAGACCAAATGGAGAGGGCATCAAAAGCTAAGCAAAAGGCCATCCTTTTATATGGAGAATTAGGGAGGAAAAGAGATGAGCTCCTGTTAAGTAGGCGGAGAGGATTGGAGGGTCAAAAGAAAAAGGAAAAAGTCACACTGACGGAGGGTGTACTCTCTGGTTGGAACCAGAAGATACCTGAAAGCGAGGGAGAAGAGAGACAAACTGTAGTGGGGACAGAAATTTCAGCGGGAATTAAGCCTTAAAAAAACGGCCGCCAGCGTATCGACCAAGGGCAGAAAGGAGTTCGAAGAGGGGGAGAGCTAACGCAGTTAAGCTCAGGGGGATGGAAACCCTTCTGCGTCGACAAAGAGGAGGAAAAACCAGTCGCAAAGAGGAAAAAAAGGATTGGAGACCTGCTGCTTCAGGGGCCTTTCGATTAATCTAGGGGAACAGGGTCAGGAAGAATTTATGGATGGGGGGGGGGGGTTACCTTCTTCCACCATGAGGGGAGGGACATAAAGAAAAGCATCGTATGGGTTGGTGACGCCACAGAAAAAGACGGTCACGACTAGACTGGCGAAGAGGGAATCTTGCTTCAGAAGGGACAGTTAAAGGGGAAAGAGAATGGCACTAATAACGAGTGGCTGCGGATGAAGTCCAAACTCGGGGGGAGAGAGTAGCGCTACGGGCATTTTAAGGGGGAAAAGACAGCAATCTTCTCGAAGAAATGGAGGAGCGGACTAAAGGAGTGAGCCTCGGGTTTGGCTGGTGAACGCCGACGAAGGGACAAATCTGAAAGAAAGAAGGAACGTGCTGGGGGGAACAAAAGGCCATAAAAAACGGGGAAGAAAAAAGGATTGAAAACTTTCACGGGGTTGAACAGGCCGAGAAGGGGAGAGGAGGAAAACTACCACTCCGGGCAGGGGACCCCGAGCCTTGAAAACAGGGGGTCACTGTTAGTTTTGGAGTCACTTTTTAGGGCTGTATTACTTCAAAAGATGAGCACTGGAGGAGGGGGGGGGGGGGGGGGACGGAAGATCTCTTCTTGGGGAAAAAAACCTGAGGGGGGAAAATAAAGGGGCGTTTGTGCGAGAAAATGGGTCGTCAGGGTCAGATCAGCCTATGGTGAAAAAGAAAAAAATTTTGGCCAGGAAGAGGGAATCAGAAAAATTCATGAAGCGGGGGAAAGAAGAGTCAAAAAAACCGCAAGTACGGTAGCGGAAAGATGGCCAATGAGAACAGGGCAAAGAGAAGCGAGCCGCAATCTTCAGCTCGAAAGATAAGTCGCTGAGGAAAAATGCCCCGGGGTGGCAGGAAAGCCATCCACTGTAGAAGTCAGTGAGGGGGAAAAGGGGATCCAGGATAATTTGCAATGTTCTGGGGAAGAGGACGGAAAAGAGAATCTTGAGAATGAATGCAAACCCGAGGGTTGGGGTGGGGACATTCGAGGGCCAAGCCGCGGGGGGAGCTGAAGAAAAAAGGGGGGGACTGGTGGAACCCAGAGAAATACCCAAACAAAAAAGGAGGGGGAGGAAAAAATATGTAAGGCGGGGTCAAAGCTTCAAAAGGGATCCAGCGGGGGTAAAATCGGGAAGGGGGGGGCTCCGAAGGAAAAGAAAAGTTGGCAATTCGAATTTACACCCAGAGGGCGTCCTTCCTTACCTAAGTCAGAGGGAGACTAAAGAGAAGACCAGTGGAGCACTGCAGATAAGGAGAGATTTAGTCCGCCAGCCTTTGAAGCGCAATCAAGAAGGGGAAAAAAAACGAGATATTCTCTCGGAACCGGAAACATTCATTGGGGGTGACAGGGTTAAATGAGGGCCTGCGAAAAGGAATGCGTCTTAATTATGGAAGGAAAGAGAGGCAAGGAAGAGGAAGGGGAAAAAAGAGCCAGTTGTGTCAAGGGACTCGTTGCGCTGGGGAAAAAAAGAGAAACTGAAAGACGACCACGGTGATAGAGTGAAATAAACAGGTAGTGTTCCAATGGGCAAAAAGAAAAAGATACTCAAAAGGGAGCAACCCCAAAATTGAGAAGTGGGTGTTAAGTAGCCAGGCCAAGAAACGGAGGGGGAAAATCCCCAAGCCAAAAGGAAAGGGAAAGGGAGAGGATTAAAGGGGGGGGGAAGCGTGGTGTTTGCGCGATCATGGCTACTTATTATGGGCAAAAAATTTCCAAAGAGGGGCAAGTTTCGCTGAATGAATTGGGTCTGGTTGAGCCAATAGGGAATAGGGATTGACTAAGAGGACGAACTTAGAAAGTCCCCCCTCGGCCGGAATTGACAAAAGGAGGCGCAGGGGTTAGGAAGAAGCTTATGGAGGGACCGCAGTTCAAAAGTCCAGTTATTGGCTAAAAGAAGGAGAAGAGGTCCGGGGAGATAAAAACCATCTTTCTGTCCAGGGGGGAGGAGTGATGGAAAAACAACAGGATGTAGCATGGGATTCAAAAAAACTCGCAGCTCGTTACTCCTTTCCGGTAAAGGTTTGGGAGGGAAGTAGTCACCAAGGGGGAAGAAAAAGCAAACTCCTCCTTTCTGGCAGAGAAACCAGGGGGAAAGAAAATGGGGGGGGAAAAAAAGGCGAAAGGAGAAAATCGACGAAAATGGTAGAGTAGGGAGTCACCAGTCTCCCAGGGGGAGATCTTTTCTCCTTGTGGAAAAGAAAGAGGGGAAAGGACTATGCGTCCAAAGGGAAGCAGTCGACACCGCCGGATAAGAGAGTGCTAACTCATTGAAAAAAAAGAGACATTGTATTGGCTGGGAAGTTAAACGAATCTTTAACTTTTGCCAGGGAGAAAAGAAGGAGCTCGAAAACCGGAGGGAGGGGGATGGACGGTTTTTAGGGTTGTTTCAACGCAAAATCACTTTCAAGAGACAAGGCTGATAAACGCCAAGAAGGAGATCAATTTACCGTGGACGATGAGGAAAAGAAAGAAGAAATTCGGAAAAGGAGCTTGAGTCGTTGCCAAGCCGATAATTTGGGGTCGGGTAGAGGTGCCTCTGGGTATAAAATTAGGGTGTTGATTGGAGCTACTCACCAACCCTTGGGGGGTCAGGGGAATTTTTCAAGGACCCGGGCGGGTAGGAACAGCCAGGGTAGAAGCACGGAGAGGCATGAGGGGAAGGGTAAAAGCGAACCAAATGATGTCCTCTGTTATCCCCTAGGCAATGTTCAAGAGGAAAGGAATAAATTATCAGAAAATGGAAACCAGACCACCACCACCAAATCATAAAACATTGAGGGGCACGGGGGTGAGAACCTAACGGTAATTCTGAAAAGTAGAGGAAAAGGAATCAATAACAAAGAAGGAAGATTCTTTATTCTTTGGGAAGGGGGAAGGGATTTGTAGAAGCATCACCTGCATTAAAAAACTTTTACACTATCCTCAAAATGGATGAGAAAGAAAGGTGGAGTGGAGGAAGATCAGAGCGTAGGGGGCCTTTTTTAGATAGATCCGAGGCAAAGGGATGGCGGAAAGCAAGGAGCCATACTCGCCAAGCGAGAGAAAAAAAAGCATTCCTGGCAGGGCCAAAAAGGGGGAGACGGGTGGAACTCAATCGTTTGAAGGTCAAACGACCTGAGTCCAAAGGAAGGGAGCTACCGGCTAGCGGGGACAATAGGGGAAGGGGGGGGGCCATCATGTTATGGGGGAAACAAAGCTAATTTTTTAATATCAATCAGTGTAAGCGGAGAAAGGGGGGGGGGGGGAACATGGGGAAGGAACGAAAGCGTCGGTTTTACGCAGCCTTAATGTGGGTAGTGGGACTACGTACACATTCGAAAGGGAACAGAGCCAAAAAAAACGGCACATTATTTCCTCGCTAAGGAGGCAAATAAAGGAAAAAAATCGGGAGAGATAGATCAGAAAGAAATCAGGGGTAACGGGGCTATCTTCAAGGAAGGTCAGGGATATCCATAGTGAGAAAATTCAAAAAAAATTCAAGGAACTATTCCTTTGCAAGGGAGAAGAAAAAGAAATTGGAAACGCTAATTCGCGAGAGGTGTTGGCAAAAGGACAATTAATGGACCATAAAAATGGGGGGAATCCCTTTGGAAGATAGTAGAGCATTTCGGTCATCAAACAGGAGATTTGAAGTAGTTGGGGGAAAAGAAAATAGAATTAAGGTAGAGCGCTGCTCTTTTCAATCGGTACAAAAGAAAGGAGTGCAATCAGCTATCCAACGGTCGCGGGCGGTCGTAGGCATAAGGTAAGGAGAGAAAAAAAAGGAAGTCTCTCAACCAGAGTTGAAAAAATCCCAGCACTACATAATCGTTCTTGGGGGGGGTAGGGGAGTTGGGGACTCAGGGAGAGAGCACTGTCGGTCAAAGATCGGTAGGCAATTTTAATGATAAGGAAATAAAAGGAGGAAAAAAATGAGGTAGGGAAAAAGATAGAATGCTGTCCCTGGAAAGGGAGGCATTAAGCATTAGGGGAAAAGGGAAAGGAAGTAAGCGTGACGCTGCTATATTCGGAAGGTGAAGAAACTACTTTTGCGGATCCACTTGAAAACTTAGGAGATTGCGGACAAAAGAGGGGAAAGGGGGGTCTACTAGGCTCAAAAAAAAAAGGAAAGGGGGGGGAGTTAAAAAAGGGGGGGAACGTAGGAAGAAATTAGAATTCCTAGGTTCTTGGTCAAAAAGAATGTATCCGGAGGGAAATTGGATCAGCACGGGTGGGAAAGCCGACTACGCAGCGTCAAAAGGGGGGGAAAGAATCTAGTTAAATATACTAAGGGAAAAGGGTCTTGGGGGGAAAAAAAGAAGCGTGAGTACGGGGCAATGCACCGAGTGTCCTGTATAGCCGGATTCAGGGGGAGGTTGAACACGATTCAAGGAGGGGGGGGGCAAAACCGAGGTTTTTTAAGGAAAGGAAGAGCAGGTGGGGTACAGAAAGAGAACCCATCCGAAAAACGCGATTCTGGGGGTAGGGTGACAATCGGGGAGAGACGAAATTGATCTTTAGAAAAAAGGATCCGGAAATTCTTCTCTAACACAACCCTCGAAAAGATATATCCCGAAAAGAGCACCAGGGGCTTTCAACAGACTATCCTTCGAAGCTATCATTGGTTAAAGGCGAAGGAAAAGAGGGAAATTGGGAATCAATTCCTGCTACCTTTGGAAAGGGCGGAAGGGGGCCCCTCCTTTTAAAATGGGGATTTTCGGGCCTTTTGCACACCTCTCGAGGGAAGGGGGGGAAGAGTGCGTTAAAGGGGACGGGGGAACGACCGACGAGTAGGAGCATTCAGGAGCCGAAAGAGGAAATAGAGGCTAGAAGGAAAGGAAGAAATCAGATCGTGGGGGGGAAATTTAGAAAAAGGCGAGCCTACGTTGGGGCGGTCTAGCCCGCATTTAGAGGAGGGCCTTTCGTTCAACGTTACGGTAGGTGATATCTTTTTTCCTTTCACGTGGAGGGAGGAGGAGGAAACTAAAGTAGGGAAAGCGACGCAGTTTAGGGGGACCGGGGAGTCTTGAACTGTACGGGGGGGGACCCAGGTGAAAGGGAGGGAGAGGTACCAACAATTGGGTATAAATATTAGAGGGAAAAAAGAAAGGAAGTTGAAGGATTGGGGAAAGGGAGAAAAAAGGTATGTCCAGGCTTGAAAGGGACCTGGTTCAGGGCGTTTGAGTCAACGTGTTGAGGGGAGAAGGGCGGGACACCATGGTTGGTGAAAAGGGCGGGCAATTTGGCGCTTGGGAATGTGGCTGGAAGAGACCAGCAAGGGAGAAGGGGCTGCTCTTCGATCAGAAACTTATGAAAAGAAGCTTTGATCTTTGGGTGAACTTGGGAAGAACGAAAGTAGGGGAAGTACATTTTGAGTATGAGTGAATAAGAACTGCTGACAGAGTATCTAAAAAGGAAAGGGAAAAAGGCAGAGAGCATAAGAGAAATTGCTTTCTTTAAAAAAGGGAAGGAGCATCGTTGCTAAGGGAGGGGGGGGTATCTAGGAAAACGTGGGCCCCTCCCGGGAAGTGGGGTGGTGGTGGGCTGGAAAAAGAAATTATTAGGGGGGGGGAAAATCGGATTCGTCATGGAAAAAGAACTGCACGCTTATTTTCTCAAGGGAAGAATACGCCCTTTCGGTAGGGGGGGGGCGGGGGAGTGTGCGAAAAGGAAAGGAGCGAGAACTGCTAAGGGGAGTAAAGAAGCCGGGTCGAAGAAAGGGACCTGACTACAGGGGGGGAGGAAGGTAGAAAGGGAGGCGCAAAGACAAACAATCCTGCTTGGGGTTGAAAAAAGTGCCAGGTGGGAAACAAAAGGGTACTTGCGTAAAAAAAAGAAAAATCATATTCAGCTTTTCGAGAAGGGGGGAGGGGGAGAAGTCCGCCGTTCAAGCTAATCGAGGTGCGGCGTTTGGAAAACTGAACCAGGGAGGATTCAGTACTTTTTCCCGGGAGTTGGAAAACACCCGACGAAGTCCCACGAGCGTCTGCATGCGGATTCCTCCTGAAGAAAGGTCTCTCGTAGTAAAGAAAAAGTCCCTCGTCTCGGCCGTAAGAAAGGAGAGGAAAATAGCGGCAGGCAGGGAAAGGACATTCGCCGAGTAAAAACATGCCCGGAGAAGAAATAGGACACAGGGAAAAAAAGAGCGGGAACTTTATTTGAGACTGTCGGTCAGAAGGGAGAGGAACAGTTCGGGGAAGGGGAAGGGTTCCTAACGAAAATGGTTTCAGTTCAGGTGAAAGGGGTGTGGACATCAAAAAAAGGACCGTGCGAAAAAAAAAGGGTAGTGTGCTAAAAGGGGTAGGGTGTCTCCCAAGGAAGAACTGGATTACCAGGGGAGAAGGTGAGGAATGGTCTCCACATCCTGGTGCCGTAAACGAAAGAAGAAATGAAACACGGAATTTAATCGGCCCTTTATTCCGACGGGAGGTGGGATCGGGAAGAAGAAAGGCAGGAGGTCTTAGGTAAAAGCAGCTATAAGGCACGATAGAGAAAACGGTTCTTGAAATAGGACTAAAAGAGGGTGGGAGGTCCATACTACCTGGGGGCAGTTTCATGCCAGGATTAAAAAGTTCTTTTGGCAAGACACTGTGAAATCAGAGGGAAAAGCTGGTGCAACCTGAAGTGTGACACCTATACTATCAGGGAAGGGGGGAGAGACGCAAAAAAAAAAACACTGGAGAGGTTAAGAAACTATCCTTGAACCCAAGGGGGGGGGCCACTTGAGTTAATATCTGAAAAGGTAGTGAATACTTGCAAAAGATCTGGGAGAAGGGGAGTTTTGGGGATAAATGAGTAGAGAGAACAATTGTGGGGAACCAAAAAAGGTGGAAACTCCTACGGGGGGAGGGTTTGGGGAAGGAGAGTTCACACCGTTTCACTGCAGGTCAGGACTATAACGGGGTGGTTCCCAGGACGAAAATCGCTAAAAAGGAAACACAATGGACTCTCAAAGGAGGAAAAAAGGAGGTGCCCCTCTTTCAGGAATTGAAGAGGCCGCACTTTTAGCGGAAAGACTGAAAGAAAGCAGGAAAGGGAAAGAAATCATAGCGCTGATCTCAGATTAAGCTCACTCCTGCGGGAAAGTGATCATTGCAACGGGGGGGGGAGGAAGACATCTCGAGTTTACCTGCAGTGCTCCAACGGTACGAACGCAGGTTAATCAAGGAGGAACTAAGTCCTCAAAACAGGGGGTCAATGGTCTGGGGAAAAAAGAGGAAAGGGTGAAATTCGGAAACAAAACTTCGAAATGGCCTCATTGGATCAAGAGGTTTTAAAGGAAGCCATCTAAAAACAACAAAGGAAAAAGAAGAAAAGAGAAGGTAAGATGGCAAAAAGAGTCAGGGAGGAGCGATCGCCATCGAAGGTGTCCGAGAAGGGACACCCTCCTAAGGGGTTTGAAATATAAAATTGGAAAAAGAGGGGGGGGCGGCTCGTCCGAATAGGAAAAGTCTGGTCGACCTTTGGGGGGGGGGGGGGGGGCAGGAAAACTGCAGTTGCGAGAGATAGGGAAAACTCCACCAGAAGGGAAACGCAAGAAGGTTCTATTAGAGGAGAAGCTCGTCGAGGTGAAGTCGAGGAGCGAATTTCTGCCATTGAATAGTTCCGCGTAAGAATTTCTGGGAAAGGGGCGTAAAAATAGGAAGGATTTTTCGAGTCCAAGGTGCGTCAAGGGGGGGGGGGGCGGTTTGTCCGCTGTTGACAAAGAGGTAAGGAATGACGGAAGGTTCTCTAACGACAGGGGGGGGGCCAAAAAAAAAATTTTTGTCCCCCAAGAAGAATAGGAATCAAAACAAGGCCCGCACGCGAATTCTCCCTTCAACGGACGGGGAAGGAGGGGGGAGAGCCCCAAAAAAGAATACGCGGAGGGCCACTCGAAACTGGGAGGTGGAAGCGGAGGGACTTCGTACATGAGAAGAACTCGGGTGCCATCAGTTGTCATCAACACTTGAAAGGAAAAGTCACCCGTGGCGAATTGAGGAAAAAAGCAGGGAAGGGGTCAAGGGTGAAGAAGAAAAAAAGAAAAGGGTCTAAAAAGACGGGACCCTATTCTCCAGCCAGCAAGGAGGGCGCAGGAAGAGAAAGTCCCAAGGCTGGCTGGTCTCTCGGCATAATGTATGAGGCGTAAGAGAAAGGGCCTCATTGCGCACTCGTGAAGGGAAGGGGAGATTGAAGGGGGATGGGAGGAAGTTATCACGAGAAAAACGCTCTCCATACTCGAAAGGGGGTCGAAAATAAAAAGAATCAAAATGTTCCACTCCGGGGATGGAAAGGATTTGCCACCAGGGGGACCGAACTAAAAATTAGAAGGTCAAAAAGAAAAGATAAATTAGAAAAGGTCACATTGGAAAATCAAATGGGGAAGAGAGGGCTAATTGTCGCGCCGGGGGGATGGACTTAATCCTTCGTAAAAGATAACTCTAAAAAGAGCACAGAGAGGAGAATATTCTATTGTCGAATAGTTATCCAGGAAAAATGAGGATCCGTTCTTACTTTCCCTTTCGCCAGGGGAAGAAGAATGAGCTCGGAAGGAAGCGAGTAGACGTGCGGGGGAGGGTTCCAAACGCGTGGCAGAAAACCAATGCTTCCATCCTATTTTAACTTGTTTAAACCAAAGGGAAAGAGCAGAAAAGGGCAGCTGAAGAAAGGTAAATGAACCCAATGAATCTTTAAAACCGGTGATAGGGGGCGTGCTACACATCCGGTGTGGCAAAAATAGAGAAAAGAGGGGGGTGGGGATGGCGCGATCTTGGATCGAAGCCAAAAATTGTTGGGGAGGAGAGGGTGACCTGCCAATTCTACCAGATTGTATTCCCCCCAAGCGTCAAAGGAAGGGAAAGAAGAGGGTCCGCACCAAAATCAGCCCAAAAATCCACTCACGTTGAGCCGATGGCATCGGCAAAGTTTACCTAGAAGGGAGATAGTAAGCTCCATAGGAAAAAAATTAGTACAGCCAAAAAAACCACCAGACGAAAAGGGTCTGTCACACAGGATGAGATGACCCCCCGAAAAATCTCCCCTATAGCGCAGGAAGGGACTAATCAGAGGTATATAGTAAAAGGAGAGGGGTTTGTCATTAAGTGAAGGGGTAAGATAGCGACAAGCAGTTAAATGACGGGAAACTGACTCAAAGGAAATTACGATGTGAATTAACTAAAATTATCACAGGGAGACTTTGAATCCGTTTGTGGAGAGAAAAAAAGGCCTAAAAGATAGCCGAGAAGTTGAAAGGGGCGTGGTACGTACAGAGGAAGAAAAAAATCCCAAGTCTCAAAAGTGATTTACCGGGGTTCTGTCCTTGCGAAAGAAAAGACGTTCCAAGAAAACTGGCGGGGTCCCTTTTCAAAGAGGACCGTCTAGCGAAAGAGAAAGGGGGCATATTAATTGGGGGTTGAAAGAAGAAGCAGGGTGGTAAGAAGGAGGGTCTGCTCCATGCACAGGGGAGAGAAGTAGGAAAAAAAGCGTTTCTACATCCTGTCAGTTGTTAGTTGGGAAGAACCGGGGAGAAAACAGATAAAGAGGTACGCAGAAGGGGTCGCTAGGAGGAGGAGAAAAGGTCGGTCTCTTACAAGGCAAGGCGAGGGTGAAAAAGTCCGGGAAAGGTACATATATAGATAGGGTTAATATGATGCCCTTGCGGGAGGGAACTTCAGGAAACGGAGACCACTCTACTTTCCGAAGAAGGTGTTTGTCACAAATTGGAAAAAAACCAGTAATGCAGGGGGGACCTGGCTTAGAAAAGAGGGGAGATTTCATTCTCCGTCAAGAGTTTAAACTCTAGGGATGGGCAAAGAAAGCATATAGGGCGAGCAGTGCAATCCTTGGACCAGTATCTAATTCTCTAGAGGGTTCTCTTGCCTTTCTATATAGAAAGGGAAGGATAAAAGAAAGGCAGCTCTAACTATTCCGTTAATCGAAGAAGGACTAGCGGCGGGGGATGGGGAGGTAGAGAGACACGGAAAGGGGGGTTCCGGGAGAAGGGGACATTTTGATCTGGATCGACAGGAATTCAAAGGCTAAAGGAACCGGGGGGAGGCATAAACAACTATAGAAGGTGTAGTTTGCCATGAGCAGTAAAGAAGGATATTTTAAATATGAGGAGTTAGCTCTAGGAGGGGGTTCTTGCTTACCAATTCCGGGAAGAAGAGGAGGAGGAAAGAGGAAAATAAAAAGTCCTAAGAATCACACACAACGGAAGGAAAAGAGAGGGTAAATTACGTGGACAGCAGGGGAAACAAGCTGTCTTGTAAAGGGAAAGGGATCCGGTTTTTTAGCAAAATGTAAAGGGGATCCTGAAAAATAAGAACGGAAGAGGAAAATGACATGAAAAGTAAACATCTCTTGGAGTTTAATGAAGGAAAACTCAGGAGTATAGAGGGGCAATGGAAAAATACCGTGGGGAAGGGGTGCGGCAATCCACTATTCAAAGGGGGGAGGAAGAAAAGGGGAAGTTTATGGGAAAAGGAGCGTAACATTTTTGATACAGAAATGAAACCCCTCAACGGGAGTCGGAGTTCTGCGGTCAGGCAGGAGCTGCCCGCTGGAGGGAAAATCGTAAATTATTATCTACAGCCCGAAAAGGGAAGACGAATCGGGGAGAAAACAGGAGGGAAGACGCCTTGAGCTCTAATGAGTGAGTCTTTGCCTTTGGGGGGGCCCAAACAAAAATTAATCTTGAGGAAGGGAGGCTCTCACGAGGGTTTGGGGTATCAGGCAAACCCGGTGCCCCTCGGGGACAGGCGGGTAAGGTTCCTTTTTGAAAAAACTATACGCGTAGCTTTGAGGCCGGTTGAGGGGATTAAAGGAAGTGAATAGCGGAAGAGCAGACGCCGGAGCCTGAACCGTCGACCTGGGAGAGGAGTCGCCCGATTGCTCTCTAAGGACGGCGAACTTTTTGCTTGCGAGGGGGGGGGAACAGGAGTGGGAGGGAAAAGTCCTGGCCGGGGCGTACTTTCAGGCGAGGGTGGGAAAGGGGTCCAGGTTTACGTTCGGGGGGAAACTAAAAATCCAGGAGGAAAACCCCTCCCTTTTCGGGGTTGGGGGGGGAACGTTACGAAGGAAGAGGGTGCAATCGTCCCCAACGCAAGTTGCTTGCTCACAATTATGGGGGAGATCATTAATTATGGGGGGTCTTCAAATAAGTCCCATTGAAGAGGGAAGGGAGCTCTCTTGGGGAAAAGGAAAGAAGGGTCTTGAGTTGGCAACTTCAGAAGCAGACCGACAACCATGGGAAATAATGGTTGTGACATTGCTTTTAGCTCTTTAAAGGGAAAACCCGAGAGGTCGGAGGATAAAAAAAGCGGCTTGCGGCATCGAGCCTAAAACGGAATGAAAGAAGGACGAAGGGGGGAAACCTTTTCTTTGACACAGCACGCAAATCGTATTTCTTCATTCAGGGGATTTGGGTAATGCAGTGACTGCTGAGCAGTGAAAGGAAGGAAGGATACAGGAAGAGAAGAAGAGTGAGGGGTTAATTTAAGTATACGTCGCTAAATCGGAATTCGTTAGGTGGGGTATATAGCTGGACCAATTGTTTTTTGGCGGAATCTCATTTTATGAGGCAGAGAGGAGAGGAGAAAACTTACTAAAGGAAACGGGCTGAGTAGAAGCCGTCTACGCCCAGGGCTCGTGGTTTTGGGAGGGGGTGCGAAAAGATCTCCCAGAAGTGGTCTGAATTAAAAACTGGCATATTGGCACTTTAAAACAAAAGAGGGGGGGGGAGCCGATTAGGGGAAACCCAAAGAACCACCAGAGGGGTTAAAAAAAACAAAAAAAACCAGGAAAACCAGTATATCTTTCTGGGCAAAATCCAATTCCATCTTGGGAGAGACAGGGGAGCCTGTAGGAGGAAAGACGGGTAAATTGAGAGGAGCGTGCTGCGTTTTATCACCCAAGGCACATCGGGACATCGAGGTGGGAAGGTGAAAAGACAATCCTCCCCGCGCGAATGAGGGGGATCCACTCTGGGGAGGAGAAAAAAGCCCCAGTCTGACAACTTCAAGAAGAACTCCGGGATGGCGAATGCTACAGGTTGGGGAGTGGGGGGAGTGGGGGAAGAAGGGAGGGAGGTTGGTGGGAACAGGAGGGGGGAAGATGGGGTGGGGGGGGATGGGGATGGGGGGGTGGGGGAGGGGAGGGGGAGGGAGAGGGGTGGGGGAGGGGGTTAGGAGGGGGGTGGGGGGGTGGGGGGGGGGGGGGGGTGGGTGATCTCTCTGCCTAAGGACATAGCGGACGAAAGCCTTGCCGTCAATCAAGAAAATTAAGATTTAACCAGTCGAGAAACTCGCAACAAATGAAGGGGGAAAAGATCCGACTTTGAGATCCATTGTCGAGTGGCTTTGTGGAAGGGTCGATTTAAAAGGAAATCAAACTTGTTTGTGGAACGCAGACCTTCGAGTCTGATTAATTGACGTGGTGGACGGAAGGATTGGTAAGGTGGAGAAACAACAAAGCCGGCACGGCGAGGACCTGGCAAGTGGGTTGGGAAGACTGGGTGTGACCGAGAGGGGAAAGAAAAGAGAAATCTCCAAACACTAACTTGGGCTGCGGAGCCGTTTCCCTCTTATTCATTCAGCGAATGAGGATTGGGGTGTCTGATGAAAGAATAGGGATCTGTCGCTGCATGACGGGGTGAAAACGTTAGGACGATGGGGAGCGGGCCCCTCCAAAGAAGGGGGGACTCTTCTGTAGAAAACAAAAGATTCATCAAGTTACAAGGGGAGGTAAAATCAAATACTCAACAGGGGAAAATAACATACTTGTATGAAGTGTTTCAAAAAGTATTCAGAATCATTCTCGAAATACCAAAGGGATTGAGAAGAAAAGAACTTGAAAAAAAGTCCTGTGGTGAAGTTGGATCCCGGAATATCGTGAAGGTTCGAAAATAGCAAAAGAACCATAAGAAGGTGAGGGGGGGGGGGAAGAACAACGTCTAAAAGTTCATTGGGAAATCGGGTTGGCACAAATGGCGGTTGTCGAGATAGGTACCTTTTCAGTATGTCAAAGCCTACCGGGGAGGGGAACAGCAGTCAAGCGATCAAAGGGAAAGAACACGACTGAACAAAATTGAAGTCTCCTGTAGAATGGTCCCTAAATTAAAAAAGGATTTTGCGTAAATCGGGGGGAAAAAAGGAACGGGAGGCCAAAGGAGTCCCTTAGGGTCGGGGCATCTTCAGCGCGCAACGGGGTTGAGTCCTGGAACCCCTGGGGGGGTCGTAAAATCTCGACAAGCACGTTCTCACGGGCGACCAAGGAAGGGGATTTTATAGAAGAAGGGATTCATGGGGAAGCAGGGCCGCAAACTCGTGGTCACAGGGCTGATGTCAAAAAGGAGGTGTCATTCGGAAGGAAAACCAACTTCAGGGAGAGCTGTACCTCATTTAACAACGGGGGGGAAGAAAGGTCCGGAAGGAACATCGATCGAAACACAAAAAGGGGGTATGGATGAAGGGTGGGAGGAAATTTGGAAGGACTGCTCATCTAAAGGGGGGACATATGAACTCTATCGGGGCAATTCAAAACCCAGTTGGCGGAACTACTTCCATAATCCCAAGATAAACTAAAAATTCTCCTGGCGCACAAATAAAGAATTCGTGGGTCAGCCACCCACTTGGCAATGCAAGTCCGAGCGGGCTATGAAGACGCTCGGGGGAACGCGGAGGGGGGGCATGGTCGAAGGGAACAGAATGGCCGCTAAAAAGTAATAATTATTTTAGGGAAATGAAGAGGAGTAGTAAAACTGGGGAAAAAAACTGTTGCTGAGGGGGGAAATGCCGGTACTCTGGTGGGGAACAATAGGCTAAGATTCCGGAAGGACCACTTTTAACCTCTCTAAACGCCATCTAAAACAACACAAGAGGTTGGTCCAAAATCCGAAGCCTTGTCTCAACCCTAAAGCAACCTCAGGGAGGCTGGTTGAAGGAGCAGTAAAGAAAACGGACATAGAATCCAAAACCCGAAGTACTGGCTGCAGGGAGGCCTACCCGTCGTGGAGGGGGGGAAACGCGAATCTCCTTCTATGATAGGGGGGGGGAAAAATTGCGGTTAGAGAAGGAGTGGGACCTGCGGGTGTAACCCGGCGTAGGGTTTGAAAAAACGCACAAAACGGAGGGGAGCTGTGAGAGGAGGCTTGGCCGGCAGGAAACAAGAGGAAGAAAGGCAAGAACAGTCGTGCGCAGGCAGGAAGAGAAGGGCGCCCCGTACGGTAGCTAATAAGAAGAAGCTACATTTCCTCACCAAGAGGGGGAAAGGTCAAGGTAAGGGGGGGAAAGGTATTTTCACCTTTACACCGAGCAACCAAAAAGCCTCTCCTTTCAAGGGCTTGGGGTGAAAATCACAAATCTCAAAAGGGTGAATAACTCCTCATTTCCAGAGGGGGTAAAAAATTTCCGAAATGGAAAGGAAAGAAGAAAATAAAATCGCGAAAAAAGGAATGAAAGGGCCGTAGCCATTCTCCAATATTTGTGGCTCGGAGGTGGAATACGAATGAGCGTCCAAAAGAGAGGCTTCCCTTAGTCATAGAGGGGGGAGGAGAGCGCAGTTAAAAAAAAAGGAAAGACACAAGGGCTTCGGGGTTACAAGCTGGAATTTCTTACGGAGTCTAGGGAGGAAAGAAAGGGCGCGTGGGGACTCTTTGTTTTAACGCGGCCCGGCATAAGGGGACCAAAAAGGGCACCAAAAGGGAACTGGGGAGTTGATTGAAACGCACACGCTAGAAGTTGACCCCGGGCTGGGACTATGGCCACTCCAGGCTTAGAGACTGGGAGTATCTCGTTGCGACAGCAAGGGGGGGGGGGGGGGTCGGGGTGGAAAGGGGGAAAAGCATTAGGTGTGTTGTAGGCGAACGCACGCCGTGCGTCAGACCTGGTTTTCCAGGAAGAAGGTTGAAAGGCGACGGCTTTGGATTCCTCAGCCAATTAGAGCACGGGAGCGAGAAGAGGGACATGGTCCGCAAAAAAAAAGAAAAAGACGGGCGTAAGAGGTTGTAATCACCTCAGACAAATGGCAGCAGGAAAAAGGGATAAAGAGGCAAAAGCCAATTAGAGGGAACACCAAAAAACATTCCTAAAGGAACAAAAGGTATACTAAACACCTAAGCATTCACAAGAAAAAAGGAGGGCTATCAAGAAAAAAGATTTCGGATTAGTGGGGGCCTGTACTTGTTAGATAATAGAGGGATAAAAAAAGGCGGAAAGAACCATGAAAATGTATGGGAAAAAGTGAGACTCAATTCTCAAAAGGGGGAGGGGGATCGGGGGAACGAGAGCGCCAGCCGCTAATCGGAAACGGGGGGGGAAATGAAAGAGACACGCTAAAGGAGGCAGACGAATTCACTTCGTACCATTTTTTTGTGAAGGAGGGAAAAAGATAAAAATTCAACGACCTTACGGTCACAGGTAAGGAGGCCGACGATAGACCAAGAAAACCTGTGATGGAAGAACATCATGAATTGGGTTGTGATACATCTCCCAGGTTGTTTCTACTTTTTGGTAAGAAAGAAGGGAAAAGGCTTTTACAGGAGGTAGAGTCACTTAGGAAAACTAAATACGGTGTTAAAGACATAAAAGGGGTTAGTGGGGCCGACGGAAAAAGAGGGTAAACCAGAAAGAACGGCAGCCATGATGTCCGAAGACATGGCGGGAGCAAAAAAAAGTAACTATCGGACATCACAATTGGAAGCACCTGTCAGGGGGAAAAAGCGTCATATCAGAGAATAGTTTCCTATTTCGGCAAGGGAAGGAGAATAGTTCTGGAAATCATACAAAAGAAACTTGCCCCCCGCTAAGGTCGCAGGGTGGGTTGGTGCAAAAAAATCCGTGGGGAATGAAATGGTCACTCCCGGGGGGGAAGGAGAAGAGGGCAGGTAATCACTTCAAAATAGTGGGCGTCGATGCTTGACAGTAACGGAAGCCTCAAGGCTCGTTCAAAATCGTTCTCTAATTCGGAAAGGAGAAGGGAAGGGTATGTCAGGTAAGGGACGGAGAGAACCATCCATCGAAGGCAGGATACTCCCTATGCCGGTTAAGAGACATATAGCGTTATGGATGGCTATGTATCTACAAGAGAAAAGGAGTTCCCTTTCAAAACTGAGTAGGTGTTGGAAAGAAAATTTGAGAGGGAGAGACAGAATTAAAAGATAGAAAGAGACCGAGGCATGACGGAATGCTGCCGGGGCTTTCAGGTCGAGGGATGTGTTGAACTCTATTCAGGGAAGGAGCTCTCATACGGAAGGGTTCAAACTCACTTTGGAGGGGAAATTGATACATGCGGAAAAAGAAAGAAAAAGAACAATATCTTGTGAACGAATGAGACCTAAAAAAAAAGGGGGGGGGGGCAAAGAGATATTTAAGGGGGAGAAAAAAGGGAAGGCCGCGAGGTCCTCCACTAATTTCCTCGGGGGAGGGGGGGAAGAAGCATTTAGAGGGGATACGGAAGCTGACTGTAATATGACTGAAAGGATAGGGACTAGGTTGGTTGGAGGCACTAAAAACAGCAGGTCTAAGTCGTGGCATGCCTAGGGAGGTACTGGTGAAAAAGGGAATCCAAGTCAAAGTCTTGCCTAAGGGTTGTTTTTGGATTTGAAGGAGGCGAAAGGGGGGTTGAGACCGAAAGAGAAAAAGGAAGAACGAGTTCTGTAATCTTCTGGCGAGGGGGGAAAAATGAAGGGGGAAAAGTATGGGATGGTCCTATCACGATTGGATATAGAAAAAAAACTAAAGAAGCGAGGAAAAAGGTTCGTCAAGAGGAAGTAAAAGCTACTCCGGAGTCTGGGTTCGGGACAAAAGAGAGCGGAGAGCTACGTGAGGTGAAAATAAAAAAAAACTTGAGTTCAGGGGCGTGAAAAGAAGTGCATGGGGAGATCAATGTCGGGGGAGGGGAAGGTTGAAACAAGAGAAGCGACCGGTCAGGGACTTTCCATGTCCTGGGTGCTAAAGAAGACTAAAGAGGACATATCGCTAGGGGTTAAAAAGGGTAATTGACCAGGGGTAAAGGCTAGAGATAGGGAAATCCAGATTAGCAGAGAAGAGGGGACACTAGGTCTTGGGAATTTATATCAAACGTGATCAGGAGCTCGTTCGGACGGAAGGGAAAAAAAACTGTGGAAGGGGGAAACTAAAATACAGGATTGAAAAATCTCTTTTCTGGTCCTAAGAAGAGGAAAGGGGAAATAGACAGAAGTTACTGCTGGGACCTCTTACCCTAGTGAAGGAGAGTGGAGAATTTAATGGGGGAGGCAAACAGTAGTCCTATTTTCCCGGCAGCCGGGGAAAGAGGGGGGGAAATGGCCGGAAAAAGAAGGAGCAACTATTGTAGGTCGGAAAGAACCACGAGAAATGGGGGGCCCAGGAAACGTGCGAGTAGGGATCTGTCTTTAGAACACTCACGGTCGCGAGGAGGAGGGGGGAGGCTCTTCGAAAGAGAAAAAAGGAATTCAAAAGCAGGAGAAAAGTTTGATCTTAAGGGAAAACTAGAAAAACGAAGGTCATCAGTTGAGGATGGGGTAAAGTAAGAGAGGGAAAGTGCGGAGCGGGAATAAATCTTAACAGTAAAGATAAAGGGAGGAAGAAAAAAGAAGTTCGGAGGTGATAAAAGCTTACGTTCGAAGAGGAGGAATGCGTTAGGTGGTTTTCTCATCAAACGTTTTCCCCTAAACTGTGAGAAGTGGTTGTGTGGGGGAGGTGAATTCGGGGAGAGAGTATTCACTTGGTAGACCATTAAACCTTTCCGCTGGAGGGGGGAAAACACCCCTGGAAAATCGGCTACCCGTGCTCGGGTCTTGTGGGACGGGAGGGTGCGGAAAGAAAGGAGAGCTCCGTATGGAATGCTTATTAAAATGTTCAGAATTGGGGGGGGGGCAAGGTCCACCGACTAAACCAAAAGTGGGACTTTGCCTACGTCGTTCTCGCCATCACAAGAATCCAAAAGAAAAGAAAAAAAATCAAAAACTTGGTGGCAGACCTATCTTATTTTCTTAAACCGAAAATAAGCCAAGGTGAGAAGGGGGGACGTCCTTGGGAGGATATAGTCCTTCACTTTTCGGGGCCAGGGTCTGTTTTTTATCAAAGAAAGGGGGGCAATCGGAGGGAGGGGTGTGGCCCTAGGGAAACACAAACGAGTCCTCCCCGCTGTCAGAAAAGGGGGGGGGGGAGACAATGCGGAGGGAAAAAGGAAGCAATTTCCAACCAAACGGAGTAATTCAAGAAAACAATAAAGCACGCCATGACTCCTTCTAAATCTCTCTTCTCGGGAGGGAGGAGAGGTCGAGGTACGGACTCATGAGTCACATCAAGTATAATGCACCGGCACCATGTCGAAGAAGCCCCTCCAAAGGAGGGGACTGGAATTCTTTCGGTCGCGATGGGGAGGGGGAAAGGTTCGCGAAATTTGCATGAGGAAAAAGGGAGAAAATAGTCCAGCCTTAGGATGCCTGGGGGGGGGAGGGTTCAAAGATATGGGGGGGGTCGGGGGAAAAGCCGGCACGGCGGTTGTGGTAGAAGTAATGAGCTCCATCCGGTTGATACTGGGAAAGGCAAAACGTACCTGGCAGGAAATTGCTTGCGGCCCGGGAAGAAAGCGTAATGGAGGAAGGCATCCAATGCATGGGAACTGGCGTCGCAGAAAGAGTCGCCTCAATGAAAGAAAAGGAAAGGAAGTTTGTCCTACGTGGCTTCTGAAAGAACTGGTAGAATTATTCCCAGCTTACCGATGAAAGTGCTTTGAAAACAAACTCCAGCTTGTGAATAAAGACAAAGGAGGAAAAAATGAACGGGGGACAAGATACTAACCAGGGTCCTCAACTACCACGCATTCTCATTTGGCTCCAAGAACCGAGCCCTTTACAAGAGGGGAAGGGGGACAGTTATAGAGAGTGCGGGCAGGGGGGACTACGTCAACAAAGAAAAGCTGCGGGAAGGGTTGGGGACACGTATTTCGAGTCGGAGGGGGGACAAAAATCAGGGGGTCAGAAAGTGGCTTTTAGAAAGTGAACATGGGGGGGGGCATGCAAGCTATCCCTAAGTGGGGGGAAATCAAAGGGGGGAAAATTGGGGGAACAGAATTGTCAGAAAACAATGGGCATCTTTTAAATCCGCCTGTATTGACCTAACTCCTAGGTTTAAGTTCTTTTTCCATTAGAACTTCGAACAAGGGGAAAGGACCCGGATGAGTAGAGAAAGATTAAGACGAAATCTCTGAGGGACGCCATCAACGGGATGGGGGCGGATTCGCTTTTCAAATGCCATGAGCCACAGAACCGAGAATTTCTTGGATACATTCTTTAACTAGCCGAAAACAAGAGGGGGGGGGAAAGTTTGGGAGGGGGCAAAAAGATGTAGTTTGCATTTACACACTGAGGACTGGGGATTATCAGCGGAGAGTGGAAATAAAAGGGAG
>Ga0179591_1302490_pt1 | contig 25528 bp, 25 predicted proteins | sample CZOMad2_1_08_16f_FD_182891 | JGI IMG/M metagenome (GOLD analysis project Ga0179591, IMG submission 182891) | Vadose zone soil fungal communities from Angelo Coast Range Reserve, California, USA - CZOMad2_1_08_16fungal (PacBio error correction) | ecosystem: Environmental > Terrestrial > Soil >...
ATTCTGGACGCAACGTCTCGACGTGTTTATACCCTATTAAAACATCGCTGCTCTTTTCCGAGTGGGAAGAGATCTCTCAGTTAGACGCGACAAATGAGATGATCTGGTCCAAGGCCAACGAGCTACTCTCTAACTGTGCCACTGGGCGCGGGTCGACCTGATCTTGACGTCGGAAATGCGTGGATGACGGGGAAGCGTGCTGGGGACGCACACGGGTGAAAGAAAGAACGTGCAGGAAAGGGGGAAAGGAAGAAAAAGACTTTGGGGCGGGGATGTTCGACGTTCACTAGATAGGGCAGGGGTCTTCACAAAAGATTTGTTTTACCTGATTCAGACTCCAAAACTCATCCTGCATTCACGTTTTGGCTGAGACAGATCTCTCCCGGAGTTCGCAGTGTAATTGGGGCCAAGTGTTTGAGGCAACAACCTCTTGTTGAGTTGGGCAATTTCTGGGCGGCAGGTTTCAACTTCCTCCGAAGTAGTGGGCCGAAATGGGTCCACCAAGGACAAGAAAAGAGACGGCTTTTATCGGTTCAAGGGGTCCTGGCTGAAAAGAATGGGCGCGATCTTTTTGGGCAAGTCGAGTCTCTTATGGAGGCTGTTCGCAAGAGGATTCATTAACGTCTAACTTCTAATATTCCCAGTTGTGATGACATAGATGAGAACACAACAACACGGGAGGGGGAAAGGGAGAGGATGGGCTCAAAGATGGATAAGGGCAGAGACTTTCATGAACTGACAGCTTACCATCAAAAATAGATCCATGGTAACAGCTGGGAAAGGATGAAAGGGGAAAGTGAAAAAATAAAATTGCTTGGAACCTGAAAGAAAGGAAAACAAAGTCTGCCATCCATCACAGAGGCGTGCGAAACGCAATACTCCCATTCAATGATCCGGAAGAAAGGGGATTGTAACCTGGAATACTCTTCTGTACCAGGGACCGGGGAGCGAACGACGAAAAGAGAACGGAGGAGGAGCAGGATGGAAAGAACAACATAATCAGAGGTGGCATGGACGACCTATCTCTGATACACTTTACTTCGAAAGAAAAGAAAGGAACACCAGGGTGGGCAGTTTAAAAGCGGGACACAAAACGAAAAAAGCCGAAGCGAGTAAGCAATGAAGAAAAAATAGAAAAGAAGGAGGGAAAACACCGGCCGGGGGATGGGGGGCAACCAAGAACGGACACTTCCGCCCCAACGAAAGAGTAGATACAACGGGGAGGGACGAAGTTTGTCAATTACGGCAGAGGCATAAGCATTATCAGAAGACTAACTGAGATTAAGAGCCAGATGAAAAAAAAGAACGACCAGGGCAGATCTCTAATTCAAGTGTCGTTCCACAGCGCCATCCATGGAGACAAAAAGGGGGGAAGGCTATTCTACAAGACGGCAACCCGCGCGAAAAAAAGAGGGGAAGGAGAAGACGGAAAAATCAAATCATTGAAAAATAGTAAGGACAGAACCGAGGAAGGGGAAGCCAAATAGCTGATGGGGAATAAGAGGGGGGAAACAGAGCCAGCCGCGCTTGGTCATTACAGGGTGCCAAAAATGGAGAATCGGGGAAGAGAGAAGTCAGCAATTTAGAAAAGAACAGCACAGAAGATCAACCGCGTTTACCAGGTGGAAAAAAAACCGGAGAGCGAAAACACAGCGGACGTCGCGCAAAAAGAAAAAAAGCCGCGGTACTGGGAGGAGGACAAGGAGACGGCTGAACAGAGATGGATTCAAAGAACCATACAACCTGACCCGATCAAATGACCAAAAAAAAACCGGAGGGAGGCCGAGTCACACGCAACCCAATCCAAAACATGGGAACTACAGAGGAATCATTACCTGAGGACAAGACAAAAAAAGCATGTACACAGGTCTCATACTTGTCGCCGGAAAAAAGAAAAACGCACTAAAAAACCCTCCGAACCAAAAGAGGGAGAGAGGAGAAAAGGCAACGCAAGCCCGAGGCGCGCGGGGCTCACAGGAAAAGAAGGGAGATAAAGAAAAAGAAAGTGATGGCGATAAAAAAAACATCTCCTGACCAACGAGAGTGAGAAAGGAAACAGACCTAGGCCAATAAACGATACGGCGATAAATGAAGGAGTCCCTTGGAAGCAAGTAGAATACATACAGCAAAGAATGAGGGAAGAGGTCTCGAGAGAGAAAGATTAAGCAGACGGCTTAATGGGGGCTGAATAGCAGCAAAGGACAATCGGAAGGAAAACAAGACAAAGAGTAATAAGGGGCAGAAGAGGGACACGGAGGGCAAGGAGGAGGTCATAGTCGATGCACTCGGTGACATAAGGGAAAGAAGCAGAGGGAAGAAGAATCGCGCTTGAACCGGCGGCCGGAAACCCTCGAGAAGCAAGAAGTATCGGGGAGCGATGGCAAACCAATTGCAATAGAGCCCAGAGGGAATCAGAGGGTAAACAACGGAAACGGAGTGAGCAAGAAAAACGTCTAAGGTCCGTTCCAGAGGAAAGGTGAAATCAATCCGTTCGGGATGAACGGATTGCAAGAGACAAAAAAGCGGCGCTGGAGAGAAAAGAAGAACGGTCTTCAAGAGCGGAGTCCGGGTGTTGAAATTGGGAGAAACAGGAACAAACACCAACACAGCACGGGAGATGAAAAATACGTGGGGGACAGGGACACTAATAAGAGGAATCGGACAGTATCAAAAAAAAAATCGGAAGGAAAAGGAAGAGAGAATGAAACTGAGACCCCCCCCCGGGGAGGAGTGAAAGATGGAGATCGTGGAGGAGTGTGCTTCGGAAGAGTAAACCGAGGCAGAAAGAGTAGGAGAGTGGGGGCCAAAAAAAGGGCACCTAATGAAAAAAAAGAATTTCTGGAGGAAAGGGGGGGGGAGATCTAATCAAACAAGATAGCCAAAAAAGGAAAAAAGTAAAATCACCGAACTCGCGAAGTCTGCATGCATAAAATCGGCCGCTAACACTGTAAGATTCAAGGACAAAGAACCTCAAGATAGGGGAATGCACAACGCTCACGAGGGATGTTCAGAAGTAAAAGGAATGAAGAGGAAATGCCTGGCAGCAGGGCCATCAAGAAAAGGAGAAAAAAACACCAACGAGTATTCGGTGACAAGCCTAAGGCGGGCCCATACGCCGGCACGCAAGCGGAAGATGAAAGGAGAGTGTCTAAAAAAAGTAATAACAGCATGAAAAGCAAAGGAAGAAATGGAAGAACAGAAGAAACAAAACAGTAGACTGGTAAAAGAGAGGTTTGGAAAAAAAAAAAAAAAATTCCCAGAGCCCACGAACATTCAAAAGAAAGGATGGAAATTGTTAGACCCATAGGAGGCCCTCTCTCAGCGGCCAGGCCGAGTCGAAAAGACAAAAGAGGGACCCAAAAAGGAAAAGGAGACCACTGAATCACTACTCAAGAGAGAAGATGGGAGTGCGTGTGCGAGAACCGAGACGATAGGAATAACGTCATCAAAGAGGAATATGAGAAGACCCGAAAGGAAGTGTAATAAGAGAACATGAACTGAGAAAGTCCGAGACGACAAAAAGAAATCGAGGGGCCGACACAGAAGCAGAGACCGGGTTTGGAAGAGATTGGTAAACGACGAAAAAATGTAACGGCGTAACACGGAGGAGAAGTCAATGTTGACAAGAGAAGAAAAATTAAGGATGGCGGAGGGGGGAATAGATCAGCTGCGCAACATCGGTGGCTTTAGGGGAGGTATTCAAGAGGTATTTAGCGAAACTCGGAAGAGAATTACCAAAACCTGAGAGAAGAACCGTAACAGAGGTAAAAAAAGAAAAGTCAGAAAACTACGCAGACAAAGAAGATGAATTGTTGCAAAGATAAGGAGGATCGCTGGCAACGTGCTCCCTTCGAGAATTAAGAGAACGATTCCAGGCCTGTAACAATACACACGGGGGGCAGGTGGCGAGGAAAAAAAAACTACTAAAGACTCATAATACGACAAAAGCGGGGCGTAACGATAGTAGAATGGGGAAAGATCTCAGCGGGGTACGACACTATAGAGCGCGCGGAAAAAAAAGTGTGGAGAGAGAGCGACTCATCAGTACTCAAAAAAGAGAAAAAGGGGCGGGGATTTGATAGGGGTACACGGGCTCAGCCCCGGAACGCGGGTACTGGCTAAGCGGGAGTAAAGGAATTGGAACTTGTGCTTCGGACGGTTCGGGTGGCGCTGCGGCAGGGCCGGGGTTGACAGCTGAAGGAACAGGAGGGTCCTCGAAAAGGAAAAACCGATGAAAAAGCAAAAGTGATGGAAAACTTGGAAAGGACAACAAAAACTGGGGCGGGCGCGGGAAGTCCGACTGTTCAGAGGGCGGGGGATCACAAAAAAAAGAGGAGGGCCCCCACGAAGGATGACGAAAAAAATCAGAGGGAATACACAAGAAAAATACAAGGAAGAAAGAAGTTCGTCTGCGGAATCGAAATTCTATTCTAAATGAGAGAAGTGGAAATGTAGAAGGGAAAATGAACGGCTGCCAAAGAAAACAGATGAAACGTACCGAGGGCCAAGGGGTATCGGTCCCTGCAACGTTGAAAGGGGGAAGACAAAAAAAAACAGGCAAAAGAAGACTTGATAGGAAAAGTAGAAAACTGGGCGCGAAGGAAGAGAGATGATTAGGAGAGAAAGAAAGCAGGAACTGATCCCTAGGGGAGGAAGCTATTTTGAAGAGGAGAAAAACTCTACCGATTAGAGTCAAACTTGTAGGCCCATCCAAAATTGGGGAGGAAGAAAAAGACCTAAAACCGTGGCGATAAGAGCAGGGTCACGTATCATAAAAAGAGACGGAAACTACAAGAAAGAAGAGGAGAAAGCTGCACAGACCCTTTAGAAACTCAAAGGACAAGGAGCAAGAAAAAAAACAAACCCCCAGAAAAACCAATAAAGACTCCGGGCCTGCCTTGGTGAGGACACGAGGACAGTAGACAGACAGAAAACCAAAACGAGAAACCGGGGCCCAAAGATTAAAAATTCAGTTGAACGAAGGAGAGAAAGCCCAACCGATAAACGCATAAAAGGACCCGCTACAGTAACTAAACTTTACGCAAAAGTATTGCAGGGGGGGAGCACCAGAAAGTCCATCTCGTCTGGGAACGACCTGGAACGTGTATCACAGAATCGGAAACTGAGGAAACAACGAAGAACAAAGCAAGGGAAGGGTCGTGTCAAGGTCAGGGGAAAAAGTGGGCGACCCACCCGGCGACCCAACGGCGAAAAAAGAAAAGAAGTGACACAGGAAATGGAAGATCCCATTACAGGAAAGAGCGCCAAATAGCCAAGGAAAAAAGAAGAAAGACCGTGGCTGACGCAAGGTTTGAGAAAAAAGCAAAGAAAAATCCTCGAGGGAGACCCCGCTAAAATAAAAAGAAAAGCTCGAGAGCAAAAGCTGGGCGTACACGAGGAAAAGCACATAGGAGAGACGGGAGAGGCATCGCGCAAACCTAGAGGAGGGGTATGAAAAAACGTACGCATTCGGCCAGAAGAGCAAAGGCGTAAACAAAAAAAGGGCACACAAAAAAAAGGAAAATGTGTCAAAGAAAAACAAAAAAACAAGGGGGGCTACAAAAGCCGTCGGGGGGCAAATCTCTCGCAATGGACTCAGCGAAGAAAAAGAGGCCGATTTTGAAGAAGAGTCAACGAAAAAAGGAAACCGAAGCGCCACGAGAAACGAAAAGCCACGGCGGCAAAAAAAAGAATTAGGGAAAAAGAAAGGACCAATCCGCAGAGAGCCGGCAACGTGAAAACAAGCAAAAAACAATGGATCAAGGAATGTAAAACTCGAGCAATGGATAGAGACGGAGGGGAAAACCGGGGAAACCAGAAAAAAAGGAGGAGGACGGCATACGCAAACAAGAAAAAAAGATCAGCGAGGGGGAGGACAGTGCAGTTCAGCAGACGGGTTTTAGGAAAAAGGATAATGCCTTAAGAAAAACACGATAGGATAGTGAAAAACAGAGAACAAAATCGGCATGCGAGAGGGAGAAGAAAACAACGTGAAGGCTAGAGAGCAGAGACGGGCTTATCGAAACTCAGGGGAAAATAAAGACGTTGATTGAATTTATCACGTGAAGGAAAGGGAGAAGGGAACGGAAAAGTCAATTTCTGGGGGTGGACACGGGAGAAGGGTAGATAGGGAGGAATCTTAGAAAAACGTGACGACAATAGTCGCTCCGTAGAGGGCGGGAAAAAAGGAAAACGTCGTAGAATGAAGCCCAAAAAAAATAACGGAGATCGGGAAATCAATTTTCAGAAAAGGGAGGCACGGCATCTTGGAAGAATGCTGTCGGAGGAATCCTGACGAGCGCGCACGAGCAGAGCCGCGAACTCAGCCACTGAGCGAAAAAAGGAAGAGAGAAAAAAAGAAGAGGCGGGGTCGGGCTCCACCGGTAACTCAGAAGCTAGTTCGCGGTCCTCTTAGTTGACAACCAGAACGAAGAGACAACCGCTAACTTAGGAAATACGTCGCCCACACCTGGGGGGGAGGGGAGAAGGCCCAACTAAAAAATCACGCTTATTCCAGGACGAAAAAGAAGGGAAGAAAAAAAGGGAAAAAAAAGGAAAAAGGGAAAAGGGGGAAAAAAGAAGCTCTTCACACTTACGGATAGTAGAGAGAGGGGAGTCTTCCAGGGGAGGCAGAGTCGATAGAGGCCTAGAAAGGGAAAGGGGCTATCTGGGAGAAAACCCGCTCCCGCATGAGAAATATTCTCGTCATTGGCAGCACAAGGAGAACAAGGGCGAGAGCTTGAAACAGAGAAAGTGAAGGAAAAGAGACCGGCGAGCAAAGAGGAGGCGGGCGAGATACTGCGTAGGCGTCAATCACTAAAAACGTGCAGGGATACCGTTAAGATAGAGAGATGCAAGAGGAAAGATTCAGGGCAGACAAGAAGCACCATAAGGCGATAGTTATAAGGGGCGGGCAATGGACCACTACGAGAGGCGAACTAAGCGAGGTAAAAGGCACCAGGGGTACACGAGTTAAATAAAACTTAAATCCCGGGGAACCCAACAAAGAAAAACTTTAGATGCAGGGACCGCAAAATAAGTCAAACACCTGAAGCGTAAGAGGACCTTAGCAACCAAAGGCCGTATCACGTCGTGACGAGTATCAAAAAAGAGGTATACCGATTGGGGATTGCGCAGCAAGAGGGGTGCTTCAGGGGGTATAGGGTATAGAACATCAATAGTAGCGATCTCAAACCAGGGGGTGCAAGGATGGTTTCGGGTGCACTGTAAAGCTCATTAGAAAGGAGGGAGTAGGAATCATGGAGAGATGTAGCCCGGAGCGGAGAGAAAGAGGAGGGGGGAAGAAAAACCGGGAACCTGATCGGTGGAGGTTGAAGGGGGAGCCATAAAAGCCCACCCGGGAGTAAGGACCCGGAAAAGGGACGCGAGGGTCGAGCGATTCAGGCAGGATGGTTGTTCAAATCGGTCTCGGTGTCTGATTTTGGCGGAATATTGGCTTAGGTAAGCCGAATCATGGGACCATCGGTTGGGAAGTGGAAAAACCCCTAGGTATAGGGAAAAAGAACGACGGTCCCTCGGACAAGGGAGGGCGCGATCGAACAGCCACTGGCGACAACAAGGAAGTTAGGATTGAAGGGAGGGGGGGAAAGGGAAGGGGGGGGCACAAAAAGAGGGTGAGTCACTCGTAAGAAAAGAAGATACTCGACAGTTATAGCTTACAATGCGGGGGGAAGCAAAAAACAGGGTACTGGTCGTTCAGCCGGAACAGGAAAACTGCGATCTGGTCGATGCCTGGACTGCCTAGCGATACGGCGTTCATCGACGGGCTGGCGCAAGGGGAGGGTAGCTGACTAAGAAAAAGACTGTTCGAAAGGAGACGAGTGGGAAGGAGGTGTACGGAAAGGGGGACAGAGGGGCTGAGGAGGGATGTCATAGCCAAGGGGATGGAGCACAATATCCTAGACGGGGGGGAAAAAGTCGACTTTTCGGACGTTAGAGAGAAAGGGTCGCAGAATGGTAGAAAGTTTGATAAGGGACAAGGGTTGGGACGGAGCAAAGAAAACTTCGGCCATGAATTACTCTGTTGTCGAAAAAAAGTCCCGGCCGTAGGGAGGTGTCTCCAAAGTAGGCCCCGCATCGCTACTCGCCCAACCACAAAGGAACACCCGAAGTCCCGTTGGTCCCGATAAGGAAAGGACATATGAGGGTTCAATGGTATGCACCAAATATCAGACCAGGGGACAACATCTCTCAAAAAAAAGGGGGGAAAAGAGAGGGACAGAGAAACAAACGAGATAATGTGGGAAGGGGTGTGAAAGGGAAAACCAAAGGAACAAGGTCGCTGCTACAGAGGACAAACTGATCAGGGACTAAAAAGGTGACAGAAGATCATCTTGGACTGAGGGGAGGGAAAGGACGCAAAACCTCCGCGGGCCGGGGTAAGAAAAAAAGAAGGGAAAAAGGAATCAGTCCAATGTTTCTTGTCCACCGTCACCGAAAACCACAACCGTCCAAGCTAAAATTAGAAGGGAAAGAGAGAGAAACGACAGAAGACGGAGAAGAGGGAAGGAGAAGTGTAATATACAGCAGTCAAGGAACCTCGTCTGTCACTACCGGGCAGCACCGAAAACAATGGTAAATTGAAGTGCCGCAAAGACATCAACCAAAGAAACAAACCCAAGGGGAACGAGCCGTCTCCAGGGGGAAGGCAGCTCCCATCTAGCCCGAGAGGGGACACAGGAATAATCAAGAGGATGGGTCGGGACGGCGGGAAAAAACGCAGAATTGTGAAAGCGGACGACCAGAAAACGGGGAGGGAGCCTCTCAACCCACTCCAAAGACGAAACCATGAATCATTCCAGTAAATCGCCTGCCGTTGAGCTAATACAACGAAGTCGAGGAGGGTAGGAAGTAGAGCTCGGGCAGAGGGCGGAACCCCGGGAAAGAAAAAGGGAGAGACTAAACAATAAAAAAGGAATTCTTGGCTTGACTCTCGCATCACATGTACAAAGCAGCAGAGGCAAGTCAGAACTAATGGGCTGAAACATAAGAGAAAAAGAGTGGTACGGGTGCCGCCCGGCGGGTGCAGGTCGCAAACTAAAAACCGATCCATACCAGAGAAAATGAAAGGGGGCCGGTTGTGCACTAAAAAAGCTACTTCTAAATAGGAGAAGAGCCAAACGATGTAGTTATCAGAATCTTGCCGGCGCAACCGGAGGGAACAAGTCGAAAAAGCGCATGGGCGACTTGGCTGCTACATCAAGATGGAGGGGTGTAGGTACCAAAGCCCGAGCACCAAGGAATGGACTCTCGGGGGACAGACTTAAATTTGAAGAAAAAAAGGGAAGTAGTGCTGGTCTTCTAGAAGTTCGACGATGCGAACAGCACGCTTGGAAGGAATCGGGGAAAAACATTCGTTAACTAGGTATCTGGTCATAAAGTGGGAAAGGTGAACAAATGGGGCTTGCCCCTCTATCTTTGGGGTCGCGAACTGAGCGCGACAAGAGGGCAAAGAAGTATCCGGGGGGAAAAAGGGGTGCAGCCCTTGAGATCTCGGTATAGCATAAGGTACGAAAAACTCGAGGACGGTGCGCGAAAAGCCGTAGGCAGAGCTGCGGCGCAGGCCGTACGGGCTCAAACTTCTGTCACAGGTCGTCGGACTGGTTGGCCAGGCTCAAAAAGCCAATTCGGGAATTCGGAAATTTTTAAGAAAGACTAAGGGCGGGCGAGGGAGCGGGATCTAAGCGGACCATTACGATCGAGCCCTACACACGAGGGGAGAGTCGGTAGTTTCTTCTTTATCAGGAGAAAGCTTACGATAAAAGGGAGAGAAAAGAGAAGAATTCCAGTAAAGGAGAGGGGGGCGTGGTCGAGGACAAGAGGGGCGACGCTGAAAAACTTCCACTACAGAGATCGGAAAGAAACTGAAAATGAGACGTCGGAAAACCGCCTTCGGATCTACGGGAGGAGGGTTAAGCAGACACAGAATGCCTGGAGAGGATCCTCAAGGCCTTCAAGAGGCCGAGTCTTCAGGGCCACGGAAGAAGTCGTGCAAATCACCACCAAGGAGAACGGATAAACTAAAAGAAAAACGCTCCCGTTAGGAACAAACCTAGGCGACCGAGAAAGGCTTCAAAAGATAAATATGCAAGCTAAAGGGCCGCCAGACCAGCAGATCTACTGAAAGGGCAGCTCTCCATCGTCTAGCGGTTCCCCCGCGGATTAGCATTATACAGGAAAAAATCGTAGCCCTCTACAAAACGTCGGAGGGAGAAATGTTGGTGATGAGGGGGCACCAAAGTGACGAAACCCTGAAGAAAATAGGAATCATGTTGAGCGCGGACTTGAAAGTAGGCACCTCGACACCTTCAAAGAGGGCGGCGGAAGGGCCTGGGGGGTAAAAACTACCTCTAGTGGGACCTCCCGGAGGAAAAGTAGGTAGAGGATGGTGTGTTAGCCGCTAAGTTTGGTCAACTAGGACTGTGGTTGAGGACAAACGTACTATGAAGTAGGACCACGGGAGATAGACCTTTTGAGAAAAGTTAGGCCGTGGAACGCCGATCGAGGAACCGCATCGGGAAAGACGTCGCGGGTTAGCAGGGGCAATGGAGAGAGTCAAGTGTAGGGGGGGGATGGGAACAGAAATGAGGGATAAGCTCAGTGTAGAAGGGGTTGAGGAGAATAGATGCTGAGAGACAATGCAGGAGGCACGCAAAAAAGAAAAACAGTCCACTTAAAAGCGAAGGAAAAAGTGACCCAAGGGGGAAAGACAAAGCAATGCGGACCGGAAGCTGACAGGGAAGGTCCAGAGAGCATTCCTCAGGGTTGGCCCCGAAACATCGAATGGCCAAACTCCCCGGAGGGAGTGGGGGTTTGGACGGCGGGGGCTGCCGCAGTGAGGGGCCACTAAAAAAAAACAGTGGTGTCTACAATCCGAAGTCATGTAAGAAAACACGCCCGGATTTTAGAATCGGGAAAAGAAGTTGGAAAACCGCACTAGCGTGAGGCATGACGTTTGACCTAATAAGGCCAAGGGGTGGTTGATTCGGCACGAACGGCGGATAAGACTGTTCCAAGAAAGGCACCTATCGTTCATGCCTGAAAGGAAAGTAGGCGAAGGATGAAGGTCAGGGAAGATCCAGAAAGCTGGCCCTGGATCTAGATTCTTTTGAGCGAGAATGGTCCAACAGACTACAGATTATCTCCACGGGGGGACTCAACACAAAACGAGAGATAGACAACGGGGAGAGAATTGAAAAGAAAGGGGGGAAACGTACTGCGAGAACGAGAAGGCACAGAGCGACGTCGTATATCGCCGTAATTAAGAAAAAAAGGATGCGCAAGGGGGGCCAGACGATGATGATTGCCGGCGGGAAGTGGAAAATGAAGAAAAAGACCGAAGGCCAGCGAGAAACGGCTGCCCAAGGCTTCAAGCCGTCGTCCGCCGTGCAAAAAAAAACCGGGACCGGACCGGGCGACCAGTAGACTAGACAGAGAGCGGACGAAAACGGACGCGGAATTGGGGGGAAGGATTTAAAACACGTACTCAGTGTCTGGCAAAGAAGAAAGCTTGCAATAATCAAAAAGCGGCGGGAAACTCACGGGCGCCAAAAGAAGCAGGGCAGGAGGCGCGAATCACGCCGAGAAAAGCGGACACGCCCGCCAGGGAATCGCTAACCAAAACCCGGAGGACGCGGGCACGGCAAAAGATCGCAATAAATGGCGCAGAAATAAAAGAAAACGGGAAAGAAAAAGATCCCACCTACAGAGCAGGAGCCACCTAGGCGAGTGAGAAAAATTTGGGGGAGATGAGAAAAGAGAGAAAAACCGATGTAACGACGTCGGCATCGTTCGAAAGGCCGATGCCACGGCCCCGATCGGAAAGGATGGGTCCAGAGAACCCTCGGTGGGGGGGACGCAGAGCGATCTGATACGAAATTGATCCAGAAAGAAGATGTTTAACTAGTACAAAGGAAAAACAACCACCAATCGCCCCAAGGGTTGGCATTCCTCTCAAACAAAAAAGAGCCAAAACTAAATTAAAACAGGCGGCAAGACAAAAAAAGAAAAAAAAGGACGAAAACGGGGCGAACCTTACATGAGGACCACAGAGGGGATAAGTGTCTCATTTAATCCACCCAACCCGAAAAAAAAAAAGCTAGGCATCAGACGTCAAGAGCGGGAGAAAAAAAAGCATTACAGAAAGCATGTTTAGTTGGGGACGAAGATAAAGAAGCAAGAATTCCTCGTGATCAAAGACAGCGGTACTTAGGGCTAAAATGGACGTCTGGGGGAAAGAAGGCTGGCTCGTGCTCTCGTCAACCCTAAAAAAGCTAAGAATGGCTCGTAAGGTGCAGGGAAGGGGAAACCAGAAGGGGGAGAAGGAAGGTGAGGTGAGACGTCAAGTTGTACACGGGGGAGTACGAGCACGGCGGGAAAACCAGATGCGAGAATAGCTATAAAAAGGGGAGGCCGTCGATCTCCCGAGTTTCATGCATAGCTGTGGCGGAAACTACGAGACGCGGGGCGGAGATAAAAGGCAGATCATCAAAGGGAAGAAAGGCTGCGGCTGGAAAACGACAAGCGCGCCGTCACCCTGCCTCTGAAAACACAAAAGACTCCTCATCCTTTTTAAGAGGAGGAAAAAACGGGGAACAGCTCGAAGGAATGTATCGTCTGATCAACTTGGGGAAACTAACGCGTTTAACGTCTGAGATCGGACTAAAATAGGAAAGAGAAAAAACAAAGAGGAAAAGATACTTTGCCGACGCGATAGCCGAGGACGGTCCGAGGGGAACGGGGGCCGGCTCACCTATAGCACGAGTAAGTCAGGTGAGGGGTGTTGAGGTAGAGTATTAGAGCCGACAGACGGTGACAGGGTATACGTTGACCTACGCTCTCGAAGACCTGACAGCATGCTAAAGGGAGACAAAAAAAGGGCAGGTAACGCTCAGTCGAAAAAGACATATGATGGAAAGGAATGTCAAGATAACCGATGATCGCAAGCCGGGACCAAAGGAAGAGATATTCGTTTAGGGACGGGGCCGGCCATCGCCTTAAAGCTGCGGCAGCCCAGGGGAGACGGGAACGGAATCAAGGAAACACCCCCGTGTGAACAACCTCATCACCTTGGAGGGGGGAGGGGATATACCAAGCTTCATTCAAATACGACAAGCGAAAAAGATCATAACATTCCGAGAATCCGTAGCAACAGGGTACCATTGTTCTAAAGGTGAAAGTGAAAAACGTAAGGTTTGTGCTCATTGCATCTTATATGGTTCGCAACATAAAGGAGGGCTTCAACCTTCGACAGGAGAAGAGGAAGACCAGGACAAGGGTGTTGGTGACGCCCGAGGGAAAAAAAAGGGGGAGTCATGTTTAGCCTATCGGGAGGGAAGGAGGCGCCCGCGGCCTGAAATAGGGGGGTTGGGGAGGGGTGGGACTGTGTCGGAGAGTTCAAAGAAAAGGGGAGGACGGAAATTACCAGGCTTGGCGCTCCGTTTCGTTGAAACTTGAAATAGTGATCTGGGGTGTCAAGGACAATATTCGGTCAACGAGCTGGCTAAAAATCTCGAGAAAACGACTGTGAGGAGATAACCTAAAGGTCCGATATGGACTACAGCAGTCGACCTAGATCTGGTCGTTCGAGTCTTGGGGTAGGGGGGGGCTGTACCAGGAAACTCTTAATGAATACCTTGGTCTCTAGGGGAAAGGTAGGAGACATTCAGCGCAAAAGCGTCCTTTTGAAGGAAGTAACCACTGACGAGGTACTTTCTATCTTCCTCCTGAAGGAGAATGGGTGGCCAGCTCCTAGGAACAGGAAGAAGGAGAAAAAAGGACGGTATAGAAACTCGCGGGGGCACTTTTTTAGCTCGCGCTAAGGCTAACGGGGGACCCACCCCCAACCGAGAGGGCTAATTGGGTCATACATTAACTTGAGGGCGGGCACGAAGAGGCAGGGGGCCCAGACAATTATGGAGATAAAAGAAGGGACCTCGGCTCTATAGGCGGTCGGGATCAAATCTAGCTACTGAGAGAGTTGGGAAAAGGACGAAACGGCGAAAAGACCGCAGTTCGACCAGGGTGCTGGGGCGGTAGGATACAAAGGACGGACGTAGCTGAAACGGGGGGGTCGACAGAAAAGGAAAAAAGCAATCTGGATCGTGGGCCTCGACGTGCCGTCCCTTTTGTCCAAAAGTGCCGAGTCGCAGACTTGCGTTTATCTTTGGGGACTGGCCCGGAAGATACTTACAAGTGCATAGTCCAAGGGGAAGGGAAACATCAGGTCTCCAACCACGGGAGAAAGAGAAAAACATCAAGTGGGATAGCTGGAAAACGAGTTTGAATAATGCTGTCAACCACAAGAAAAAATCACCTGCGCCCCAAAAAAAGGGAAAGGGAAAAGTAGCAAAAAGGAACGATAAAGGGCTCGCAGTGGAGGAAAAGAGGCATCATCCTCCGCCGATAAACGGACGCAGAAAAATCCCTGGGAAAAAAAAAAGGAACGAAACGAAAAACCATGAAACATAGAGAAAAAAAAACAACTAACCCGAAGAACGGTGTACGGTTACATCAGACATACGGACGTGACCTGCTCGAAAACCTCAGCCCCCAGAAAAAGGAAATAAAAACCTGAAACGGGAGGGAATAGGCCGACGCGCGAACAAAGGTTTGGCGCAAAGGAGCTGGAAAGTGAGACTCAGCTTTGGGAAGGTCGCGCGCCATGAGAGAAAAACACGAGCCCACGTCATGAAAAGGAACGGCGCGAGGGGACGATGGAAGATCCAGCTCATGTCAGCGCGACGACTGATCCCAAAGGGTCGGATAGCCCTGGATCTGTAACAAAAACATAGAGTCGACAGGCCAGAGAAACCACCGCCGGTGAGGCCGAGAAATCAAGTCTAAGTCGCCGCTAGACGAAAGGCTTGGCGGAAAAAAAGGGGTGAGCTACATGAAGAGCCAAACTGGTACGGGGAGAAATAGCAGCTCTAACTCTCAAATTACCTAAAAAAAAGTGGTCATAAACAACACCAGGGGGTCGAAACTCAGGGAAAAAACCCAGGCATTCTGCGGCTCTTCGAACAGAAAGAGAATCCAAAACCATAAAATAAACTGATCGCGTACAAGGGTGAAAAGAAAAGCAGAAAAAAAAGCTAACAGGTGAAGAAGAATTAAGTCAGAAACTCGTGTTTACAACCAGAGTCTGGCCAGGAAGAAAAAACCCGAAACAAAAAACGATCGGCTGGGGCAGGAAAAGGAAGGCTAGAACTGGAAGCATAAGAAACAAGGTTGGTCGAATATACCCTGAAAGACCCACACAAGGAAGAGGGTATCAAGCGCCCCTCTGGATGGGAGAGTTAAGAAAAGGAGATCGAGGGTGAAGGTGCTAATACGGGGTATCGCGTGCGAATTGGATCTGGTCCTCAATTTTGTGGCTCAGAAAAACAAGAATCTAAGTTTTGGGGGGAAAGGGTCGTTCGTCTAGGAGGGGGATAAACTTTGTGGTCAGCGATCGCAGAGGGGTAGGAGGCTGAACATCGTATGTGAGGCCCGCTAAGGGAAACAATATCGGGGGGGGGAGAGAGGGGTGGGACAAAGGAAATAAAAGGCATTTGTCATAAGTGCTAAGGAAACTCTGCAGGAATGGAGAAAGGCTTACTAGGGGGAAAGACTACGCGAGGGGATGCAGGGAAATCGGAAAGTGAAAAAACGCTCTGAGACGTTGGGGCGGCCGCTAACTGGGGTGCTCTCTACAGGGAAAAAAGGGGGGAATCCGAACCTGAAGGTACGACGAGGGCGAGGCATTAGAACATGCATCGAAGACCATACGCCATCGGATCTCAACAACAACTTAGGGGGGGGAGGGATCTTTACAGGGCGTAAACTGGCAGGGCGATGGGGGACCCGACTCAAAGAAGAGATTCAAACGATATTCGAAGGCAACAGAGATCCGTATACAGCAGGAGGCGGGTTAACGACGAATCGCTTCATAAAAAGAGACAACTCGCAGGAAAACCGGCGGTAAAAAGCCAAAGACCAGAAAACCGGCGTACCAGGGTAGCGTAAGATCAATTGAATGATCGCCATGGACAAACCATAGAAATATGGAGGGCTGGGTCAGGCAGGACGGAAGGGCTAGGGAGAAATCGTCTCTCCCAAATGTAGTACCCGGACAAGAAGAAGATCCAGGGGAAAACAAGCACTTGAAGGGAGAACCGCCTAAAAGGGAGGAAACATAGCGAAACGATATGAGGCCGAGACGTCAGCCGCAGATGATCATCACTGGTCTCCAATGCGAAGGTTTGCTAGCGGTGAACCTCGGGGAATTCATGGCTTGGGCAAAAAGAGACAACAGAAAGTTCGGATCTTGATCGCGCCAGGGGGAGACCGCAGAGGCTCAGGCCGTGAAGCAGTGGCGCCGGGGGGAGAGTGGGTTTGCGACCTCTGATACAAAAAAATCCGTGGGGCATGCACGATTGAGAAAAAAGGGAGGGGGAGGGGAGGAATCACGTCAAAAGCCAAGACTTTGGGTCGGGGAGCGGGGGGGGCTCAGGGCCGGGAAGTTCTAACAGGAGACCGCGAACGACTGTGCGACAGGAACCGATTGCCTGGTCCGGCGATATCGGAGAAGGGTCAACGAAAAGGAGGGCTTGGGGGGTGGAGTCTTGCGAGAGTGAGGGGCGGACTGAACGATAAAAAAACCAAACCGGGAAAGTGGAGGCAGAAAAGGATGGGGGCCGTGGGAGAAAAAAAATCGGACGGAAGAAGTCCCGACACTGACTCATTCGTGTTACCTGAAAAGACGTAGAAACAGATTCAAAAATGTGGCTGAAAGAGCATGCATAGTGGGGGAGTACTCAAGTCGTCCGAAGATTATTGAACGGTTTCGCCCGCGGCTTTGCGAATCTCTTGACTGGGAAAAGCTCAGGGGGCAGCCTGTGGCGCAGGGCACGGAGAAAAGGAGGTGGGCGGAGATCGGGGCTGGTTGCGCCGGGATGCGAAAACAGGGCACTGAACCCCCTAGGGGAGAGAAGCGTGTTCGAAGTCAGAGTGGTAAAGAACAAGAAAGTCGGCAAGCCAAAGGATTTGTGGGACAGACCAAGAAAACCTATCACGGCAGTTTCGAAGGAACTCTGACCAGTATTTCAAGAAGGGGAGAAGGGGAGGCAGAAGGAAAGGGAGACCTGCCATACTTCTTTCTGGGAAGGTAATTTCAGGACGCCGTATGGAATTGTCCGCTTTAAGAAAAGTGCAGGCATCTTATCGAAAGGGTCCGCAGGGAAAAAAAGTGGGGGAGTGGCAGGAGACGGGGCCCTGATCTAGGGAAGGATTCCGGCCGATCTGTGAAAAGTCTTACTTCATCTCCAGTTTTGAACCACATCTCGCTAAAAAGAGACGAGGAAAGACACCGGGAAGAGGGAGCAAGGAGAAGTTCATAAAGTTCTACGGGAAGAATAAATGGCCCTTGGGACAAGCTGAAAAGAAAACTCGCAGCACAGGACAAAGGATCAGCATCATTGAACAGGCATGCACAAGAATTCTAAGACCTAAAGGTCGGCCTCAGGGAAGGCAACCAGACAGGTCAATGGCACACGAAAGGAGGGCCGTCAACACCTTGGTGGGGAGCAAGTAGTCGACAGTAGGACTAACCGTCGGAAAGAACGACGAAAATGAACCGAATAAACGGGGGATCGAGGACATGTGAAAAGAAGAGGAGGGGAAGACCGAGGAACCGTCCTCTAACGTTAGACCACATCAGCGCGGCCCTGGGGGTCGTGCCCGGCCGCGCGATGCATCAAAACGAAGAAAAAGCCAGCAACGGGAAGTCGTGTGGGGACCGCGGACAGGGGGAAGAAACTCAGTCGAACCAAAACGATCGCCAGCCCAGGGTAAGGAAGAAGCAAGGGAAGATGTGTGGACACGAACATATGTCAGCAGCATAAAAAAGGGCTCCCTTCCAAACAGCTCATTAATTTGGAGGACAAAAGGCCAAAGGGGGGGGGGTGCCTGTGAGAAAGGGGGACGAGCTAAGCGGAAAAGCCGACCGCGATGATAAATTAAGCATGCGTGGTCGTCCCATAGCAACGGTAGCGTGCGCCAAAATGGGACACAGGAGGACACTAGAGCCAGACGAGGGTACGGGAATGAGTAAAAAGGAACTCCAACACCAGCTTTCAGAAAAATTTGTGAAGGGGGTAATCATCACCTAAAAGCAAAAGAAAAAACGGGGCGGTCTAAAAAACAAGCCGGCTTTCGAAACATCCGGCCCTGAGGACCCGAAAAACTCAATTGGACCGGAAATGCATCCGTGACTGCCCACTAAAAAAAAAAAAAAAAAAAAAAAAAAAAAAAAAAAAAGAAAAAAGACAAAAAAAAAAAAAAAAAAAAAAAAAAAAAAAAAAAAAAAAAAAAAAAAAAAAAAAAAAAAAAAAAAAAAAAAAAAGAAAAAAAAAAAAAAAAAAACAAAAAGCAGGGCCCCCACCAGAACGACAAACCACAAAAAACAAAACCCCCACCCAAAAAAAAAAATAAAAATACAAAAAAACCAACAACCAAAAAAGCACAAGAAACCAACACAAGCCCAAACGGCCCAACACCACCACAAAAAACCAAAACAAAAAACAAACCATGTCACTCAATAGAAGCGTCATACCGGATTCCACGGAATTGGACTGGCATCGTTAGTGAGTGACATAACAAAAAAAAGCCGGGGAAGAGATCTTATTAAAAAAAGACCGTCACGTGGAAAACCATAGCAGGTTCAGAAGAAAAAGGACACTGGATGTTGTCGAACAAAGAAGGCGCCTTAACAAAACCGAAGGACGCTCTGTGGAACCCACTAAAGGACATACGATTGAGGGATGGGAAAAGAAGGGACAGCGGACTGAAAATCTGCTTTGTTGACTCGGGGGAGGTCCTCGAGCGCGTGGGACGGATCAGGAGCACAGATCTTGGAAAACCGGCAAGGCGTAAGGGGGGACACGGAAGGGGGAGGCGTGCTGTGGTAGAAACGTAGAAGTTTTGGGGAGCAAGTGATCGGGGGAAAAGAAAGAATGTAAGGGCTGATCGACGGTACGGGGCGGTAGGCCAGAAGGTCAGCCAGTGGAAAACTCCAGAGAGAGGTGACGCTCTGCGGACAGCTAAAAAAGGGTCATCAGTCTGGATCTCATTTGCATAGCCGTGAAGGGGAAAGGGACGGAGAGAATCGTACGACGGTGCCTCAAGGGTGTGAAACTCAAGAGGCGACTTCTCTTTGAAGGGAGCGACAAAGATCACCCGCAAAAAGAATTAAAACGTAGGGGACATAGTTGAAGCTGGCCGCACTACTACAAAAAGTCGTCAGCATCTAACGGGGAGGATGTTCGACCAGGAGGGAAGGAAAAGGAAGAATGCGAAGCATCGCCCGGCCTATTCATCCGCCGCTGTAGTCCTCAGCTCTCCCCGGGCGCCAGAGGGGTAATTAATCGCGGGGGGGGGAGGGGGGGAGAGGGAAAGGCACAAATACGAAAAATACAGTCAGAGAGTTGCAATGGTACACGCGTAACTGTGATCCCTCTAGAACTAAAGCAGAGACAAAGCCCGAAAAGAAGGGAGATCGGGAAAAAGGATGTCCGCGTCATTATTCAAAATAAGTTGTATTAAAGGGGTGCAATGTCCGCACCCGACAAAAGCGCCCCAAGGAAAATAGAAGAAAACGCAGCATGCTCCGAGGGGGGAAAGAAAGAAACCGCACACTCGATATCGCGCAAAACCAAGGTCAGTACACATCAAGTAACGAAGTCCGAAAGGACACCCCCGCACCTTTAATGAATTTGGGGAAGCAGAAGGAAAATAAAATTGCGAAGAATCAAAGGCTAGTTCCGACGACTTCGGACGCATCAGATGCTCAGACAACTCGGCAGCTCTCCAAGGGGGTAACGATACGAATATAATATCTGGCTTCAGGAGAAGGTCGACAACTTGGTATAGGGAGAGAAGGAATGGCCTTCAAAAAAGCACCGAAAAGGTTCATGCAAGCAAGGAAGGTCGAGGTCGCTTGGTTGTTGCCCACGACCGAAAAAAAAACAAAACGGCGTGTAAGGGGAAGGGAGAAGAAATTAAGTATGACACTCCCATCGGGCCCCTGGATTCAGGTGGAAGATCGAAATCAGGATAAAAAATAGAAACGATACGCGTAAAGTAAAAAAAAGTGGCGGCAGAACCAGACTAGGGAAAAAAGGGCTTGATCACCCTGTTCAGTAGAAACTTGTTCAAGAGAATCGACTGACTGGGGGGTTTGGAGAGATTCAGAGGCGTCGTCTCACCGAGGAAAATTATCCTGGAGTCGCGTCGGGGGGAAAGAGGCGACCTATCGAGGGAAAGCTCGGGGATAGAAGACACGGTCGGTTCTCGGAATCAGGTAACATGCGGGGTAACGACCAGACAGGGAGGAAAGACTAGGGTCGGACTCTAAAAACTGAGGACTGATAGGGGCAGCCAAAAGGCCAAAGAGGCGCGGGTTGCGAATCCTTTTCAACAGGAGAAGCGATCCGGTGGCCGGGGGAAAACGGGGAAGGACAGGAACACAGGGGGTGAGAAAAACGGTGATGCTCGCTGGCCTACTGCATTGCCAAAAATGGGGCGAGGAGGTCATGCTTAGATGCACGGCAGGTAACCAAGGATTTACGGGCAACTAACTCGTATACCGAGGAGGAAGGGGAAGGAAGGATGGGGAGCGGGCGCTTTCGCCGGTAATCTACCGTGGCGTGTCAAAATAAGGTGCGGCGGCACGGGAAGCAAATTGGGGAAAATTGGAAGAAGGTTTCTAGGAAGAAGGGGAAAGAACAGGAGAAAAAAAGGGGGGGTCCACCTCAGCCAGGCCCCAGCGCTTGTACATTTCCGGGCCTGCGTAAATGTTAGCATTTGTGTCAATCTGTCAAGCACAGAAAATGTGGAGTCTTGAGCCTCGCTGGAGGAAAGCAAGCAGAAAAAGTACTGAGAATTGGAACAGCACGCAAAAAACAACAACACGAGATGGGCAGAAAAAAACGCAGGGACGCCCTTAACCAAACATGACTCGATAACAAAAGAGAGAGGAAAGCAGGGAGACAGGGGTAAAAAAAAAGATAGCAGGAGGGAGAAAAGTACGACAAAAGATTGACGGCCTTGAAGCCCATCAGCGGTGCAAAAAACACGAAAAAGGAAAAAAGAATTAAGCCGGGAGAGGGGGAAACGAAAAGGAACAAAAACTGGGAAAAGACACTACGAAATTAGACGACGGCTATAAGCCGACGACGGACGAGGAGTGGTAATACTAGTATTAACCATAGAAAGAAGGAAACTGGGAGGGCAAAGAAGCCTAAGCAGGAAAGGGAAGAACAACCTCACGAGAGCCCAAAAAAGTGGGAACGTATAACCAAACTTCCGCTCTAAAAGTTAACAAGAGAGTCGTAAAAAAGGAAACGTCCCTTCAAAGAGCAACAAAGGCCGACAATCGCCAGGCGCCCGGATACGAAGGAAGTACCAGATCCAAAGTTTGGGAAGACCCTAAACAGCAGAAAAAGCTGAATGAAAATCGACCTAACAAGAACCTGCTTTTCGTAACCGTAAACTTGCTCCATTGGGACTAGTAAAACGGATGGCTGATACGGGGGGTCAGAGCAAACAAAGGGGGGAAAGGGAGACGGAGGGAGAGATTCGACGGATCTTCGCTTACTCTCAACAAGTGTCAAACAGCTATGGAGGCTTGGACGGCGCTTGTTGAATGAGCCTAGCAAGCTGGAGGAATATATTAAGGCGGCTCCACAGCAGGATCAGCGAACGAGTTGAATTGAATGAAAAAAGAAAAAGACGGACGTCCTGGGGACGGAACAACGGGGCAACAAAAAGTGGTAGGAAAAAAAACAGGAAAAAAGAGCACCTAACAAATCAGAGCGGCCGTGACATATCCTCCCAATCCTCACGAAGCAAAAAGATTACGGCGTCAAATGCGCCGGATAAGTGGGGGAAAAAAAAAGAAACAAAACTAGAAAAATAGGGAAACCCCCTCGCGGCGCACGGAGAGGCCACTTGAAAACAGTTGTAATGATTTATGTTGGGGCACAAGACGAGCCAAGGAAAAAGAAAAACCAAGGGGGAGAGGGGCTAGGAAAACTACCCAAGAAAGTACTTCAGGGGAGCTGCAAACCGCCGTAAAGGAGCCTCGTATGCGTTCAGCAATTTAAAAAAAGAGAGAGGGAGAAGGAGGAAAGAGCAAGCATTTGGGTGGGATGCCGAATCCTGGGGTTGGGGGAAGGCAGGAAAAGGGGAGTTACGAGAAGAAAACAAAAGGGGGTGGCGGAGGTGAGTCGGGGTCGTCCATCGTATGTCCGCCCTCTCTAAACTCAGAATCATGGGTAAGGTCGGGGGGTGAAAAGGGGGGAGGGGGAAGAATCGAAAATTATCGGATGCATGAAACATGGTAAAGGAAAGAAGGGAGAGGAGGAATAAAGGGGCGGCGAGGAATCAATAACTGTGGACTCGGGCCGGTCCGCAGAAGCGCGTCGCAGCGGAGGGGCGAAAAGTAGAGAAAAGGAATTGAGGGACTCTAAGGTATGGGGAACCTGCGCGACAGAGAAAAGCCCTAGTCCGTGTGGGGTATCAAAGTTTGGGCGGGAAACTCAGAAAGAGAAATAGAGGAAAAAACCGGAGAAAGACACAAGAACATCCAACAACAAAAGGGGGGATCGCGAGATAATGGCCTCTCTGTCTGATCAAGAAATCGTCGTAGCGGGGGGAAAAGGGGGATACAGAACTGGGGACCGATTTAGCAGGGGGGGGGGGCGTGAGTAGTAGAATTCCAGAGATGAAAAAAGTTTAAGAGACTTGACAAAGACCGAGGGGGGAAACTGGGGACAGCCATCTAAAAAGGAGAACCGGCGAAAGCGCGCTCGCTTTAATCGGTACCACTTCACGATCCGACCAGGACTAGATGCGTCGGGTCTGCAAAAAACCAGCTTCCAAAAAAGGAGTGAAGGGGACAGGTGGACAAAACGAAGTCGACCGTCTCCCGCAGGTCGATCCCAATTTATTACTGTATAACTACATCCGAACATTAACGGAGACAAATGGTATTGGGGGGGAGGAAAAAGGAAAAAGAAAAATAAAAAGCGACCATATGTCAAGAAAGTAAACCGAGTCAAGCGAAAGATCCAGAGCAGCTAGAAAACACCTCGAATTTACGTATCTAGCGGGGAGCCAATCGAACTTCGGCAAGGAGGGGAAAAAACGGTGAAGGGGAGGAGGAACTGCTGTCCGCTCCGCGACGCGCTGCTCATGCCGAAGCATTTGCGCCGGGGGAGCGTTGGGCCGACGACCTCGATGTAACAGCGGTGGTGCGTGGAGGGGAGTGGAGGCGAAAGGTGGGGGGAAGACAGGGATCAGAACCCTGGGTGGGCGCTCCATGTCCTGGGTTCAACAATGCGGAGAAAAGCAATACGTACCGAGGGACTGCTGGGAAGGATCGAATAATAATTGACGAAGCGCAGTTCAAAAAAAGGGTAAGAGGAGGCTGAGGAAAGGAACGGGAAAGGGAAGATCGCGAGGAACTATGTAGACTAAGTAAAGAAACCGTGGAGAAAAAGGGGGGTCTGCAAAGAAATGTTGGCGACCGCCATGCTACTGCAAAAGAGTACGTCCCTCTAATCACCACACCCACCAAAAAAAACAACACACACACGGAAGGGAAAAAAACGAAAAAAACCAGAGCCCACAACCCAACCCCAACAAAAGCTGTCAGGACTTGATCCATCAAAAAGAAGGGGGCGGGAGGCGAGAGATATTCACGGAGAGAACGAGAGGGATATTGGAAAATCTCGAAAAATGCGGAATATGACAAGTGTTGGGTCCCAACCGGCCCCCGGGGCAAACAACAACAAAAAAAACCCAAAGAACAACAGCAAACCCCCAACAAACCACCAGAGAGTCAGCGAATGGGGGGTCGATCGGTCAGGCAGGGGCGGCGAGACCACTTTGGGTGAAAACGGGGGTCCTACTGCCCTGGTCCACATGGGGAAGGGAACCTGGGAAAGGGGGGGGAAGTAGAAGAGCTAGGAAAGGGGACCTGACCGAACCAGGGGGGTGCTATTTGAGGTGGGAACAATGAGGCCGATGCATTTCCCAGGATTATTAGGGTCAACGTTAGGTAACACGCCTCAAGGGTGAGAAGGAAGTGGGCATTAAGAGTAACTCCAAACCCCATCATCCTACTGGCTACATTTCAGGGACTGTGTCCAAGGTAGGACGGGACAGACCGGGAGAAACTTTCGGATACTGGAGCTAACGGAAACGGAAGGGGGAGGAGTAAAAGTTCTCCCCACCTCGAAGAGGTCTCACCATGTCCCGGGGGAGGGTCCGTGGAAGCGGATAAGGTCTCCTAGTGCTGTTCATAAGAAGGCAAACGGCGTGGCTAAAAAACGTGTAGAAGAAGAAAAAAGACACGGAGAGGATAAGAAAGCATCAGACGATACCAGGGGCGAGTCATGACATGACAACGGAAGGAACAAACGCAATAGGCCAGGGCAAATCTGCCCGTCTATCGCCAGGGAACAAAAGCAGAAAGAGCCAGAAAAGAGAAAGGAGGACTCAGGGGAAGATGGGTAGGACAGTCGGACCCATCCGCCGCGGCCGAAGACCGGAAATAAAGAATGGGGCAAGAAGGTAGTTCCAACCAACAAAACAAACTGGGCACGCTTTCGAAACAAAAAACAAAGGCGATCAAAAGGGAACGACTCAAAAAGGGGGGGATCGGCAAATGATACCTCATTCTCAAGGGAGTTCCCTATAAAGTGTACCGAAAAAAAAAACTCAACACAAGAAAGGGTATAGGGACAAGACGATCAAGCAACCCGAGCCAAGCCTGAATAACCGTCTCCCAGCCTGTGACCCTCCAGGGAAAAACGACAACCAAAAAGGGGGAGGAATAAGAAGCGCGCTCAGCGTCTGAGATCCAATCAAAAGCGCAACCCGACGGAGAGGATCGGCCTCCCACTCGAACCATCGAAGAAAAAAGGCTCGGGGGGCGAACGGAAAAGGGGAGGAGAAAAATACGGAGAATATCTAAAACACAGATGAGTCGAGACATGGTCAGGGGGCAGATTCTGAGGGAGCCAGCGACATACAAGGGACAGAGAAAAAGCTTAAGGGAAAGGAAGAACGCGCCTCGGAGAGGAATCGCCCGCGCCAGCAAAGGCATAGTAAAAAATCGAGAAAAGACGGGGACGCGCAAACGGTACGGGTCAGGAAGACCCCTAAAATTCGCGCAACGGTGTCCCAATGAAAGGAATCCTGAGCAAAGGGCCTCTTGGAAGCCTTTAAATCCTCCACCTCTCAGGGGAAGGGCTGTCAAAGTAAAATTGAAACGGTCAAGGTGAGGAAAAAAAAAAAACAGAAAAAACCGGGAACAGGAATATGGTCATTAGCGAGCCGCCGCTGAAGCGTCAAGATCTGAGAATCAAAGAGTATGATAAAATAGCTGCCTGAAAAAAGGAACCAAAACTAAGAGTAAACCCAAATCTGAAATAAGAGGGGAAAGCTTCGCTAAGCCGGACGG
>Ga0179591_1231194_pt1 | contig 25520 bp, 20 predicted proteins | sample CZOMad2_1_08_16f_FD_182891 | JGI IMG/M metagenome (GOLD analysis project Ga0179591, IMG submission 182891) | Vadose zone soil fungal communities from Angelo Coast Range Reserve, California, USA - CZOMad2_1_08_16fungal (PacBio error correction) | ecosystem: Environmental > Terrestrial > Soil >...
AAAGAAAATTAACTGCGGCTATAGTGAGCGTCTGCCCGATGGAAGAGTCACTCGCGCCGATCGAAGCTAGGCGGGAAAAAGGAAAATCATTGCTCAAACCCGGGTTTAAAACAGAGACCCGCCGCTAACTGGTGAAGACAGAGTCCTCGCCATGGCTCCACGTGATGTCTTGATAACGGAGCCATACGAGAAAAGGAAAAGGGTGACGCCCATCAACGTCCTTGATAGAGGTGACTCGGATGAGCTAGCCGCTGGGCTTCACAAATTGCGTGCGGGGAAAAATTGCAAACTGTTTCCAGAAAAAAAGAAGGAATTCTAGCTTCCTATCTCGTTGGGGGGGGGCGAGGTAATGGCGACCGAAATAAGATAAAATTCCGAATTAGTAAGATCCAGGCGAAAAGGGGGCCTGTCTAAAAACATAGAAGAACGGTGAAGATAGAGGAAAAAAGGTAGCGCAGCTAGGGAGCAATTCCGCTCAAGGCGTGACGAAGTAGGTATGCCGTGGGATTCGTCACGGAGAGGCGGTCGGAAAAAAGATGAAGTTGGCAGTGAACGAAAAAGGGGAAATGAAGAGGCCGATCCTCTCTCCCCGGTTGTGTCGGTGGGGGGGGGGGGAGGGGAAAGTGACTCAGGGGTACCAAGACGCGTACGGCTGTCCAAAGGAAGGAGCGAGAACTGAAACAGCAAGGAAAGAGGGTAGTAATGTTCTCTGATTCCCTTAAGATAAATAGCGCCGAGAACTCTAGAAAGACCACTCGGCCGTGCTAACCGGGTTATTTAAATAAAAGGGGGGGGAGGCTGTGGGGCCAGTGGGCTGAGGGTCACCAGGTAAGCTGGCCAAGGAAAAAGGGGTTGAAGGTGGAAGGAAAACACCGTGACTATGGGTAAGAATCCCCAAAGAGAGTCAAAACTGATGAAACGGAATCTAGGAAAAACCGGCCGAAAGGGGCGTCAAGAGGTTATGCTTCTTCCCGTAGGGGCCAGTTCACGCGAGATACTGCAGAGGGTTGAGGTCCCCCGTGGAGAAGTAAAAGGATCTAGTTACCGTCCATGTGCCGCTTTGGGAAAGGAGACAGGTGAATCTTTCCGACAAGCTGGCCCCGGGGGGGAAGGGGGAGGGGGACATGGAACGCTGGAGGTACCATCAACGGTCCTGCATTATCATAATGGTAATCGATTATGGAAAACACCCGACGGAGAAGAGGAGATGAGTCTGCACGGAGGCCTAGTCATAGGCGCTGAACCGGCAAGAGGAAGGGGGAAAGTGAAGTATGGAAATCCGGGTTGTCACCTTCACTGGATGACTGAAACCACGCCGTGCACTTCTAAATACTACCCCCACTGCCGAAAAGAGAGGGAAAGAAGGATTGCCTGATGAAGAGAAATTCAAACTTTCGTAATCTGGCAACAGAAAGATTTGAACAACATCACTGGGGGGGGTAAAGGGGGGGGGGGGGGGGTAACGGGGCCATTCTCTACAATCAAAATACTGTTGCTCGTAAAGAACGGAGAAAGGGAGATGCCGGTCAAAAACGAAAGGGTGGCGGTAAGGTAATGTGGAAGCTTTTGGAACTTTTCCTTTTGGGGGGGGAATATCGGGGAAAAGATAAAACTGGAGAGAGGAAATGTAAACTGTAAATCATTCATAGGGGAATAAGTGACAACGGGAAGTGGGGAAAGGGCTGTAAGGATCCTCCCAGGCATGATCGGCTCGTGATCATCCATCGAATGCCGTGGAGGGTCGGGGGACCGGCTACGGATCTTTCTGCACGGTCAGATGGTGGTCCGATCCTTGAGGGAGAAAAATAAATACACTCACTGCAGCGAACGCCGGTCTCAAGCGAATGCCTGACGAACGTGTTGAAGGGAGAACATGAATCAGTTTTCAGAAGGGGTGAGGGGAGAATTGGTGTGCAAGTAAAAGGTCCAAGGCGGAAAAGAAATCAGGAGATTAATTCTTGACCGGTTCACGCCTCATGATAAACCCTAGGGAGGGTGAAAGCCAACATGATCCTTCTTACCATTGGGTGCAAGCGGCAGGGTGGAGATGATTCGTAGGTAACTAACGCAAATAAATCGACTTCCCTGTAAAATTAATTAAAATGTGTGGGACAAGAAAGATATACGCTAACTGGCGCCGGGGACAGGGCGAACTGCAGTAGGAAAACTGTGGCAAGCCAGTATTACATTTCAATTGGGTAAGATGTGGGGGGGGGTAGGAACATGGTCATGTAATCCTATTAGAAAGATGATCTTGCCTGCAAAGGAGAGCTTAAAAAAGCAGCATCGTATCTGCATGGAGAAGAGGGGGTATGTCACGGTGTCACGGGGGCCTGCTGTGGGGAAAAAAGGGGAACATTGCTGTTAACCGTCGACACGCCGTGAGGCCGAAAAGAGAGGCAAGGTCTCTCTGAATCCGGAAATTGTTGGACGGGTTAATATGGGGCGCGGTCAAAGGGTTCTTCTGCTGGGAGAAAAACAATAGATTATTTTGCCTCATCTCTCCGGAGATGGGCCCCATCGGGAGGAGGGATTGGCAGTGGCAGGGGGACTGTGCGGGGGACCGGATCTAAAGTAAGAGGGGGCGAATCTGATTTTGGGGACCGGTCACGGTAGGGACGATAATATATAACTTCCCTTGGGGGCACGGCAGCGGTCTGTTACCGGGAAACGGAAGTGCGGAAGACGTCGCAGGCGTTAGGGAATAGCTGAAGGAACCGGCACTGGTCTTAATCTGAGGCTGCTAGGAAAGAAGAGGAGTCACGTAAGTTGTGTTGTAACCGGTAGCAACCATCACTTCTGGTACCTGGAAGAGAGAGTGGCCGTCTGTAGGAACTTTATCCAGGAGTCTGAGAAAGGGAAGAAGAGCGGGAGGTGAAACAGGGATGTCACGGTCAGTAAAGGGGGAACGGACAGGAAGAAATACGGGAATTTACTTTGGGGAGGAAATGCCGGAGGGGATTGAAGGAACTCTCTGTGTGTATCTCATTGAAATAGGAATCTAGGGGCCAAAGATGGGGGGAAAAGAGGGCGCGAAGGCTGCGGCCGACTGGGCGGAACCTTCAGAAAACGGGCTCGCTGGGGGACCAGCATTCATCAGACCTCGAGAGCCCGAGAAAACAGCGAACGAGACGCGATCACCCAGATGCCTCGCCCCGAGAATTAGTTAGACCTACTAAAAACGCTACAAGGCGTCGATCCGTAATCAGGGGGGAAAACAACGTCCCATCACCGCTCCGTCACCCACAAGGTGCTGGGACGGAAGGGAAGAAGAACATTTCCCACGTAGATGGGAAAAGGGGTGTTATACAATTCGCAAAGTGATACAACGAGGGGCGTCGTGGGAAAAGTCTTGGCAGAAACAATACTATAGCAAAGACTTCCATATAGGTTAGACAGGGTTGAACCAGGCCAGGAACCCCTTCCTCCAATAACGGAAACATGCGAGGGAAACCAAAGAGTCGACCTTCAGGCACCCCTACAAGCAACGAATCCGTCAATGAAGTCAGTAAATAACTAGGAAGCACCAGCCCAGAACTGCAAACAAGCACCCGCCACCGACCAAGAAGAATTCTCCAATCCGAACTGCAAAGAAAAACAACCACCCCCACGGGCCGGTGCGATGAAAGTGCCAGACCATCTGCAGAAAGGAAAGAGATCAGGAATATCAGTCTCTAACACACAAAGAGGGGGAATTAGAAATAGGGACAAAGGTTTGGGAATAAAGGAGGTGTCTTAAATCTCAATACTAAAGAGTTGTATTGGATACCGGGAATGGGGGGTGCTGGGGGTTCGGTCGGCTCAGCGGATGGGGGTTGGTAGGGTTGCCTAAATTTAGGAACTGGTGGGCGTGGACGGGGGAGGCCTTAGTTCTGTCTTTGGGAAAAAAAAAAGCATGGAAGACTGAAAGGAGGAGGCGGGTGTTAAAAAAGGGGCCGTCTGGCTGACTTGGGTTTCCTGCAGGGAGACTGCAAAAAACCGGCGAAAAATATCACTTAGGATTAAAGGCTAAGCTGATGAATCGGAATGAAGAAGATCTCGGACGCCACTTTGCAGAATTGTTCTCCTAAAAAAAGCAGTAGTACTGGCAGTAGGAAAGGCAAGTGAAAAAAAGCTGCATTGAGTCGACTGTGCGGGTAACAAAGGACTCGATTTACCCGGATCGACAAGCGGAAGCGCTTTTCAAAGGAGGGGTATAGGAAAGGGGAGGGGTAGAGAGAAGATCGCCGGGGGGTTTGTCTAGGGAATAATAAGATGATAAGCTGTACCCACGATAGCCTCAAAGGGAATTCCGGGGGAATAATACCGTCAGGGAGACCAAATCGCCACATTCCAAAAAAAAAAAAACCTAACGAGGCACTCCTATTTCCTAGACAAAAGAAAGGTGGCGCTTAATGAAAGGATCAGCCTTCCATTATTCTATTATAAGGTCTCAAATTGGGAGGGACGAAGCCTTGCCCAAGAAACGGGGGGGTGGTCAAAGAAAAGGAAAGATGGATACAATTTTTTTTGTTGCAGTCCAGACGCCAATACCTAAGGAGGGCAAGGGAACAGTGAAGGGTCTGTGGAAGGGGTCACAAAACCTTTACAGCTATGAAAAACGGAAGAAATCCGCCGCCGACAGCAGAAGAGGAAAGGTCAAGGAAATGAAAAACTACCCTGCCCAGGGAAGTCTCTCCAGACCATCATCCAAATGAAGAGAAGAAGAAAGGGGAGGATAACGGGAGTGATAGATGTAGTAGGGCCCACAAAGAAACCGCGCATCCCTTTCGAAGGGAGTTAGCCGGCCAAAAGATGAAAAGACGACCGCTCAGTGGGCCCCATCATGAGCTAGAGGAAAAAAAGGGGGTTTAAAAGAAAGCGAATCGCATCACCGGGAGCCGAGACACCATGAAGGCAACACTCTAAAAAAAGGGAGAAGGTCGAATACCAGGGAATTCCGCCACGCACTAAGTACAGGGGATGTGGGCAATCACCATCAGTAAAATGTGTAAAAAGCAACAGACGGACATCAAAAAAAAAAACAACTACACACATATTGAACGTCAAGAAGATAAGATGATTGAGCTGAAATCTGCAAATACGAAAAGGGCTACGTCATCGGTGAGGAAAGACAACGTCACCCTAGAAGATGGGAAATCGTTAACTGGAGCACATTTGCCGGGAAGACGTGAGGGAATGGGGACGCGGTAGCAGAGAGGGACAAAGTTAAGTGCAAAAAACAGGTTAAAGTCAGGAAAAGAGAAGGAAGGTGGGACTCCAGCAACGGGAAAAAGGAGGGAAAAAACTTGCCTAAGGATCCCTTGGCGAAATTGTTGAAGCGACGTCGCAGAGCGGGGGTCTGCCCAACTGCAGGAGGACAGACAGGTCTTGCGGCCGCAAGTGACTGTGGAACTTACGGTGAGGTCAAAACGCGACGAAGAAAAGGTGAAACGATCAGTTTCTCCCTTTAAAAACAGGTGAAGGAGAGGGAGACGGAGCCTCTCTGAAAAGATAAGTGAACCGGGCTAACGATCGGAACACAAAGCGACTGCCGTCTGCGAAAGAAGAGGAAGTCTTAGCAAGGACAGAATTAGTGGTGGGGGAGTGAAAGATATCAAATATTTTCTCTTATTATAAGTGATAAGCGGGTCAATGCGAACACAATTATTAACGCTGACTACCGATACCGGAGACTTAAAGGCAGACCTAGCGGAGGGATACAAGGAAAACCGACAACTGCCGAACGAAGAGGAAGAAGGACAACCCTGCCGTCTACCGTTAAAGCAATTCGGAGGAACAACGAAAAATATCATCGCTTTCCTGAAGGGCAGTACGCAAAAAAACCAATTAGAACATACAGTTAGGTTGTTAAAACTCGTATAGAAAAAAGAACGGAGAGAGTGAATGTCGCCTTCATCATGCCTACGGGCAGTAAAAAGTAGAAAGGGGGGGTAAAAAGATCTAAGGCTTCGGTCTGTACTACCTGACTGTTAGCAAAACCATGGTTAGGAGAAAGTAAACGTGGGAACACAGTCTATCTTTAAAGGGAGAGGGAGAGGAATCCTCAAACGGATACTCTCACCTATACGCCATCACTTACGTCCGGGCATGTACAATAGAATCCTACGGCGGAGCAAACGAAAACGCAGGGTACCGAAACGGATGGGAACCGCACAGACAAAAACCGGTACCAAGGGGGCAAATCACAGAAAATCGAAGCGGCAACAAATTGAAGAGTAATACAGGATCCATGAAAAGGCCCTTTTTTACCGCCAACAAAGAAATGACGCGAGTGAAAAATCTGCTCCGTGGCAGACGCTAACGTAATCAAACTGCCGTCCGCATTTGAAGAGAAGTTAAAAAAAACTCCGCCAGGAAAGAAAACGGGGAAAAATCATCGTCACTGACCAGAACAAAAAACAGGGGCACAGAAGTGACGCTTCACAGGGGACAATCAAGGGGGAAAAAATAAACAAGTTAAAGGAACAAGACCAAAGCCAGAAAGAATTGGGACAGAGAGCAGGGAGCGAAGTGAAAGGACCGTCAAGACTCTCCCTCTATCGCCAGAGGAATGAACTGAGGATGAACATCAGCTCTTAAAAGGCCGGATCTCCTTCAAAAAACCTCTGGAGCTCCAGAGTAAAGGTTAACATAAAAACATCAAAAAAAAAATCGTTCTGCCAGCTTCATCTGTAACCATAGCAGGGGGAGTTTAAATACGCAGGGGTTTCCAGCTGCCAAAAAAGGGGATCGCAAGACCAAAGAGCCACTTCATGAAAAGAAAGAGGTCATCTTCGCAGCACAGGGGAGAGAAAAGGGGGGAGAGGACTGCGGCTTCTACAATACCAGGCAGGGCACCATACGGTCGCTATTTGACAGCAAACTTATACCGTCCTCGACTTCACTGGAAAACTACTAGTCCATACTGGCTGGGAAGCGGCCAGACAGAGCGCCGGGAGAAAGTACGCTAAAACCACCATAAGAGATTCAAAAAGCATTGTAAGGACTGCGTGCACAGGTCGTGTTTAAAAAGACAATTCAAAGAAAAACAAGGTGCATGTCAGCTATCAAGGAAGGAAATCTAGCAGAAAGGGGGGAGGGAAAGAAGAGGAGCGGCCAAGGATTCCTACCGGAAAAAGGGGAAGCGTCGTCGGGCATAAGAGTATTCACTCATTCATGATCATGAAGGGAAAAAACTTGTGACTGGACACTACAAAGGGAAGACGGCGGTGGGTAAGCGCTAGCGTTAAAACGGAAGAGGAAAAATAAAAAGGACGGGCAACGCATCAATACGCCAACTGGCCTGCGCCTTTCAGAGCTACTAAACAAAAAAGGGGAAAAAGAGAGAAGGCCCGGCCGGAAGGACCTATGGCGCTATGATGGATGTCATGCAACTTAGAAAGACGCCCGCTCCCGAAAGACGAGATGCGGGAACCAAAGACCGATACGGGGGGGGAAAAAAAAGAAAATGTGACCGAACCAGCCGCGGGACTGCTTGAAGCGATGTAAGAAAAAGGGGAGGCAAAAGCAAAAGCCGTCCGGAAGAACCATCAGCCTACATGAAGGGAATGGGCCGAAAAGGTAGGGATAGATTTGAGATAGCTCTTCTGCAAAACTTGGGAATGAACGGTAAAAACCCCCAGGTAATGACAGGATGGATCTATATGTTTGGCGAGGGAAATTGAAGGCGACGAGAAGAATGCTGAAAAACAGTAATAGTGTAAACTTGACTGGGAGAGAGCAGTTTGAAAAGTTGATGTAAACGAGTGAAGAAAAAAAGAAACGATTGGGGAAGCGCTCGCAGTGACCTTTCCGAAACGGGGAGGGAAAAGGGTGCCGAGGCGAAAATTGGTATTAGTGGTCTCCTACGTTCAAGGGGCTTTTCGAGAGGACCTCAAGAGAGGAATGGGAATTAAACGCGAAAAAAGATGAGGTAAAAAAAAAGACCATCCGCTCGCAAAAGTGGGGAGGTGAGTTGGAAGTGAAGGAGGTAAGGACTCCGCGGGGAGGATTTTAAAGACTGAAGGCAGGAAGAGGGGAAAAAAAGATTCAAGCTTTCGCTAATATTTATCATGACAGGGGACACAGAGACCACAAGTATGACCGAAGCTGCTGACAAAAGTTGCCTTTCTTGATACCCAGGGGTATTGAAAAGTTAGGATGGCATCTTATGGTCCATTGGAACGGGAAGAAAGTAAAGGTGGGTCGTGTATTTAAAAACGGGTAATCTTTATGTACCCCCGAGAAAGACATTATATAAAAAAGGGGGCAAAAAAAGGGGAGGAAGCAAGAGAGCAGGAATCTTGGCCTGCTATAGTTTTACATAAAAGAGAGGTCTTCGCTGCAGGAATCTTCATGAGGTGATAAACACCTTGACTTTCTTTGATCAAAAGGTTAGTTGACAAGTCAATGAAAGAGGTTAAGAGGAGGAGGGTCACAGTTAAATGGCAGAAAAGATTCCAAGGGGGTGGACGGTTATCCAACCGTGTGCAAAAACAGGGTAGCCGAAGAAAAAAAAATGGTACTGTTCCGGAGAGAAAGGGGAGGAAGATCTGATTGACAGGCAAAGCCGCAAGTCCTCTGCGGAGTATAGGTTTAGCTTAGGACACATTAGTCGCGAGGACCTTCAAACTAGCGGCGGTGGAAAGACTGGCCGGGTAAGTCTACCCACCGGTTGTAAAAAGGAAACTGGGGGTGTAACCATAAAAGAACTTTCGACTAGCAAAGAACAAAAAGACGACGAAAAAGAAAAACCTGAGAAAGGTCTAAATTCCACGTGGGACGGAGAGGAATAGTGGGATCTATATCTAGGGAACCAGAACGTGTAGGTTTGGATGGGGACATCAGTGCGCTGGAAAGGACTGGCAAGAGAGATTTGCCAGAAAAAAACAGGTCGAAATGGAGGGAGAAAAAGCCGCCGTGCCGGTAATGGAATATTGGGGAAAGTCGGGGGAAGTTTTGCCCAAGGAAAGTCGGTCGCGGTCGTAGGAAAGAAACATATCTGGTGAAGGGAGAGGAGTCAGCAGGGAAAGACGTTCGCATTGATCCCTAGAGGAAGGGAAAGAAGAAACTGATCCAACTTAAAAGCACACTGAAAATTGCCGGATTTTCTTGTTAAGGAAAGGATATGCGCGAAGTTTCCGGGTTTCCAAAGTTATCCGTACCAAAGAAGTCATGAAACCGACAAATACGAACCGGAAGTAAAGGTGTTGAAGATTGGCGTAACCTAATCTTCATCAGGGGGAAAGGAGCGGGAGGCCGACAGGGGCCAGTCAATGAGGCGGCCCACTTATATATTGGTCAATTGGGCTGGGGAAGGCAAAGGAAAAAAACATGCGCTTCGGCAAAAACATAAAAAAGGTCCGACAATGGAACGCGCCGTGGGTTGTATATTCGATCGGAAGAACTCAAAATCCTCGAGGGAAATAATGGGGGGAAACAAATCACCAAGGGATATCAAAGAACGGCGAAGGAAGTGAGAAAGCATGTCAGGAAAATGTGCTCACAGGGAATTACCGGGAATGGGGTGTAGGGGGGGATACAAGGGAAAACCGTATGAATAGAAATTGGAACGTCAAGAAAGGGAGGATGACATAAGCATAGGTCTTGAATGTGAAGCAAGGTTTTGTATTTAAGTTGCAACGGGGGGAGGGGGGGGAAGGTAGAGTACAGAGGGCAAGGCTGTACCTCCCGGAACAGAGAGAGGCATGGCGGCTGCACCATGTAGCTTGTAGGTCGTCTGACATGTTTTGCCGGCGAAATGGTTGGAAAATAACAGGGTTTCGGAGGCTGGTTATTTACAGCCTAGGGAAAAAAAAGAAATCCTCGCACCTGAGTGTGGCCCAATCTTCTGTCGTATGTTGGACCATGAATGACCGGGGCAGGGGATCGAACTGAGATTAAAAGAAGGAGGGAGGGGGTCGCGTTGGAACTCCTAAAATAACTTGAAAGTAATAAGCGCAAGCTGTTCTCGTCGCACGGAGAAGGCGGGAGAGAGCAGTTCCTGGGAAAAAATCGCTGAAGAAACTTAGTTAACACAGTCTGTAACGGTAGGCGGAACGGATTCGGGGGAAAGTAATTTAATGGTGGTGACCGGGGAACCAGCATTCCAAGGAATGGGAAACGGAACCCAGATCTGCCGGTGACGGGGAAGAGGGCTTTGAATTGGAGAAAAGTCTACAGCAGCAGAAAAAAAGGGGGTCTTTGCTGTGAACCGGAGATGAAAGGGCACTTGCGCAGGAGCGAGCGAAATGTACTTGTCATGTTAGGAAAAGGAGGTGGGTAACGCCACAGAACTAGGGGGGTGTGGGGGTCGGGAAAAGAGAAAGAGGACCAAGGAAGGTGGACCAATTAATCTGGCTCGATGCAGGGGGAGGAGAAGTATCGTAAACCGTCATAGACGGCTCGGCTCTCAGGTTTTCGCAACAGCATTGGAATAAAGAATGCGAATCAAAAGGAAAGGGAATCAACACAAGCATCGGACTCTAGGAAAAAAGAGAAAAAATCCTGGGAAAAGCCAGCTAAACTGTAGAGAAATCCGTTAAACGCATTCGTGCTCTCGTAAAAAGAAACTCGCCTTAAAAAAACGGATGGGGGAGGGGACCAATACGGCCTTGAGGGAAAACCTGAAAAAGGGTGTGTATGAAGTCAGCAAGTGGGAGGGGAACGAGCCTTGGAGTCGTGCCAGGTATGCCCGAGAGAAATCAAATCGAGCTCCCGCCGTCGAGGTATAGAAAGAAAGGGGGAAAGGGCCAGCGACACCGCCGGAACCCCATGCCGCAAGACTTGACCCCAAGGCGCGCCACCAGAAGGTAGGAAGGGGAGGACACACGAGAGGAAAGAAATCAGTCACATCCTCGTCACTACAGCAGTCCGCAACACGCTCCCACTCGCCGAGAAAACCCCGACCAAGAAAAGTAAGAAACGCACCTCCCGCACAACAAAAAAAACCCCTTATCCAAAATCCCCAGTGGCATTTAAAGGGTAAAATCAAACAAAGCGGCAAACGTTCTACACGCTTCGAGATAAAAAAGAGAAAGAAAGGAGAAAAAGATAGCTAACCGCTTTACCCCTTTTCTCCGGGATGGACTGAAGGAGAAAGCACGGGGTTGTAAGGGCTTGGGTTGTGACTGTAGTGTTCAAAGACGCTTGTCGCATAGGATTTGGTGCGGGGGGCTAAGGAGGAAGGGGGGAAGGGGGGCCGTCGCGAAGTCAGTTTCCGTATTTCGTTCGGGGTACGGGAAAAGGAAAATCGGCTGAAGAGACCGGTACCGGCTGGCGTCCGTTTAAGGGACAGGGTGGAGTGACCCGCAAAACGGCTATCTCACAAAGGAAAAAGAAAAAGAAAGGACTCTCATGATTGAAGAGTCGGACATGACCGGGCAACTAGAAAGACGAACTAGGCCGCCACTGAGAATGGGTCGAGGTCAATTATTAGGGAAGTCGTTGATGACGGAAGGGCCCGCTAAAACACCACAGAAGATTTAAGTCTCTGTGCGGTTAAGAGAAAGAACTAAATCGGAGGTGGAAAAGAGGAGCGATTTTCAAGCAGGAGGGGGTGAAGAGAGGAAGAAGGGGTGTGTACGCCGCGGGGTTTCTTCTTTTCAGAAAAACTCTGCTGTATGAAGAAGGGCTTGACCCACGAGAAGAGTGAGAGAAGGCTATAGAATCCGCTCATCGAAAGCTTCCTGGTACAAAACAAACGGAAAAAACCGGGACCATATAAGAAAACATATTCGTGTCTCTTAATAACTATAGAAGTGATATCAGAACCGCCAATTACATCTAGGAAGGGGAGACAATACGGGGAAGAAAAATAATGTCAACACGGGACAGCTATGGCATAAACTCTGAGGAAAGAGGGAAACTGGAAGGCCGACGGCAAAAGACAGGAATGACTGGGTTCCAGGTACAAAAGCAATTGCCTGCGGGCGGCGGTCACAAAGGGAAGAAAATACAATGCCGCCGGCCAGAAGGCAAAGTACCGAAGTCAGCAGATTTTTCAGACCCTAAACGACGTAGTCTCCCTACAATTCCGTCAAAACACTGCCGACGAAACCAGGGGAGAGACAAAGGGGAGAAATATTATCCTGAGGGAAACCACACCGGGCGAAGCCCGGAAAATTCAGTCCGGCCACCGTCACGTACCGGTAAAGTAAAACATGAATACCTCTCTAGGGGGGGAAAAAGCGGAGAGAAAAGAAGGAACATAATCGATGTTTCTGGGGGGGGAAATAAAGGACAATGTCATCGGCCAACCAGATTGCCGACCCGATACCAACACATGGACGAAGTCAGAAAAAACAGAGGCGTCGACCGAGAAACTCAGGTACTACACGTATTTTAAAGACGAAAAGGGAAATGTTAGAAAAGGCGTACATACGTAACCCGGCAAAGGGGGGGGGGACAAAATAAACAGCTTGAAAGGAAAACGAACATGAAGCAGGGAACTCACTGCGTCAGAAGGAACGGCAATACAGGAGAAGGCGTCTACAGCACGGCGCCAAAACTAAAGACTCTACCAAATTGTAAAACTCGCAGGTAAATTCACCGACCAGGTGCCGACATGATTAAAAGAGAAAAAAAGTCGCGGAAGTGGCAAAAACAGTGTATAACAGAAGAAACACGAGAAGAAATGGTGGTTAGACGCCGACGCCTACATCTACAACACCCGCAGAAAAAAAAGGGTCCGAAGATCCCTGGGCCGGTGTCAGGGAGGAGAACGGGAGAAAAAGGCAGATCTAAGCATGAGGCGGCCAGGGGACACTAAGAAAATACGAATCGTATACCGGGCAGACACACCCGGCGAACGATTAGGGTGTGTGAAACACTGACACAGGACCGCTCTCGAGAGAAGGAGGTCTCAGGAAGGAGGAAAAATAAAGAAAAATCGAAACATTACCGTCCGAGCAGGAAGACTAGAAGGAGGAAAATAGATGCTCCCATTCGGGAGGGGGGCAGATAGCAGAAGGTCTTAAAAGGAAGGAAGAATGAACAAAAGAAAAGTCGAACGCTGGAACGGAAGACCTTCATGACCTTCTACCATGGACGTGGATTGAGGGGAGGGAAGACGGGACCGGACCGAGATTCCGGAAACTGCACAAAACTTACAACCCATCCGACTTCCACGCCACCAGGGCTAAATCAAAAAAGCAATTGAAGAAAAGAAAAATCACGAGAAACATTTCTCCGTAAGAAAATGACACCCCTGTCCCAAATTAGAAACCTATCCGTGGGTTACGCGAGAAATAGAACAGATTAAAAGGAAAAAAAACAACGGAAGTGGTACTCCTTCATCAGACAGAAGACAGTCAGAAAGCAAGTTGGGGTATGAGGCGTCTAAACGAGTGGCGGGGAAAACCGTGACGGTGAAAAAAAAGAGCCGAAAAGTTTGCACCGCCAGAAGGAAAAGCAACGCGGTTACCAGTCCTCCGGGCGAAATCACCATATAGCGGACAGCGACTGCAAGAAGGGAGATCACAGATTCCGCCTTCCTTATCTAAGAAAGAACAGGACGCGGTCGTGTAAATCCAGCGGCATTGAAAGAAAACCAGAAACCACCGGAAAGAGTTTGGAGGAAAAGGAAAGATCAACGGCAAACAAGAAAAGGGGGGGAAACACCCGGGGAGCCATACCGAAGAAAGTGGTTTACCGCCACCAGCAATGCAAGATCGCGCTAGAAAGAAAAGAAAAAGAAACTCGAGAGGACCAAGGGCCTCCGTCGAGGCTGAAAGAAAAGTCCTCATTCAGTATCCCGTCACTCGACCTAGGAGGGTAACTCCACGTGCCACGGGGGAACAGAAAAAAAAAACCAAAGTGCGAGGGGGGAGGACGCTTCATCACATTGAATGCAAAGAAGCAACACCGGGACGGTAACTAACATTGTATCCATACCGGCACGTTTATACCAAGGAGGAGGCTTTAGATCGTCGCGAGTTACTCTTCCTCAAGTCCGACGAAGTCCAGTATAGCAAAAGGAATGGCCTGGCCGGCAGGGACTTAAAAGAAAAGAAAAAAAGGAATTTCAAAACGAAGGGAAAGAGGCTTGTACCTCCATCGAAGGGGACAAAAAAAAGGTGCACCCGGGCAGGCAGGGATCGCCACTGAAGAGGGGAGCAAGAAGCGGTTAGTGAACCTGCAAAGAAAGAAGGGTGTTCCTCTTCAACGAACGGACTCGGACGGAAAAGAAAAAATACGAACTAGGAACACGCTTCGCCCACAGTGAGCGGAAATGTCACGACTGCAGGGTGAGGAAAAAAGCGAGCAAAAAACATTTCATCTATGTTACATCCAAAATGAAAGAGAAAAAATTCGTGGAAAGAAATAGTCTGCACGCGGACGGGGGCAAGAAAAAGAGCAAAAAGAGTTAAAATAAACCCCTATCTATTCAGCTCTACCTTAACGGCTGTTCCCTTGCGTGTTTAACAAAGTCTCCAGCGAGAGAAAGATAGGCGGGGCATTAAAAAATCAAGACTTCTTGGCCGGGGGGGAAAAAACAGGGAGATAATGTCGGAGGCTCCGCGGCTTCCCCTGAGTTGTAGCTCGGTCTACTACTGGAGGGCGGAAAAAGATATGAAAAAAACATGTCACGGGGGGGGGGGAGGGGGAGGCAAACACGTGAAGGGACCAGGAAAAGGAGCCATACCGTACTGTTGGTAACCTGAAAAAAAGAAAAAACAATACAAGGGAGGGGGTCGTGGCCTCCGTGAAGACGGCAATAGACAGAGTCCTGCAGTTCACTCTCTCAACAACAACAACTAGGTACTGAACCTAGATGATGCCCGGCAGGCAGGAAGATGTGGGTCTAAAAAGGGGAGGGGAAGTGCCGGAGGGGAAGAAGGTCATCCTGCTCCTATCTAAATATCGAACGGAACCCTAAAGTTCTCCCCGGTTTAGTGACCTTCACCTTGTGGCCAGCCGAACGCCTCATTAAGCATGAAGACGAGTAGGAAAGGGGAGAAAGAGACAACTGCAATTCGGATAAAGAAGAACGCATTGAATACCTCATTTGGCCCGTCCAAGCCGTCGGGATAGGATGGGAATACGGACGATGCCTGCAACGGGATCAGTGGTACCGAAAAACCCTAAAGGCCCTCCTGTTGAGAGGAAGGGAGTTTTTTCGCTTTAATGTCGCCGGAATAGAGGATGGGAAGAGAAACAGGAGGGGTACTCGTTAGGTAACTTGAACTGAGGAAAGGGCCGTGGTATGTCCAACAGACCGGTATGCAGGGTCCTACCATGCCCGCTCATTGAAGAAGGAAGAAACTGAATTCCCGATCAAGGGGCTGGGAAGAGGGGATTCGTATGCAAACCGGGGTATTCGGGGTTTCGCCGACGAGTGGGGAGAAGAAAATCTAGGGGGGCAGGTAAACTCCCAGCTGATGGTCAAGCTGAGGCAAAGAACGCGGGTTCGTTCGTCAAGGGAGTACCCAGCTCTGTCGGCGTAAAAGTGCAATTATTACCCGATGGCGCCCGGCCTGGAGGGACAAGTTAGATAGGGGGGGAAATGAAAAGGCCGAGAGCGCCTCTGAACTCGAAGAGGGATAAAAACCAAAAGGGAAAGGGCTACTCACCGGGTTTACCGTCACTTGTCCGAGGGGGGTGCCGGGGATTTGCAACGGTGAAGCTGGCCGCCGCGCCCCGTTTTGTGTTGAGGGAAGAAAAAAAGAAGCTTGGTAAAGAAAGCTTACGGCTTTAAGGATATAAAAGAAGAAAGGAGAAAGACACTCTGCGAGAGAGGACTCTGCCGTAGTCCGGTCAAGAGGACTAGAGAAGCTGCACGTCTTTTGCGTAAACACCTTGAAGTTTCCTGAGAAAAGTAACGAACACCGGGTGGCAGGAGTGCACCTCTGAGTCAAATAAGGAAAAGAAAAAGCCGGGGGTTCTTCACCCGGGACGCTGAGTTAAACGCAAGCGGTCGGAGTGGAGAAAGAGAAGGGCAGAGTTAAACCAGGAAATCCCTGTGCGCTCTAAGTGGGGAAAGAGGCAAAGGAGGCCTAACCTGCACGCTAGAGGAGTTTCACACGCCTTGGTCTGCCCCTGTTTTGTAACCGCACAAGTTAATTTCACCAAAACAAAACGAAAAAAGGGGCACTCACTAAAAAAAGCAGAGACCTTTGCCGGTATTGCAATGATGAATTCTAAATTTCCACGTTGACCAGGTCGGATAATCTGGACTATCTCGAGGTAACCAGCACGGTAAGGTGGGAAAGAGGGAAAGCGGCCATGGGACAAGGAAGGCAAGCGATCAGAGGTGAGAGAGATAAGTCGAATTTGCTGTCTACGGTCGCCGCCGGGTGGGGGGGTAATTTAGTATTGGGGGAGCTTGTGAAAACGTGTTCCCCGGTAAGAGAGAGGGGAGGAGGAGAAAGGGGCAACGGCAGGACTGGGGTAGACCGTCATGTAAGGTTATAGAAAAGAGGTCGAGGGGACCCTATGCTGGTTACCTTCTCCTCCGGAATCCTCTGATAGCATCAAAAGCCTAACAAAAGTCTGTATCGGGAGAAGGGGATCTGCGCGACGGGGGGTTCCGAGTGGTCAAGACAGAAACCGTAAAAATTCTCTTCAGCTAGATCCGAAGGAGACCTCTAATCACGAAGTGACCCTGTGTCCAAGGTCTCCACTGAATCGTTCGCCGGGTGTAGGGAGAGGAAGGGCCGCACAGTCCAGGCCTGGCGGACCTCGAAGGGGAGAGTGAAAAAGAGCGCTGACCCTTCTGCGGCAACCGCCCCTGTAGAGCCCATGTGTTAAAACTCGCGGGTTTGTAGATTAGGTATTAGAGGAAGAACATACGGAGGACCTTGGCCCTTCAGGATAGAAAGGTTTTAAAGAAAAAAAACCCTCGAAAAGGCTCCGTACGAGAATCAGTCGAAACATTTTCTCATGCCTTACTGCAGAAGGGGGTGATTTGGGAGGGGTAAGAAAAAGGGGGAAGGCCGACTGAGGAGTATCAGAGAGCGGAAAAAGGAATTAGCAGACCAGCTTCAGACAGCTTATCTTGCATGGAAGCAAGAAAGGTTGTATTTTTCGGGCCGGGTGTTACCGTTAGTAAAGGGGGGGAGTACGCATTTTGCCGCGGTACCGTCCAGTGGAAAAGGACGCTAGGCTGCAGGGGTCTTAGCTTTCCGTCTCGATGTTTTCTACTGGTTTGAAAAGAGTGGCACGTACGTTGATGGCTCAGTGAGGGGCGGGGATGAGAAACAAATTACTATCGAGACCTGAGATTTGGGGGGCCAAGCAGCGAGCGTTCTTCATGTTGGCCAGGGCATTGGTTGGGAAGAAGCAGAACGAAGAATCCAGCGATGTGAAGAGAAGGTTTTGTAACCTCCGGAATAATAAAGGCCCGTTGACGACGCAGGAAGCTGGTCATTAGGGAAAAAAGCAGTCGGACTTCCCCTGGAGAGAAGGAATCGCTTCTAGTTAAATGTACCGTGGAAATATGCGGGCGGCGTCTTCATTCGGAGATTGTAGGAGGGGACATGGACACCCGCAGGCAATACTTGGAAATGGACTTCAGTCACTGGCCGACCGTTGATTTAACTTTTATCCAGTAAGCTCAGAGAAGGGGGAAGAAATGGGAGTGAACGATTGAACGTACCGGAGCCGGAGAGGTCAAAGGAAGGGGGGCATGCTAGTCAATTATAGGTATTAAGCGACAATCTGGTTATCTATGAAAGCTCGCTCGGAGGGCCCAGAGGGGGGGAAAAAAAAAGGAAGGCTGCGGCGGCAAGGAAAAGGGAGCTTAACCGGGAAAGCCTGACTCGGGAAAGGGGGGGGGACATTTATCAGAACTGCCGAAAGGAGCCCCTCAGACACCAAAGCGTCTCGAAGACTCGATACCCAAAAAAGTCGCGCCGAGAAGGAGAAAAGAAAGGTAAAGCCTCTAAAGAGATCCTTGTAAAAAAGAGAAAAAGTCAGACGGCAAAGAAAAAAAGAGAATCCCTCGAACGCTTTTTTCTGTACATGCACTTCACTAACTACCTCCACAGCTAATGAAAGGGGGTTGAAAATGGAAGGGGGGAGGGGAAGAGTACTGCTGGCCGTCAGGGGGAGCACTCAAAAAAAAAAAAGATCACGCCGTCCTCTTCCGTATATTAGATCGCATGGGTTGTCAGCGACACCTGCCGGAACTCCCATTAAAGGAAAAAGGCCCCAACTATTCTCCGTGGCATTCGTTCCACGAAAAACGAAAGAAGACATCCTTCGTAACTATCAACCTCTCCTGAAGGCAACCGAAGCCCACGATGGGAAGAACGATCAACCCGAACCAACCACAAGCAGATCTCAATCTCGAAACACCTCACACCAAACCACGCACACTTTATCAAAAAAAAAAAAAAAAAAAGAAGGCTAGGAAAAAAAAACACCTAGGAAGAACGTTTGGATCCAGAGAGGCTGACAACCAATTATGAGTAGGTTAAGGAGATATACGAACTTTGAGCCCGTTTGACGATGGGGTCCTGTAAATCCTCAGCCACGGGGGAAATTGGGATAAAAGAGGGTGAAAGGAGTGTGAGGACTCTTTTAGAATAGCGGGGGTTGTTCTTTGATCTTGAGGGACAGATGTGCGTGTTTGGCGTCCTCCGTCGGGAGTAAGAATGGAGGTCAGGGAAAAGGAAGGAGAGCCTTTGCCAGGAACGGCGAATCGTATGGTTTGGACGCTCAGGGAAAAGGGAAGTTTGTGGCCTTAAGGTGGACTCTGCCCGAAAACGCTATCTCTAGTAACGTAATAGGCGTCTTTCTCAGGGGGAAAAAGAAGGGACCGTCCATACTCAAGAAAGGAAAAACAGTCGAAGCCACTTTCGAATGTGCTACTACCACGTGGAATAGATGGGAAGGGATTTAGGACGGGGGGAAAAAAAAACGCAGATTTCTAGGGAAGGCGGAGGTGCGGGGACCGCACAAAGGAAAAGTGAAAGGTATCCACAGGCTTTTACCCCTCAGGAGAAGGAGATCAAGGGGCCTAAGTCGCTGGTATCGGGGGCGGGGAAGGAAGGGGGTGTCGGCGTTTATAAGAGAAGTTAGATAAAAGGAAGGACAACTAGAGCCGATGATCATGCACGGTTACTCTCCCTTCGCCAGAGCATCCGCAGCCCGCTTCAGTAAAAAAGGAAAGGGGGAACGAACCGAATACACACAAGCTTACTGGGGGGCAGGTAGTAAAGGGAAAGATCCCCGCGGGAAATTCGTGTCTCGAAGACACATTTAAATTAAAGACTCCGTTCAAAGGGGAGAAGGGACCGTCCACGAGGGGAAGGGGGAAGGGCAGTAGAACAAAGTTTTTTACAGGAAAAAGCAAGAAGGGGAATCTGGGGGGGGCAAGGTGCACATCAGGAAAGAAACAGCTTGCCCAATTTACATGGACGTTAATCCTTGTCCGACAGGAAACCAGCAGCTCTGAAGGGTACATGCAATGTGGGGAACTTTTTTCAAGACAACTGCATTGGACCACTCTCCCTACAATGGACAGGGGTCAAAAGGGAAGAGAGAAAGGGCAGAGAGGGAACGTTAAATGTTAGATGGGGCAACGGCGACAAATACTCTGTAGTCAAGTAGAAGTTGCGATCAACGGGACCACCTGAAAACGAATTTACAAAAAGTAAGACCTCTTCGAAGGTGCAACGAAGAGCCGTCAACAGTCGAATTTTGTTAGCTTTGATACCAGCAGCACCCAGGTGAAAGCTTCCAAACACAAGGGAAAAACTAGTAAAAAAGGTACACGAAAGCTAGCCTGCATGCAAAGGACCGCGCAGAAGAAGTGGAATCAGGAGGGAACACTAAAAAAAAACCTTCTAAAAATCCTTAACCATAACCGGTAAACCAAAAAAAAAAAACTTGTGGTCCATCCAGTCCGATGCTTACTGGAAAACAAGCTGATCATCCAGAACGGCGATCCTAATAAAAAAAAAGAGACACCGAAAGGACTCTACCCAATTTGAACAAAACTGCAGGTAGGAAAGGGCAGTCAACATGCCGCGACCTGTCACGTCGCCGTTAAAGAAGCCAAAGTGAGTGGCACACGTTATAGAAGGAAAAAAAGAGAGTGGGGGGGGGGGAAAATTCTCCTCCGACTCCGAAAAAGCCGAAACAGGGGGGGCAGAAGGAACCTGGGTCACGCAGACAGGTCAAAGCCAGGGCGGACGTAGCAACGTCCCTATCTACTCATGAGGAAAGGATTTCCCAGGAGGCCTCACCCGCGGACCAGAAAAAACGATTGTTCGAACTGGACCCAGGTCACCTGCAGAGCGAGGATAACTGCGTGCATCGTCTGCAGAGAATGGTCCCTCGAAGTAGGGAAAAAAGAGAACAAGACTCAGGTACGGAGCTACCATCAAGACGCAATTGTCAGGGGGAGGAAAGGGCAATTCCTTCCGGAGAAAATTTAAAACAGCAATCCACGCCTGCTCCGGAGGGCACATTATAACGCTGACAAAGGAACGCGGCTACAAAGGGGAAATGGGATGTCTTTACGGAACTAAACGGGAGAGAAGGGAAAAACGTCACAATCTTCAACCATCATATTCCAGAAAACCAGGCGGAGTCACCACAAAGAAGCTGAAGCCAAGGAAAACAGGATCGCGCTGAAAGCAGGAGGGGGGAAACACCTTCTGTCCACAAATGATAAAACCTACGTGATTTGGAACCAACCTAAGAGGACGAAGGCTAGGTGGAATTGTGCTGCCTGCAGGTAAAAGTAAGGACTCGGGGTAAGTGACAGTCGACGGAGGTTGGACAATACAGGTGCTTTGGAAAAAAAAAAGGGACCAAAGGTGGGCACCGCAGAGGATGGAAGGGAGAGCAGTGACGGCATCCTTGCCGACAACACAGATAGCTCCAGCGCCTGTCCGGCCGGGAGTACAAGAAAAACACGGAAACCTGAATCTACAGGAAAGACCCGCGGTTACCGCCAGCGTAAAAAAAAAAATCACCGCCAACAAAAAAAGAGCAGACCAGCTTTGTCGGACAAGAGTGGAAAAGGACAAAAAGCAACCCTGACGGTACACTACCGGGGATCCATACCGTCAAGGGTGTTCCAACAGCAAGGCAGATCGCGCGAGGGATCCTAAGGGGGGAAAGATAAAGATATCGCAAGGCCGACGGCCGGGGGTCAAAAGGTCAGTCCGCCGGGAAGTAGGGGAAGCCCACAACCGAACTCTTAGGGGGAAAGAAAAAGAGAGAGTACCGCCACCGCAACGACTGGTACCTCAGGGTTTTCCTGAAGAAAATAGGGGAAAGTCCATAACTGCCACCTCTGCACACGGTCAGGGGAGAACCTATTTTATACATAAATTCACTTGGTAAGCCTTCTCTCATGTAAAGGGAAGGGGGATAGAAAATCATGCGGAGATCGCCAGATTAAGGCCGCCTTGCTTTGAAACAGACTGTAAGAATTTTAGCGACCTTCAACACGCCGACCGTAGGATTGGACCGCAAGAGGAAGCCCCGGGTACAACCACCGTTGATAGAAGAGAAAAATTCAGCCACAAGCGGGCGTTTACCTTCCCAGGCAGCATATGTGAGTTCTCTGGAAAGAAAAAAAAGGAGACAAGAAAAAAGGCCGACCCGACAAAAGCACGCAGTCCGAACCATAACACCGTGGAGCGGAAATGTCACAGGAGAGAGCTACGAGAGCATGGCTGAGCAAGCATACCGGTGAGTGGGGGGATCAGGGCAAACAACCCCCACACCCCTTCCTCTAAAACGACGATCAGTCCAGTTTACTACTATTCGGAAAAGAAAAAGCCGATCGGCGCCGGTCGCGGACAAGCGAACACCCCTCTCTTGAAAGAATATGAATTAACTTGGCCGTGATTTGTTACGCCATTCTCAATTCGCGAAAAATGGGGAGGAAAAGGAAGAAATAAATCATCGCGTGGCCTGTCCAAGGAGTACAGTCAACAAGGCAGGCCTCCAGGATTCAAGAAAAAGAAAGCTAAGAGAGGAAAAAGTCTTGACACGCAGGTCAGGAATCGAGGGGAAGAAAAAAAAACGTGATTTCACGAACCCTGTTATCCAGAAGGTACTGGGTGGGGTACCGGGACGGGATAGCCAGATTCGGAGTGAGAAAGAAGGTCATACTATCACGCTATAGCGAAAGAGAATTCCTGCCGGCATCTCTCTCAAAACAAAAAAAGGGAGAAAAAAATTCGTCCTTCATTGCCGCTGGCGCTCAGAGGAGAGGAGGGAACGGCCGATCAAGCGCTCAGATCTGCAGCTACGGAGGTAAAACCGACCGTACCGGGGTCTGGACCCAGGGGGCGTAACAGGGGGGTTCCCGACCCGCGCGTCCTTATAGGGGAGGGAGATGAATTTCGCCGACTCACTTCAGGAATGAATCCTTATCCAGCCGACATTGAAGACAAGGGGGAAAAAAGGCCCCTCGGAAGAGGAGTGAATACGTATGACTTGCTGCACCGGCGGACTAGGGGAAAACGGTTTAAACCCTAGAGCACCTCCGGTTTCAGGAAGAGGCCTTCCAAGATAGGTGGGGGGAGGGAAAAGCCCGTGAACGAAAGGGATGGTGGGCTTGCTGGGGCATGAGGGCAAGCCGTTGCACAGACTCGTTCTGAAAGAGAAGAGTCGCGATAATTTGTGAAAAGGCGTTCCCAGGATGGACCTTATGATTCTCGCCATGCAAGGAAAGGGGGGACGCGCAAGCAGTGAAAGTGACCGCAAATAGGTGGGCTGGTTAGAAGCGTTGCCTAGGTCGGGAGACTGGGAGTCTGGTCGAAAGCGAAAGCAGATTCTCACGAGCTGCATGGGGACATTTAAAACCAGATGAAGGGGAACTGAAGTCCGGCCTCTCCGGAAAAGGGGGACAGGTGGGAAGGGTCAACAGTTGACGCGGGAGGTTACAACTCATCGGAAAGGGTGCCGGAGATAAGGAGGTAGAAAAGACTGATAGCCGTACGGGGCAGACCGATGGGCAGAGAAGGGTGAGCAAACTGAGGATGAAAGAACCGAAAGACTGCACAGAGCGGCGGTAAACCCCCGTGCCGTACCGGGGGGCTACCCAAGGGGAGGACAAACACGTGTGCCGGCTGGGTCAGTCTTATTTCCAGGGGGATTGCCGAAAAGCTTGGAAATTGGTAGGGGAAAGGGAAAAGGGGACCCCCTCCCTAGTTTAGGGAGGGGAGGGGCCCCGGGATTACGAAAGTATGGAAATCAAATAAGTGCATCGTTGGCGCTAAATAATTTAGCCTTAGGCACGGGCCTTAAAATCGCATGATGGGAAGGAGCAACACGTCCGGTCCTTGCTCCCGGGGGAGGGCGACGTGTTGCCTGCTGGTTTCCGTGATGAGTGTCAAAGTGGGAAAAGCGACCAAGGGCCCCTGTTGTGGCTGGGGAGAGGGGATTTACACGCCTTGTCAAGCAGGATATAAGAGGGGAAGAAGGAGCCCGGCAGAAGGGCCTCTTTCTGCTATAGGTATGGACAGGAAAAGAAAAGTCACGCCTGCCTGAACGCTAGCGGTCGGGGTTGCACACTGTTACGGGACTGATCACACCGTGGTGGGGAGACAAGGGGGAGGAAAAAACAAAACTACGTTCGAGAAAATCAAAATAAACAAAACGCTCGACTACTGAAGGTGCCTCGTATTGTACGATTGAATCTAAAGTCCAACAGGGGAAAAAGACTCGTCAGCGAAGAGAGAAACAGGAACAAATTAGGTTTTTAGACATGGGTGGGAAAGAAGCGCTGCCATTAGAGGCAGCTAATACGGTGGGCACATTGAATACTGGAGAACTTGGCTGGGCGCCCGGAGAATAATGGGCGGGAATTGAGGACTTGGGAGCTGGGCCTGTGGCCCCGGTTAAAGATCGGAACTAGAATGAAACCAGAATCATTTACGACCGGGTAAGCCCGTCCTGGTCAGAGAAGGGGGGAACGCAAAAGCAATTGATACCGGGATTCTGTTAAATAGAATCCGAAGAAAAGTATCTCTTCCCCAGAAGGAAAGAATTTAAGGGGGAGGGGAAAGAAAACGGGGTCTTCGAGACGGGTCCGAGGTGGCGGAGAAGTTTAAATGGAGAGTTCTCTGCTGCGAAGCTCTCTGTTCAAGAAGAACGAAGGCCTCAAGACCTGGGTCCAGGGCGAACCTAAAGTCTGAAAGCCGGGGGGGAAGGTTGGACAGACTGGAACCAGGACATCCTGGCTCAAGAAAAGGGAGAGAAAAAGAGGGGATCGACGCAAGACCTTCTACCCATCCGCAGAAAACTGACCAGTGAAGGACGTACAAGGGGAGAGCCGTTTGGGGTGAGACGTACGGAGAACTCCCCATCTGAGAGAGGGGGGCAAAGATATAATGGTTGCAATCAAGGGTCTCAGAGGGAATAACGGGCCGGTAAGGGACGAACGGCATTGCCACATGGGCTACAGACGTTAACCGGAGAGTGGTGGTAAAGAAAAAAAAAACGTTGGCTTTCCGAAAGGACATAGAAGAGGGAAGGCAATTGATCAGCTGCAAACGACAGCAGGGGGATCAGGACATGGGGAAAAACTGGGTGAGGTTGTCGTGAAGGTTGGTACCGGATGGAAGGAGTGGGTGAAAAGGACAGGGAAGGGTACATCCCGTATTCACACCCAGGGATGAAAGGGACAGGCAGGCTGCAAAAGACGTCAACGGGTTGGGACCTGGGTTGGGTAAATCTGGTTGGGCCCGCGTACGGTTGGACTGCTGAGGTATTCCAGGAAAAAAAGGGGTTAGGGGACGATCGTAACATTGGGGAAAAGGAAATCGTACGTTGGCCATTTCAGTGAACGGGACGGGGTACGGATCGAAGGATAATTGTACGCAAAAGTGGGAAGGGTGGTGGGACCGACGATAAGAAAATAAAGAAACTCTGGAGAAGAAAAAGGACAAAAGTCCGAAAAAAATGGGTCAGGGGGAGATACGTCCCTGCAGGGTCATGAAAAATAAGAAAGTAAGTTACCATATGCCAGCTGAATGGAGGATCGCAATTAAAAAAGGGGGACCTGTGGGGTGAAAAGACCCCTCAGGCAAGGGCTGGTACCTTAACAGAAAGAAGGAAGGAGGAAGCTGGCTAATTTGGTAATCCTATCGTCATCATATGGAAAAAAATAGCTTGCAGGGGGGGGAAAAAATGTATTACCGGAAACCTGAGAAGGGTAAATATAATGGGCAGGATGATCATGACCCTGATAGTATTAATAACAAGCCACGACGGACAGATGTGTGTTTATAAAGGGGAAATTTGCCGCAAGGAAGAGGGTCAAGAAAAGCGTCAGGCGGGCTGCCGACTGTAGGCTGAAGGGCAAAGAAGAAGGGAAACGTGTCTTAAACTACCAAAAAAGACAATATACACACAAACCATCACACATACACTGATCAAAAAAAAACAAAAAAAAAGAAAAAACACCCTCTGGAAGGGAAAGAAGAGATACAAGAAAAAGAGCACCGCCTGAAAAAGAATAATAGATACAGGAATTAAACCGCGATGACAGTAGAAAGGAAAGAAAGAGAATTAAACTGGTGCTACTGCTGAACGTCCAAAAATGCCGAAACTAATGAACTTGTCAT
>Ga0179591_1295952_pt1 | contig 25516 bp, 21 predicted proteins | sample CZOMad2_1_08_16f_FD_182891 | JGI IMG/M metagenome (GOLD analysis project Ga0179591, IMG submission 182891) | Vadose zone soil fungal communities from Angelo Coast Range Reserve, California, USA - CZOMad2_1_08_16fungal (PacBio error correction) | ecosystem: Environmental > Terrestrial > Soil >...
GGAAGGGGAAAACATCAATGTTCGTCTCTCCGAGGAGAATAGTTGGGCTTGGTGGTGAAAGGAGAAAACAGGTTAATATTGTAAGGGCAGGTCCTCGGAAAAAACAGGAGGGGAGGGATTGAATGCCCGTAAATTCAAGAAAAAAAAAGACCAAAATTCACAAGGGGATCCAGAATCGTTATTGCGCGTGAGAGGCAAGGGAAGAGAAAATATTTGGAAGGTAAATCTAAAGCACAATGAGGTAAAAGGGAACTTAAAGACTCGGAAAGAAAAAACACAAAGGAAGAGGGGCACCTATCGCAAAAACGGCAAAGCGCCAACTCAAAGGCAGGAAAATTTTTGGCAACCTTTCGAAAGGAGAGGGTGGCGTCAAAGGACGCCCACTCCAAATAACAAGCAGAAACATAGAATATTGACCGCAAAGAAAAAAAGAGGCCTCAAAAAAATGTGGACAGAAATCTGAGGAGAGCACCGTGGAAGGGCCGGGAACGTGCTACTCAACACTATCAGAATCAAATTTTTGTGAGAAAAAGAAAAGGAAGGACAATCATGGAAGTGGATTGTCGCTTACGCAGATGAGACCCGATTTTTCAAGAAACTCAAACATCAAAAGAGTGGCATGAATAAAATCGTAAAAACATCGGGGGGGAATTGAGGAGAGGCTAAGGGAGCACCAGCTCATGAATGGTTCCGAAGATGAAGAAATGTGGAAAGAAAAGGGCCCAAAGAGAAATGACGGACCTGCAAAAATAGTGAAGAGAAGCAGTTCAGAAACGGAAGACGAAGGAAGGGACCGAGCCAGTCTCCTCCCATCCGAGCACGGCAATATGCCCAGCGCGCCGAGTAGGAAGAACTAAGAAAAAAAAAAGAAGTGGTCAAAGGGGAGGGAGATGAAAATGTTCGGACGGTGTAGAGGACGAAAGGGAGAAATCGCAAAACAGAATCTTAAAACCGTGTATCAGGAGTGAGACAACATCCCTTATATTGGCAAAGGAGGAGAGTCCAGACTCCATTGAAGATGCTGCACTAAAAAAGGGAACATCCCGGATGAGCACCTGTAATGGCTGGTCACAAAATGATGGGATAAGGTTTGACTACACAGGACCAAAACAACGTAATGCATCGTCAGATTCTGGTCCGAGGAAAGTAAAAAATCGTAAAGTCAAGAAGCCTAAAAAGAAAAGATGTTCCTGAACCAAAACAAGCCGAAAAGGGAAAAGGTAGAATTCTGGGGAGACTCATAAGCCATTTTGTCGGTGAAAGATAGACAGATGGTTTGGTCACGCTAAGAAAAAGGCAAATCCGAAGGCTCGCGGATTGGGGGGATTAGGAGAGGGGGAGGGGTCGAGGGGGGCGAATCCGCAATTGCGTAACGCCAGGAAAAGCCCACTAAATCACACAGTCAAAACCAATTCTTGAACGAGAGAACTTGGAGGGAAAATTTATTCAGGTTAAGAGACCCCGTAGATCCCCGCAAAAAGCCCGACCAGGCGGATCCTATAACGTAGTAGTTAGGAAAGAGGATCCGCCGGGAGGGAAAATACTCGAAAGAAGTTCAATAAGTAAATTGGTGACATCCCGATATAAGGGCTACTTGTGACCGTATCTTACTCTTTACTGGTTTAGGTCGTCAAAGAAGGTACGCAAGTGGGGTACATCTTATGCCGAAAAGGGGAAGAATCCCTAAATCCATCGTAAAGTCGCTTCTCACTTATCTTGCTCGGGTCCAGCTTTACGTCTTTTTTGAACAGAAGAAAAGGGGTCCTTTATCTGGAGGCACATCATAGAATATGGACTTATTTCGTTGTGTGGTCAGGCCAGCAGGGTCTCTCTCTTCCGGGCAGGGTCGGGGAGGAGTTTTTGGGAAAAAGGGTCGCCACAATCATCAGGGGACCTTATGAATTAAGGTAGGGAGGGGGGTGGCTTCTTAACGCTCAAGATTTTGTTTCCCTTCAAGGTGTTGACGAGAGGGGGATTAGGAAATCCATGACGGCCATACAACCTTTGGCTTCAAATATCCGGAAGAGGTCTGTTTGTATGCGGATCACCGGTTTTGTACGAGGATTTGCTTTTTCTGCCCACTTCGAAAAAATGGAGTCAGAAAACAGTAAATTGCGTGTGTCCATCTGTCGTGCATAGAAGGGAGAGAAGTGAGCACTTGGCGGATTACTGGGCCTGGTATCAGGGGTGAATGCTGTAGGGACCGGCAACGCATTTCACTAAGAATTCGGTAAAGCAAATTCCATGCGAGTTGGAACGTAGGCTATTGAATCAGCGGAACAAAAACGCTGCAGTGAAGTAGTGGCACGCCCCTGCGAGAACTGAAGAGGCAGGAACCTGGCGTTTCTGAAGATTTCCATCGCGCGATAAAGCGTTTTCTGAAAAATCGGAGATCTTCGGAAGACAATCATCGGGGGTCACCATTAGGTCCCGTTAGCGAGAAAAAGGCGGAACAATTGATTCTTCTCGGGGACGGTATCTCCGGTCAAGAAATTCCTGGCTCGCCGATAAAGCGCGTAACAATCAGACGGGGGGTTCCCCAAAAAAAAAAAAAAAAAAGGTTCAGCATTCCGATTGGGGAGATTTCTGCTTTTTCTTACGGAGGGCCCCGTCGTGGCGCAAAACTGTCGAAATTTTCGCAAAGTGGGCAGCGGCGTGAGTGGGGGGTCGGAAAGAGGTGCCGGAGAGAGCGAACGTTAGAAAGGTCCTGGGGCGGTCCGCAGGGTGACGCACGTTTCCGAGTTTGGCGCGCGCTCGAGGAGGGAAACAATTGGATCTGGGCCGCCGAGAAGAAAACATACATATTTCTGCTAATCCACTTCGGAATGGGCGGTTTTATGGGGGGTAATTCAATCAAGAAAAGCAGATGGAGAGGGGGGCCGGAGAGCGCCCTGCAATCTTAACTGCAGATTAAAAGTAAGAAAAAAGGCCGCAGGAAAAATTGATGGAAAAAGGCGGCAAGGCAATCTCTATCACCACAAAAAAAACGGGCCTTTGCCGCTTTGGCGAACAAAGCAATTGTGTCGATAGTGGGGCGGGGGGGGGAAAGAATCTAAATGCTGAAGGGGAACATTGCCATCGCAGGAGCCCCGCAGTACATCTGTCGGAGAAGGCCGTAAGGACAGGCAAGAAAAACCATACCATTCCGAGGGAGCCGCAAGAGGAAGGCGAATTTGAAATGGTGAGAAAAAAGAGATTGGCCCAAGCCCGTGGCGGCAATCACTCTAGCGAAGCGGGAAAAAAGGAGCACGCACTCAGGGGGGGGGGAAATACGCAAACAGCCAAAGTGGTCTTAAAATTGAACGCTTAAAGCGCAAGGGGAAACGAGTGCCGCGACACAACCCGACAAAGAGCCAGTTGGGGGAGAAAAAGTTCGAAAGGGGGGTGCACGCAAAAAGCCAGAAAACGTTCCCACTCCAGCAAACAAGCTTGACGCGAGGGAAAAAGGGAGCCCAAAGAGGGTTTTGTCGCTGATCACCGGGATGAGAGGGGGAGGATAACAAAAACAACGAAAAAATTGTTGGAGAGCTACTCACGTAATCATGGAGGGGTAGCGCTAGAGAGAATATCCCGAGGTGAACAAGACAAGATGATGGCAATAGAAACACCAAACAGAGAAAGAGGATTGCGCGAAAGCTTGGAGGGGCTCCTAAAAACGTGCGCTTGGGAGAATGTTACGGAGCCAAATGTTTAAAGACCAGCCACTGGTTCCACAAAAGCGAACTCTTGAATCAGCACGGAGTGAAGAAAACAGGTCAGCCACGCATCAGCGAAGAATTCTCAAGTAACGGACAAAAAAGCCAAAAGAAATAACACGAAGAGAAAACCGAGTAGGAGGAAGCCGACTGGAGCACCACCAAGTTGGATGAGATGAATCCATTTTTTCGACGTTGTAGATAGGTCAAAGGGGCGCAAATTGATAGTAAACCTGTTTTAATACAAAAACGGTGGTGAATACCATCTCCGAAGATTGTCAGAAGGAGTGAGGCCAGGGGGAAGGCCAATGAGCCAGATTGCGGCATCGCCCGCGGTGAAAGGTTATACTGGAATGGGGGAGGACAAAGAGCTTTAAGAAAACAATTTCAGCAACACCGAGGAAACTCAGTAATGGTCATTTAAATTATTCTGGCCGGGGGCAAGGGTCAAAAAACAGGAGGAGCAGGCCGATCCCTGAAGTACCACAACAGCCGAAAATGAAATAGGGGCTACTGTTCGACTCTCACATAGATGGAGTAATCGGTTAAAAACTAGACCAAAAGAAAAAACTAATCAAAGGCCAAGATCGGCGAAGTTGCAAATAAGCATGTCTCTCTTATGTATGGGGGAGGGTGATGTAAAGCGATCCTCCGAAGGGGGCGTAAGAAAAGGAAAAAAGCCAACAGTAGCGTATCCAACCGTCAAGGTTCATCGGGATGCGGCTCACCCTGTTTCTTACCCCGGGGCGCAGAGCCCCGCCAACCCCGGCGGATTCTCTAACAAGGAAAGAGATATCGTCTGGTTAGGGGAAAGAGGCTTGGGGAGAAAAGAATTAAATGGGCCCTCATGATCGAGGAAACTTTGGGACCGTACCAGATGTTGGCTTGCCCCTTGTGACGATGTGCAGGCGGAACTCCATGCACTCAACATAGATAAGAAAAGCAAGGAACCAAGGGGAAAAGTCGGGGAGAATCTGGCTCGGATTTCAGGGAACTTGGTCTATCGTTTTTGGAACTACATGGCCTAGGGAGCGAACAGCAATCGAAATCCAGGGGTTTGGGGGGATGGGTGGGAGCCAGGGGGTTCTGGGGAAGATTCTGCTTTCTATTTATGTTTGGTTGTAAGGGACTAGAGAGAAAAAATCACTGGAGTGGTGTGGGGAAGGAAAGGGGGGCTTAAAGATGGTTGCCAGCCTCCGGGGGCGGGGGGCGGAGTGCCGCATGTCTTCCAGGCGGACGAAGAGGGCCTCCTTTCTTAATGCGAGATGGGGGAAAAAACACCTGTGTGGGAAAAAAAAATACACCTGGTTCGTTCCCTTTGCAGGTGCGATGGCTGCCTGGATCGGACACCAGAAAAATGGATTCGATCAAAAAGTACATGCGTGAGTGTTCTTCCACGGCGGGCAGCCAAGCGTCCGCGCAGGAAAGATTCCGTGCTCTGATGGGAGGATTAAGGGCAGAAAATGCTCGCGGGATGCCGGGCGGGACAAGCACAGGGGGGACACTCAGGTTGAGGCAGGAAAAGCGCGAGAAAAAAATTGGAACTGGTCCCCACCTGTCTGCGCGTCCTTCGGAACGCTCAAGAGTGAGCTCCGTCCACTTCGCGCATCCCTCGATGGGTACTCGGGGAGGGGGCGTTTGCTATTATGGCCATCGCGTTGTCTGAAATGAAAAATAGGATATCTCGCGACATCAAAGAGCCCATGGGCGAGATTGATATCAACAATTTTGCATTCAAGATCGTTCGTGCGTCGAGGTTCTCGACAAGATCCCTGAGCCAAAACCGAGCATGAAAATCAAAAGGGGAATCCATTTTTTAGGGAGGTCAATAGTCCTGTGGCGAGGTTATGCTGTGGGCCAGGCTGGCAAACCGGTCGCATCTTGCGCAAAAATGTTTGCAGGCGGTTTCGCGGAGGGAGGCCGTGGACGCCGAAGTTTGTTACACGGGTGCCTGTGCGGAAAGACCGTTTTTTCCTAGTTTTTCCGAGGCGATCGTGCCGCGCGAGGGACATGTTCTCGGTAAAAACGCAATCTCACCATGCAAACTGAGGAGATGGGAGCTACGGAACCACTTTCGGATGTTTAGGGTTCCGGAACTTCCTCAATAAAAAAAAGTGGGGAGAGGTCGGCTGCTCGAGAGGGTGCCCGTAACTCGGGAAAATAATTATGTACGAAACACACCGCAACTATTCAGGAAAGAGCCCCACAATTTATTTCGAGGCGGCAATTAAGAAACAACAAAAACGATGGGACAGAAGAGATGTACTTGCCTCCTTGGAGGAAATCAAGGGGGGGAATCTCGGAAGTGGGTGGGGGTAGGTTGGAGATCGGAATGGCAGGTGAAAGTGGTAAGTCCAATGGTCCATCTCCACCCCGAAGGACGATCCATCTGCTTTTAGGTGAAGGCCGTACCGAGGACAATAAAAAACAGCAACCGGCCGAAAGTGGTCAGGAAATATTACGAGTATTGCGCATGGGGGGAACTGCGCCAAAGAGGAGGGACCGGCGGGCACTTCACTCGAGGCGAAAAAAAACAAACGGTTGAGGCACGAACGCGAACGCAACAGACAGGAGTCACTCAAATAAAAGGAAAACAACGTGGGAAAACCCAGTCACTGACCAAAATTTTGGCAGCTAGAAGGCGACACGCCAGAATCTACAACTCCCCAGGAGAAACATCGGAAAACTGAACTATGACGCGTTAAAAGGGCGGGGGGGGAAAGAAAGGTTTTGTGCGCACTTTCGTCTGGAGAGACACCGGAAGGCCGGAGAGAACCCGAAGCAAGAACAGTCAGAATCAAAATTGTTTAATCGAAAGTCTACTCACTGCCCTTGGGATTGTCGCTGCTCCATAATCCAATTTTTACGCTATCAACAAGCCTCTATTGCATAATCAGAAAAAAAAAAAAAAAGGACCGTCGAGACTAATGAGTGAGGGAGCTAGCGACCAGAATGGGGGGAAAAGGAATTACGAAGAAGAGAAAATTCCAGGCACACGCGCTCATTCAAGGCTTTGGGGCCTGCCATCATCCACGGCGAATAAATTGCGTGCCGGAAAGCCAAAAATATCACATTCACCAAGGCCATTAAAAAGTATCCAAAAAAGGGTCACGGAGAGAACCAAAAGTTTGGGGTTTCCCCCCCGAGCCGAGGAAGCCTCAGCAGCACAACTCCATCATTCACACTTTTTATATTCATGTTAACGCCGTTTTAGAGGGCCGAGAAAACATCGCAAATCAAAGGATAAAAAATAACGTAATCCTTAATACAACACAGTGGGGTAATCACCCAATTGTCAGATTGAGCCAATCCTCCATGTAATCCAAGGAGGCACTCAAAAGGCAAAGAGTTGTTAGCACCGGAATGGGAAAGGGGCAAAATTAGGAGCGTTAAGAAAACTTACCGAGGAAGACACACGTAAAATCAGAGTGAAGTAGGCTTGTCTATAAGGCCGACCATGAGGGCATGAGAAAAGGATAGACCAGGACCACACAGCCTAAAATTGCAGATGGACAGTGCTGGGGTCGCTCACATATTATTCTAATTTTTCACATGTACCAACTGATTCCTCGTAAGAGAAAGGCAGCGCGCAGAATAATCCGGCAGCGCGTGCTTTGAGGAGGAGAGATTGATGGGTGCGATTCCGCGGCAATTGCTTAAAGTCTCCAAGGGGCTAAAGCCAAAGAGGCGTACGACCAAAGGGGCCAAATTGGTCCTGACTCATCCTGCGGGCTCACTTTATTCTTACATGGTGGGGAGGGGGGGGGGGGGTGTTCCTGAGAAAAGTATAGCAGCCCTCTCTTGAGCTATAGCAACAAAAAAAAAAATAGGAGGAGAAGAGGGGCCGCCTGAAGGGGGGCTTTGCTCTACTTGCCTTGGTTAAGAATAAAAGGGTGAGCCTCGCAGGAGCGATGGCCTGTTGGATCTTACTCTTTACGGTGTCTTCAAACTGGTCTGTACTCAATTGGCAAAGGGCCCGCAAAACCACTCTCGCTTCATCAAATACGCGAACGGAGGGGGGGGCGTCTGACTCTTATCTTGACTCGAGACATCTAAGGGGGGGGGAAAAGACAACGTAAAAGTCCGAGGTTGAGCGAGCAAGCCTCGCACTCTTTTCCTTTATAAGGTTGCGTCCCGCAGGCCTCTCTTCTTGGTTGTATCCTGCTTGATGGGGTTTCCGCAGGAGCCTATCGCGAAAGAATCAAGAGCAAAACAAAAGGAGTGTGCGGAAAATGCAATTGTGGCATTAAAAGAAATTTTGGGCAGCCCATTGCCATTGCCGAGGGCCGTGATATTTCGCTGAACTTCACAGGCGGACGAAAATGGCCGCAAGAAGTTTTGACGGAGATTTTAAACCACCTTTTTTGTCCGGATACACCTAGGAAATGCTTTTGCGAAAGGCTTAAGTTGATCGGCAAAGACCCTGAAAAGGCTCTACGCGAGTTAGGACATGGGTGCGGTGTGAAGGGGAAAGAGAGGCATCAATACAGTCGGGGAGATGCCTTGCTCTTCTGGGCGGATACTGGATGGGATCGCTGATGTGGCTTACCGAACCGGTCTATGGGGGGAAAAGTGGAGGAAATTTAAAAAAGCATAGGTAGTGTGGACGTGGCTGGTCTTCACCACATGCTCGGAGACATTAAAGGGGCGCAGTGGATTAGTTAGCTCACGTAACAGGCTTCAACCTCTGGAAGAGGAAAGGGGGAGAAAAAAAAATCGGTTGGTTATTGCCATCGGGGGGGGGCGGGCTCAGGGATCGCGTTTAGAATCGGGGATATCTGCGAAGATACAATCAACAGAGAGAAAGATTCCCGGGAGAAAAAAAGCTTCTAGGAACAAGGGATTCGGGGACTGAGGGGGTTCCTCCAACCTCTTCCGGTTCTCACCCGAAAAAATCCGTTTGGGCCAAAGGTGTGGTTTTATCGGTAAAAATATTCAGCTATGGGAGTGGGTACTGGGGAAAACTAGGGCCAAAACTTCCTGTCGACTTGCAGGCCATTGGGGGGGTTCCGCGGATTGCGGAGTTTACGCTGCCAAAAACGTCATCGAAATTTTAGTTACATTGGGAAATGGTATACGCGTTCACCGTTTTGGGTTTCCGACATAGTATGGGCCGCGCGGAGAGAAATATTTTCGAGGACCTCACGCGGTCGCAAACGCACGGGGGCGTCTACGTGATAAGGAAGGTGCAGGGGGTATTGCATTCCTTTACGGTCCTTTCAAAAAGAGGGCGGGCTGGGCTCGGAGACATTGGCTCCTTACTCTTCAAAGTTAACGTTCAGGACCAAGAAAAAAAAAATTCCTCCGAGCGCGACACGGGGGGGAAAGGCGAAGGAAACAAAACAACTTATTGGAGGAAAAGGAGAGGTGGGGGGGAAGTTTTCAAAGAAAAAATTGTGTCGCGCATCGGCGGAATATGGGCTGTTGGTTATCAATTCTGCATTTGAAGTGTAAGGGGGAAGAATGGTGACCATAGCAAAACCGACATAGTGGCCATCTTCTTGTCTTGGAAGGAAGTCAACCATAAAAGGCCCATTTCCGAAAGTGAGAACACTAAGTCCTCCATACGAACAGGGGAGTGCGAAGGAAGAGAAAAAATGGGGAAGCCAATCTGCGCAAAGAAGCGAGCGCCGCAGGAAAACTCGTAAAAAACGTAACTCAGAGAAAAAGCACAATGTAACGTCGATCCGAACGCTCCAATCAAAGTATTGCAGCGACAACCGCGCCAGAAGCAGCCAAAATTTTTTGGAAGGAACAGTTTGGCGCCACAGAAGCGTGCTCCACTAAATGTACCTAAAAAGGAGCCCTCGAAGGATTTCGCATTAAAAGGGGGGGGCCAAGGATTTTGTCCGCGACTGCTTCGGAGGACATGAGAGGGAGAGGAACCCCATGACAGAGAAAAAACGGACAGAATGTGGGGGGTAGAAATCTCGCGTAATCGGGTTGGTCTCTGCGCAGTAATCACTCATCGTCTGAAAAATCATCAGGGGGATCAGAACCGAAGAAAAAAAACAGTCCCAGAGCGATCTATGATTGAGAAGTCGTGGACGGAAACTCAAAAAACTGTACTCCACTTCGAGGACGGAGATTAGACGGGCATAAGGGGGTGTTGGTGAAGAAAAAGAGCAAAACGCGCATCTGCTCTTTCCTCCTGCAGAGCACTGTAGTGAATGCGAAAACACGGCATCACCGAAGAAAGTCTGACAACCTATCCCAGTAAACAGTCTCGAGGCAAAGACACGGCATAGACCCTTCGCGCGGGAGAGAACCCTCCTAATGAAACCGCAATGAAGGGGGGATTTGAGAAGATGAAATCCATTTTGTCTCCGGGGGGGGGGGGGCCTATCAAAAACGCAAAATAAGAAATGACCTTTGTATCCAGAGAACATGTTGAACTATTGAATCAAAGGATTGAGTGAAATTGCTTAAGGATGCTAAATCCGCCAGCAAGGCAATGGGAGCACCTGAATGTGCATACAATTATTGGATCGTTTAAGAAAAATTGCAATCACCACAGAGCATTTAATGATGCTGTAGCATAGGCGAAAAAAGAAAAGCAGGAAGATCCAAAAGAGAAGCTGCTGTCCTTACAACAACCAAAAGGGGAAAAATGTCCCAGTGGAGTATTGGAGGGGAGACTCAGAAATTGCGAAGTGGTCGGTTAAAAAAAGACCAAGCTGGATACAGAAGACGCGCAGACGAAGAAGGCAGACTCTAGGGGAGGGTTTAAGGGAAAAGAAAAGGAATTGCGGCTCGATTCAACCTCAATTGCGGTAGAAAGGTGCGAAAAAATACCAGCGTACGAACATTTTCCAAGTAGTTCTCGATCAATAAAAGGGGTTTACCCCGTCGCAAAGTAATATCCCTCACAAGAAACTGTCTTGCTCTAGAAAAAAGGGAACACACCAAACGGGGGGGGGGGGGGAGATATAGAAGGGGGGTTCGTATGGTTGAGCCAGCCGGGGGAATGGTGCAAGCCCGAATTATACCTGTGTTGTATCGTACGCGATTTTGTCTTGAACCTGGCGATTAAGAAAGGAACGGAATCGAAAAACAGCAATCATCACTCTCCAACCTCTAAATCAAAAAGGCGCCATGCCGTCGGTGTCAGTCTGCCGGGGACTTAGATTGCTCAGGTCGGCAGCTGGAATAACTTTTTGACACCGAAAAGGCCTAAAGCGGCACTCAAATCGCATCTGCCAGTAGGCGGTGTTCAGCCAGCAGGGAATAGATTTTTTGGAGCTAACTGCTGGGGTTTGGGTGAAAGCCGGGGGGGGTAGTAACATCCTAAAGGATGGTCCTTCTGGAGTGGGAGAATTGTTTTCACGCTCAGAATTTTTTTGCCCTTCAAAGAAGAGAGGGACGGGCTCGGCGAGAATATGGCGGGAACGGAAAGGGGAAGGCCAAAGTGCTGCAATGGTTGGGATTCCACCCCTGGTGGGGGCGGGGGTTACGAGTCAAAGGGGCTTTTGCGATGGCTCATTATAGGGAAGCCTGAGGAAAAATGTATGAAGAGGAACGCAAGGGGGAGATTGCGGCTGTTCCAGTCCGGTCATCCACTCTGGACGCAGCACTGGGATGCCGTGCGGGGGATACTGTGCTGGGCGGGTGAGAATTCCTCAGGGGAGAAAGACGGGGGATGCCGTCACAAGAATAAAACTCCGGTATGAGGATGAAAAGAGTCATGGGGTGGAACGTAGAGGGTCAAGTCACCACATTCTGCGTCAAACGGAAAATTCATGACGCGCAGTGAAGTAGTGGTCCCGGGCAAAACCTGAGAGATCCTAGGGGGGGTCGGAGTCGTCGGTTTACTGATTTTGCCATAGGGGGGTCGCGCTGAAAAAGCGGGAAGTATCCTGCGCAGAGACAATCAAGAAATTTGACAATGAGGATGTCTATGAAAAATGTTGGGTCTGATGCGTCGTAGCGGTCTCTCCGGTTCTTCCATGACGAAGAAATTCTCTTGACAAAATAGCGTTGGGGGGGCCTCCATTTAAAAGAGGGCAGTCAAGTGGCCTATTCTATGGGTTCTGGCTGTGAGGTTGCTTCTGGCTTTCGACAAACTTGAGTGAAATTTTTAATGACTCTGCTTGAGGGGGGGGGACGCGTCGATTGCGAGATAGAAAAATTGGTGCCGGTTTGCTGGCCGCGTGGTGCGGTGTGTGTTTCGGGGGGGTGGGGGTGGGTTTGGGTGTGTGGTGGGTGGGTTGTGGGGATCTGGGGGGGGTGGTAATCTGGTTGGGATGGAGGAGGAGTGGGGGGGGTGCCAGGTGGGGGGGGTCGCAACGGGCGCCAATAGTTGCACCTTCAGAGCAGCGAAAACTCGTCACGAAGATTGCGGCTTACGTAAACTTCGAATGTTTTAACATTTCCGGTAGCGAAGTCATCAAACCAAGCATGAGAAAGGGCTGGCGATGCCATTGCCTTATCACCTGCATAATTTCGATGCCAAAGCCCAACTAGAGGAGGAGCAAGTTGGGGGGGACGACAAAGATCAAGTCAAAGAAAAGATGAGGAGTAGAGATTCTGGCCACTTTGGGACGGCACATAAGTTGGCGCGCTCGGCTGAATATTTTTCGAGAGGAAGACAAAGGTGGAGTGAAGATGGACAAGACAAAAACCAGGGACAAAATGCTTGTCTTTATTGGTCCGTACCGGAAAGGACAAGCGTAGGATAGGAGCAGCATAGCACGCCGTTGGGGGGATTGCTCGCCGGAAAGAATGGGGCACCCTGGAGCGCGCAATAACTCGAGCAGCGAAAAACAGGTGAGCACGAACGCCGGAAATCAAGCACATTTAACGAAAATTCTCGAACCTCAGGCCCGCAACGATGGGGAAACTCCCGCAGAGGCCCTCCACAATTTTTGCTCAACTTGACAGAATTTTGCGTCCACGCCAGAAGGCACCACTCCAGGAGAACAGCAAAATAGGAAGAGAATCTTGTTAAAATGGGAACCAACGCTGGGGGGGAAAACTCTAATGGGCAGGAGATAGCACCGGAAGAATGTCCGGGGAGAGGGAACAAACGCAAACAGAATCAAATTGGGGAATATAAAGGATACTCACGGGGCATGGAGGGTCGAGTTGAGGGGGGGTCGCGATAACGTTCAGAACGCTGATCAACTAAGCAGACAGAACCCGACGAAAAGACATCGAGCCTGGAAAGGCGTGAATGCCCAGCAAAAACTGAGTTGGCCGAATATTGACTAGAAAAATGTGGTGAAAAACGTTCAAATTCCACAAGCGCATCATTCCTTCTGTTTAAACATGAAGGGGGATTGAAGAAGAAAGGCCGGTCAGGAGGCAATCAGCAACCGAGACGGCCCCTTATCCGCCCCATCCCACGTAATAGAAAAGAGTAGGGATGCCCTCCGGAAGAACCACGCACTAAAGGTCCACGGAAGGATGTCAAGTTTTACCGGGGTAAAACAAGGGCAAGGAAAAGCAAAGGAAGAACGCTTTTTCGATAAAAAACAGGATCAAAAATCTGCCGGATATTGCCAAAGGGGAAAATTGGGAGGGAAGCAATGGCAGATTCGACTAAATCCCGCGCAACAAACCGGGGGGCCACAAGATCGTTAAGAAAAACAACCGAGGGGGAAGGAACAGAAAAAGGAAGTTTCAGTAAATGCACGCGATAGTCAGCACAATTCGATCGAGCAAAGTGAGCTCCAGGGCCCTGCTGGCAGCAACAAGAAAAATTTATAAAGATGGCCCAGATTGTGGGGGCGATGGGCGTGCGCGCTCAATGGCCATTGCGAATGGGGCAGTTAAAAAGATAGACGCAAGATGGGCACCTACCAGAAAATCTCTACTGCAAGACTCGGTTGATGAAGAGGTCGAGTGATGATTGCCGGCGATCCGCCTGAAGGCGTAAAGAGCGAAAAGCCAACAGGGGCGTACTATCCAAACCTGGTGATAACGGCACTGGAGCACAAGGGAGAGGTTAACCTCAAAGGGGAAGAACAGACAAGCGACCCGGACACAACAAGAGGAGAAAAGAGAGATCCGCCTTTTTAAAGGGTGCGGCGCTACTTGAAGTAAAGTGAGAAAGCAGTCTCGAGAACTACTTTGAATGGGGGGATCTTTGGTTCTTTCGACCCGCTTTACTCAATGCAGGCGGATCCGAAGAAGCCGAAAAAACATCAATCACCGCGCAATGCCGGCTTGGCATTCTGTTGGACTCAAACGGATGGCTTCATCTTGGTCTAAGTTGGGACAAGGGTCGTCAATGGCATATTGTGAGCAGAGAACATCAATCTCGATGGGCAATGTTTCTCGTTGGGGAGTCCAGCAGGGCCGAGAGGGGGGTTTTGGGATCCTGCCGTCTATTTATGTTTCCGCTTGTTCAGAACGGGCAAGCATCCTGAATGATTCCGGGGGGAAAAGACGGTGGCATGGGGGGGGATTACGCAAAGGGGGGGTTGGGGAAGCCTCATCCATGTTCTCACATTGCCGGGCGCGGGAGGGGACTTCTGCTGAAAGGCAATGGCTCATCCTTAGAATATCCGGATTAACACCGCACCTGTTTGTAAACGGGAACACAGGGGGATTCCTGGTTCGGGGTTCGAAAAAACCTTGAGCTGTAAAAGAGGACCGGAGAAAAAGGGATTAGAACATTTGGACCATGGGCTTTGTTGTTCCAAGTTGGTCGACGCTATGGCATATGCCAAGCACGACGGCTGTCGGATACTGGGGGATCCGGGTGCGCATTAAAGTGGCTGAAGGCACCGCAGAAACGTAAGGCAGGAAAGCGTCATGATAGCGTGTGGAAGTGACTGCATTTCGAGACGTCAAGAGGTCGGAAAAAGGAGGGAAATGGAGTGAGAACTTCCACAATCAAGAAGGACGCTGGTGCGTCGTTGTTCCTGTTATGCGGCTGCGAATCCGTTTTCAGGAAAAATAGGACAGCGACATCAAAGAAAAAGATTGTCCCGGGGAAGGTCTAGGAAAAATTTGATTCTGCGTGCGTTCGTCGGTCAGCTAAATGGTCTCCGAACAATTCAAAGAGGAAAAAATCAGCGTTGGGGAAATTGGAGAAGGAAAATGGGGTCTAATGGTGCTTTTTCTCTGAGGGGACCGGGGAGGCCAAGTCTGTCGAAGCGTGCCAAAAAATTTTGGCCTCTCTGAGGGCAATGATGTTTCCGTGGCCGCAAAAGGTCTGCAGGAGGGGGGGGGGGAATTACGGCCGTTGCGGAAGGAGTTCGTTGACGTTCACCGGTTTCACGTTTTCCGCGGCGCTAGAAGTGAGGAATCAGATCAGATTGTTATCTTCAACCTCACAATTTCGCTGAGATATTGCGGATGGATCCACTTGGAAATGTGGCTGGTTTTGAGTACGCCAACAAACCGCAGATGGATGTACGTTCGGGCTCTGCGAGGGGATTGTGGGACTGACCGGGACGAGGCTAGGGAAAAAACATCCCCCTGGTCCGAGAAAAAAAAAAAAAAAAAAAAAAATTATGGAGATTAAAGAAACAACACAACGGAGAGGATGAAGAGAGAGATGGACTTGCCGGTTGTCGACAATTTGGGTGTCGCCCATCTGAATAGTTGACTTTGGTAAAAAGGAAGCAATTCGGAAGTGGAAGAAAGTGGTAGGTGTCCATCTCCTAGCCCGCAATGGAATGCTTTGGGAATTGAGGCCGTACCAAGGCCATAAAAACCACAAAAAATTCCGAAGGCTCTCATAGCTAAGAGGTTCTCATGGGAATTAGAAAAAAATTGGCGCCCGACTCTTCAATCACGCGAGCGCGGAAAACACGGTAAACTGGAAACGCGGGGACAAAGAAAAAAGAATTGATCGAAACAGACGAGGAAAAGGACCGCGACAACCCGCCATCACGAAGGCAAATGCGCAGCTTCGACAGAAGTTTGGATCCAACTAAAATACGCGGCCACCAAGGAAAAAACAGATAACATAGCTACTCTTTACGCATTAAAAAGGGAGGCCCTGCGAGATTGAGGACGGGAGAGACACCTGGCAGGCGTGCCAGAGACCACAATGCGCGCAAAAGGAAAGACAAATGGGGGGAGAAAGCTCACGACATCTGGAGTCGAGTTGATGGCGGCCCGTTGAAAACGCGATCACAAGCCGCGATGGCAAGCCTAAACCAAAAAAAGACTGATTTGAAATCGGCGTGGAGGGGGCACACTATCAATGCTCGTCAGTAATTGTTCCAAGGCAGGGACCAGCCTACGTCAACAAATCGGAAAGGCCGGGCTGTCATCATCAGGGGGATAAATGCGTGAAACCGGAACATCCACCGCTAAGCATTCGCCAAGATCCAGGACCCAGCCGCAAAGAGCACGGCATATGCCCAGGAGCGCCGGGAGTAGATGCCCAAGACTTAAGAACAGTTGTCCTTCTAGGGGGGGAGAAAATTTTTTGGGGCGGGAACAAAGGCAGCCTAATCACACGCATTTACCTACCGGTGTATCCGGGGGATCACCATCTCCGGAAGGCAAAGTATTGGAGCATTGGAAGTAAGCCCATAAGCTCTCCCGCTCTAGGCACTTTGTATCAACCTTGAGGGATTGGGTGAGCGTTGAGGGGGCAACCGAGCACCTAAAATGGCAATATCCGTTATTCTTGCCGCGCGAGAAAGGCGGAAAAACATAAAGGCGAAATAAGGAAGCTCCAAAAGAAAAGAGATCCTTCTGAACACGCCGAAAATTTTAATAAAGATGAAAGCGATGGGAGACGCGCTACTCACAGCCATTGCGAAGTCTTTGGGAAAAAGATGGCCACGAGAATGAGCCGATCGCTCAGACTGCAAGCCGGCCTCAAATGGAATGAGAGATGCGGCCGGATTATGCGGAAGAGGGGGAAACATGCAATTGAAATCGCAGGGCGAAAAAAAACATAAACGCGTACGATAAACATGGAGTCTTCCTCGCTTCCCCCTTTATTCAAAGGATTAAAACGGGGGCTCCACGTGCCACGAGGAATCTAAAAAAACGGAGGGGGGAGAGATATATCCGCGGGGTATTTTGCTTTCTCTACTGTGGAGCCAAAGGGAAATAGGGGGGGGGGAAAAAAGAAGAATGTTGTAATAGGAATAAGAAAAAAAACTTTCATATTGACTACTTGGGGGGGAACTCTGTTTTATCGTACCGGCTTTTGGGGATCCTGCTATTGAGCACTTGCAGGCGTAATCAGAATCACTCCCTCCAATCCTCAATCAATCCTCGCTCAATGAAGGCTTTTCATCTTACGGATCTTATTCGGGCATCTTGGGAAATATCGTTGTGGGCAAACCGCAATAGAGTTCGGTAGCACCATCGCAACGTCTTTAGGTTTCTGGTGTTTATCGATCAGAGGTTGTGGTTCCTTCTGGCGTTGGAGGTGGGACTCGGTCCACGTTCTTCCCTCATCTAGACTTAATGGGCAATAGGGGGTGGGGGCGCCTCGTTGCAAGTGTTTCTTAAGAGCAATATGGGGGCAAAAAATTCAAAAAAGGGACTCACATGGGGAAAAAGGGAATGGGAACATCTGGCGTTCATGGCGCCATGTCCTCAATCCTCTTGCTAAATATAACTCACCCCTTTTGTATTCAGGATACACCGGTTGAACGGACCAGTTGCAGTGGGCATCATTAGAGCCACAGCGAAAAAAGGAGGCTCGCAGTGGACGCGGTTTTCTGTGGTTGGACCATTATGAGGAAGCGCAAGGCATATGCCGTTCACAGGCTGGGGCGGATAGGTCCGGGGAGGTTGAAAGAAAGCAAAGAGGAAGTTGGTGAAAAAGAACCGATTTCTAGACGTTGATGCATAAGCGCGGCATTATGCAGCGAACTGGCTGGGAGTCACCACATGTCTGTTTAAATCCTGACGCGCGGGTATCTAGGCCATTCGCGAATCCTCGATCGGGGGGGAAACGGGTTCGTCGTGGATTATTTCATCGCGGCTGTCGAGCGAATATTGCGCAGCGAAGCAACCTCGAAAAGGTTCCAGGAGTCGAGCGTTTTTCAACACATGTGATTCTGCTGCGTGGCGTGCGTAGGGACCGGCCCGGGGGGACTATTAAAGGTCATGTCAATTGCGTACAAAATCAATGGGCATTTTTGGGTAATTCCTATTTCTAGGTGTTGGAGGGGGCCATTCTGGGGGAAGGAAAAAAACTCGGGAACAAAATTGGGAAGAAAACTCTTCTGGAGGGGGTCGGGATCGTTGCCGGAGCTCGTCTGCACGAATTGATTGTGCTGTTGGCTTTCCAAGTGCCGTACGTTCACCGTTTGGGTTAAAGTGACCGAAAAAGGATTGCCGCGAAAGCGCAAAAAGAGACCGCCGTCGACCTCACCATGCGCAATACGCTCTCATGGCGGAGACGTTCGGTGGTTTGTATGGCATGTCCGGTAGCTTCAAATCAAGAAGAGTAGAGGGCGGAAAAAAATGGCCATTGGGAAAGAAGAACTTCAAGGGGACGAAAAAACGAGTCGACGACACTATTCCGCGAAATTGAAACAAAGGCGGGCAAAGTCCATATCAACAAAAAACAACGAGGAAAGGGGATGTGATTGCGCAATTTGTTCGACATCACATGGTGGCTCGGAGGGGGGGCTGTTGGCACCTTAATCTGAAATTCTGCATAAGAGTGTAGGGACGCACCCGCCGACATCCTCCATCTGCTGTATTAGACTAAGGCCGTAACATAACCGCAAATTCCTGAGTGACGTAGCGCAGGGAGGCGTAGCTTGTGATCTGTCGCGGCGGAAACATATTAGTGGGGACGCGGCAATCACAGAGACGCGGAAAAAATAGAAAAAAGGGGGGAAAGACGGGGAAGCGTAACAATGGGTACAATTCTCTGCAACCTCGAGCAGCAGGTTGCCACTCCGCAGCGGCAAGGCCAAAATTTTTGGCGCAGCAGAAATTGTTTCGACGCAGAAAAAAGAAATCATAGAAATAGACGGATATTGACTCTATAAAATGGAGGAATTTTTGGAACGCGAATTGCTGAGGAGAGCACCGAACGGTAAAAGGGACGCGGACCCACAAAGATGTGGGAAAAAGATCGCCTGGACATCATTTAGGCTAGTGGCGCAGATAATCCCGATTTTTCAAAACAGATCAGACAAGCCGCGAGTGCGGAAAACCACGAAAGCAGCGTCGCGAGAGATTGCGGCTCCTGGCGTGACGGAGAACAACACCAGTATTGAAAAGATGACGAGGCAGAAGTGGTGGAAAAGGAAGCAATCTTTCCAACGCGAAGAAAAAAGAGGATTTTCCTGCACATCACGGAGTTCATACACTTGCGGTGCCGGTAAGACGCATCAGCGAATTCTCAAAAACTGTCAGGCGCCGCCGAGCAACGCATATTCCCATTTCAGATAGTAGGAGACCAGCCGACGAATCACCAAAATGGGTCCACTGGGGAGGGATATGAATCCCGTTTTAAGCCGAAAGACAACCATCGCCAAAGCAAAGGGGAATCGTAAACAGGGGTATTATACAAAAAAGCACCATCCTGGTATTGGGAAGCAAGAATGTCAGGAAGAGGAAAAGATGCGGCACTCTCCCAAACCGGGGTTTAGCACCAGGTGAATGGGCAGAAAAAAAAGGTGAATAAAACATGGCCTATTCCACACAACAACGTAATTTCAGGATGCTGCCCGGATTCTAACTCGGAAAAAAAATAATCGGGAACTAAAGCAGAATAAGACCTGCGGTCCTTAAAACAGTCACCGAAAATTTATAAAGATTGCCGATTGTCGGGTGGACGCTGCACAGCCTGAAATCGGGAAAATAGACCAATCTGACATCCGTCTTCCAGATCAGCGCGGCATGGGGGGCCGGCTGCGCGCGGGTGATGAAGAGGGCGCGTAGTGATGGATTACCCGTATTGCGTTCGCCAGGAAAACTTACGAAAAAAGTCCAAGTAGGACTATACTGGCTTCACCTTTATTCTTTACCAACTGGAAGCATAAGACTCCTCCAAGGGCTTATCTCTCTCAACACAAAAAAAAGAGTCGCCGGGGTCTGGGGTGCTGGAAGAGGTGAAAGCCGGGTTAAAGAGTGAGCCAAAATGATCGAGGAATACTTTGGACCTAAAAACTCGGGATGGACTGTCTAGGGTCGAGGCAGGCGAAGAAAAACTCGAGCCCTCTCCCTCATAACCGCGCGAAATGGGTTGTGTCCGGCTGAGCAGCCTCGGAGCGGCACTTGGTCAAGTGGACCGACAACTGATTGGCCTAGTGAGCGAGCACGCAGTCTGGCACTTTATAAATTGCGGCTGTTTGGTCGCCATCAGGGTTGGTGGTGGGAGCTTCCCTGTTTATTTAGGTTGGTTCCGGTTTCGCCAAGGGCGGCCAGCATCCTGAGATTGCCCGACGTGAGTGGTTGCTGGCCGAGGCAAGTGTTTTTCCGGAAAGATATTGTGGGGAAAGAAAAATTCCGGAAGGGCCGGGAGGGGGCGGCGTGCCGTCTGAGAATGGCGGACGGTCCTGGACGTCCGTTGAGGGGCCCCTGTTTTTGTATTCCGGATACACGTTTTACATTCCCTTGGATTGTTGATAGGGGGGGGGAGGGCCTACCCAGGCGAAAAATGATGGAACGCACCAGAACAATTTGCCAGGATTTGCTTCCATTCAGGCATCCTACTCGGAGACGCCGGAATAGGCAGGCCTACAGGATACTGTTCCTGGCCTGTTGAGAATGCTTGACGATGCAAGTGCATGGGCAGGTTCTGGAAAAGAAAAGTGATGTAAACGCGGAGTTGTGTAACGGAGGCTTTTCTTCATCCATCATTCGGGACGTCATCCGAAAATAGTGGAGAGAGGCTCCTTAACGCCTTTCGCATCACTAAGAGTCGAAAGTAGGCGTGTTCGGATGTGGGGGAACGCGCTGTTCTGGCGCGGAAAAGATTATCGGCTGCAGCGCAAGCACTCCAAGAAAAGGGTGGCGTAGAGGTCTATTCAACATTGAGAGGATAATGGGGGGGTTCTCGCCGTCACAGACTCAAGCGAAAGAGGGACCAAAAATCAGAGGGGGAGAAAGGTTTGAAGCGCGTAATATTCCGATAAAACTATGGGTATGCTGGGGGGAGGTTTATGTGGGGACACTATAGACGGTGTCGAAAAAGGTCTGGAGAAAATTGAAAAGGAAGCGCTGCTGGCGGGAATGGCCGGCAAGGGGGAAAATGGCAGCTCGGGAATGTTGGTACGGTACATTGTGCCGGGTCTGGAGGGGACGGTGCCGGGTGTCATTTTTTCCGGCGCAAAGGCGACGGGCGCCATATTTTGCTTCCGCCGCGCAGCTTCAACCATGCGGGTCTATTTGAGTGATCCACGGAAAGGCTTGGGTTTAATTGTAGTCCGTACTGACCCACCCCAATCAAGAAAAGAGATATGACGGGCCGGCGATGGATTGGCCCCTTACACGATTTCACGGAAGATTTAGATTGAAGCAAAGATTCAGCAGAAGCGCCACAATGGGGTCGAACAAAGAAGCGGCCAAGGAATAAAGAGGAGGAAGAAAGAAGGATGGACCATTGAAGCCTTGTCGAATAAAATTGTGGCCGAGGAACCTCGGGGCGGAATCTTTGCTGCGGAAATCAGGTAATGGCAGACGAGCCCGCAAGAGCTCATCTTCTTGATGATGGACGTAATGCCCCAGCACCATTCCTAAGGGTCACGTAGCCCCAGCGGATCAGATTGCTGGTGACGGCGAGACGAAATAAGGTGGCGCAAAGAAAGAAAATCAAAAGCGAGCGCCCAACCTCGTAAAAAAAAGGGTGAACGTCAAAGAAAAGCAACAAATGTTAAAAATTCGCTCATGTATCGCCAGGCCACAACTCACGAGCACTGAAAGCAAAGGGGTTCTCAAAAGGGGGTCACATAAGGTTCCTAGCGGATCAGTCAGAAACAGCAAAACTAGCATCGGATATTGAAGCGGGAAAAATGAGGGGATGTTTGTGTGGGGGTCCGCGAATTGCTGTCGGGCAACGGAATAGCGGGGGAAAGAAATCGACTCACGAAGCATAATCAAATTGTTGAAAAATCGCGAGAGTGGGATTTGATTGTCGTTCGCATTAGACCGAGTTTCAACGCAGACAAGCCGATTGTCAAATAAACAAAAAAAAAAAAACAGAAAAGGATTGAGGAAGAAAAGGTGTGGAAGTAGATGCTCAAATAACCAGGTAGTCTCAATGGGAAGAAGATGCAAAAAAAAGAAAAAGCCGACTTCCACCACAAGACATCATGAAGGCTTTAGATCTCAGAGGGAATGCGGTGGCCGTCAGGCCACGGACTCCATAAAAACCGTGAAAAAAGAAATTATCCGAACCAGCAAAAGCATCTTCCAATGCTCTCAGGATGAAGACGAACAAACGCATCATTGTGCACAAATTTCATCTAGATGTTTGTCTAAGGGTTGGAAAGAATATCAGACCACCAAAGGGAATCGTGAAACTGGTGTATCCTTCATACAAAAGTGGAATCACCATGCGTATATTGCACAAAGGGTGAGGCCATATGGACAGGCAAAGAAAGGCAAAAAACCGCGACCGAGTTATGGAAAGGAATGGGCTTGAACCCATGCGTTAAGAAAAACAAGGGGCCAACAACACTCCAACGGAGGCATCAGTTCGGCGCGTCCGAATGACAAGGGCGGGAAAAACAGAAAGGTAAAAAAGCTCCAAAGAGAGCCCTTCTGGCCGACCACAATCCGAAAATTTATAAGATGCCCAGATGTGAAGGTGCTCAGCACTAGGTTGCTACTGTTGTCGGTGAAAAAAAGAGAGACCGCAATCAGAAAACAGAAGGGACATACTGAAATTGAGGTGAGGAGAGGCTCTTGCTGATTGGGGCGATTACCGCCTGAAGCCCTAGACAACACGTAAGATCCAAACGTCCAAAGTTAGTCCTCGTCCAATTCACACTTTTCGGGGAAACCCGGGCTCCATTAGAAAGGAAGCCACTCCCCCCCGGCGTATCTCTACCTGCTCGCAAAGAGGAGAAAGAGAGAGTAGCCGGGTAGGGGTGCGGCTAATTTGAAAGCAGGGTACCCATGAAAGGGAGAATTTTTGCTGGGGGGGTCTTACGAGGGCTTGGGAACTGGCGATTTCGCAAGTGACGTATCGAAGTCAGACTCCTCTAAAACCGCTGGCGGCAGGCTGCAAGTCTGAGAGGAGAGGGGCTAGATGATCTGGTGGGGGTCGTCTGGGGGAAAAAATACACGGGAGGCCTATTGGAGGCACAGCAATCGCAAATGGGCATTTTATAAAGGGTAAGTGGGTACAGGCAGCAAGGGCTCTCTTCTTTTTTGGGAGCTTCAGATTTCTGGGGGTCCCATTGTTCACTACGGCAAGCAGGTCCTGAGACTTACGTTGGATGCTTTCCTCTGGGGAAATGTTTTAGAAAAATGTGGCCATCCCATTCGGGTGCTCACAGTAGAGGGGATGTGCCCATCTGGAAAAGGAAGGCGTACGGAAAGAAAAAAAATCCAAGGTGTTCTGTGTATTCCTATACACAGTTTGAAGAGCCCTTGTTGCGATGGCCTTGATCGGAAGCGACCCAGAGGTACTAAATAAAGGGGGGGGAAAAACAAAATGTTCTACGGGCTCTCGCTGGAACACTGGGCATACCGGCGGGTCCTTGAAAATGGGATCCGAAGAATGAAGGGGACGAAAACCGTGAAGCAGAACTCCGGGAGTCAGACGCTGGACGTCGGCTGGTCCCTAACAAGGAAAAAGCCGTCGAGGGTCGCGTGTAGGGAATAACGTCCAAAAAAGAAATTCAAGAAGCGGACCTTTGGCTTCTGTTTCATGATTAGCGGGCACTGCGCGTTTCGAAAAATCGATATCTGACGCAGAGGACAATAAAATAGGTCGCGGAGGTCGGAGAGGGAGGAGTCCCCAAGGGGAGACTAAAAGTAATTGCGTATTCTCAACGCACGCGCGGACTCCAGCAACAACAAAACTCAGCGTTGGGGTCCATTTTGGGAGCGCGTCTACACGAGGAATATGGTGAAAAAATTTCTGAAAAGGTGGCCCGGGATGGCGTGGCGAAAATTACGGTCGGAGGAGGTTTTGGCCTGCCGGGGCGGAGTTTTTGCTCGCCACTCTGGCTGCGCGCATTTAAATTTAGGGTGCCTGTGAAAAAACGTTCAGGGGACACCGTTTGGATTTTGACCGCGGCTAGAGTGAGGAAAGGGAAATTCGCCGCCGCGCAGACCCTGCTCAATAGCCTCGCGGGCGGCGAAGAAGGGGAGGGGTTTGGGAAATTTCCGGTAAAGGAAAAAATCATAGTGGAAGCATGGCCAGTTTCCCTTACACGCACCTCAGGGGGCCAAAGCGCCGGCGCGCCACAAGCGACAAAGGCGGCAAGTCCAGCTCTAGCACGGAGGAGAAAGAAAGGCTGGAAAACTTTGTAGACAGAGGGGGAAAAATCGGTGGGCTGTTGGGAGGGGATCGCAAAAATTCTTCCGTTAAAGTGGAAGGGCCGAGCCCGCCGACATCCCTCTGCGTGTCGTGATGAAGGAACGGAACAATAAAAAAAGACAAAACAATAGTCAAGCGCCATATCGACGATTGGGCGCGTCTTAGGAAAGAAAAGAAGTGAGCCGTGCGACTCGGAATCCGCGAAAAAAACTGAACGGGAGACGAACCGAAAGAAAAGGCACAATGTAACAATTGAAGCAACACAGTATCTCCACTGAGGGACAGAAAAGAAGACCGAAAAGCGAAAGTGCTCACGTTTCGACGAAACCGTTTGCCCACTGCTCATAACAATCAAACCATATCATCGTTAATACGCTATAAAATTTCAGGCCAAACTCGAAGGGTGGTTTTGGGGTAACGCGAATTAAGTAGAAGAAAGGGCTTTCCTTATATAGACTACGCTCAATTGGGTAGAAAGCCTCACGTGAAGATCATGGAGTCGAGTTGATTGGGCCCCTTATGGGTGGGTAATATACAACAAGAGACAAGAAACGAGAACAAAAAAAACCTCAGACTACCACCAGCGTAATGACCTAAAGCGGTTGACTGAGCCTCACACTCCACGCGCTTCGGAGGAAGATGAAAAAACCTGTGGAGACCCCCGAGTAAAAAAAGCATAAATAAAGCTTTCCTCTAATAATCAAGATGCCCCAGCCAGGCATCAGCGAAAGTATCACCAATCCCGGGAACCAGCCGAGACGGAAGGGAAAAAAAAAAGTGAAGTAGTAGAAGAGGACTTGTGACTCAACAACGAAATCAGGTGCGAGGGGTGATCCATTTTCGCTAGGTGTAGGGAAGAGCAGGCAACAGAGAAAAAAAGGGAGAAAGGAAAACACGAAGTAAGAAAATGGTGACTCAATCTCCGATATTTCCGCAAAGGAGGGGGAATGGCCCCCCCATGGAAAGAATGAGAACACGACCTCAGCTCACCGGAAGGGAAAAGGGAATGGGGCTACAAAATTAATGCGAAAAAACAATGGCAAACCCATCACTCCAAACGTAAGGCAGTTAAGTGAAAAGAGGCGAAAAGTCGGAAAAAAAAGATCGAAGGAAAGGAAAAACTCAAGATAGCCCTGCTGGCAGGACCACACGATCAAACTAAAATGGAAGATGGCAAGGTTAGGAGTGACTCAACATAGGCCGTTGAGAGGCTTTTGAAAAAGACATCTGCCAATAGGGGACCCGATCTCGAGAAGAGGGCCGGCATTGGAGAGCGGAGTGGAGATGGTCGCGAGTTATTTGCGGAGATTCCGCCGAAATTGTGGGGGAGGGTCAATAAAAAGTAAGGAGGGATCCAAAACAGTAAACCGGGAACTCGAAGCGGTGTCTTAACGGATTCTTTATACCACGGCGGCATCAAGTAGAGCAAGAACCGGCGCCG
>Ga0179591_1342968_pt1 | contig 25502 bp, 29 predicted proteins | sample CZOMad2_1_08_16f_FD_182891 | JGI IMG/M metagenome (GOLD analysis project Ga0179591, IMG submission 182891) | Vadose zone soil fungal communities from Angelo Coast Range Reserve, California, USA - CZOMad2_1_08_16fungal (PacBio error correction) | ecosystem: Environmental > Terrestrial > Soil >...
TCAGAACAGAGACATTGTCAGGATGCAAACGAACGCACCATTCCTGCCGGCGAATACTGCGAACGGGAAAGAAGAGCAACGGCCGCTTTAGAGGAAAGGATTAGGGAAAAGAGAAGGGTCTTCGACGTATTGCTCCGTACAAAACAACTTACCTGCCTTCCCTGCAAAGGACTTGGGGGAACGGCCGCGGGGAAATCATGAAATTATCACTTTGCCGGGAGAAATAGATCCGAAGAAGGGACACTCCTTCGGAGAAGGGGGGAAAGTGCCCGCAGGTGACGTCAGGTCGGCGTCTCTCTTTAGATCGTCCCTAAAAACCAACCATGCCTCGCGCGCCTGGTGCACGCGAGGCGGAAGGGAGGAAAGAAGAGGAAAGGGCCGCCGAAGAACAAAAAACGCAGGACATGCCGAGCTAGGTGCGGAAGGGATTGACCCTAAAACGCCGAAAAGGTTTTTCCCGCAGATTCCGGGAGCGGGATCGGTGGAATGAAAAGAAGTGCGTCAGAAAAGAGTTGAGAGAAGTGGTCCCCCACTCTTTCCATTAAGCGTCTGTGGAAACGTACAGGCTGTGGCCTTTTCGATGATCGGGTGGGGAAAAAGGTGAGAAGAGCGATCACGCCGTGGACGAGGAGGGATGGGAAAAGAGGGGGGCTTGAAAGGGGAGGAGACAAGCAAACGGGCCTACGAAGAAAGATAAGTTACCAAAGGTCTAACCTCGCGGGTGAATTCGGACAGGGGGCCTAAGACCTCGGGAAAGGCGGCACTCATTGATATCGGTTTAAAAAAAGAGATCGTCATGTTCTTAATGACAGCGAGGTCACCGCGTCGACGTTGCTCAGCTCTGCCAAGGTGAAAGTGAGTAAGGAACCATGCGCGCGGAAGGGAAGACCTTTCTAACACGTCACGTCAACTATTCGGGCGTCCTTACCACGAGGGAATAAGGCTGAGGGGGGGAGGATGGCTTCGCCTAAAGTCCGAGAAATAGGGGGGAAACTGCATGTGGGGGGCAAAACTTCGGAGTGGTCCTTGGCGTCACAAGAAAGAAAAGGGAGGCCGCAAAAGGTGGGTCGCGACAGAGGCTACACCCAGGGTAAAAACAAAGGGGGGGGAAAGTGAGGGGGAGGAACGACCAAATTAGTAATAAGGTGAAAGAAATCTGCTTTTACGTTCTCAAAGGGTTGAGTAAAAAAGTGGAAGGGGTAAAAGGGTTCCCTTAATCCTTTGTCCGGCCCTCACCCATCACAATAAAACTCTCAATGTAACATGAGTGTCTGGATCGCCTACTCGGTAGGGAGCCGAACAAAAAAAGGAACATGATCATAGGGGGGGGGGGTGGAAATTACTTGCTTTATCGTTCTCTACTGGAGAAGATAATAACATCTTTCAGGAAGGCGTCAGAAGAGGAAGAAAAACGAAAAAGCATCGAGTCTCGAGACGGCAACCGGACATAATTGCACTCTTCCACAAACTCTTCGCGAGTCTTTATCTGATAGGGAGGAGGAAAAGGAAATGAAGGTAACACCTGTAATGCATACATGACGGAAAGGTCCGGTGGGGGGAGGAGGAGGAAGAAGAAAACTTCCGATCCACTCGGTGCACAAGGCCGAAGAGCGAAGACAGCCCGATCGGATCGAAGAGGTTGCCACAGTTGGGGTTCAGGGGAGAAAGGGGGAGAGGGGCAAGCCCTGAAAATAGGGGAACCGAACCGTAGGCGAAAGTATACAAGGCGGACCCAAGGCTCCCGCAGACCAATAGGAAGGACTTCAAGCGTTAGTAAGGAAAATTAAGAAGAGCGACAAGGAGGATCTTAAAAAATGCAGAAAAAGCTACTAACTAGCCGCCTAAATAAACGACATCAGCTCGAGAGAGGTTGGGTAGGGGGGGGGAGGCGCAGTGAAGGGGGGGAGAAGCGGTGGCGCAGTCAGGTCAACGATTAAGCTTTAGGTCGCTGTGGGGGGCAGCTTGATAGAAAAATACAAGGTGCGCCAACATTCAACCAACGGACAGAGAATGGAAGGGGAGGGGGGGGGGAGAAATCTCGCGACGTGAACTCGCCGCCATTGAGAAAAGAGACGAAACGCCGGCAGGGGGGAGAAGGAAGAACGTCAAATAGGGAAGAAACAAAAATGGAGTTCTATTCCTTAAACAGGGGGAAATGGAGCAACATAGAAGGGGGTGGAGACGAGAGAAACATCGAAACAGGGTTAGGTGAGCAGGGTAGATCACTCAAGGTCCGGAGGGAATCGCGGCAAGAAAGAGGGGATAGGACTGGGAAAAAGTCTGCGGTGGCCTGTAAGCCGTCTATCGTTACACCTGTCGAGAGAGTTGGGGGGGGGCAGGAGGGGGAGAAAGGAAGGACCATTGGCGGGTGGAGGGGGGAGAACGGTTTCGAGAATCTTTCGGTCCGCAAGGAGGGTTCAAAATCGGAGGAAAACCCCGGCCAAAAGGGGGGAGAGCGCTTGAGCCAGTGAAATTAAATAAGGAAAGAAAAAAACACCATGCAAGTATCGGGTATGGACCTGCCTGAGAGTAGTGGAGGAGGGAAAATGGACGGGGTCAAAGAGATTCCCGAAGAAGGACGGGGGACATTTTTGGAGAGTTACAAATGGGATGCAGCGGAAAACGGGCGATTGAAGGAAGGAGGGGTGAATGGATGGAGGGGGAAAGGCTAGAACTAAGAAAAGCAAAATAAAACTCCAAACAAAAGGGAAAAGAAAATCTGGGGATTCCGCGGCGGGGAGAAAACTCGAGAGCCGGGCTGGACAACAAAAGAGGAGGAAGAATAGCCAAAGTACGGGGGAGGGAAGAGAGGCGACTGCGCAAAGGCCAAATGCCGAAAGGAAAAAAAGCTAATGAGTACCCCCTGACTAACTGCTTTGACAGAGGGTATCCCTGCTGGGGCTGGGGGGGAATGAAGTCGGAAAAAGGAAGCGGGGAAGAGCAAGCTCGCTTCCAGGGGTGAATGCTTCCCAAAATCGCACAAGAGCTGCCCGACACAGTCAAAAAACAAGCGAAAAAGGGGGGGGTTTCCTTAACCGGTCGCAAGAAGGCCATAAAAAAGTCGAGCATGGGAAGGGCCTCTCCGGGAGAAACTTATTCACCTGTGGGACTACGTTCGTCGCGCCTAATAGACTCGGAGGAAAGAAAGAAAAAGTGCCCCGCACAAGAAAGAAGGAGTGCTAGGAGGTGGCTATGCAGGGAGAAAAAAAACAACCTCAAGTTATCTGGAGGGACGCCCTAAGGTTGGAAGGTCACTCAAGTACAATTAATGCAAAAGGCGTAAAAGTGAGGAGGGGGGAGAGGAGTAGTGGAGGTCCGTCAAGGGAGAGGACGTCAAAGCGGGAAAAAGGGTGAAAAGGGGGGGGGTTAAACAGGAATAAATCTAGAAAAACCAAGCGCTGCAATAAGAGGAAATGAAACGCAAACAAACAAATGAAAGATCAACCGCAAAACGATTAAGGAGTTATGCGGCAGGTACGCGCGCGTAAAGTAAGGTTCAGTAGTCAAGGAAGTAAGGAAGCACCTCTCGGACCTGAGAAAAAAGCAGATCAAGTGGGGGAAAGAAACCGACTTGTTCAGGATTTAATCATTGTCTTTAGAAGGGGAGGGGATAAGTTTTTGGGTTGAAGCCCGATTGACAACCGTGCTTTCTCAGCATAAATGTTGATCACAGGGCTTCATAGATAGGAAGTCGTAAGGAGAGGGAGAGGGAAAAAAGGGGAAAGGAAGGAAAGGAAAGAGGGTCTGACGAAACCTCTTCAACAAAAAAAAAGCAAGGGCGGGGGGGGGGGGGAAAATCTGTACTAATATAGGAGGGGCCCTCGTTTGAGGCGCTAGAAGGAAGGAAAAGAGAGGGGGGGGAACGCAAAGAAGGGGTCGGGGGCAAGGAATCTGCAACTCCGGCTGCCTCGGTCGCAATAGGTTCCAGGGTGTTAGCGCTCTCCGCAGTGAGAAAGAAGAAAAGGGAAAAAAAAAGAAAAAGTAAGCATGGGATTGGGGGGGAGAACATGAGCAAAGAATCGGAGAGCCAAGAATGAAAGGTCATGTTCAAGAAAAAAACGGGCAGAACGACTTTGAATATGGGGGGGGCGACCCGGAAAAAGGGAGGAAGGAGCGGGAACAGGTAAAGGGGGAAGGATTTGGGCGATCACGGGACTAGGAGATGCAGGAAGAAAAAATAAACTCGAAACAAGGTATTCATCAAGGACAACCACTCTCAGAGTTGCAAACATCCGGGGAGAGGGAAGGAAATGAAGGGAAGGAGAAAAGACGAGACCGAAAAACGGGGCGAGGAAAAGAAGGGTGGAGGGGCAGGAATGATCGAGAAGGACAAAAAAAGGGCGTACACCGGAGGCCTGTCGACGACGTAACTGCCGGCCAGATTAGAGCAACTTCGCGGGGGGGGGAAATACTGATCAAAAAAAGGAGAGTGAGAGGGGGGAAAAAGATACAATTATGGGGCGAGTCTCCAAACCGATAAAGTGTATCACAACTAATAGGGAGCTCAGCGGCCACACCTCAAACTTGGCAACAAAAGGGGAAAGCCTTGGAAGGGAAAAAAGGGAGATGATCGATAGGGGAGAAAGAGAGCAACACACAGATCATCAACCTGCCTGTCAAAAAAAGGATCTTTCAAGGGGACCATCCGTTACCATAGGGGCTAAGTGAACAGTCACCAGGAAGCTCCGGAAGCGCGAACGCACAAGGGGGGCGTACTGGAGGGGAACGGGGGAAGAAGAAGCTGAAAGGTTGGGTAACTAAAAGAGTGATAGGTGCGGACTATTCCTGCTAGGAAGGGTCTGCGACCAGTGCCGGGGGATCGCGAGGGGGGTTTGGGGGGCTTATCGAAGAATGGATAGAACAGGCAAGAACCAAATTACGACCAAAAGAACTCCGAAAAGGGTTTTTTCAACAGTTCAGCCGAGGGCGTTCCGACGATGATGCCAATGAAGGAGGAAGGATGAGAAGGAGGGGGGGAAAAGGTCATGAGCAGGGGCGCAAATACGCTTCGCGGCAAATTCTCCGCCGGAATTTCAGGTCAAAATCACAACATAGTTAAAACGGATTCATCTTAAAACCGCTGATGCGGGCTATAAGAGAAGAAAAAAAAAAACTGAGGGGAGAAAAAAAAAGGACAGAAACTGGGAATTGCACTTAAGCTTCATTCATGATTGCTCGTCTGCAAGGAAGCAACTTCGCCGCGGCTAAAAAAGGGCAGGAGGAAGGGGGGCAGAGATAATGAGAATCAAAAACGGGGCCTGATCATCTTGAAAAAGCTGTAAGCGGCCACTTCCTGAAACGTATCAATTGGTCTGGTTTGCAAAAGCAGCGCGGCACGCAAAGAGGCGGTGAGAGGGGGGAGACGGCGGCGATCTTTTAGGTCCAAATCCAAAAAACGGCGCCCAACTGGCGACTCAGCAAGGAGTCACGACGAAAAAGCCAATAAGGTACCGTCCCAAAAACGGGGGGGACGAAAGAGGAAGGAAAGGAAGAAATTATCTTGGGACGCTCTAGTGACAATCACAAGAAGCAATTAAAGTTACGTGTTATGATTCAGGGACAAACAGGAAAAATCAATATTTGGCGCTGGCCAACACAGTAGAACCTCCTGCAGGAATTAATGGGAAGGAAGGGGGGGGGGTTCAACGAAAAAGAATTCGATTCGAGGATGCGCTCGGACGAAATCTGGAGGAAGTGCAGGGCGGAGTTTGGGGATTCGAAAAAGACGACGAGCTCGAGCCCAGGTGCAAAAAAAGTGGCTAAAAGAGAGGGTGGGCAATTCTTGAGTCTCATAACTCACTCTAACGGGGGATCGGTTTAAAAAATCGCTCGACCAAACTGCGGGAGGGGTAAAGAGGAGGTTAAGGGGGGAGAGGAGACGGGCTCAGTCAGCCCTTTACGGAAGGATTGAGGGTCCGATACATCGAATATGCGAGGGGAGGACCTGGACAGGGGAAAAAAGAGAGGGGAAATATGGAGTAGGGGAACTGAGAAAGAAGAACTCCTATGGGGAAAAAAACGGGTCTGGTCTTGGGCGAAATCCCCAGGGGCTAGGTAAAAGGAGGGGGGGAAGAGTTTGAAAGGAAAAGAAGCACATGCATAGGTCCCGCAAAATTCGGAACAGATTCGCGTACCTGGGAAGAAATCAGTAGTTCCGTCGCCATCAGGGGGGAAAAAAATAGAGAGAGTAGGGAGGGCAGGGGGTCAGGGGCCGCCCCTAAGCAGAAGTGAACGAAACTCGGTCACCCTGTGGGGATTACACCTACGGGACGGGACATGTTCAAAAAGACACATGCCCTAAAAAAAAACAAGATGGGGGGGGGAAAGGAAGGCTACATGAGGGAACCCTTTCATCGAAGCGTAGTTGAGACCACGGAAAAACCTCCTAAACGGGGAAAGGAAAGAATAGCAGGTAGTCACAGTGGAAACCTACAAGAACTCATTACTTTATCCGCAAAAGGGTCAGGAGGCCCTCTGAAAAACTTTATGGGGAAGTCGCGTGCAGAGGGAACGCCGTTCGATGTCCTCGAACAGTCTGTCAGTCAGCAACATCGACTCACAAGAACAGAAGACGGGGGGAGGAGCCAGCGGAAGCATGGTAAAGGGAAAGTTGTACTGTCGCAGCAGGGGGAAATGAAGAGGGAAAAACAAAGGAAAAGAGGGAAAGAAACAAGGGGAGAAGAAAAGAGCAACAATGAGCATCGCCTGTAAAAAAAACCATCAAAATCTAGAGTGCCTGGGAGAATGAAGGCAAAAAGGTAGAAGGAGAGAAAAAAGAAAAGAGACGAAAACGGGGCCGCTAGGAAATCAACTCGATAAGAGGAGTTGGGTTGTCTTGAAGGGAGAAACTCTGTGAAGGCTGCGTTTAGATCTCGATGATGAGACAGGAAGTGGGGGGGGGGAACGGAAAGTGTAAGGGGGAGAAAGAAGGATGAGTTCCAAAAAAATTTCAACAGGCGGTTAAGGGGGAAAATCCGAAGGGACGGACTCCAATCAGAACCAATCACATCAAGCAAAAAGACCGGGAAGAAGAAAGGAAGGGGGAAGCTAAACGGAAGAGGGGAGGGTTCGGGGCACACTTAATTCTCAATAAAGCTCACATAACCCCGCTGGAGGGATTAACTTTACGTCAATTGCAGCACTGATTAGTCGTCAAAGGGAGGAAGGAAAGACCTTCCGTGAACACGAGCTGTTGCTCTAGGCTCCCAAAGATCGGTATGGATGGGGGCTTACCAAAAACCCCCGTGTCAAAGTGGTTATGTTAGGTCGCAGCTCGGTAGGGAATGGGAAGGTATCTTCGTCGCAACTAAAATGGCTCTCTTAGCTAGTTTCCAGTATCTGGGCACGGGATGAAAGGCACATACCAAAAAGGAAAGTAAGCGTTGCCATAACGGCTATTTAAAAAGTTTGAAAGTAAATCTCGGCTGTCCAGAACGCATTGGCGTTGAAGGGGCGAGGGACGTGGAATTAAAGAAATGGCTATACCTTCGTCATGGAGGGTTGGAAAAACAGCGATCGCAGGGGGAAACAAGAAAACCTTAAGAGATCAAAAAAAAAACGTTGCTTCTAAAATCGGTTGCGGGCTGAGCGCAGGGGGTACAAAGCATCCCTTAACGCGGATTGACGAAAAAGACGATTGAAAAAGGGGGGGGCTCCGAAATACAGGCATCACGAAAACGAGGGCGAATGACCATGCAACGAAATAAAAAACAAATGGAACGAGGGGGGAAAGGGGGGGTATTGAGGGGTCTGGGACTTAAAAAATCACCTACATGAGAGATAGAGGAGTGTCGAAAAGGGGCTGACAGCACGAGGAAGAGACAAGAAGGGAAAGGAAAATGTCTACAAAATAAAACAATGGGTTCCTACTTCGCCAGGACCGACATGAAATCGAGAAGGGGGAGCAACATTAGCCGGGGACAAGATGGGACAGCCAACGCCGGGGGGGACGTGAAATTTCCTCTTGCAGGCCACCGGAGCAGAGGGCGGAAAGGCGACTTCCCCCTCCCTCCGGGTAGTGAGAGGTCACCAATATGAGATCATGAAATTGTGGAAGGAACAAAAAAGTTTTAAAAAAACCCAGTGGCTGGAAAGAACATAGAAATTACCTGGAAGGAAAAAAGGGCAACTAAGGGAAGCTGGGTGGTTGGCCGAGACTGATTGCAAAAAAAAGGAGGGTAAGGGGTTAAAAGTGGCAAAAAACGAAGAATCAGCGGGGGGAAAGAGAAAAAAACGCAGCTGAGGGACATCATCAGATCTGCATCAAACCACGCCTTCACCTGAGGCAATAGATGAGGAAAGGGGGTCAGGGAGCGTAGAAAAAAAAAGTTGCGTCTATCCAAGAGAAAAATGAGGGGGAAATCCTCTAACAAAGCCAAAGGTACGCCGGAAAAGATAGGGTCAAGGGATTAGTAAGAAAAAATAAATGAAAAAAGGGGTTCCAGCGTCGTTTCATGGGACACATAACCCTGGGAAAGTATGAGGCTGTCAAACACTGGCGGGAATAAAAAAGGAGTGCTAGGTCGATGATTCGGCTTCGAAGGGCTGATGGGATTGCCTGAACGTGGACGTGCAGGCGAAGAACAGAATGACGCCAAGGGAAGGGAACGCAAGTGAAGAATGAATACATTCAGCATCTATTTCAAAACCTCTTGGGGGTGCTATAACAGAGGAGGAGTGCCGGGGGGAGAAGCTGAGTCTGTATTCCGGGCGGACGGACGAAGGGCCACCGGGGGCGGCCAGTAGTTTAAGTATAGAAAATGGGGGAAAAAAAGGACGAGACAACCCCTATGAAAGGTTTGGGGAAACCGAGACCGTAGTTAATAGCCCCGGAAGGGGGCCGATCGCGGGGCTCACTAAACTGGAGGGAGGGAAAGAAGGAATAACATAGAGAAGAGTTGCACCTAAATTTGATAAAAAATGTGGGGTGAATAGTGAAAGGAATGCGCCAATGAATTGGTACGAGGACGGGTCGGTAAGGGGGGAAAGGGAGAGCCTAGGAAATTTAGGCGAGCAGGACATCTTACACGGACTGTCCGAATACACGTCAAGGTTCACAAAAGGGCTTGAGGGGGAAGGCCGGTGGAGCAGACGACAGGGCGGGGCGAGAGGAACGAATGTGGACGGGGAGAATGATCATTAAAAGTGCGAAGTCTTAGGAAAGGAGGCGGTGCAAAGAAGGGGCAACGTCGACAAAATGGGTGAAAATAAAAGCTAGTATATGGCAATGAGTTGCTTAACTTTGAAGCTCTACATAGGGAACCACGAGGGGGAAAATGTTTGGGAAAAACTCATGAGAGCTAAGGGCGCCACGTACGGATTGGGAGGAAAAAAGAAGCAAAACTCTAGAAAAAGAGAGAAAAAAGCTCTATCACCCCCTCTGAAACGCCAGAAAGTTCACAAAACGGGAGAGGAGCTAAGCGGACGGGGAACAACGAAATAGTGATGGGGGCATGAAACAAGCACCCGGAAAAAAAAGGGGGACGCAACTTGCGGGAAGGGGGCGGCAAGGGGTCAATAGAGTCTTGAACTGAGCCAAACAGGTTGGAGGGACCAGGGTATGGACGAAGAGAGTGGGAGTCAGTTGAAAGCAGGTCACCAGGTGTGAGCGCCGATCTGGATCCTCCTATCCGCTCGGGAACTAACGACGCCGTCGGCCGCGTAAAAAAAAGACGGGTGGTAAACGGCCCAGTACGTAACTGAAGTTCAGCAAGAGGGGGGAAAGGGTTCAAAATCGGTGGCGTGGGACCGGACGAAAAGCTCAAGAGCAAGGGCTTGGGAGGTCAGGGATAGGCCATACTTCCTCGGAGAAATAGTATCGCAAATAGGAAAGAAAAAGTCAAGTGAAGAACGCATTTCGGCTCTTTTCAGAAAGATGGGAAGGTGGAGGGAGCTCGTCAGGGCCGTCCTTCATCATCACCCCGAAGTAGGGTGGAAATAAAGCAGCGGAGAAGGGGGGGGGGGGAAATGCATCATCCGCAAAAAGGAAGGGCGGAAAGACCGTTAAATGAGGGGTCGGGGCACAAACGGTCGTAGAGGCAGGAGGGCCGAAAGATAGGGTTTTATAATTATACAAAAAACCGGAGAAAAGACTTGAAAGACCGCAACGGGAAAGATGGGCCTCCAAGGGGGAAAAAACATACCTAGTGAAAGAAGAAAAGAGGCGTATAAAAAGACAAGGGGGGAGGGTACAATCCCGCTCCAAACGCCCTTCTATGTGGCGTAGGGATTAAGCGATCAGGTCGATGTCAAGGAAAAAACTCGAAACCGAAACAGAAAAACAGGCACCAAAAAAAAGAACACCCCCCCCGACACAACACAAAACACCAGCAAAACCACACCCCAAAAAACAAAAAACACACAAACCTTTTGCAAAAAAGGAAGGCTAAATCCTTTACAAAGGAGAACTTCCAAGGAGGGGCGATTGACCCGTCACGCACTGGGTTTAAAGGGGAAAGGGTTAGAGTAACACATGGAATGCAAACGAATCCTGAGAAAAATGGTTGCGCAGGGCCCACCGGTTCGTGAAAAGGGCCGGAGAGGAATAAAGAAGAAGTCGGGTTTCAACTTACGCGCTTTCGATATGGACTGCCTCTAGCTCCTTTGATAAGGATTTCGCGAGGCCAGGAGGGAAAAAAAAACAGCACGAAACGGGGGAAAAAAAAAAAGAGAAGAAAGTTGAAAAAGGGAGAACGACAGTTGACACTCGAGACCTAATCTACATCATGGTATCGTGGGGGGAAAAATCGCAAAAAAAAATGCGAAGTTGATCAGGAGAAGGGGACTCGTCGGAGGGGGAGGAGAAACTTTGACCGGCGAGAACAGACCATCTAGGTCCTGTGGTCAGAGACAAGGGCCTGGAAAAAAAGGGGGAGAGATTCATTCCTAGGAAAAAATGGTAAATCCGAGGGGGATTTGCTCGTCGCCATAACGGCATGAGCCACTAGGTGAAACTCTTGATTTCTACATGGAAGGGAAACGAGTGCACACTGTGTGGATTCAGTAGGAAGACAAAAGTGTACTTTTCCAAAAAAGGGAGACTGAGCGTCGGCAAATCAGTCAGACCTGGGCCCGGATCTAATGTTAAAAAATCCGGCAGCAGGTGGGGTCTTGGGAGCGGAGTGATGCAGGATTTCCGCCCAGACCCGCAGGGGGACAGAAAAAACGATAAAAGAAAGAAAAGTAAGTGGGTCTAGGAAGGGAATCATTCAATCGGGACACGCCCACCCCAGATCAGGGGGGGGAAGATGACGGAAAACGTCTAAAACAACTTTCATGGAAAATCCCTCTTCCAACCGGCCGAAACGGATCTCGGTCGCACAAAGAATTATGAAAAGGTCAAAAAAAAAGGAGCGGGACGGTCTATATGCATCAGGTGATAGGGGTCTAACACCGTCGACCACGGGCCGTCCTTTGGCGCAAGCAGCCAAACGACGGACGAACACTAGGGAAGAGACCTCTCCCCACGAATACCCATAGAAGTAAGGGTGCAAACTACATTTTCGCAGACAGCAGGTAGAGTGCCAACAGCCAGGAGGTGGGTGGTAAAGGAAAACTTCAACTCACCCCTGGGTCATCAAGAAGTACTGGGGAGAACTAGAGCGAGAGCACAACTGAAAAGTAGGAGGGGAGCTGCAAATATGCCTCTAGTCGCCTCACGCAATCCGAATTCAAAAACAGCTATAGAAGGAATCGGATGTTATTAGGGGAGTGCCGGACTGGAGGGGGGTGAGCTTAGGGGAAAGAGAAAGTGGGGGTACTTCATCTGTTTAATTGACTAAAAAAATTCACCCCCCGACCGTGCGTTTCCGCTTGGGTTTTGACGAACCTCAATTACGGAACTCCACTCAGCCAAAAACAGAAACGACCGAGAAGAAAAAAACGTCCGCATTTTGTCCCTCATCCACACACACCCCCCCCCTAAGGGATCTGAAAATCAAATTAAATGGTACATGCTACAGAGGGTGTTCTCGCAGCAGAAAAAGAAGATCACCCGCTAGGACTCTCCAACGGAGGGGAAAGTGGAGGAAAGTGTAAAGGGGAAAACGTGCAAATACTCATTCAAGAGAGGCTCGGGAGTAAATGGCAGGCGAAAAAATATCGCGTCAAGGAAAGAAGACGGGTGGGGGGGAGCGGAATCTTCAGGACTGCACGCTCGTGAGGGGAGAACTTTTCCCAAACGACCGGACCGTTGGCGATGTTGGGTGACTGGTGAACGAGGCATACTTGTCGGGAAGGAGAGGAGGGGGGAACACGGGGGGCTTTCTAAAGTCGCTGCTTATCCGGGGTAACATATGATCAACATGAGGTAATACGATCCCAGATTTGGAAACACATAAGTATGGGTCAGTCGGTGGTAGAGGGAACCATGACGTTCGGAAGGATCGGGAAAAACGCTGCCATTCGTTCTGAGGAGATTAAAGGAGCAGCTGAAAAATCCGAATTAAAATAAAAACAGGACACAGGGAGTGCTGGGGGTAACAGAAATTTATCTGTCGTTTTGACGGGCTCTCCAACAACAAGAGATTAGGAAAAACAGGGGAGGCGCGGAAACTCGCGACACCTGAGGGGGGGGACAGACATCATCACAGATAGGAATTCGCCATCAAGGGACCCCTCAAGGAAAAACGTGCCCTAGACGGCCATGTAAGCCTACCGGAACATATCGCCGATGGGGAAAAGAGGAGAGACTTGCAAAGCTATTGTCTCTACCTATACTCACAGGAAGAACTGAAGAAAACCAAGAAGAGAGGAAGAGCCGGTCGAAAAAGAATTCACTATCCAGACACATTGTTGGGAATCCGCGGGGAAAAAACCTACAACACTAAGAGGAATTAATTCATCGCAAGATGTAAAGCCAACGGTTCACCCTCGCGCAAAACCTGAAGAATCGACCTCGTGAGGCCTCTACTACTTCCCCGACACTCCACCTAAAAAAACGAGGGGTCTAGTTAATGCTGACTCACTTTAACCTTTTAAGACTTCTCATCTGGCGTGAGGGGAAAAAGAGGAATTGTCCTTAAGGCCACAAAAACGTTTCGATGAAAAAAAACAGGCGGATTGGAGGGGGGGAGGAAGACGGAATGAGCTAAATTCTTTCGCAAAATCGAAAATGAAGGTTGGTCATTATATCCCATGCCAACGCTGGCAAGATACTAGAGCAAGGAGGGGAGGAGAAAAAAAAAAGGCGAGAACTCCTCCTCCTAAAAAGATGCTCCCCCATTCAACGCCCAATCCAGCGTAAGATCATTCGGGTGGTTGCGGCTGCAGACTGGTCGCTGAACCTCAGAATCCCTAAAAAGAAACTTCATTGGGAAGAGAAAGGGAACTAAGTCCGGACCTGAGTTAATTGTATATCACGTGAAACCTGGTCGCGGGGAAAGACGTTCCGGTTAAACCCCCTGAACCCGAGGTGAAACCGGAACCGGGACTTTTCGATCACTTAGGAAGAAATGGCGAGCGCGCTGGATGAGTCGGAGGAAAAGTCGAGGCGGATGGAAAAAAAAGCATGGGTGTGCTAAAGTACCGGTAATTGATCAAATACAGAGAAAGCCTTCAATAGCGGCCCCTAAGTATTGCAAAAAACACGAAGGAAAGGGGGACTAATAAGGGGTGCCAAGACATTGGAGGGGAGGGGGGGCGTTGACGGGGAAAAAAACGGGAAACCGAAAGATGGGGCTGATGTCGGTTTGTTCGGGACCGAATTTAGCAAGAGACCGAAAGAATTTCACCCCACTATGATGGGCAGGGGGAATGAGGAACGACCAGAAAGGAGGAGGATCGTCAACCGGAATGGGCCGCGTGTCTGCTTCACCTTCCCGCTTCAACAAAGGGAAGGGGGAACCAATGGGGGACACCGGAAAATTGCAGGAAAGGAGGGCGAAAGGGAAAAGGGATTTGGCAGAATTCGGTCGAGGTGCGTGTCAGAAATTGGGTAACGTGAAAAGAGAAAAGGGGGTAGGTGAGGGCACAAGACCAAAATTTGTTTCAACAAAGGGGTCAGTCTAGGAAGAAAAAGGGATGAAGCAAGATTCTGAAAAAAATTGGACAGTCGTAATCTTGAAACTTGTCGATGTAACGGAAAAAAAAATTCCGATGGAAAGGGACCGAAAAGAAGGGAGACAACGGCTTAATAACTCACTCAGCTGGAGATCAAGGGAAGGCAGTAAAGGAAAAATAAGAAAGGGACTTGAACGGGGGGAATGGTTTGACACTATGAGAAAGAGAGCTCTCGGCCAGTGGTCCTGGAAGCTTATAGGAAAACAGCCCAGAGAGGAAAAGGGAGAGTCGAATAAAGCACAACAACGATGAAAAAGAAGGGGGAAAAATCTTAGAGAGGGGGGGGAGAAGCAATGGAACATCTCAACTTGTAGCATTCAACCCAGGGCGCAGAAAAAACAGGCGTGGGAGTTACTGGTCAAGCGAGTAAAATAGGGTGAAAGAGGGGGGGGAGGAGCAACTGGTGGCTTTGGGGCTCCATTTGGTGAATGCAGTCGAACTGCTCGATAAAGGGGGCGGAGAAAACGGGAACATATAGGAAAAAAAAAAAATAACAGCGGGGAAAGGAAGGGTGCAATCCTGACGGGACAGTCTCTGGAGATAAATCACATCAATATCTGATCTCATTCTTGGGATCAGCACGGGGAAGGGATCGGGATAGGAAAAAAATCGATAAGGGAAAAAAACGTATAGAAAAAACTAGTGCGATGAAAGTCAGGGTGTCAGAATTTGCAAGGCAATGAATCGAAAACAAAAACGGAGGGGGAAAGAGAAGATGCAGAAAAAAGCAGCAGCAAAACAAGTAAGAGGAAAAGACCAAAGTACTGGGTACACTGAATGCTGAATGCAGTCGGCCTTCTGAAGGTAGGCGAAAAAGGAGAGGCAAGGTGAGTGCGCCAAAAAATGCACACCCCGAGACAAAAAAAAGCAGACTGGAGGAGGGGGCCGGGGAACGGGATTCTAACCGATTTAAGCACTGCCGCTCGAACAGACGACTAACGGCTTCGCAAGGGAATAGTCGAAAGGCCGATCTGGGGAATCGTAAGATATCCGAAGTCACCACGCTAATGGGGCAAAGCCCGACGGTCAAAGTAGAAAAAAACGGGGGGGGGCCAAGAAAGCAAAAAGGAAAGGCCAAAAACTGTGCGCAGCTCATTCAAATAGAATCAGGGAAAAGAAGTGAAATCTCTACGGACAAATCCGCGCCGGGAGCTTAGATTGGACATGAGGAGGAACGCGGAAATGGGGGAAAAAACACGAGTGCAAGACCTTCTGAAGACATCGCAGACACGGTGGCTTCAACGAGGGGATAGGGGGAAGAGAGGGTTGGGGTCTCAAGGTGGCTCGCTCAATTGGTGAGGAGTTTGGCTTCATGGAGAACTCAGGGAGCAAGTTCCAAAGGAGAAGTAGGGTTGAGTACTAGCGCAGAGAAGTTACAATTAATCTGGTTAAATCGTGCAGAATTGGCAGGGTCTCGTCGACTCTAAGCTTCGAAAGGGAAAAGAAAAGAGCCGACCATAAAAATAGAGGAATGGTTCATCGACATAGATTTCTCGAACTCTTCTCTGGGAACAGGATTCGAAAATCGAAGAGAAATGGGGGGGGGTGCAAAAGCTGTAGAAGGGGGGAGGGGGGAACGAGCAAGGGGGAAAAGTGGCCCATCTGTGTAGTCCAACGAGGCAAAAACTTGGGATTCCGACAAGGTAGCCAGGAAGCAAGGAATGGAAGGAAACAAAAATAGAGCCAGGACACCAGAAGGCCGGAGGAGGGGAGGGGGGTCGTTGTCCCCAGCCCGAGTGACCCCAAAATCGTCAATGGGTGGCGAGGAAGGGAGGGGAACGAAAAAGGGGGACGTGCAATTGTGACGCCAAAGGCAAATCATGGGGAGGTTGTATCATCAAGAGGGAGACGAAAAGAATACAACATGATGATTTCGGGAAAAGGAAGACCAGAATACCGCAATACTCATAGTACTCTAATCACTGAGGGCCTTGAGTCAGCCGGAAGCGGGAGAAAAAGTGTCGAAGGGCAGAGATTCGAAAAAAGGGAAGCATTGCACATGACGCCCTTGGGGAAAAGAAAAGAACCAACGTAGCCAAGAACCCGGAGGAAGCGCGCCCTGGAAGAAAAGAATACGCAAAAGATGTATACCGCGGTCTGCAGGAATCGAAGAAAGGGGACGGATGGCAAAAACCGGTCACGGGAAAAGGAGACAGTTGAATCAGTCTCCAACCAGCCATCGCTGTGAAATCTGCAGGGGAGATTGGAGAAAAGAGGTTCTGCATCTCGGACTGAACCTGCTACTGAACAACGACAGCAGTAGGAGGGAGAGTCAGGGATTGTCTTGGAAGTGGCCGGTGCACGAGGTTACTTCGGGACTGCCTAGATAAAAAAGGGTTTGGGTACGATTGTAAAGCCGCTGCTAGGGAAAACAACAGGGCAAAAACTGAAAGAGGGAAGCTTTGAAAGAGAGCAACTACGGGGGGGGAGAAAAAAGAAGACGAAAGCCCTATCTCAAAAGCCGCCGGCGGGCCTTAAGAAAAAAGGGAAAAGCCTCTGTAGGGGAGGGGGAATTAGACACGGTAAAGGAGAAAGGGGCAGGGTTGGCAAAAACGCCACCAAGCGTAGTTAAGCCTTCCGGTGAGGAGGAGGGGGGAACAGCTCTAAAAAAAAATCGGGTCGGGGTCACGGGTACGGTGAGGATACAGTAGTTTCTAAAACGTCTCGAAGGCCCAGGCAACATTTTGGAGGGGGGTTGGGAGGGGGGAACTGGGCGGGGCAAATTGTCTATTGACTTTTGGTCAGCAAAAGGGACGTCGAACAAGAAATCACGACGCGGATCAGGGAAAGATTTCAATCTTAAAAGCCAGTAAACATATGTGAGTTCACTTTTGATTCCCATGAAGGGACGGAAGAGAAAATAGCAGGGGGGGGTACGGCCTAAGGGGAGTTCGGATTGGGGCAGCACGTTGAATGAAAAAGGATCTGTTGAAAGTTGATTGGTGGTGAAGACGGCAGAATCGGGAGGGGAGGTTGAAAACCTCACTCCCTGAATGATCAACAAAAGAGGAAAGAAAGAGGGAGAGGTCCATTCCTCACAATAGAAGAAGGGCGAACCGAAATTAACTAGAAGAGAAGACGGGAAGTTCCCTGGCATAGGCAAAGAAAGGAAGAAACGCAAATGACCTGGAGGCCGAGAGAGAGGAAAGGAGGACGAACTGACTTCCTTGTACCATGGGAGTTTCTGAGTTGCGCCTGCCCCGGATAAAGAGCGCCAAACCGCGTGGGAAAAAAACGAAAAGGGGGAGGACCCAAACAAAAAAAATCAGACCCCTCTAACATTTTACCAGCATAGAACGTGGATGGTCCTCACGGGAAATAAAGTCTGAGAAGGGCAGTTGAAAACCAGATACCGCGCCAAGGAGACTTCGGGGGGACAAGTTAAAAGAAGGGTCGTCGGAGAAACTCGACGACACGTGTCCATTCGTGTATTTTTGGGGACAACAACTCGAGGTATGTACAAAGGTTGAGGCAAAAAAAGACCAACGATGCGGTCGTCAAGCGAAAGGAAGGAGAAAAGAGGGAACTTTTAGCTTGCGAGGGAGTTTCCTTCCCGTCAAAAAGCAGAATATATCAAAGGGGTGGTGGGGGGGGAAAAAGAGGACGAGGATAGCAAAGAGAAAATGGAAAAATCTGGGGATAAAGCTATCGAAGGGAAAAACCAAAAACTGACAAGAAGAAAAACAAGATAGAAGAATAGAAAAAAAAAAAATTTGGCAGTATTCGGTAGCAGAGGAAGCAACAAAAATCGACGCGGGAAAAGGAAAACAGATCATATCAAAGAAAGGGGGAGAATATCCAGATCATGGGATTTCCTACAGCAGCTCCGACCAGGTAGTCACGGGTCGGTGAAAAGAAGGAAACTGGAGGCCAATAGGCAAGTGCTGTGAGACGACAGTCCAAGGGGGTAGAAAACATGCGGGTTAGGCTATCGGCTTGAGTCCTGCTCTGGGCGATTCGGGGAAAAAGGAAGATGGTCGGAAAAGGAGACGCTGAGAGGCGTCCAGTCATTGGAACTGAGAATACCTGCATCGACTACAGAAACCTATATCCGGCTCTATGTGACAAGAGAATAAGGTACGTGTGCCAAAAGGAAGACTCGAGGCTGGAAAGCCGGTCATTGGGGATCAACGGGAAAAAGGGGGATGAGGCTGTCAGGGGGGATTTTAGGCGTTAGAGTCTCTCACACCATATTCATGTTGGGGGAGGGAAAAAACTACAACTTAGCGGAAGGGAATCGCCACCGGGTTAGGAAAGCTTCGATCGGTCTCATATTGAACTGAAGAAGGGGACCTACCCCGGATGGAGACCGGAAAATGGCGTCGGAAAGCAGGGCGAAAAAGGGGACATGCATTTGGGTACGGGGGACATAATCCCGGTGTGGATCGTTAACCTAAACCACGCGTGGATGGAAGAAAGAAACACAAGTTGACCACATGGGGAAATAAATGCCTAAAAAAAAAAAACCTAAGCGGCTTTATTCTGGGGTGACTGTCAGAATCTAATCGAGAAAACTGAAAAGGGGAAAGGACGAATGGGGACGGCGTGATCGAAGCGGCAGAGACAAGGCGGGAAAAAGGGAGAATGAGAAGCGGAGAACAGGTGTGGGCGATTGAAGTTGCGTAAGCGGCAGAAAGTCGAAAAGGGAAGTGCAAAAACAAAAGGTTCAATGGGCGGGGGCGCGAGGGGGGGGGGAGAGGAGGGGAAATAAGGTCCGGGTCGGCACGGGGGTAATGCCCGAAAAATCTCTAGATCACAAAAAACGCAACAATTAACGGTGGAAGACAAAACCGCTATCGAAGAAGGAGTGGCAGAACGGTGCCCCAAGAGAAGAGGGGAGGGAAGGGGAAATTTGGTCAGCGTGCAACGGTCCCCCAATCTGCGGCGTTGTTAGGGTCAATCAAGATCATTTGGAACAGGGGGGGAGCAGGAAATGACTGACGAAAATTTGGGCGGGGAACCGGGAAGGACTCAGGTCGTGAAAGGAACTATGAAGGCAAAAGGGGAGAGGGTGACTCTGGCAGGAGGAGTACACAAGTAAGAGATCCGCCGACCCAATTAAATTAGGACGGGGACGTTGCCGAAAAAAAGCGGGTCACGAAATCAGTAGAAGACTAGAAAGGGGAGAGTTCACTCGGTTAGCGCACACTTCGAGGAAGAAGTTCGTCTTTTGGTTCTTGTCTGCTAACAAGAAGGCATAGCCTTGGAAAAAGGAAAAAAACGGGCGAAGAGATCGGCCGGCAGAAAAGGGGAGGGAAAAAAGAAGGTCATGGTAGCCAGGCAGGGTGCCCCAAGGTCATCCTTCAACACCAAGACATGAAGAGAATGCAGAAAGAGCAGGCGAGGGGGCGCAGAATGCATAGTCAAAAAAAATCAAACCAGGAAAAAACAAAAAAAAGTAGTAAAAGGGGGGCCGAAGTAAATTCGGTCGGAGCCTTGAGATCTTGAGCGAAATGAGCTTTCGGGGAGCAGTAACGGAGAAATATGCCAACGCCGAGCAAGAGCCAAACTAAAGAGAGGGAGATTTCCATGTTTAATAACGGAAGGGCTAACGGAGGACGGACGGATTCTGGGGGAAGGGACAAAGGGAGTCAGGCGTCCGAAATAGGGTAGGGAGGAAGACTTACCTCTATAACCATTCAACAAGGTCACAAAGCCCTAGCTCTTTCTTCACTAGCGAGAAAAAGAAAATGACGGGTCCAGAAAGGGTTGCCAGCTCAGAAAAAGATAGGTTCTAAAAGAGAGGGAGACAGTTCAACTCCTGAGCCCCGCTTCGAACGAAAGAGTGGAAATATGATCACTGTATACCATTCGCCGGCTGGGGCAAAGGAGGAAAGACCGTCAGCTAATCAAACTTTAGGATTTCTTCTATGAACACGGGGGAACGAGGGAAGAAAAAAATCGGGATACCCTTGCGGGGGAATGGTGCTGGGGAGGGGGGAGCGCAAGACTTAAGACGATACACCCTCGCGTTGGGAACGAGGGGGCGCAAAACGAGACGCTGAAGAAAAAAAAAGTAGTTAAAAAAAAGAGATCGAAAAAAAAGGCTGAGGTCAAGGGCGATCGACTAGCTGCGTTAAGAAACCATAACGCTCGGGGGGAGATTGTGCAAAAAAATAAGTAGGAAAAAAGGGTCGGAGGGGAAGGAAAGACAGTACACACGATGGATATCTCGAGGGGGATAGTCCTGAGACCTTCCGCCACGATGGGGGGGGGGAAAAAGAGGAAAAAGGGCGATGGGCGTAGTAAAATCAGACCAGGTGGGGAGGGTGAGTGTCCCACATAAACCTTAACGGGGGTAAGAAAAAAAGAATCACAGGGCATCGACAGAAGAGACAGAAGGGGAAATAAAAGTCAAATGTGAGGGAAGAAAGCGTCAATGGATTAAAATCGCCCCAACCGAGTGAAGAAAAACGCAAGAAAACGGGGGACCTTAAGGGGGAGAGGAACTATAGGGGGGGACGAACGTGGGCGACATGCCCATGGGAAACCTGTTCGGTACGGGGGGAGCGAAAAAGAAAAAACTGAAATACGAAAGGGGAAACGTGCCATCCGGAAAAATGAATCGATTCAAAAGGGGGAAAGGGGCCCCGAAAATTTCCACAGAAAAAAAGCGTGTTAGAGGAAAAATTGGCTATTGGAACCTGTGGTAATTCGCTGCACATCTGGAACTGGGCTCAGGGCTTAAAAACCTCTGCCGTCAAGCAAAAAACTACAGAATCGCACGAACGAAAGGGTTAGAACGACTTGTGGAGAATGGAAGCGAAAAAACGGCACGAATAAGGGCAAAAGCCAATGGAAAGCGTCGCATAAAATCAAAAAAATGACTTAAAAACCAGCGGGGGGAAGGCTATGAGTTGTATGCTCTGGGACTACCTGAGAAATCTAATCTCAAGGACTCGCAAGTCTCAATAGAGGGCGGGAGGGCGGCGCGAATCTGGGCGAAAAAGGAGGTCTCGGTGGCGGTAGGGGCGTTTCGACGCTGGTTTCCAGATAGGGGAAAAAATCGGACCTCTGAAAAGTAGTGCCGTCCGATTGAGAGCCGCGGAGCCACACATTTCAAACAAGGGTCATCGAGGGACGCTCTTTGAAGGCATAAGAAAAAAAAGAAAACCCTCAAAAACAAGCCTCAAGCGTCCATCGTAAGTTGAAGAGGAACCGGAGGGGAGTTGAGGGGCAAGTCATGAAAGGAAGGGGAAGCTCACAAGGAGGGGGGGTCTGACAAAAAATGGGTCCAACAAAAAAAACGTTTAACGGATCGTTCAGCAAGAGAAGGAGATGAGGAAATGAAAACTGGAAGAGCGCAGTAAACGGAACACGATCAGGTCTTTAGGAGGGGGTACAAAAGGTTTCTAAACCTCTCGACGTTTCTTACCCGAAACCAAATGCGGAAGGTGGGTAGGGAGGGAAAGGGGGGTTAAGAGGGGGGCATGGGGGAAAGAGTCATTGTCCAAAAGTCAGACAGCGCCAGGACCCGGGTAAAGATACAGAGATAGAAAAAAAGAGGATGGGAAGATGCCCACCAGGGGAAAAAATCAGTTGTTCTACTGGGTCAGAATCGCTGGCGAAGACAAAAGAAGGAAGGGGTGAGTTGTGGCAGGAAGGATTCAATGCAGCGGAGCCTCCTTAATGAAGCGCGGATGGCCTGTGCCAGCCCTGTTATCGAGAGGGGAAGACCAGGGGGGAAGCCGGTAAGAAGAACCAACGAAAAGAGATGGCAAAAGAACCAGTGAAAGAGATCGTACTATTCACGCCTAAAAAGGGAGAAAAACAGCTGCTCGAAGACTGCAAAAGAAAAAGAAGAAAGGAAGGACAGAGAAATCAAGAAAAAGGGGACCGCCACCCGAACGCCATAAAGTTTTCGATCTGTGATAGGCATCGGTAAGAAAGGAAAGAGGAAAGGAAAGCAAACCGCTCATGAGTGTAACAAAATCCAAGAAGTACACGGCCAAGAGAGACAAGACCAGTGAAAGAAAAAAAAGAACAGCCACTGGGGGGGACCGGAAAGGGGAGGGGAAACGAAGCCCTACTAGACTTCCAACCTCCGTTCGGGGGTTTTCACCTTTAGCGCATCTGCAAAAAGCAAAAATACCAGGGGCAAGGCTGCGACGAGTCCCAAAAATGGGGGAAAAAAAAGACGAGTGGGTCGATGGGGGGAAGGGGGGGGATATGATGGTCGCCATTGGGGGCATTTAAAGGTCCCAGCCATCTCCGAAAAGAAAGTTCCTGAAATAAAAGCCACGGCGACGAAAGGGGGGGGGAGCAGAGGGCAGGGCGAGGGGGAGTTGGGGTGTCGTCAAGGGAGGAGGAAAAGCGGAAGAGGGGGGAAAGGGGTTTGGTTTCAGGGAACAACGTAAAGACAGAATACATCCACACATCTGGGAAAGAAAAAGCCTAACAATCAGATCAAAGAAAGCTTGTCTGGTCAGACAGCGAGGAAGGGGAGATCAGGGGACGGAGAGATCATGATAAGGCCGTAATAAGCTCAAAATACAGAGAGATGAAGAGGGAGGGTGCGCGGTAATTACAGTCATTGAGCTGCCGGGGGGGGCATTGGCTTTCCGTACGGCGGGTAAAATTCACTGATGCAAAATGAGGGTCGGGGGAGCGACAGAAAAAATGTGGATAAAAGGCGGTTCGAGAGGAAAATCTGTCATTTTCTTCTGCCGGAGATCGGACGATTGACTAAGGTAAGGTAAGGGAAGCAAAAATGGTGCAAGGAGGCATAACGAGCATACAATACCTTCAAGAGGGGGAAAAGGAAAAATTAAATTTACTAGAAATCTGGCTCTCGATTAGGTTAAAAACATAAAACCTGTGACGGGCGGGGGGGGGAGAGAAAGCGGCCACCGAGAGTTGATGCCAGGGGGTAGTTTTGGACGGCGAACCCAATGGGGACGATACCCGAAACACAAACAGTTTGGGAGGACAAGCAAAAGGAACCAAGATAATCCCACGGAAACACATGCCTCAGAGGGGGAGAAAAGTCTGGCTTGACCGAGAACCGACCTATTGAAACGGATGGCGACCCCGCTATTTAGGGGGGAACGTCGATGCCCGAAAGGGGGAAGACAAGAAATTTCAAGGAAAGGGAACGACCAAGGGCTATAAGTGAAGGGTCGAAAAGAAGAGAAAAAACACGTAAGACTCCAATTGGGATGAAAGACCGGGAAGTACTTCCTTTCGAGCAGAAAAAACTAAGGAGGCAAGGAAGCATTCCCAATCGAGGCCGTCAGGAGAAAAAAAAAGTATTTGAAGGACTTTTCAGCAAGGCGGGTCACCCCAAGTCTGCAGAAGATAGAGTCAGAAACGCAAGGGGGGGAAGCGACAACTTCAAAAGTTGGGGGGCGAGCGGGGGGAGAAGCAATTGGAAAGGAGGCAGGGACCTATGCGAACGACCTCCTTTAAAAAAGTTTTACAATGTGGGAGGGAAGACGACGGCCAAAAACGGTAAAAAAAAAACCGGCCGTGGCGACACAAAAGAAGCAACGAGAAATAAAAAAAAAAGAATGATCGTCGGGTAAGAAAAACTGATCATCAGGACATCAGGAAGTTTAAGGCCCTGAAGGATCAACAGCTGTGGGCCATCGCGTTTTATCTTGTCGACATCATGAACGAAAAAAGACCCGAGCGCCCAAAAGGGGGGGAGCGCGTTGGAAGAAGAATAAGCAGCAAAAGAGGGGGGAAAAAGTAGAAGCTGCGCATTTTTTTCAGAGGTTGAGGGAACGGAAAGGAAGTACTGCAGAGGGGTCACTCAGAGGAAAGGGGGGATCGGGAAGGGGGGAAAGGCCATAGGGGGGACCTTCCCCTGCGAAAGATACCCTTAACCTCGGCTTTTTCCATCTATCAGATTACTGAGAACGGAAGTGATAAGGGGGAAAAAAAAAAAAAAATCGGTGAGGGTGAAAAAAAAGGCAAGATAGCAAGAGAATGCGAGGACAGGAAAGGAGAAGAGTGTTTTGGGGAAGTCTCGCCTACGGCGCTCTCGTCATGGGATTGCAGACCGAGGAAAAAAAGCAGACATGTAAAACATGGCGCAAAAAATATGTTTAGGGAGGCAGTCCTTCGAAAAAAGGGACTACGGCTGAGGAGGGACTGTTCACAACCACGAGCGTCATAATCGAAATGAATGCCTACGGAGGCGGAAAATGAAGGAGGACCGGAAGAGGCATGCACGGCTTCGGAAGGACGCCGCGAGGCAAAAAATAAAAGGAGGGAGGGGGGAAAAAAGGGGTGATCAGCATGCCCTGGGACCAAGGTCAGGCCAGTACGTAGAGACCGGGGGAGGAAAAGGGGAGGAGGATCGAGGGGGGAAAAGAGGCGCCCAAAATCAAGGAAATCGAGGCCATTTTCTTGGCTTAGGCCATCGAAAAACCCATAGAAGGGCCAGCTAGACAAAAACGTGACTATGGGGAAGAAAGAGGGGAAGGGACCAGAGGTACTAAGTACCGATCCATAAATGTATTGGCGATCACTCTGGGGGAAAAGACAAAGCCGAACCAGGGGCGGCGAAAACAGGGGAAAAAAAAGAAGTCCTCTGAGAATCACGAGTCAAGAGGGTGTCCAGTCCCTTCCTCTTCACGGTTTTGGGCAAAAAAAATAGGGGGGTGGGGTGTCGAGATTGTGGGCGCTTTAAACTTGGGGGTAGAGGGAAGGGAATGGACTAAATGGAGAAAAAAGGGAGGCGAAGCCAAAAAGGTGTCAATACGAGCATCCGTTGACTACCTCTCTCTTTTTGAAGAGGAGAAGAACCAAAAGGGGGACCGAAAGGAACGTGTTAAGAGAGAAAAAAAAAGGAAGATGTGTTATCAGGGCATTTCAAACGCTGGAAGAAAAGGAGGTCGCAGTTCCTAACATAAAAGTAGAATGAAGTGGTCAATCGAAGGCGTGGAATTCTTCCTACCTTACAAAACACCTAATAGACTGCAGATGCTTTTGAGCCGAGGAGTCTCATCTCCAAAAAAAACGGGAAAAGGGGGTGGAAACCTGGTATTGGTCGGAAAAAAAAAGAAGCGTTCACTTCCATGTTTACAGGCATACGCCCGCACGTGAAAAAAAAAAGGGGAAGAAAATGAATCATATCCGAGAAAAAAAAAAAAAAAAAAAAAAGGACCACCAAAAAAAGTTCCTGGTCGAACATAAGACAAATATAGTAAGGTTCTGAATCGGGAAAAGAGAACCAGACAGGTACCAGAAGGGTGAAGAAAGAGGGGCAGGGACGGGGGAGTTCTCAGTTCCCACAAGGAGGGAAAGGGGAGGGAAGTGGATATCTACAAGGACTTTAAAACAACCGTCTGGCAAAAACGGGGCCAGAGTGATACAACCATAAGGGCCGAAAAAGACGATCTGGCATAGAGGAGAGGAAAAACGACGCAACTCTTTATAGGGCGGAGCCCTAAACTGAAATGAGGGGGGGTAACGGGGCGGGGATTGGGGAGAAGAGA